>Ga0187880_1003899_pt1 | contig 11191 bp, 9 predicted proteins | sample June2016WEW_19_4_FD_132998 | JGI IMG/M metagenome (GOLD analysis project Ga0187880, IMG submission 132998) | Peatland microbial communities from SPRUCE experiment site at the Marcell Experimental Forest, Minnesota, USA - June2016WEW_19_40 | ecosystem: Environmental > Terrestrial > Soil > Wetlands...
ACAAGTGGTAAACCACATCGACGAGCGCGAGCTAGCCGATGTGATTTACGAATTCGGTGAGGAAAGGAGGTCGCGGAGAATCGCCAGAGCCATTGTCCGGTCGCGGCCGATACGCACGACGAAAGAACTTGTCGAAGTGATAGCGGCCGCGACCCGGTCAATGAAACTGGGCCAACACAAGTACGAGCGGATTCATCCGGCGACGCGAACCTTTCAGGCTCTCCGAATCTTCGTAAACCATGAACTGGACGATCTGAAAGCACTGCTGGAGGCGGCGCCCAGGGTGCTGAAGCCGGGCGGAAGGCTGGTGGTGATCAGCTTTCACTCGCTCGAAGACAGGATCGTCAAGGATGCGCTTCGCGACGGTGCTCAGCGCGGTTGGTACCGGTTGCTGACTAAGAAGCCGGTTACGGCGACTGACGATGAGATCGAGCGTAATCCGCGGTCGCGCAGCGCCAAGATGCGCGCCGCCGAAAAAGTTTGAGTTCGTCCGGAGAAACTGCCGGGCTCCCGGTGCGGTGATAGTAAGGCGTGCCGGGTAAAGTAATCCGGAGTACGGCGGGACGTCGCCGTCCTGGGCGTCGCGGCTTCGCCCAGGTTAGCGCCCGAAGGACGGGCGCGAACCTGGGGCACCGGTCACCGGTCCGGGGAAAAGGTTTTAGATCGCTCTGTGGTGGAGTTTTTCCGGAGCGGCCACGAAGAAAAAAAACAAGGCCGCGTCCGGAGAAGAAAAACTGGAACACGAAATGACATTTACCGGCACCCTTATTGAAGATCTGATGGCGACGGTCGAGCGCGCGGAACAGAGGGCGCAATCGGACGGAGCCTTACTCGTCGAACCTTTACTGGTCGAACCTTTGCTGGTCGAACCTTTACTCGTCGAAGGCTCGGCCGTCGAACCCATGTTCGTCCAACCCGTGTTCGACCAACCCTGGTTCGCTTCGGTTCAGGAAAAGGCGGACTACGATTCCAAAATTTTTGGAGTGGCATAAATCATGAGCGCCGTGGCAATGCGACCCGCAATTCTTTCCAGCCGGCGCAAGTCCTGCTGGCTGGGGACCCCGGAAATTTATTTCCGCAAGACTATCGATAACTCGCGCCTGGTGAAGGTCGAAGACCCGCGCCGCGCGCGCGAGATGAAATACTTCGGTTTTGCTCTGTGTTGCCTGTTCCTGCTGGTCATGGGATACGCGCTGCAGCATTTCCGCGCCATTGAATATGGGTACAAGATCGAGACGCTGCGGTCCGAGCGCGATGGTCTTACGGAAATGAACCGGGCCTTGCGGCTGGAAGAGGCGTCGCTGCGCGATCCGGAACGAATTGATGTGATGGCGCGCAAGCTGGGCATGCAATCGCCGCAGCCTGGGCAGGTGGTTCGCATGGACGCCGCCAGCGATGCCGCCATGCCGGTAATGGCCAGCGTGACTCCAGTCGCGGTGGTGTCGGCGAGATAGCTCTGTAGAGACGGGGCTTGCCCCGTCTCACTCTGCGGCGGGAGACGCGGCAAGCCGCGTCTCTACGGGAAATCAGCTGTTTCGCGGCGGCTCCTCGGGGCCGCCGAAAGTTTCTGGGAACTGAAATGGCGGCGAGTACCTCTTCGGACGGCGCAAGATTCAGGCTCTATGCCTTGTCTGGATTGCTTTGCCTCTGGCTGCTGGTGATCTGCCTGCGGCTCGTCTATCTCCAAATTTTTTGCTACGGCGATTTCGAGCGCCGCGCCCAGCACCAGCAGCAGCGCAGCTTCGACCTCTCGCCGAAACGCGGCGTCATCTATGATCGCGCTGGACGGGAGCTGGCGATGTCCATCCAGGTGGACTCGGCGTTCGTGGTGCCCTCGGAAGCTCCCGACCTCGCCAATACCATCAGCCTGATTGCCCGCATCACTAATGACGATCCCCGCGTCGTGCTCGCGGACTGCCGCGCCCACAAGACTTTCTGCTGGGTGGCGCGCAAGGCGGACGCGGAAGTGATTGAGCGCATCCGCGCGCTGAATCTGCAGGGCATCCACTTCCAAAAGGAACCCAAGCGCTTTTATCCGAAGCGTGAATTGGCCGCGCAAATTCTGGGGTACGTGGGCACCGACGATCAGGGCCTGAGCGGCCTGGAGAGGCAATTCAATCAGCAACTGCAGGGCAAACCTGGCAAGCTGATGATTTCCGTGGACGCGCGCAAACGCTGGTTTGCCAGTGTTGAAAAGGAGCCCGAATCGGGCAACAGCGTCGTCCTCACCATCGATCAGAACATCCAGTACATCGCCGAACGGGAACTGGAGCGCGGGATGGAAGAGACGCACGCCATCGCCGGCACGGTGATCGTGGAAAATCCCCACACCGGCGAGATTCTGGCGCTAACCAACCGGCCCACATTCAATCCCAATAGCCGGAAGGAAATTAAGAACGACGCTTTGAAAAACCGCGCGGTGAGCGACGTTTACGAGCCCGGCTCGACTTTCAAGATGGTGACGATCTCCGCCGGCCTGGAAGAGAAGATCACGCGCCCCGACGAAATGTTCGATTGCCAGATGGGATCGATCGTCATCAATGGCATGCGCATCCGCGACAGCAGGCCGCACGGCATGCTGTCGGTCGCCGACATTATTGCGGAGTCGAGCGACGTCGGCGCCATTAAAGTCGCGCTGCGACTCGGCGACGAGCGCTTGTACAAGTACATCCGCGCTTTCGGATTCGGCCAGCAAACCGGGATCGAACTTCCCGGTGAAACGCGCGGCTTGACGAAGCCGGTGGAGCGCTGGTCGAAGGTTTCGCTTGGCGCGATCTCCATGGGCCAGGAGATTGGCATTTCGCCGCTGCAGCTCGCTTCATTGATCGCGACGATTGCCAACGACGGCGTGCACGTCGCGCCGCGCATCGTTGCCGGGACAATCGGGGCTGGGACAATTGCGCTGCAAAATACTCCGCAGACGATCGCCTTCCAGCCCGCCGTGGGGACGCGTGTGATTTCTTCTCTGACCGCGGCCGAGATGCGGCAGATGCTGCAGGGAGTGGTGCTCCACGGCACTGGACGCAAAGCTCTTCTTGAGGGCTATAGTTCAGCGGGCAAAACCGGGACGGCTCAGAAGGTGGACCCGGCGACCGGCGCTTACTCGAAGACGAAGTATGTGGCGTCTTTTGCCGGGTTTGCTCCCATCAATGATCCGCAAATCGCAGTGGTGGTGATCCTCGACTCCGCCGTCGGACTGCACCAGGGAGGTCAAGTCTCGGCGCCGGTCTTCCAACGGATCACGCAGCAGGTACTCGAGTATCTGCACGTCCCGCATGACGTTCAGCTTCCGCCCAGCCGCCAGGTTCTCCTGGCTCGCCGCGATGTCCCGGACGCTAGTCTGGAAGAAAGCTCGCCCGATCATCTGGGCGCCAGCCTGGATATGTCCGAAGCCAGTGAAACGCCCGCCATGCCAGCGGCGGTTAAGCCCGGCACGATTGGCGCGCAGGTCGTTCCCGTTGCTCTGACTGCCTCGACGACAGCGGCGAATTCGACAGCCGCACAATCTGTTGGACCCTCCGAGAACCCATCCACGCAGAAATTGCCGTCCGGCGGAACGGTGGTTCTTGAGGTGGAGGAAGGAGGGATCGAAGTGCCGTCGTTTCTCGGTAAGAACCTGCGGGTAGCGATGGAAGCAGCGCAGGATGTAGGACTCGATCTCGATGCGGTCGGCAGCGGCGTTGCTCGCGAACAGTCGCCTCTGCCCGGTGCGCACGTCGCGGCGGGATCGCGCGTGGTGGTAAGGTTCGCGCGATGATTTGTCAGACCCCACCCTCAAACGCGCACTACCAGCCGGGTGGTGAGTGATAACGCCTGGTTTCGTCAAGGGCTTTGACTTTCTGGGTTATCACTTCACGCGCAGTGGCCTCACCATCGCGCGAACGACCATGCAAAAGTTCGTTGAGCGTGCGACCCAGCTTTATGAGCACGAGCGGAGAGCGCCTGCGCGTTCTCCGTTCGGGTCATACGTTCGGCGATGGGCCGTGTGGGCCAAGGCCGGGCTGGCTCCGGATTCATTCGCCGATGCGGGCTCTAGTCCTTTGGCATTGGGGCACTCCGGGACCTGACGTTAGGGCACCGCATAGCCTTGCATGGTTAGGTTAAGGCTGTATGTTGATTCGGGGCAGGTATTGTAGAGGTTGCCTACGTTGGGTGCGCCAGGCCCCGCGAGGACCAAGCCGCTTGTGAAGTGGTCGCTGTGAGTGGCAACTAATCCAGTTGCATCAAGCACCGCCGAGGATAGATAGAGGGTCCCGACGTAATTAACAGACAGGAATATCGCGAATGAACTGCCGGGGGTCACGTAGCCGGTGCCTATATTTCCGCATGTCCCGAACCAGCTTATGTCCGTGATCACGAGGACCTCGCTGCCGGGGAGGGGGAAGACTGGGCCGCCCAAATACCCGGGGGCGGGGGGGGCGCCGGCCGTGTAGATGCAGGTGGCAGACAAGTTGAAACTGGTGCTGTTGGGCAGGTAGCAGTAGAGCGTCACGTAGTTTGCCGTGGACTGCTTGACTGGTTGAACTGGCAAAGGGTTCGTAGGCGTATTCGCCACTGTCACGCTCCCTCCGGAACTCGACGGGAAATTGCTCACGGCGACCGTGCCGGAAACAGGCACCGACGCGTTGGTGATATTTGCATTAACGTTTGGCGTATTGTTAATTCCTACGTTCCAAGCGCCGGATTGCGTGGCACTCACCGTGCCAGTCACCGCTGAACTAATACTCCCCGTGATCGGCAGCGGCGTATTCGTAACTTTCACGGGAACGCTAGGAACAGTCTGAGCGGCGGCTGGATGGCCCGGATAAAACGACAGGACAACCGCGAAAAGCCCCAAATACACTGCCAAAAGCGTAAGTCTGCGAAAGCACTTCATGGTATTTCTCCTCTCCTAACAATTTGTCTGATGGAAATGCGTTTCCCGAGAATTCGGGCCTTCGCCTCGGGGGGTGCTGCGTCTCAACGGTCGGGAACTGCTCTTCGGGGAGGCGAGAGAATTGACGGCCCGGATTTTACTACTGTTCGACTGGGGCGGCGAAGAAAAATGACCGGGGGGCAGGCTTTGCCAATGTGCATAAACTTGCACACGGGCCAGGCATGGTTGACGCTATATCGCGATTACACTCATTTGACGGTCGCCCGGGAAATTCTATCCGACGAGGGGGTTAACCTCTGCAATCTAACCTCTAACCTCTGACCTCCAGCAACCCTGTTTATAATCATTCCAATGACCTTCCAACAGCTCCTGCAGGGTGCCGAGGTCCTCTCTCAGAGCGGGAACCCGGCCGTTGCCGGGGTGGAATACGATTCCCGGCGAGTGCGCCCTGGAACTGTTTTTGTCGCCATGAAGGGTGAGACGAGCGACGGCAATCGGTTCATTGACCAAGCCATTGCTGCCGGAGCGGTTGCTATCGTCACCGACTCGCCGGCCGAAACGCCGCGGTCCAACGTTGGCGGCGTTGCCGGGGTTGCCTGGGCGCAAGTCGTGAACGGGCGCCGTGCGCTTGCCCGCCTGAGCGCAAATTTCTATAAGCGTCCTGCCGAGCGAATTGCGAATACTGGAATTACTGGCACGAACGGAAAAAGCACGAGCGCCTTCCTGATCGAATCCATATTCCAGGCGGCCGGGCGCAAGACCGCGCTGATTGGAACCATCGAATATCACGTGGCCGGGAAGATTCTTCCAGCTCCGCACACCACGCCGGAGGCGCTGGAGTTGAACCGACTCTTGTCGGAGGGCCTGGGCCTGGGAGTCACCGAGGCGGTGATGGAAGTGTCATCGCACGCGCTGGAACAGCAGCGTATTTTCGGGATTCCTTTTGATGTGGCCGTATTCACGAATCTCACGCGCGACCATCTCGATTACCACGGCACGATGGAAGATTACTTCCGCGCCAAGCAGGTGCTTTTCGAAGGCTGTGGCACGGACCCGCCGCGCGCGGCCGTTCTTAACACTGACGATGAATACGGGCGCGAGCTGTGGAAGCTTGCCAAAAAGAAGAGCGCGCTGGTGCTCTCTTATGGTCTAACCTCTGGCGGTCTGACCGCTGGCAACTGCGACTTTCGTGCCGAGTCGGTCGAAATCACACCGCGGGGAACCCGTTTTCAAATGGTGACGCCCTCGGGGAAGATCGCCATCTGGTCTGCGCTGATCGGCAATGTGAATGTGTACAACGTGCTCGCAGCTTCTGCCGCCGGATATGCGCGCGATTGTTCCACCGAGGCGATCGCAAAAGGAATCTTCGACCTCACTCGCGTTCCCGGCCGCTTCGAGCGCGTGGATTGCGGCCAGCCCTTCACGGTGGTCGTGGATTACGCGCACACGGACGACGCGCTCCGCAACCTCACCGCGCTGGCTCGCGATTTTGTTGCCCGCGCCGGCCTCAAAGGCAAGGTCATCACGCTTTTCGGCTGCGGCGGAGATCGCGATCGCGCCAAGCGCCCGCTGATGGGCGAGGCTGCGGGCAAGGGCAGCGACTTCGTCGTTCTCACTTCCGACAATCCGCGCTCCGAAGATCCGCTGGCCATCATGAACGATGCGCTGGTCGGGTTGCAGAAGTCGGAATTACAAAAGTCCGGCGCAAAATATGTGATGGAGCCTGACCGCCGCAAGGCCATCGCTTTCGCTTTGCAACAGGCAACTCCCGGCGACATCGTGCTGCTCGCGGGCAAGGGGCACGAAAAAGTGCAGATCACAAAGGACGGAACGATTCCGTTCGACGATGTGGACGTCGCGCGTGAGAATCTGATGGCGCTGGGCTACGACTGCAAGAGCACCGCGACGGCGGGGAAGACGGCATGAAACTTCCTCTCTGGCGCATCGCCGAATTCATTGGCGCTGGCGACGGTGCGGGTGGTCGATACTCCGGTACCTGGGGGACGGGCGAGGACGCCCGTCGCTCCACTGAAGCGCTCTGCAGCCAGGCGGCTCTTGGATATTCCATCGATTCGCGCACCGTGCAGCCTGGCGAACTTTTCTTTGCGGTCAAGGGCGAACGGCTTGACGGTCACGACTTCGTCGAGCAGGCACTGAGCCGAGGGGCGATTGCCGCGGTGGTTCGGAAGGATCAGGTGGCGCGCTATTCCAGTGCTGCCGGACTGCTTGCCGTTGACGACACGCTGGTCGCGCTGCAGACGCTGGCTACGGCGGTCCGAAAGATGTGGGGCAAGACTGCCATCGGCGTTACCGGCTCGATGGGTAAGACGACCACGAAAGAAGCGATGGCGCATTTGCTCGCGATCAAGTACCGCGTGCATCGCACCCAGGGAAATTTCAATAATCATTTTGGCCTGCCGCTGGGGCTGCTGACGCTTGAGCCGGAGTACGATCTCGCGGTGGTCGAGATGGGGATGTCCCACCCTGGCGAAATCGCTGCGCTGGCTCGCATCGCCCTGCCGAATCAAGCCGTGGTCACCAACGTTGCCCCGGTGCATCTGGAGAGCTTCGAGTCCATCGCCGGAATCGCGCGCGCGAAGTATGAACTGATCGAAGCTCTTCCATACGGCGGCACGGCGGTGTTGAATGCCGACGATGAATATGTCTGCCAGTTCGGCCGCGACTTCAAGGGCAAGGTCGTCATGTTTGGATTGAAGGCAACGGCAGGTGTTCTGGCGGATGTACGGGCGGAAAACATCGAGGTTCTTGGACCCGCCGGCACGCGCTTCGATCTCGTCAGCCGCGAAATGCGCCAGCCGGTGTGCAGTCCGTTGCTCGGCAGGCACAACGTTTACAACGTGCTTGCCGCGGCCGCGATTGCGCTTGAGCACGGCATCACGCCGTCAGAGATCGCGGCGGCTGTGCCGTCTCTTCAGGCCGCCGACAAGCGCGGACAGGTCGTCCAACTGGGGCACATTACCGTGCTGTACGATTGCTACAATTCAAGTCCGAAGGCGCTTATGGCTGCTGTGGATACTCTGGCTGCCATGCCTGCCCGCCGCCGGATTGTGGTTGCCGGTGAGATGCTGGAACTCGGCCCGACCGGCGAGCAACTGCATCGCGAGTGCGGGCGGTACATTGCGGGAAGCAAACTTGACTTCCTGCTCGGCGTGCGGGGCTTGGCGAAGCCGATGGTGGAAGCGGCCGGCGAAGCGGGGTTGGAAGCGGAATTCGTGGCAACGCCAGAAGAGGCCGGCGAGTGGCTGGCGCGCGAGACTCGCGAGGGAGATGTCGTATTGTTGAAAGCGTCGAGGGGCGTGAAACTCGAGAAAGCGCTGGAGAGGTGGAGACAGAAAAGCGGCATTCCCAACGTTCTTCCCAACGCCTTAGGCGCAGGGAGCTAGAGCTTGTCTGATAAACCGGTTTCAGATGGAACGGGCAGTTCCCTCAGGGGCTAAAGCCCTCGTCGTTATTGGCTCTGGGCGGCACGGCTGAAGCCGTGCCCTTTCAAAGCGCTTTATGAGATAGGTTGTAACTAACTGAGAGCTGATAACTGATAAACTGATGTTGGAGGCGGATTGCTCTACTGGCTGCTCTACCTGAAGCTCTACCATTACTTTCCACCGTTCCGCATTTTTCGTTACCTGACTTTCCGAACCGCCTTCGCCAGCCTTACCGCTCTTTTCACCGGCCTGATCGTTGGGCCGATCGTGATTCGGCGCCTGCGCGATTTCCAGATCGGGCAGTACATCCGCGAAGAGGGGCCGCAGGCTCATCAGAAAAAAGCGGGTACGCCGACCATGGGCGGTTTGCTGATCGCCATCGCCATCCTGGTGCCTACATTGCTTTGGGCGGACCTGAGCAATCCGTTCGTCTGGATCGCCGTATTTTCCACGGTGGCCTTCGGTGCGATCGGTTTTACCGACGACTACCTTAAAGTCGTTCATCACCGCAATCTCGGCCTTACCGCGCGCGCCAAGCTGGGCTATCAGGTCGCGGCCAGCATCCTGATTGCGGTCATGCTGATCGTTTTGCAGCACCGCGGAGAGTACTCTACGCGGCTGGTGGTCCCATTCTTCAAGCAGTTCCACCCGGACCTGGTAATCCAGAGATGGGCGGCTCATCCCCACCTCTGGCCGCTGGCCTTCCTGCCGTTCGTGGCCTTCGTTGTGCTTGTGATTGTCGGATCGAGCAACGCGGTGAATCTAACCGACGGCCTGGACGGGCTGGCCATCGGCTGTACGGTGATCGCGGCCGGAGCGCTCGCGGTGCTCACCTACCTCAGCGGCCACGCCACTTTTGCCACCTACCTCGAATTGCAGAAGATGCCGCAGATCGGCGAGCTCACTGTCTTTTGCGGAGCGATGGTCGGTTCCGCCATTGGATTTCTCTGGTACAACGCGCATCCGGCGGAAGTGTTTATGGGCGATGTCGGCTCGCTGGCGCTGGGCGGCGCGATCGGCACCGTAGCCGTCATGATCAAACAGGAGCTTTTGCTGCCGTTCATCGGCGGTATCTTTGTCATCGAGGCGCTTTCGGTGATCCTGCAGGTTGGTTCCTACAAGCTGCGCAAGAAGCGTATTTTCAAGATGGCGCCGATCCACCATCACTTCGAACTGCTGGGCTGGTCGGAGTCGAAGGTGATTGTGCGCTTCTGGATCGCGTCGCTGGTGTTTGCGCTGTTTGCGCTGACGACGCTGAAACTGAGATAGAACAGGCTTTTAGCTTTTAGCTTTTGGCTCTTGGCTAAAAGCTAAGGGCTAAGAGCCAAAAGCCGACGGCTTAGTTCAGCTTTCCTGCATGGTGAAATGAATCTGGTGAAATAAATCGATGGATCTTAACAACAAACGCGTGCTGGTTGTCGGTCTGGGCAAATCTGGGGTGGCCTCGGCGCTTTTTCTGAAGTCGCGCGGCGCACGCGTCACGGTGTCGGACTCCAAGCCTGAAGCCGAGCTTCGCGACGAAATTCTGCTTCTGCTGGAGCAGGGGATCACGGTCGAAACCGGTGGCCACGGCGACCGCACCTTCCGTGGGCAAGACCTGATCGTTGTCAGTCCGGGTGTGCCGGTCGATGCGCCGCAACTGGCGCAGGCGCGCAATCTGGGAGAGCCCGTAATTGGCGAAATCGAGCTTGCTGCGCAATTTCTGGCCGGTCCGATCGTAGCCATTACCGGAGCCAACGGCAAAACCACCACCACCTCGTTGGCCGGGGAGATTATTGCCGCCGGAAAATTCTCCTCCCTGGTTGGCGGTAACATCGGCACGCCGGCCATCAGTTTTGTGGATCAGGCCGGGCCCGCGACCTGGATCGTGCTTGAAATATCAAGCTTTCAGCTGGAAACGATCGTTGAATTTCGTCCTCGGATCGCGGTGATTCTGAACATCACGCCCGACCATCTCGATCGCCACAAGACTTTTGCGAATTACGTCGATGCCAAAGCGCGCGTCTTTCAGAACCAAGGTGCGGATGATTTCACCGTCCTCAACGCCGATGATCCCTCCGCTGCTGGATTATCGGATCGTACGCGCGCGCAGTTGTTCTGGTTCAGCCGAAAGAAGGAGATTGAAAAAGGAGCCTTTGTACGCGGCACGCACATCTTTTTCCGCGACGGGCATAGCGAACGCGAGATCATGCCGCTGGCGGACGTGCCGCTGAGAGGCGCGCACAACCTGGAAAATGTGCTGGCGGGAATTTCTATCGGCGCCCTCGTCGGTTGCCAGCCCGAACAGATTCGGCTGGCCGTCCGAAACTTCAAAGCGGTCGAGCACCGGCTGGAGTTCGTGGCCAAGTTCGCAGGCGTGGATTACTACAACGACTCCAAGGCCACGAACGTAGATGCCACCATCAAGGCGCTGGAATCTTTCCCGGCAAATGTTCACCTTATTCTCGGGGGCAAGGATAAGGGCAGCGACTATACCGTGCTCCATGAGTTGCTGCGGCAGCGAGTGAAGCGCGTGTACACCATCGGGGCCGCGGCCGCCAAGATCGAATCGCAGATTCAGGACGCTGCCGAAATCGAACATGCGGAAACTCTGGAAAACGCTGTCCGACGCGCCAGCGAATCTGCTGTGCCGGGCGATGTCGTTCTTCTGGCTCCGGCTTGCGCCAGCTTTGATCAGTTCCAGAGCTACGAACATCGCGGGCGTGTGTTCAAAGAGGTTGTGCTCTCTTTGGCGATGTCGCGATCGACTTATTGAGTATTGCATAATATAGTTACAACGGAAACAGTTCGGCCTGCCGCCAGAAGGCAATCACGAGCGTGGGTCGCTTGCGCATCCGGCGCAGGGCCTTGCGGGCATAGTGGCTTAACTGGC
>Ga0187880_1003901_pt1 | contig 11186 bp, 12 predicted proteins | sample June2016WEW_19_4_FD_132998 | JGI IMG/M metagenome (GOLD analysis project Ga0187880, IMG submission 132998) | Peatland microbial communities from SPRUCE experiment site at the Marcell Experimental Forest, Minnesota, USA - June2016WEW_19_40 | ecosystem: Environmental > Terrestrial > Soil >...
AGGGTGTCTCCAGGATCATACGGGCGATCTTGGAGAAGTCGCGAGAAGCTCGCGCGACAGCCTGGGCGAATTCAGCGGTCCGGCCGGGGTCAAAATCGAATCGTAGGCCGCCCGGAACCGCGACTCCGCGCCAGTAGCGCGTTCCACAGCACTGCACTGATGCTTGAAGCAGGAATTCCTTGAGGCGCGTCGCATACGCTGCGGCCACACTGAATCCGACATCCGTGCAAAGTCCACCGATATCCGAGATGTGGCAGACAAGACGCTCGTACTCGAGTCCAATCAAACGAACGGCCGTGGCTCGTGACGGGACGTCAATTCCGCAGGCATTTTCCACTGCCTGTGTGTAGCACACTGCATGGGCGAAACAGTTATCGCCAGAAACGGACTCCGCGAGCATGGTTCCGTCCTCGACGGATTTCCCCTCGAAGAGTTTCTCGGTGCCTTTGTGAGTGTAGAAATGTCGCAACTCGAGATGCAGAATTGTGTCCCCCACTACGCTGAATCGGAAATGTCCCGGCTCGATGATGCCCGCATGAACGTGGCCCACGGCGACTTCTGCGATACCCTCGCCTTGAACCTGCAAGAAGCGGTACTCGCGCTTTGACCACGGCACGTCATCCACCCGATCGATCATTGGGTACACGCCATCGGGCCAGTTGTCGTGGAAAACCAAGGGCCGCAGATCGGGGTGCCCTACAATCTGGATGCCGTACTGGTCGTGGAGCTCTCTCTCATGCCATGCCGCGGCCGGCACCTCGCGTGCGATGGACTGAAGCGGACCGTCCGCCGGCAGCACGATCTCGGAGTAGGCCGGGTTTCCCACATCACAAACGTAGTGAACCCATCTCGCCCCGTGGGGACCGAGGCTTCCGAAGATAGTGACAAGCCGGGCGCGACCTCCATCTTTGGACTGAGGGAATGTGAGCATCGTTCCCGGAGAAGCGCGTTCGCCATTGGGGAATACGGAAGGCGTGTCTTCCCTCATCGCAATACCGCCATCGCTTCCCGGAGGAGGAGGCCAAACACATAGGGAATCCGTATACCAAAGAAGAGCACGCAGAAAGCAGCCATCCCCATTGCGATGTATTCGGACGGGATGAGCTTTGAATTCTCGGGGTGCCGATCGGGCTCTCCACAGAGCATGCGAAAGAAATGGAAAGCGAACCCGCCGAAAACAACCGAGAGCACCATCAAGAAAAGAATCACCACAAGGTAGTGCGCCTGTGCAAACGCTTCGGACAAGATAGCAAACTCACTGATGAACAGACTGAACGGTGGCAGCCCCACAATCGCCAACCCACCGACAAGAAGAGCCGCGGTTGTTCGCGGCATGGTGCGCGAGATGCCTTGGATCTCATCGATGCGCAGCGTACCCACATTGTGGCGAATGTTACCGGCGCTGAAAAAGAGAAGAGACTTCGCTATCGAGTGATTGAATGTATGCAGCAGCGCGCCGAACAGCCCCAAAGGACCTCCCAATCCCAGGCCGATGGCGATGATTCCCATGTGCTCAATACTGCTATAGGCCATCAGGCGTTTGAGGTTTTGTTGCACCAAAATGAGGAGCCCGGCCACAACCATAGACATCACACCGAAGATAACCAGCAAAATATGAGGAAAAGCCGGCCCTACGGAACGCGAGACAATCGCATCGTAGCGCATCAAAGCGTACATGGCGCAGTTCAGCAGAACTGCCGAGAGCAAAGCGCTGATGGGCGTGGGAGCTTCGGCGTGTGCGTCCGGCAACCAACTGTGCATGGGAACGAACCCGATTTTGGTTCCATAGCCGACGATGACAAAGACGAATGCGAGCTTCACCAAGTGTGGGTCGAGCCCTATGCGCGGTGCGGCATTCATCAGTGAAACCCAATCGAGTGCCGAGGCCGGATTCATGCCCGCCTTGACGGCGGCGAGATACAACACAATGGTCCCGAAAAGGGCAAATGCAATTCCGACGGTGCAGACGATCAGATACTTCCAGCCAGCCTCGACTGCGCCTTCGGTGTTGTAGAAACCCACGAGCAAGGCCGATGCCAGCGTCGTTCCTTCCATCATGATCCACAGAAAACCGAGGTTCGCCGAGAGGCAGACGCTGATCACGGTGAAGAGAAACAAGAAAACCAAGGCGTAAAACCAACGCGGCGAAGAAAAACGGCCTTCTCCCGTGTGGCGCAGGTAGCCCGAGGCGTATACCAGCACAAGGCCGGAAACGATCGCGATGCCCATCAGGAAAAATGCACTCAGGCCATCGGCCCGCAGGTACCTTCCTTGCTGCAGTTCGCCGTGCGCGTGAACCTGCCAGACAACAGCGCCCAGTGCGACGATTTCCACTCCTCCCAGCAAAAGTGCAATACGAGTGGCCGCCCGCGGACTGTGGAAACCAAGGATAAGTCCGGCTCCGAGAACCGGGATTGCGAGTGGCATCAGGAGGAGCATTTCCTCAGCCCCGGAGCCTTCGCAGCTTGGACACGTCCAGATGTTCGAACGTGTCGCTAATGCGGAATGTGAAAATTCCCATCAGAAGCAGTCCCATGAGAATGTCGAAGAAAATTCCAATCTCGATGACCAGCGGCATGCCGAATGTTGTGATCAAAGCGGCCAGAAAAATTCCGTTCTCTAGAACGAGCAGCCCGAGCATCTGCATGAGCGCCTTTTTGCGGCTGACCATCAGAAACGCACCGGTAAGAATCAGGGAAACGGCGGCGGCAAGGGGGTCGTCCGGAACGTGAACGGCCCCGCCATAGGAATGGACGGCCGCATACGAAAGGTAAATTATTGCCACGGCGACAAATACCGACTGAGTCGGTGTTGTGGAGGCTTTCACGTCGCGCACGGTTTTCAGCCTTCTAGTGAGAAGGAAGAAGGCGCGGGGGATCGCAATCACCTTAATCACAAACACCAGCGCGCCGACAATGTAGACCTGCGGAAGCTTTTCCTGGAATGCCGTCGCAAGAACTTCCGCTGCAATGATCGCGGACTGCAAGCCGAAGAGAAGCACGCTTGTGGAGATCCGGCGTGCGACAGCCAGCAGAAGAATCGTGAGAAACAAGAAGACGGAGAACGAACTCAGAATCTTCTCTGTCGCAATCCCGACCAAACCCATTTCCTTACCTCTTTACCCACATTGTAAAAATCACAGCCAGAGCGCTAACGGCGGAAGCCACCCCAAGAAAATCTGGAACCAGATACATCCGCAACTTGGCTACGGCACTCTCAATCACGCTCAGCAGAATCGCAAGGACCGCGATTTTTGCGCAATAGAGCAGCAGTGCGGCAGCCATGCCCCACCCGGAGCCGCTGGCCGCCATCCCCCAAGGGCAAAACAACGCGATCAGGAGGGCGAGCATCGCGTGGAGCTTGATCGCGCTCGCCCATTCGATCAGCGCCAGGCTGGGGCCCGAGTATTCGAGCACCATTCCCTCGTGGATCATTGTCAACTCGAGATGGGTGGTCGGGTTGTCCACAGGCATACGGCCGGTCTCAGCTAGAGTCACCATCGCAAGGGACGTAAAAGCGAGAATATGCACCGCCGAAATGTTGAAGATGTTTTGCCCGAGAGTCCACGCAACCATTCCCGCTATGTCGGCGCGAGCCGCCAAGACGGCGAGCGCCACCAGCCTGAGCAGGAATGGAGCTTCGGCCAGACTTGAGACCAACGCTTCGCGGCTCGCACCCATCCCACCGAATGCACTCCCTCCGTCCAGAGCGCCGAGGGAGAGAAAAAACCGTCCCAAGGCTAGCATGTACACAAGCATGAAGAAATCGCCCTGGGACCCGAGCAACGACGAGGCGTGCATGACCGGCACAAATGCCGCTGCACAGATGGTGGCTCCGAACAGGACTACGGGTGCGAGACGAAACACTGCGGATGAGGTGGGAGGCACCAACTCCTCCTTACGAAGGAGCTTGAATAGCTCCGCGTAAGGACGCCAGACGCTGGCTCCCCGACGTCTTTGCAGCCGCGCCTTCAGGCGCGCAATGACTCCGCGCACGAGCGGCGCAGCCATGATGAGTATCAGCACTTGGAGGATGTCGATCGTGATCTTCATCTCTGGAACCTCAGGAACGTCAGCAGAGAGACGAGCGCCAGAAAGATGTAGAGCAGATAGACCTGGATGTTCCCGGTTTGCAATCGGCGCAACCGGAGCGCCAGCGAGACAATGAGATCGACAAAGGGCCGATAAAGAGCCCGTTCGTAGGAAGTTGTACGCACCGACCGGTATGAAATGGAAACCGGAAAGTAGGGCTGATCTGCTGGGACCTGCTCGACTTTGCGGTCGGGCCGGTAGACTCGGGCGAAGACAAAACGGATCGGCTTCGAGAAAACTGTGGAGGTGTACTGCATGCGGCTCGACAATTCTGGCAGGCCACACGCCCATGTCCGGGCCATTCGTTCTCGACGCTTGAATAAGACCACCAAGGCGCTCGTTCCCAGCACAATCGCTGCGGTCCACGGAGTGATGCGAGCGATGCTTAGGGTTTCCGAGGGCACGCCAGCGCCGGTAATCAACACCTGGGCAAGCGGGACCAGCGGCCGCAACAGGAGTCCGGGCACGATTCCAATCAGAACGCACCCTGCGGCCAGCAAGCACAGCCCGGCGCGCATACCGAGCGGCACTTCCCGCGCATCTTCGGCTCCCGCGCTGCGAGGCCGCCCCAAAAAGGCCACGCCGAAGGTTTTCACAAAGCATGCTGCAGTCAGGCCACCGATCAAAGCCAAGATGCCCACCATTAGGGGCAAAACAATCTGCGCCTTCGTGTCGATCAGGGTAGAACCGGCAAGAAAACTTCGAAATGTCAGCCACTCGCTGACAAAGCCGTTGAAGAGCGGAAGCCCTGCGATTGAGCAGCAACCGACGAGAATGGCCGCTCCAGTGAGCGGCATTCTGCGTTGCAACCCTCCTAGCTCGTTCAGGTCGACAGAATGAGTTGAGTTCGAAATCGCGCCGGCGCCGAGAAACAGCAGACTCTTGAACAGAGCATGGTTAAAGGCGTGCAGCAGCGCGGCGACAAGCGCCAAAGCCGCGCCGAGCGGGGCATGATGCGCCAGGAAAACGAGCGAGGTCCCCAATCCAAGAAAGATGATGCCGAGGTTCTCCACGCTGCTGTAAGCCAGCAGCCGTTTCAGGTCGTTCTCGGCAATTGCATAGAGAATGCCGAGAAGACCCGTCACAGCGGCCACCAGTAAGACGGCGTACCCGGACCACCAGGGGCCGCCACCGAGGAAGTCAAAGGCGAACCGCACGAATCCGTACACGGCCGTTTTTAACATGATTCCGGACATGAGCGCTGAGACGGGGCTGGGCGCGATGGGATGCGCTCGGGGCAGCCACAAATGGAGGGGGATGAGGCCGGCTTTCGCCCCAAATCCCGCAAACGCGAATAGGAAGACCGCGGTCCGGATCCCGGGTGGCACGATCGCCCCCGCCGCGCGAATCGCTCTAAAATCCAGGCCGTGTGAATAAGGGAGGAAAAGAAAAAAGCATGCCGCAACGGCGGCTGCACCCACATGCATCATCAACAAATAGATGAAGACGTTGTGGCGGCGTTCCGTCGAGTCCCCTTCGATTAAGATCAACCCGGCAGACACGAGCGCCATCAACTCCCAACCCGCCAGAAATGCAAAACCAGTAGATGCCGTGACGACCGCGATCATCGACGAGAGAAACAGCGACAAAAATGCCCACGTCCAATTGCGGCGTTGCTCGGAGTAGTGGAGGTCGAAATAGGAAGCTCCAAACAGTGTGACCGGAATGGCCACGGAACAGACCAACAGCAGAAAAAATGCGCTGAGACGGTCGACAGCGAAGGAGAAAGGAAAGGGCGTCGCCCGTGAGAGGTCCAGCACGGGACCGGGCTGCCGCAAGAAACTGGACACAGCCACTACACAACCCGCAAAGCTGGCAATCAGAATTAGCGCGACCGCGAGCCTCCGCGCGCTCTCCGCACGGCTCGCGATTAGGATCAGAGGCACTAAGACAGCAAGGACAGCTAACAGAAGAGCGAACAGCGCGGCAATAGATCCGGTCAGCATGTACCTATTTTCGGCGCCGTCCGTCTTTCATTTCTTCCAGCATTTCCCGCACGCCAACTAAGTGGTTGTTGAAGATGTCCTTTGCCGCATCCAGCAGCTTGAAGAGAGCCGGGTCCGAAACCGAATAGAACACGCTCGATCCAGACTTCCGTCCCACCACGATGTTCCGCACGCGCAGCACTGCCAACTGCTGCGAAACGTTCGCGGGTTCAAGCTGAAGCATCTCGCTCAATTCGTTTACGCCCTTCTCGCCACCTCGAAGGCAATCCACGATCCGGATGCGGATCGGGTGTGCCAGCGCCTTGAAGAACTCGGCCTTGAAGTTGGCAAGCTGTTGAGGCATGCGAATATTCAATTATTCGAATATGCTAGGCTACACAAAGGATGCTGTCAACGATGGTGGTACCGACCGAGTGTAAATCGACTTCGATGCCGCTTCGGAGGGTTACCGACCCGAGTCCACTGGGTACGTCGTATGGTTCCGACTCAGCAACCGAGGAAACCATGCAGTTTTCTAGCCCGTCCCGGAACAAATGTTCTCGAATGGCATGTGGTCTGGATCGGACAGGTGAGGCTTGGAATACGGCTTAGCGGATTTGTTTTCCCCGCAACGCCTCGAAGGACGCGATGATGTCCAGCAGTTCAGCCGTGATCGAGTCTTGGCGAAGCTGCCGGGACCCGGATATAAGCGCACGCAAACGATCGTCGATGTTTCTCTCGGCGACCTGCATCGAGGCTAACCGGCTGGCATTTTCGCTCGCCAGCGATTCGGCAAACGCGCGGAAGAGGGAAACAAACAGATACTCGCGGATCAGCGCCTGGAGGAGCTGTGCTTCGTCCATCGTGAACATTGGGATCACTTTGGACGGCCAGCGCTTAGCTCTTAACCCATTGATCCACTTGGCGTCGACCGGCAGCAGTTGGACGCCAACGACCCGGTACCAGGCGCCGGATAGCGGTCTTGCATTGAACAGAACTACGAGGTCGATGCCTCGTTTCGAGTGCCACTCTTCAATGGTTCGCAGCACCTCTTCCACCGCCGCGCTGATCGCAGACGCTGCACTCGGAACTCGCACCGTATCTTCAACTCTGCGGCCAAGGCTTTCGAGTTGCGCCGCCGCGCGCACGCCGACGGCCAGAGTCGCCTGGCTCTCCCGCTGGATCGCAAGCCTTTGTAAAGCGCGCGACGCATGAGAAACGACTTGGTCGTTCAGCAAACCGCACATCCCTTGGTCGGACCCGAAGACAATTGCTCCCAGCTTTCGCCCCGGCACGTTCTTTGGCGGCACGACGTTGGGCCCGAGTCGCGCGAGAGCAACTTGCAAACCCATTTCGATCGTCCGATTGTACTCGGCCACGGCGTGCGCGGACCTCTCAAACTGCCGGATGTTGACTCCAGCCAGTGCCTTCATTGTCTTCACCACGGATTGAAGTTCCTTGGTGATGAAAATGGACCGTCTCAATGACTCGGCGGTTTCCATACGGATCCGATGACTTCTTCGGCAAGCTTCACGATCGCCCGGCGTTCGCTATCACTGAGCTTTTTCCCGGCGTCGACGGATTCACGGAGCAACGGCAGCCTCTCCGTCAGGACTTGACGAAACCGTCCAGCAGCCTCGGCGATCTGTGCGGGTGGAACATTGTCAAACAGGCCTTCGGTCGCCGCCAATAGGACGGCGATTTGCTCCGTCGCAGAGAGTGGATCATATTGGGGCTGCTTCAGGGCTTCGCGGACGGCGCGGCCGCGCGCTAGAGTCTGCCTCGTTCGCTCGTCGATTCGCGACCCGAACCGCGAGAATACTTCCAATTCTTCGAACTGCGAATAGAACAGCCGCAGCTCTCCGGTGACGGCGCGGTAAGCGGGGAGTTGCGCTTTGCCTCCCACGCGAGATACGGACTTCCCGACGTCGATAGCCGGAAGAATGCCCTTTTGAAACAAGTCCGGCGTAAGGTAGATTTGCCCATCCGTAATCGAGATCAAGTTCGTCGGAATATAAGCCGAGATGTTCTGTTCCTCCGTCTCGACGATAGGCAGCGCCGTGAGGGATCCACCACCCAATTCCTTGCGGAGATGTGTCGATCTCTCAAGCAGCCTTGAATGAATGAAGAAGATGTCGCCTGGGAAACTCTCTCGGCCAGGAGGGCGGCGCAATAATAGCGACATCTCTCGATAGGCTCGTGCGTGACAGCTCAAATCGTCGAACACGACCAGCGTGTCGCGTCCCTGGTGCATAAAGTATTCCCCCATAGCAGTAGCAGCATAGGGAGCGGCGAACTGCAATCCGGAGGGAGCATCTCCGGTAGCCACCATCACGATTGAGTAATCCATCGCGCCGCGGTTGCGCAAGTCGGCGATTACACCGGCCACCGAAGCGCTGCGCTGGCCGATCGCGCAGTAAATGCAGACAACATCTTTTCCTCGCTGGTTGAGGATGCAATCGACGGCAATTCCCGTCTTCCCAGTCTGGCGATCACCGAGAATCAACTCGCGCTGTCCGCGGCCCACGGGGATGAGTGCGTCAATAGCCTTTGTTCCCGTTGCGAGTGGCTCGGCTACCGGAGCCCGATCCATGATCGCGGGAGCCGCACATTCGATGGGCGCACGCAGGTGGCTTTTCAGAGGCCCGGCATCATCCAGCGGCCGCCCCACAGGGTCCACAACGCGTCCCAACAGGCCTTCTCCGACTGGAACGTCCAGCACGCGGTTTGTGCGCCTCACTTGGGACCCGGACTCGATGTTGGTGCAGTCGTCCAAAAGAACCACACCGATCTCGTCCGGATCGAGATTGAAGGCCATACCGAGCAAGTCGCCTTCAAAGCGAACAAGCTCTTCCGACTTCACATGGGGCAGGCCTTGGACGCGGGCGACCCCCTGGCCAATGTATGTGACTACGCCAAACTCTTCGAGAGCCAGATTGGCAACGCTTCTGCGCGAAGCGCCGTCGATGGCTGCCAGCGCATCATCGAGCACGCCATATAAGGGCCCGCGTTTATCCATCACTCGTCTTTCACCTGAACTACCTCGCGATCAACGGCTTCCGCCCGGCGTTCCAGGGCCTGCTTCAGGTTCTCTTCCAAGGAATCCAGATAGCTTTCCGGAGCCCAACCGATCTTGTGTCCGTTCCCGCGCAGTTCGATGCCCCAAGCCATTGTGGAGTCCTTCTCGAACCTCAATTGGGGAGGAGCGCCCAAGCGAGCTTGTAAAATTGCCCCGATCCTTTTCCGTGTTTCCTCGGGTAAATCCACGGCACTGCGCACCACTTGCTCCTTCGTTCCCAGTTCCCGCAGCGTGGCAACGTCGAATGAACCCAGCTTATCCAAGAAAACCTGAATAGTGGATTGCTGCAAATCAGATGAGGAGAGGTCCCCAAGCGCCCGTCGGATGACCGCGAGGATTTCGGTTGCGGCCCGCGTCCTCAGCTCCATGAAGAAGGCTTCTCGCTCCTGGTCCAAGTCTTCGTGCCACTTTCTCTCAAGCTCTCGGACGGAATTCCGCGCCTCCTCCACGAGCTTGGCGCGCTGGTCTTCGGCCTCTTTGCGCGCCTGCGCCATCATTTCGTCTCGCTTTCTTTCCTGCTCCAGCGACCGAAGGCGCGCTTGTTCCGCTTGTCGTTCCGCCTCCTTGCTCTTCTCCTCGGCCTTGGCAAGCTCGCCGGCTACACGGGCTTCGCGTTCGTCAATGGCTCGTGTGAGCTTGCCCCACAGAAAGTGTTTGAGCAGTGCCACGAGCACGAGGAAGTTGACGATCTGCGCGACGACGGTAAACCAGTCGATCAGCACGCGCTAACCTCCGCTTTTCGAACTGATGTAATTCCAGAACGGATTCGCGAAGATCAAAATGACGGCAATGACAAAACAGTAGATGGCGATGGACTCGATCATTGCCAGCCCGATAAACAGAGTGCGGCTGATGGTTCCCGCTTCATCTGGCTGTTGGGCTATGGAACTGAGCGCTTGCACGATGGCCTTCGCCTCGCCGAGGGCGGGCGCAATCGATCCGATGGCCATGCACAGAGCCGCCGTCACAATTGATGTGATGCCGATTATTGTCACGCTATTCATGTTTCGCTCCTCCCCGGTCGAGCTGCGATTGGACGGCGGCGGCAATATAAACCGTCGCCAGAATGGCAAAGATGTAGGCTTGAATCAGGCCCGTCAGCAGTCCGAACATTTGCATGACGAGTGGGAAAGCGAGCGGCGCGATGGCCAGGAACACTCCTACGATCATGGACTCGCTCATGATGTTTCCAAACAGCCGAACTGCCAGCGCCAAGGTGCGAGAAGTCTCAGTCAAGAGATGAAATGGAAGCATGAGGAAGGTCGGACGTACGTAATGCCGGAGGTATTCCGCAACGCCCTGCTGCCGGACTCCAAACACATGTACCGCTACACCGACGCAGATCGCGAGCGCCGCAGTGGTTGATAGCGAACCTGTTGGAGCGCGCCAGCCCGGAAGAACCTCCAGCAGACTGCATATCGCGATAAAGAGAAAAATCGTACCCACAAAAGGGAGATAGGCATCGCTGCGGTCGGGACAAATCTCGCGAATCTGAGCGCGAATTGTTTGCACCACCACTTCGAGCGCGTTCTGCCATCGCGATCGATACAAATCCGCCGTGTCGAGACGCCGTGTGACGAGCCAAGACCCGATCGTAAGCAACAGCATGACGATCCACGTGTATAGGATCGTCGCGTTGAGATGCACGAACCCCCACTGCCAATAGATCGCGTGATCTGGCGTTATGGGCATTTCGTCCTCGCCGCTTGCACACGCAAGGATTTCGAAACCGCAACTCGTCCCATCACGAAACCGGCGACACAGGTCAACGCGTATTGCCAGCGCCCCTTCATCAGGAAAAGGAAACTCGCCAGCACGACCAGAGTCCGAATCCAAAAACTGCCCAATGTCAGCAGGGTGGGATGGCGCGTCGTCAAAAGAGCGCGGACGGTGATCCACAACCCCATGTAAAAAAAGACTCCAAGAGCGGCTCCGGCCAGAAGCCGCGAGAAGATCGAGACAACGTTCACGGTTGGTCCCTCCTGATCCGCAGCCATGCGTTTGTGCAGCCCAGCACCAGCCCGCTAATCAGCAACATCAGCGTCCATGAAAAGCGACTTGGCCAGCGATGATCGATCCATGCCCCTAAGG
>Ga0187880_1003905_pt1 | contig 11181 bp, 10 predicted proteins | sample June2016WEW_19_4_FD_132998 | JGI IMG/M metagenome (GOLD analysis project Ga0187880, IMG submission 132998) | Peatland microbial communities from SPRUCE experiment site at the Marcell Experimental Forest, Minnesota, USA - June2016WEW_19_40 | ecosystem: Environmental > Terrestrial > Soil >...
AGGTTTCAACTTTGTGGAAGCTGACATCGCTCATTTGCTATTTTAAAAGGTTTGTGTGCTCATGCAAGAGGTGACTGTACTGTGCTGGTGTCATCAGTGAATGAAATGCCCTTGCCACAACCTCGCTCAACGCTGGGTGAATGTGCATCGCGTTACTTAGCGGCTCATAGCTTTGATCAGAAGTGTACATCAAGTTTATTATTTCTTGAATTAGCACCGAGGCTTGGGGTCCAATGATGTGTGCCCCGATTATTCGTCCGGTTTTTCTCTCGACTATGACCTTAACAAACTCGTCTTCCAAAGCCATAGCTTCTCCTTTAGCTGTATCTGCATATTTTTGGAAGCCCACAAGCACATCATCTTCACCGTACTTGGCAACTGCCTCACTCTCTCTGAGACCTACGCTGGCGATTTCTGGTTCACTAAAAACGGCGTGGGGAACAGCATGATAATCTACGCTAACCTTCATCTTTTCGACGGCATTATAGTAAACAATTTGGGATTCATAGTTTGCAACGTGTTTGAACATGAATTTCCCGTCTGAATCTCCCATAGCCCAGACACCAGGTTGGGTGGTCTCTAAATATTCGTTAACAACCAGAAACCCTTTTTCGTCTGTTTTGATTCCGGCTTTTTCGGGATGAAGAATATCGCTGTTAGGCATTCTTCCAACCGCCAAAAGAATTTCGTCAGCGATGATTTCTGTCTCCTTTCTTGATTCTCTGTCGACCGCGATTAGTTTCTTTTTTCCATCCAAAGTTTTTTCGACTTTCCGCACTTCTTGACCAGTCAGTATCGTGGAGTGTTTTTGCATTTCTCTTTTAGCTAACGCGGAGATTTCCGGTTCTTCCTCTGGAATGAACTGTAGGTTTCTCCCGATTATAGTGACTTTTGAACCCATCGCAGAAAGAAAGTGACTGTATTCAGCTGCAATGTAACCCCCTCCTATAATGGCGATGCTTTGGGGCAGTTGCATGATCTTGAGTATCGTATCGCTCGTCAAGTAACCGACTTCTTCTAAACCCTCAATAGAGGGAATAGTAGGTTTTGAGCCTGTGGAGAGAAAAATCATCTTAGAAGTTATCGTGTTTTCGGCGATTTTTATCGTGTATGGTGCTACAAACTCTGCTGTAGCCGCGTAATAGTCTATGTTCTTGTAATTGGATAATCCATTTCTAATACTGTCGATGTCTCTGTCTATGATTGACCGCATGCGTGCCAAGACCGCTGCTGAATCTATTTTTTTGATTTCCACTTGGATTCCGAATTTCTCAGCCCTTTGAACCGTTCTTACAATGTCAGCTGGGTAAATCAGAAGTTTCGATGGAATGCAGCCTTTTGTTAGGCAGATTCCTCCAGGTTCATCCTTGTCGATTACTGCGATTTTCGCATTGGGGTTTTCTTCTACAAATGCAGAGGCAAGTTCCATTCCGGAACCTGTTCCGATAACAATCAAGTCATATTCTTTTGTTACTGTCATTAAGGAGAACTCCTAGTGAGTTTAGAAAGAATCGCGCCTTAAAGCTATTTCCGGGTCGTGTAGGATCTTCTAAATCGTCTTTTTAGACATTTGTCTTCTCAACCAGCTAATGTTTACAATTAATTTTAGTTTTATAGTTTTTCTGTAAACAATAGTTAAGTGAAATTGGCAAGTTATGAACAGTTCATAACCAGCTTTATATTATCGGCAGATCTCCTCAATCTTCACTGAGGAAACAATGTGTTGTCCTTTGAACCGCGAAAAATAGGATGCGTGTAAAGTTGAGCCAATTCTTAGCATCAGTAAACATTTTCATTGACCAGTCACAGAAAAACAACGTTCTACGTGAGCTATCGAAGCTTCCAAATGCCAAAGAAGTCTACGAGGTAAAAGGAGAATATGATATAGTTTCGTTTATCTCGGCCTCAAGCATAGAGGAGTTTCGAGACGTCTTACAGAAACAAGTTATGAAGATCAAGGGAGTAAAAAGCACCATTACCACAGTAATTCTGAGCCGTCGGAAAGATATTATTGGTAAGGAAACAAGAAACGACGAGGGCGCCTCTTTAAGCCTATCAAGGTAGGGAAATTATGCATAAATGTCCAAAGTGTGGAAATGAGATGGAGGCAAAAGGTGAATTTGAAGATTCAAGTCAACTACAAAATACTTTTTTCTTGTGCCCAAAATGCAAAAACATTGAGCTAACCGCGCAGCATTCTGATTATTGGTTTCGTTTGGACTACCCCTAAGGTGCTCTTCCTACAAAGTTGGCATGGAGCCAGTAGTCATTCGCGTCGGATAGGTTTTCCATTCTGCAACAGCAGCAGCGTAGTCAATATTGTAACTTTTTGTGCCCACAATTCTTTAAGTATTTCCAAAACCACATATTTTTTGTTTCAGGTTAATTTGAATGAATTTTGCCGAAGCGGTTGAGTTCACAAAGAAATTTCCTATTTGTCGACCAAAAATATTCAAAGGTTTCATAGAATGGGGAATCTGCGATACTGAAACCGAAGGTTACGTTGTTTTTACAGATGCCGCTACTGCTCAAGAACCTGGTTTTAGTAAGTTGAAAGATTACGTAAAGACCCATAACTTGAGGATAAATTACAGTAGCGATTACCTGATGATTAGCACGTTTTGTTAAGAGCTTGAGCAAATAGCGAAGATACTGCATTTCTTTCAGGGTTTAGCCTTTTTGGTGCATCATCCAGCTTAGCAATTCGTTAAGGGCGCGTTGAATTGAACTTGCAGCTTAGAAGTAGGTTTCATTTTTCCGAGGTAGGTTCTCTCTTGTGTGTACAAGCCGACCGGTCGGGTCAATGTCGGTACACTTTGGCGGTACAGTTTGGCGGTACAGATCGGCGAGCGTATGCTTCAAGCTATCACCGATCATTCGATGGTCTTCACGTTAGGAAAGACAATTTAATTTCTCCGAGCACAGTAAAGAAAAGGAAGGAAAGTTCGCTGGCTCAAAGCAGCTCACAGGGCTTCGTTTTTTGTGGTTCTTACGCCGGACGGTGACTTTACCAAATATCTCTCTTGTTTTGAGAATTCTTATTCCAAATGCTAAAAAATCGTCGGGAAATTATGATTTTATTTTCCGATATCATTTATCACTGATATTTGAATCATAGGTATTGACTTCTTGATTAGTTGCAAATCCTCAGTAATTAGTTTCAGCTCTTTAATTCTGGCTATGCAAACGTATGAGGCATCATAAAACGTAGTTTTCAATTGAATTGCCAATTCCAATATTTCTTCTTCATTGCCGTCTGTCGGTATTACTTCCATTAGAGTTAGCGTGTGCTTTATTGCCTTCAAGATCATTTTTGCTTCGTCTTTGGAGATTTTAGCTTGCAAAAAGTAATCTTTCCAAACAATATTTCCCAACTCATACCTTGCCAGCTCTAGAGTGTAGTTTCCAACTAAAAGGTCAATTCTATTTTCTTTTATGGCCCTGAATATTGATGAAGAGTCAAACAGGTATTTCATCTGCTGTCTCTATCTTCTCTTAAGCTTTTAACAATGTCTTCAATGGATACTTTCTCAAGCAAGGGCTTCAATTTCTCTATTTCTTCCCTAAGCTGTTCGGCTTCCTTCCTTCTTATTTCATCTTCGATAGCTTTTCGCAATAATTTGGAAGGTTTAATTTTGAGAGTTCTCATTTTTTCTTTGAGCCGTTTGGGAATTTTTGTAGAAACAGTTACGCATTCAGGCAATTTCTCACAAAAAAGTAGTAATATAAAGTAAGTAAAAAATGTTTCCCATTCTTCTTACCTTTTAAATTCACTCATATGAATAAAATGGCAAATGTCAATTCACAAATCAAAAAGGCAACAAACCGGGGAGGTTAGATTCTTTCTTGTGTGTACAATCCGACCGGTCGGATCAACGCATATACATTTTGCATATACAACTGAGCCGGCATACGCTTAAGAAAATTAGACGATTAGATCTAATCCTCAACTTATTCGACCACCCGTTTTCTCATTAAAGAGTCGCATGAAAAAGGGATTGTTTAGCGTTAACAGCGGTGTGTTTATAAATTTTATTTTGATTGTTGTTTTTGCTATTCAGGTTTTTTAGCGAACTTTGCCCCCATCTTGTATGCCTTTTCGCAGTCGATTGGGAATACTTCTTTGCGTCTCTTTGTTTTTTCTTCTACGTTGAATGATGAGACGTATTTTGTGTAGTCTTCGAATTGGTATGTATCAGAGGCGATTAATGATTCTGATGCTCCGAAGATTCTGCCCAGTATCGTCTCGTTTAGGCGAATGTAGCGATCGATCCCCATTTCTTTGAGCCGGATTTCATCTGCGCCCATTGTGTATATGAATCCAACCGGTATCTTCTTTGGGAACAGGGAGGAACGGTTGACGTCATAGACCAGATAGGGAAAAATCAGGCGTTCTAGAAATTTCTTCATTTCGCCAGTTATTGTGCCCATGTATACGGGTGAGCCGAGGATAAGCGCATCGATTTTCGGGATATTTTTGAGAACAGGCGTTAACTCATCTTTGTAGCCGCATTCGCCGTAGCTTTTCCCGCCCTTCAGCTTACAGGCAAAACAGCTTGTGCAGCCTTTGAAGTTAAGGTCATACAAATGGATGGTTTCTGTTTCGGCACCTTCAGAGGCTGCGCCTTCAAGTCCTTTGTTGAGCATTGTCGCTGTGTTCCAATTTTTTCTTGGGCTCCCGTTAATTGCTAGAATCTTCATTTTTCAACCTTCAAAGATGTTATCCCCCAGGCCATTTGCCTGTGGACGTTTAACGTATTCATAATCAGACAAGCGTATTTATCTTTGAATAAATGCTCTTGATAGGAATTTCTTTAGGATTTCTTCTAGAGTTGGGGTTCCTATTTCCTTTAGCTCATAACTGGCTTTACATGCAAAGAAAGCTTTTACTAGCAGTCAACTTGTGATTATTCTGGGTGAGAAAATGAATGAGAATGATCTGTACGAAGCGATTTTCAAGAGGAAATCAATTCGGAATTATGATCCCGCTCAACTTGACCAAAATCACCTAGAAGATATTTCCAAAAACCTGGATGCACTAAAGCCAATGTCCACGGGAATTAAGACCGAGTTCAAGATTATCTCGCCGGATCAAGTAACCCGAAAGGGCATGAACAAAGCACCCCACTACATAGCAGCATTCTCCGAAGCAAAAGAGACATACAAAACCAACGTGGGTTTCATGCTTCAGCAAATGGATCTTCATTTTTCAGCGACCGGCACAGGCAGTTGCTGGCTAGGCATTCCTCAACCCACCAAAGAAGTAAGGGAATCTTCAAGCCTAGAATTCATCATTTTGATGTCGTTTGGAAACCCAAAGGAAACACTGCACAGAACCGACATTTCACAGTTCAAAAGAAAACCTCTCTCAGAGATAACCAACACAGAGGGCGCTGATGAATTGTTGGAACCAGCCCGCCTAGCCCCATCAGCAATCAACCTGCAAAACTGGTACTTCACAGGAGACAAAAATCTGATTCATGCCTATTCAGCCAAAGCCGGCTTTCTCAGGGGCATCGTCGGCGGCAGCTATTTCCTTCTCAATGTGGGTATTGCTATTTGTCACTTGCAACTTGGGGCTGAACATTTGGGTTGGAAAACCAGAATCGTGTTTGAAAAAGAGATGGACAAAAATCCGCCAAAAGATCGCGAATACGTTGCTAGCTTAGAGATTGAAAAGGCACCAGCCCCATAACTATTATGGCTCAGCTGCCAAACAGCGTCGCAGCAACCGTGAGAAACCGCGTACGGGAACCTATGGCTTAGCCGAGCAAGGAGCAGGTCCTGGAAATGCTGGAGCTCAGAAAACAAAGACTTACGGCAGTTCTGGAACAATGAACATGGAGATCGACAAACTTAAAGAAACTAAAGAAAAGAGAAAGAAGAGAAAACTCAGCCAAATGAAGCCTTAAGGGTTTAATTGCTTAGCGTTCGTCGTTGGCTTTGGGTTTTATCTTTGGGATCGTTATTTCAAGGACATTGTTGTTGTTGCACTGAGATACGATGAATTGCATGTCTTCCAGTTGCAGATCTTTTAGGTTTAACGGAATATTTCTGGTGCACACGTCACCGCAAACGACTATTTCTGATTCTTTCTTGATATGGCACTGTTCCTTGCAAACTGTTATTCCACCTTGTTCCTTGTTCACGTGAATACTAACTTGTTCTTCTTGACATCTGCATTGAACCAAAAGCCTGACATTGTCTTCTTCGTCGATAACATCTATCAAAGGCTCTTCATATTGTTCAAAACTAGTACTCTCTGAGGTGGGTTTTTTAACAAGCACTTTGCAGAAATTAACATCTAAATTATTTTCCATGTTTTTCGCCTTCTACAAAGAGTATCGCCAAAACGTGCTTTACATGTGCAAACATTGCTCGTTGGCTATTCTCCTCAAAACTAACATGATAGTTGGCTGGGTTAGAAACCTTTCGCAATAGCTCGGAGTCCTTGCCAGCCTAATCTTCCTCTAATAAACAATCCAACGCTGATTTTTGATCACGCTACTGTTTTTCGGTTTACCATACTCAAAATCCTTTGCAGAATTATGCTTGCTGCTTTCTTGTCTAAGGGCTTGTTTTCGTTTCCGCATTTTGGCGAGTAGATGCATGATGGGCAACCGTCTTTGCATTCGCAATTATCGATCAACCCTAAGGTTTTTTCGAAAAGTGGTTTTATGTTTTGGTAGAGGTTTTCTGAAATTCCAATCCCGCCTTCAAAGCCGTCATAAATGAAAATGGTTGGGTTCCCCGTGTCCGGATGCAGAGGAGTCGACATTCCACCAATGTCCCATCTATCGCACATCGCAAAAATCGGAGACATAGCAATCATTGCATGTTCCACAGCGTGTATTCCCCCGTCAAAATCGAGCCCGCTATCTTCGATTTCCTTCTTAATTGCCTCTGGAATAATAAACCACATGCCGACAGTTGCAAATGATAATGGCGGGAGATTAAGCGGTTTTCTCTCAACAACTTCGTCATATGATTTGGTGATGTAGGTGTGGTAAAATTCCGTTGTAATTAATTCGCCTAAGCCAACTTGGATGCCGATTTGTTTTTCTTCAAGAGTTTTCTTTATGGCGACGTCAACGGTTTTCAGTGCTTCTGTGTAGTAGTTAACGTTTTCTTGTGTGACTTTAGCGGTTAACTTGTTGAGGTCTAATTCTTCAGAGATGTATGTTTCGCCCTGATGAAGCAGAACTGCGCCTGCATGTGCTTCTTCGTAGGCCTTGTTCAGCGTGAGGGTTTCAAGTATGCTTCCGTTGCATGTTACAGTTACGGTTTTGTCTGAGATGCTCTCCAACGTTACAACCTCAACAGGTCTAGCAGTTCCTGAATAGACGTATCCCCTGGGCGTTTTCCGAACCAGATTTTGTTGTTCAAGAGCTTGAACACTCTCATCGAATAGTTCTGGGAAATATTTTTTGTCCGCTTCTGTTAGAGGCAGTTCGCTTGCCGCACACATAATGTGCCCTAAAGAAATGTAGCGGTTATGCAGATCAATAATGGCTTGTTCATGTGGTCTTCCAAAGAAATCTTTTGGATGCTTCATGAAGTATTGGTCAAGCGGGTTTTGAAAAGCAACTAACGTTACAAGGGAATCCGCGTTGGTTCTGCCGGCTCTTCCCGCTTGCTGCCACGTCGATATGACAGTTCCCGGGTAACCAGAAATAATCACTGAATCCAAAGAACCAATATCGATACCCAACTCGAGCGCGTTGGTTGAGACAACTCCGATTAAGCTCTTTGTTTTTAACCTGTTCTCTATTTCGCGTCGTTCCTGAGGCAGATAGCCAGCTCTGTAAGCTGTAACTGAATTGACTAGTTTTGGCGATCTTTTTTTGAGGTCTTCTTTGGTCCATCTTGTTATAAGCTCAGCCATTTGGCGTGATGTTGTAAAGCAGAGAGTTTGGAGATTTCTTGTGATGTTGAGAGTTAGGAGGTCTTTGGTTTCTTGATGAGTGGATCTACGTGTTGTGTTGGCGTTGTCGATGAATGGTGGGTTCCAGAATAGGAATGATTTTTTTCCTCTTGGGGCGCCGTCGTTTGAGACGATTTCGAAGTCTTTTCCAGTCAATTTCTTGGCATGCTCTTCGGGGTTTGCGATGGTGGCTGATGAGAGGATGATTTGTGGGTCTGCATGGTAATAGTTGCATATCCTCATGAGCCGCCTCAGAAGCATAGCTACGTTTGAGCCAAATACGCCGCGGTAAACGTGGGCTTCATCGATTATTACAAATTTGAGGTTTCCAAGAAAGCTTCGCCACTTATAGTGCCATGGAAGATACTGGTGGAGCCCATAGGGGTTGCTTAAGATGATTTTGCTGTTTTCTCTTATGCTTGCCCTTTGACTTTGAGGTGTATCACCGTCGTAAACGTTAGGGAAAGCTTGGATTCCCGTTTCTTTCTCTAGTTCTCTTAGAACCTTAAGCTGATCGTTTGTCAGCGCCTTAGTCGGGTAAAGGTACAGCGCAGTTGCTTTGGGGTCTTTTGTGAGAGCTTCCAAAACAGGAATGTTAAACGCTAAGGTTTTTCCTGAAGCAGTCGGAGTAACAATCGCCACGTTCTTACCCGCCCTCGCGTTGTTTATTGCTTCAGCCTGATGCGAATAAAGATGAATGTCCCTGGTCAATAAGCAATCTTGAATGTTTTGCGGCAAGGATTTTTCCAGCTCACCAAACAATGCTTCTTGCGGAGGAATTTCTTGTATGTGCACAATCTGTTTCTTGTAACCTTGCATGTGCTTTATGCTTTGAATAAAGTCGTCTATCAAAGGTTCCATTCCTCGTAAAGCTTGGAGAACAAGGTTCCGAGAGTTAGCAAGTCTTGCCGGTTGTGCTCAACTATGGCGACGAGCGGTCCTGCATTTTTGGTTCTCAAGTAAGTTTCGTAGAAGCGGGGAACTAACGCGCCTGGAATGTTGATGTCTCTTTTTATTCCGATGTATTTTTCCACGGTTTCCAGTTTGCAATCTGACAGTTTGTGGCGCAGCGCTCGTCTAGTGAAGTGGAGAACGTCGAAATGCGGGTTATCCAGCGGCGCATCTAATCCATAGTAAGCTAATCTTTGCCTGATGTATGGAATGTCAAAGCTTCTGCCGTTATAAGTTATGAGTGACAAGTTGGGTTCAAGCTGTGAAATTAGAGCCCAGATGGCGCTGGGTTCGTCTTGGATATCTCTTAGCAAGAACTGGCTTGTACAAACATGAGTTTGGGTTGGTTTAGCTACGCCAAGCAAAATTATGGGTCGCTCTGAGAGCCCCAAAGTTTCAATGTCAACAATGGCGAAGTCTTGATCTTGGCAGAAACCAGCTAAATAATGAAGCAGCGGATGCGATTTTGGAAAGCGTTGCCAAAGCCATTTTTGAATCAGGGGGACTTCTTTTTTATCTATTATTTTCATGAAGGCATGGGCTTGTTTTTTCCAAAGGGGATGATTTTCAAGGTCTTCGATGGTTTTGTAGCCCTGCTGTTTTAGGGTTTGTTCGCGTGCGGGTCCTATTCCTGGAAGAGCTTTCAGATCAGAGATTATTTGTTGTCTGCTTTCTTGGCAAGTTGCTTTTTTGAAGATGGAAGTGCATGAAGCTGAGATTTGGTAGCATTCGCCTTGTTGGTTTGAAACGACTTCTCCGGCTATGGCGTCTTGGAGGCTTTTTCCTTCGTATTGTTGGATGAGTTTCTTTTCAAGTTTGAGTGCCTCGTCGTATTCGCTGCTCCAAATCCAGCTTTCAACCGCCGATTCAGCAGGGTGTTCAGTGGTTTTTTCTGTTTCTGAGATTACCTCGTATTCTTTTGTACGAGCTATTCTTTCGCTTAGACTTTCAGCTGCCCGTGTCAACGCGATTATTTCTTTGAAAGAACCCTTCACGCCAGATGCGGAAGCTTGATGGCAAAATCTTTTTTGAGCCAACATCTCTGCATAACGATCATCCCTAAAATTCCGCAAAAGAAAAGAACCACAAACCCTGCAAAACCTGCTCTGCTCAAACTCTTGGTTCGAATAGGTTTTGTTGCATTTTCTGCAGACGTATTCTATTGGCAATTTATGTTCTGCCTTAAGTCTGTGCAATGATTATAAAAGCCATTCTTTAATTTAGGCAAAAGCCAACGGCGATTATGTTTAGCTGTTCATGTTTTGAGTGACTAAGTTCTGTTCTATTGTTTTGGGTTGTTTTTTGGTTTACAGCTTGAAGTGTTTGCAGGGTTTTTGCGCAGTGGATTAGGTTAAATTGAAGCTAAATCTTCAAAAAACTCATTTTTGCGAGTGAGAATGGGCTTAAATTGGGGTTAGAAACGCTTAATCACCCTGAAAAATGCTTAAAGCCCTATAAATTTGTGAAGCTCCCAGACGTGATTTATACGCGTTTTTGCGCTGTTTATACGTGGTTTTACACTTATTTGACGCTTCTTTGCAGTTTGCCAAAAGCCCGCGTGATTTGACATTAAAGTCAATTTCGTTGAGTTAAGTGCGGGGAAACGATAGTTTACGTATCTCCTGATGAAGAACACCTGCACGGCGCCACCAAAGACTCAACCTTCACCCCCTATCCATAACCGTCCAACCAAACCAAATGAAAATAGTGGAAAAATAATCAAAGACGGGTGAGCGTCAGCTACAAAAAAGAGGAGAATGGAAAATAAAAAATACGAAAATAAATAAGCATAAGTAAATTTCCTATTCTGGTGTGCTAGCTGCGGCGTTACGGTTTTTCAAAGATTTTTTCTTTGTGTTTTGGATTGCTTTTTTGGTTTAGGGCTTGATTTGTTTGCAGGTTCCGTACACAGAAGGACATAGAAGGACAAGGAAGTATTTTTATGTCCCGAAACGATTCTTAGGAAGTTCAGGTTAGATTGCAGTAATTCAAAGCTTCACCTTTAAGGTAGCAATTCAGGAGGCGTCTCAGAGAGCAAATTTTCGAGTTTTCTCCATTAATTTTTGTTGTATTTGTTTTGGATTGCTTTTTTGGTTTAGGGCTTGAAATGTTTGCAGGTAACGTCTGGATTTGTCGATATTTGTCTGGATTTGTGTTGATTTGTCGTGATTTGAGTGGAATTGTCTGTGAAGGATAGGGGTTTAGGTTACCGTTAAGTCGAAGAGTTAATTTAAAACGTCATTGAAATGCATTGAAAGCTTGAGTGTCTATTTAAACATCATTGAGCAAAAAGTCTTGCAGTTTGG
>Ga0187880_1003908_pt1 | contig 11179 bp, 12 predicted proteins | sample June2016WEW_19_4_FD_132998 | JGI IMG/M metagenome (GOLD analysis project Ga0187880, IMG submission 132998) | Peatland microbial communities from SPRUCE experiment site at the Marcell Experimental Forest, Minnesota, USA - June2016WEW_19_40 | ecosystem: Environmental > Terrestrial > Soil >...
AGGTGCGGCTCGGCGACAAACTCGAAAATCTCGGCGATCGTCTTGCCCATGGGTGCGACCGGATCGTATGGGATGTGCGGATTGGCCGCGTTGTAGCGATGCACCATGGCGGCAATCTGCTCGGCGCTAGAGAAGTCAGCCATTTCCGGCTTCTCGCCATCGTTCTCGGGCCAGAACTTGATGATGGCTTCGCGCATGGAGAGGCGCTGGAAGTTGCCGAAGTCAATCTCGTGCCCGTTGAAGTGTGCGATGGTTGTGCCATTCACGTCGCGCGCCACCTGGGCCAGCATCTCGGCGGTGAAGTCCATCATATCGCGGTAGTCGGCGTAGGCCATGTAGAACTCCAGCATGGTGAACTCGGGATTGTGCTGGGTTGAGATGCCTTCGTTGCGGAAGTTGCGATTGATCTCGTACACCCGGTCCATGCCGCCGACCACCAGCCGCTTCAGGTAAAGCTCAGGCGCGATGCGCAAATAGAGATCGACGTCGAGCGCGTTGTGGTGGGTGATGAAGGGCTTGGCCACCGCGCCGCCGGCGATGGGATGCATCATCGGCGTCTCGACCTCGACGAAGCCGTTGTTGTCGAGGAATCGCCGCATTGACTGCACCACCTTGGCGCGCTTCAGGAAGACCTCGCGCACGTCGGGGTTCATCGTCAGGTCAACATAGCGCCGGCGATAGCGCGTCTCCACGTCCTGCAAGCCGTGCCATTTTTCGGGCAGGGGAAGCAGGTCCTTCACCAGGAAGGTGATCTCCTCCACGTGGACGGTCAGCTCGTTAGTGCGAGTGCGGAAGAGATAACCCTTGACCCCGATGTAATCGCCGAGGTCGAGCAGCTTGTAAAGCTGAAAGGCTTTTTCGCCGACGTTGTCGAGGCGAACGTAAATCTGCAACCGCCGGCCGCCCTGTTGCAGGTGGGCGAAGCCCGCCTTTCCCTGCACGCGGATGGACATCAGGCGTCCGGCAACGCTGACGTTCACGCGTGGTGCCTCAAGCTCCGGCCCGGTCTTGGGCAGGTACTCTTCGAGAATTTGCGGAATGGTGTGCGTGGTTTCGTAGCGATAGGGATAGGCAAGCTGCCCTAGCGCTTCAATCTGCTTGAGCTTTTCTCGTCTGAGCTCGTAGATTTTCTGGTCAAGTGCCACGGTGGTCCCTGCTGCCTGGCTTCCCGCAGGCCGAAAGGTAAGGAAATCCGATTATAGATTGTGTATGCGGCGATTGGTGATGGGAAGGGCCTGGTACCGCTTACAAGAATGAGTCTTGACATCCTGACCGGCGACGGCATTGTAATCCCCCCCGAGCACTATGGGCGCGCCTTTGCCAAGTACGCGTGGAAGGAGATGCCGCCCAACAACTTTCAGCCGACCCGCTACCGCGTTCGTACCGCGCCACTTCGGGGGGTGCGCATGAGGACCCGCCTTATGCACGACGGAGCCTCGTTGACTCCGCGCGACGCCATTGTCCGTCACCAGCGGGAAGCCGAGAAAGCCGCCAACAGATTCAAGATGTTGCCGGCCAAGGACCGAGAGGCGCTACTGGCGTTTCTGCAATCGCTATGAAGCTGCTGGCTGGAAGCACAGCATGGTCGATGTCCGTTGCAGGAACGGAACGCCACCTCGTCCGCTCAGTTGATCTCGCTCTTGCTAATAGAGAGGTAGACAAGCCGATTGTTCTTGAACTCCAATCTAAAACTCGCCGAAAGAGTGTAATCCGATACCTCCGCTGGAAATCCTCCGAAGATATCGCTCTTCAGATAACTCGGGTTTTGATGAAGAAAGGTGCCGACCGCCTCAGGGGTGGTTGGGATCTTTATCTCGAAAAGGTAGTACAAGAGATTGCCCTTTTCATAAAGAGGGGCGCCGAGAACAGTTTTCACCTGTGCTTTTGTCGAACCGAGTCGTAGGCCGCTATCAGTTGCCAGATGCCTATCAACAAGTGGGTTGGGGCGGCAGAATTCCTGGCCACGCCAAGCTCGGCCGTCAGCAAACAAATAGAAGCCCAAGTCAACCTCGCCCGCCTCGGAGATCAGATAAACATTTCCCGGCTTAACGGACGTGTAGCAACGCTGGTCGCGGAAATCCCCAGCGTCCCCGCGCACTATGGCTTGTGCCTTGCCGAATTTTGACTCCAGCCAGTTATGTGGTGGCTTACCCAATAGAGAGGTGCCGAGGATTTTGAAGTTTGTGGCGGGTATGACCCGTTTGGACCACTCGTTGGACCACTCGTCGGGCGGACTCTCAAAATTTGGGTTTTTCTCTGACCACCAATCAGAGTCCTCCGTCAACTGTATTGCATGTATATCGTTTCCCGACAGGGCGAGAACGTGCGAGAAGAGAACGGGTGCCAGAAGTATTAGCCAGAACCAACGGAAACTGTGTTTCATTGACGAAACAACTCTATTCTCGGTTGTTGTGACCCAGCAAGTCCGACTTCCTACCGGGCAGCAGTCAGAAGATGATTTTAGGCAACTGATGATTACCCTGACGCTGAAAAATTCAATTTGTGATCTGTGTCATTGAATCGCGTCCCGAAGCGCGGTATAGTGACGCGTTCGTTCATATCCGGATCGCGCTTCGGCGCGTCCATCGAGAAAGCACTTTATGCCGCAGAACTATGTACCGATGTTCATTTTCGCCTTCCTGGCGTTTCTGGTGGCGGCCGGAACGCTTGCCCTCTTCTACATCGTCCGTCCCCGTAACCCATTCAAAACCAAGCTGATGCCCTACGAATGCGGCATCACGCCCTTCGATAGCGCGCGTGGCCGCTATACCGTCCGTTTTTATATCGTGGCCATTCTGTTTGTAGTCTTCGACGTGGAGACCATCTTCCTGTTTCCCTGGGCGGTGCAGTTCAAGCTGTTAGGCCTGTTTGGTCTGCTGGAGATGCTGATCTTTCTCGGCATCCTGATCGTGGGATACATCTGGATCTGGAAGAAGGGTGCGCTGGAGTGGGTGTAGGGGTTGCCGCGCGCCAAAATGTTACCGCCCATCCACGTCGCGAGAATGGATGGGCTTGTTTTTTGGGGCCTGTCAGGCTCGGGTAGTGCGGCGCTTCAGCGCCGCGTGACAATGCCCCTATTACGAGAGGCTTTAGCCTCGGGGTACTTGTGACCAAGACATATTTCATCACTGCGTCGGCCTACATGCACCAGAACCTGTTCCAACGAACGGAAACAGCCGATTTACTGCTGGTCACGCTGTTTCGGTATCGCGACGCCGGCGAATTTCTGGTCCACGAATTCGTCGTCATGCCGAACCACCTCCACCTGCTGTTGTCAGTCGATGACGACCATGCGATTGGCCGGGCCGTGCAGATGATCAAGGGAGGCTTTTCGTTCGCGATGGGGAAGGCTGGCCTGAAATTGAAGGCCGCATGGCAGCCAAGCTATTACGAACATCGGGTGCGCGACATGGATGAATATGGACGAATGCGGGCGTACATTCACGACAATCCGGTGCGGCGTGCGTTGGTAATAACAGCTGGGGAGTACCCGTATTCGTCCGCGCGAACCTCGATTCGCCTTGACGAAGTACCCGAGAGGCTAAAGCCTGAACACCAGGAAGCCGTTTTAACGCGGCGCTAAAGCGCCGCACTACCCGCCCGCATCATCTAAAGCAAAACCTGCTCAGCCGCCCGGTTCTCACACCTGCTTTTTAGGTCCCATGTACAATCCGTCGACGCCGCGCGGCAAAGAATGCCCTCTTTCCCGCGGCACCCGGATGACCAGACAGTCGGTAGGCATGTCGTGCAGCGCCTGGCGGCGCTTGGTCCAGCCTGCCATCATGAATCCGATGGTCAGGAAGAACAGGGACAGAAACTTCATGAAGTGGCGAACTGTCGCTTGACCGAACCCTATTCTGTCGCCCTCCGCGGTGACTACCTGCAAACCTAAAGCACGCTTACCGACGGTGGCGCGCCACGATGAACTCTCGGTGAAGGCAGAGTACAGCCATCCACCGACGGACAGGATCAGGATGAAGGCCATCCCCGTGGCCACCTTGGACACGAAGGGGGAAACTCCCAGCAGGCGACCAAAGCGGCGGAGCACAAGATCGATGGCGAACGTAAGCACCAGCGCGCCGCCAATCTCCAAGGTTACGTCGATGGCACCGGCCCAGACACGAAGCCAGAATCCGGCGTAGGCAAGGGGAGCCAGCTCGGTTGGCGCTGGAAATGCTGGCGGCTTGGCAGGTTGAGAAGACACTAGACCTCTGGAGGTGGGCTCCGAAAGCAAGTCTCCGCAAAAGAGACAAAACCGTCCATCTGGCAATCGCACATTGCCGCAGGTGGAACAGACCTGGTTCAGCACCATCTCCATTCGGATGGGAATACTACGCTCGACCCGTTGTCCCTGTAAAGTGACCCGGGTTCTTGGTAGTGGTGCAGTTTGAAATTGGGTCGCGGAGTAAAACCCGCAGGAACAGAGTTTGCGCCGGATGCACTCGTGTCATCCCTCTGAGAAATCCCTGCGGGCTCTATACCTACCACATTGAAGGAACTGCAAGGCTAGTATCCATGGGCCGCCTATCGCTGTCTGAGCAAGATTGCACATTTGATCGCTGTCTGTGACGGCGGCGACGGGGCAGCAATGCAGTTCTGAAATCAGCCGTGATCGTAAAGGTTGAAAACTCCACCACTAGCTAGTTCTTCCGCGGGGGAAGCGGTGCTCGAAACCCGGACTCTGGGCGATTTCCTGTGCAAACTCTTGCACCCATGCCGAACCACTCACGCCTCAAGCCCCGAATCGCTCTTATCCTTCCGCGGCACTTGCCGCGCTGGCGGCTGCGGCGGGCGCAAAATCCAGCAGGTTGAGCTGCACTCCCCCGAATTCGGGATGCTCGTTGTAATCCACGGTGAAGGCCAAATCGAGCAAACTGCCCAGCAGCAGCGACTCTTCTGTCGCGCGCTCGGCCATGCGCCAACCCAAGGCATCGAAGCCACGTTGAAATTTACTGCCGCCGGAATTTCGCTCACTGGCCACGACGCGTAGCTTCAGATGTTTCTCTTTCAACACCCTGGGTGGCTGGACCAGCTTCGCGTTCCGGGCAACGAAAACTGGCACGGGATTACCCGAGCCGAATGGCTCCAGCTTCTGCAACAGCAGCCAGAAGTCGTGCTTGACATCGTCGAGCGCGATCTCGGCGTCGTAGTGGAGGATGGGAATGAAGTCCTGCGGCGTCAGCCGTTCGCGGGCGAAAGTATCCAGCCGCGACCGCAACTCGGGAATCTTCTCCACCGGAAGCGAACAACCCACCGCGTGCGCGTGTCCGCCAAAACGGGTGAACAACTCAGGACACGATTCCAGCGCTTGCAGCAAATGAAACGCCTCGATGGAGCGGCCTGAGCCATGCGCTTCGCCATCCTCGCAGGAGAAGATGAGGGTCGGACGCCGATACCGCTCCACGACCCGCGTAGCGCAAATGCCGATCACACCGCGATGCCAACCTTCGCCCTCCAGCACCAGGCAGTAAGCCTCCCTCATCTCGGGTGACGCTTCAATCTTAACTTGAATTTCGTCCAGGATGCGCTGCTCTTCCAGTTGCCGGTCGCCGTTGAGCTGATTGAGCCGAATGGCTATGTCGGCCGCCTTGGTTGCGTCCTTCTCGGTGAACAACTGAATGACGTGCTCGGCCACATCCATGCGCCCGGCGGCGTTTAAGCGCGGCGCCACACGGAAAGCGATGTCGCCGGCGCTCAGAGGGCGCGAGCCGTCCAGTTGGCAATTCGCCAACAAGGCACGCAGGCCGGCATTGACTGGTTTTCTCAGCCCCTCCAAGCCTAGTTTGGCGAAGACGCGGTTCTCGCCAATCAGCGGCACCGCGTCGGCGATGGTCGCGATGGCGACCATCTTCAGAAATGACGGCAGCAGTCGCTCGCGTCCGGTCTCCTCCAGCAGGGCTTGCGCGATTTTGAATGCCACTCCCGCGCCGCACAGCGATTTGCAGGGATAGTCGCAACCCTCCTGATTCGGGTTCACGACCGCCAGCGCTTTCGGGACGCCGTTCGCCTGGGGCAGGTGGTGGTCGGTGACGATGAGATCGATGCCCCGGCGCTGCGCGGTTTCGCCGGCCGCAAACGCCCGGATTCCGGTGTCCACGCTGATGATGACGCGAATGCCGCGATCGGCGGCCTGCTCGATGACCTCATCGCGCATCCCGTAGCCTTCACGGATGCGATGCGGCACGTGGTGCTCCGTCCGTCCTCCGCAGAGTTCGATGGCGGTCTTGAGAATCACGATCGCGGTGGTGCCGTCCACGTCGTAGTCGCCGTAGATCAGGACGGTTTCGCCGTGCTCGATGGCGGCGCGCAATCGCTCCACGGCAACGCGGAGGCCGGCCATCAGGTTGGGTGAATGCAGGTCTTGCAGGGAAGGAGTCAGAAATTTATGCGCCTGCTCGGCTGTCTGTATGCCGCGGACCGCCAGTAGCCGGGCGGTGGAGATGGGTAGCCCGGTCTCCAGCGCGAGCCGCTGTACGTCTTGCGATTCGGCATTGCGGAGGGCCCAGCGCACGTCAGCGTTCGTCGTCCGAGTCGGTCTCGTCGATCGCCATGCTGCCGAAATCTTCCACCAAGTCCAGCAGATGCTGATACCGCTCGTACCACTCGGTGGAGACCTCGTACAGAAACATGATGCCCTGATGCGGCCAGCCGAGCTGGATGAAGCCGGTCTTGCCTACGTGGTTGCGCAACCAGCGGGCCTCGTCCATGTCTTCATCGCTGGGATAGTTGGCGTGCTGCAGGCGCTGGACGAGGTAATCGAGTTCGTCGCGCTGCAGCACCTCCTCATCCATGGAGAGGAACTCGGAACCGGCTTTCTTCGCCAGCTCGACAAAATCCTTCCAGCTTTCGGGATTGTCGCGCGGGTTCCACATGACGCTGTGTACGTCTTCGGTGACGTATCCCTGGAAGCGGCTCAGCCCGTGTCCCAGGATGAAGGCGTTCATGTCGTCTTTGAGGTTGGATAAATCGTCTGACATAACAATGTCTCGCGGGCCGCGCCTCAAAAAAGTGGCAGCCGCGAAAATCATCATACTCCGATGCGCGCCTGGTTACACGGCTCCGACGTGGGTCGTGAGGAGAACCGGTGTTCGGAGCAACTACTCCTCCACGACCCCCTCGAACAAGTCCGTCTCTGGCTTCGCCTCGCGCGGATCACGCGTCACTGCGAGATGGTACATCTCCACTCCGCCGCCATGCCGACCCAGGTTCTTCTTGACCTTCTCAAATAACGGCGCCTGCGTGATGTGCTGTCGAAAGGCTTCGTCCTTCTTCTCGAAGCGCTCGGCGCCCACTTCAATGCGCGTGGTCACCGTGGGCGGTGCAATGATCTGGCGATCGGGCAGCACGAAGTCAGCGGCAAGGTAATACAGCTTTTGTGCGCGATGCGGCGTTAGTCCTCGCTCCAGTTGCTCGGGATAACGATCGGGACGGCCCGCCCATTCGAATGCCAGGGTCGCAAAAACGCCTGCCATAGCGTGATCGACGTGCCCGGTGAGTCCGCCGTCGGGCCCAAAGGTGAGCACCACGTGCGGACGAATCTGGCGCATGCGAAGTGTCAGGTCCCCCACAACCTGATAAAGATCGGCGCGGTTGAGCTTTCCGTCGGGATAGTCGAGCACTTCGTATTGGCTCACCTTGAGCAGCTTGCAGGATGCCGCCAACTCGGCGCGGCGCATGGTGGCAAGCTCCTCGTTCGAGCGCGCTGTGCCGCGATTACGCGCCGCAGTCCCGGCGGTGATGCAGACGACGTGGGTCTCGACGCCGCGGTCGTGGTACAGCAGCAGCGTGCCTCCAAAGGCGCCGGCCTCGTCGTCGGGATGAGCGGTTACACAGAGAAGTTTGAGCATGGTTTTTTGGGACCGCAACACCCAAGTGCCTGCGGAAGACGATCTTTTTCTCCCACCTTCCTACAGATTACAACGAAGTTGAAAAGGAACCAGATGTTGGTGGAAGCCCCCTGCTTCAGCAGGGGGAAGCTGGACTTCAGTCCAGCGGAAAAAGAGTTCACTCTGGAAATGGGCTTTAGCCGCGGGATTTCCCCAAGGACAGCGCTAAAGCGCATGATCAAACTGGAGAGTTTTTCGGAGCGCTAAAGCGCTCCTTCCCCCGCATGAATGCGGGGGCTCCTACGAAACAGCACTGCTGTTCCTACTTTTTTTGCGGCCGGTCAGGGTTTGCCCAAATCCCCCCAAGTGACACACATCACAGGGCCCGGTGATAAGACTCACGGCCCTCCGGGTCGTGAAAATCCTATCGTGGATATATACAACGAGCCGAATTCCGCAAGAGCGGGGAGGACAACAGCATGAGCCAAAGCAATGGAGATACTCATCCGGCGGCCATCAAACAATACACGCCGCGCTTGATCTTCTGGGAGGTTACCAAGGGTTGCAACCTGAGGTGCATCCATTGCCGCGCCACCGCGACCGAACTGATGTCGCCTGCCGACCTGCCGACCGACAAAGCGCTTGACATCATTTCCCAGATTGCCGACTTCGGCAATCCCATCCTCGTCCTCAGCGGCGGAGAACCTCTGTACCGGCACGACATTTTCCAACTGGCGGAGTACGCGACCAGCCGCGGTCTTCGCGTCGCCCTGGCCACCAACGGAACGTTGGTGACCAAAGGTGTCGCGCAAAAGATCAAGCAATCCGGAATCAAGCGGGTCTCGATCTCGCTGGATGGATCGGATGCGCACACCCACGATTCGTTCCGCGGCATCCCTGGCGCGTTCGACGCCGCTGTCTATGGCATGCGCAACCTTCAGGCGCTGGGAGTTTCGGTGCAGATCAACACCACCATTGCGCGCCACAACGCCCACCAGTTGCCGGCCGTGCTCGACCTGGCCCGCAGCCTGGGCGCCGATGCGCTGCACACCTTTCTGCTGGTGCCCGTAGGATGCGGAGTGGATATCGCCGCCGAACAGATGGTCGCTCCAGAAGAGTATGAGCGCATGTTGAATTGGTTCTACGATCAGTCGCTGCAAGGTGGGATCGAACTGAAGGCAACCTGCGCGCCACATTATTTTCGGGTGGCGCGGCAGCGTAAGGCTGCTGACCGCTTAGCGGGCCGCGAGCAGGTTGTCGCCCCTGCGCCCAGCGCCCACGAAATTGGACCGACGGATATGACCATGCCAGGCTCGACAGGGATCAACCTGAAGCCGGCTGGCGGGCCGCCGGTCGGACACACCGGCCATCCCGGCGGCCACCCCGGCGACATGAATGCCATGACAAAGGGCTGCCTGGCGGGAACCGGTGTCTGTTTTATCTCGCATGAGGGCGAAGTCTTCCCTTGCGGATATCTGCCGGCCATCGCGGGTGATTTGCGGAAGCAGAGCTTCGCGGAAATCTGGAACGACTCCGACGTGTTCGCCCAGTTGCGCGACGACGACAACCTGAAAGGCAAGTGCGGCTGCTGCGAGTTTCGCCACGTTTGCATGGGTTGTCGCGCTCGGGCGTACGCTGCCACCGGCGACTTCCTGGCGGAAGAGCCGTTCTGCGTCTATGAGCCGGGCACCTCGAATCAAATGATTCGCGCCGCCGCGATCAAGCGATAGCGTAGAGCGGGTTCCAATACTGGCGCCCCGGAAATGTTTGCTCAGTGCCCACTTTCTCGCTGTGGCTGAGACTTCTGTCATAGCAGATCCTCCGGTCCGCTGGTTACGATCAAAGCATGGCTGCACATACCGCCACTCTAAGCAGACTTCGCGTCAAGACAATGACCATCCCCCGCGAGCATGGAGCGTGGGGCATGCTGTTGGTGCCGCTCGCGACCGGCGCAGGGGTGTCTCTGCGCTCGAACCTAAATGGCGGCGGTGCGCTTGCGCTCTTCATAGTTGCGGCGATGTCGCTTTTCTGGTTGCGCACGCCGGTCGAGAGTTGGCTGGGCACTTCGGCGATCAAGGCACAGACGAAAGACGAACGCGCCTTCGTGCTGAAGGTGATTGCCGCCATCGGCGTGCTGGCTGTTGTCAGCATTGTGGCGCTGCTGTGGAACGGACATTACCTCGGACTGCTGACCATCGGCGCGATTGCAGCCTTCGCTTTCGCGATGCAAGCTGGCGTCAAGAAGCTGGGGCGCAAAGGGAGGATGCCGGCGCAGATCATAGGGGCCATCGGCCTTACTTCCACTGCGGCGGGCGCGTATTACGTTGCCGCCGGCAAACTCGACCGCATTGCGGCCGCGTTGTGGCTGGCCAACTGGTTGTTCGCCGCAGACCAAATTCACTTTGTTCAGGTGCGCATCCGCTCCAGCCGCGCCGCCAACCTGGACGAGAAGATGAAACAGGGATTGCCCTTCCTCTTGGGCCAAGTCGGCCTCATCGGCGTAATCCTCGCCGCCTGCCGCTTCGGACTCTTCCCGGCCGCCATCGCGTTGGCTTTCGTGCCCATATTGGTTCGCGGGACTCTATGGTTCGTGCGGCGACATCGTCCTCTCGATGTGCACAAGCTCGGCTTCAGCGAACTGACTCAGGCCGTGATCTTCGGTGCGTTGCTGTGCGCATCGTTCTTCGTGTGATCCCAGTCTCGACCAGGGATGACTCGCTTCGCTTACAATGATGCCGATGGCCTCGGCGAGCAACTTCTCCGCACCTGTACTTCTGAAGCATTCCGTGGCAAAACTCGCCGCCTTGGTGCTCGTGGTGGGCACGGCTGGCGGAGGGACGCTCGCCTCGCAATCACATCCCTCGGCAGGAGGTCGTTCGTCTATGACACTTGTGCTCAAGAGCACCGCATTCGCACCCGGAGCAGAGATTCCGAAGAAACATACCTGCGAGGCCGCGGATGTTTCGCCGGCGCTGGAGTGGAGCGGTACTCCGGCGCGCACCGTCAGCTTCGCGCTGATCATGGATGACCCCGACGCGCCTGCCGGGACCTGGGTGCACTGGGTCCTGTGGAACTTGCCGGCCAGCGCGCATGGGCTTCCCGAGGCAGTCGCCAAGCAGGACCAGTTAGGCGACGGCACGCGGCAGGGGCGCAACAGCTTCCGAAAGATTGGCTATAACGGGCCATGTCCGCCGCCGGGCAAGCCGCACCGCTATTTTTTCCGCTTGTATGCCCTGGATGAAAAGCTTGAGGTCGCGCCGGGCGCCAGCAGCGCAGATCTTCAAGCGGCCATGAGGGGCCACATCGTAGGCCAGGCGGAGTATATGGGGACCTACCGGCGATAGGATTCCGCG
>Ga0187880_1003912_pt1 | contig 11175 bp, 8 predicted proteins | sample June2016WEW_19_4_FD_132998 | JGI IMG/M metagenome (GOLD analysis project Ga0187880, IMG submission 132998) | Peatland microbial communities from SPRUCE experiment site at the Marcell Experimental Forest, Minnesota, USA - June2016WEW_19_40 | ecosystem: Environmental > Terrestrial > Soil > Wetlands...
CGAAGGCGATGTCCGGATCACGGAAGATGGCGATTGGACTCTGGCATGTGTATCCGATGACGGTGTCCGTCTCTTCGTAGATGGCAAGTCCGTTCTGCCCGCGGGTTCCTGGAGCGCTCATCCAGCCACCGAATACCGAGCCGATCTCAAGCTGGCGGCGGGGTGGCATCCGCTGGTCATCGAGTTCTTTCAAGGGTATTCGGAATCCAAGCTCCAGTTCCTGGCGGCCAAGAAGGGCCAGGAATTGCAAGAGGTGCCAGTCCAAAGGTTGCGGCCGCCTTCAGCCCGAAATCCCAAACCCGATCCGACGTCGAATGCGGCTCTCCGCCCGTTGGTAAAGGATAGCCTGAAGGAGCGGGTCAGGAACAGCCTGGCGACCCCGGCTTCCGTGCCGCCGACGCTGACGCCGATGACGAATGAGGTTCAAATCGAGAACTTCACCCGCGTGGTCCGCGAGAAGGCTCCGGTGGGCGAGGCCCTCGCGACCAACCTGGCGACTTTTGCCTCGTGGAAGAGTGATGATTCGCAAAAGGCCGAGGGCCAGGCGGACGACTTGACCGCTGCTTCCAAGACCGCCTTGCGGATCCTGCGTGAGGAATTGGAGAAATACCGCTGGCGTTATGAGGGTGCGGCAGCATTGAAAGATATTCAACATGCGATCGAGGAGCTGCGCGAGATAAACCAGGAACTGCGGCAGCAACCGCGTAAGGACAACCACACGGAACAGGCGCAATCCAAGATTCAACTGGCCAAGACGTGGGATACGGAACTGCAGAGAGCGGCTGCGGAGGCCTCCCACCAGTTCTTCGATACCGCGAAGCAAAAGGATGCCACGCTGGCCGAACGTGTAACCGCTCTGAGCGCCTCGACCAAGACGGAGAAGGAGCTGGAGCCGGCAATCGAGAGGTTGGCCGCAACCCTCAACGAGGACCGCGGGAAGGATGAGTATGCCAGCCAGGTTGACCAGCGCCTGAACGAAATATCCGACCGCTATCGGGAGTTGAACGACCTCCAGGAGAGGATCAATCGCGAGCAGATCGCGGTCGAGGCGCGCAAGGCATTCCCGCCCGCTCGCGCTTTCGCACGCTCGCAAGCAATCCAGAACGATCCCGCGATGGCGGAGAAGTTCGAGAATTTGAAGGGGAAAGTAGAGGACGTGTTGAAAGCGCAGCATATCGCTGGAGATTACGAGGAGGCTCAGAGACTGGAAGACCTTGCCGGCGACACTCCGCAGACGTCCAAGGGCAAGGAGACCGCGCAGCTTCTGCGAGACCTTGCGGGGCGGACTGATCGCAACCTGCCGAGCCTCGCCCAGACGATCCCACCGCCGATGCGCGAACAAACCGCGGCGCTCGAGCAGCAGAAAGCAACTCCCCTGCAATCAGCCAACTTGCTGGCTACGCCCCGCCTGGCGATGGCATTGGAAAGCTCGCGGCTCCTGATGCAGTCCGACCGCAAAACCGCCATCGCCTATGGCCTCCTCGGTGAAGACCTGGGCGCGCTGGTGGACCAACCCGACAAGCTGAGCGCCACCGCGCTCCAACCGCTCGCCGATCGCGCCGCGGCGCTTGCCGGCGAGAAAGGAGAGGAAGCCCGCCAGGCCGAAATACGGGCAGCCAATGAACGCCTCAGACAACTCGCTAGTGACCGGCCCGAAAATCCCGAAGTCCTCGCCGGCCGCCTGGATGAAATGTCCGCCCTTGCCAAACAGGCCGCGGGGGATGCCCCCAAACGCCAGCCGCTCACGGAGCAGCTCGAGGAGACGAGCAGGCTTGCCCCGCCGGTTGCCGACTGGGCAGAGTCTGCGGACGCGCGTGAGATTGCCGCCAGCGCAGCCCACGAGTCTTCCGAGGAGATTCAGGCGTCCCCTGCCCAATGGGAGTCGTATAACGATGCTTCGCTGGCCCTGGCCGACGCCGCACGCCAAATCCGCATGGCCACCGCCGTCAACGAGTTGACCGACTTGAGTCCCTTCCCCGCCCCGCCAAGCCTGGCGGAAACACTAGATCAAAATGCACCCGCCTCCGCGGCCATGAACGGCAATATCGAGGCTCTGGCCGGGAAGGCTCTCGCTCAACCGGCGCCCAAAGGAATAGATCAGGCGGAATGGGCGCGGCTGACGGAACGCATGCGCCAAGCCATCCGCAGCAGCGGCATCGAGAACTTCAGCGAAGAGCACCAGGCCGCCATCCGCGCCTATTTCGAAAGATTGAGTTCAGACAGCCAGAGGGTCCATCCCAAGTAACTTTAGGGTGCAAAGGAGTCGTCTTTGGCCCGACTTACATTTGGCCCGTCTTTTAGAGTTCGGACGCCGCCGGACGATGAACTCAGCGCGTTTCCTCGGTTTTTCATGCAAGCAGTTGGTGCGCACTCAAAATGTAGTGGCAAATTCTGATGGCGTTCTGAGGTGTTCCATTGCATCCGAGGAATGCTGGGCCCAAGTCAGTAGAGGAAAGAGAGACGGTCCTATGTATTTTCGAGCCAAACGCAAACGTTCGTGAGCTCCCAGGCCTCTTGCTCACTAAGGGTGAACACCCGATGATGTTGCCAGAAAGGCCAAATGCGCCTCAGGCCAACCCAAAGCAATCAGTTGGCGGAGCGGAGTTTGGGTTTGCGGGTCTGGCGTTTGAGCACGGCGAGTGTTGGTGCCGGAGGCCCAGATTCTCGAGCACGAGTCCGGAATAGGATCGGAAGCCAGCGAACAGGCAACGGAGAAACAGCAAAGGGAACTTGAGCATGACGGGGCCAACTTTGGCCGACGAAATTGGAAACTCAACGTTCTCGAAGCCCTATGGAGTTTTCGCTACCCACAGCACGCCGAGAACGTGTACAATCCCAAGAGAATGAAGCTCACCTCGGTCCTTTTGGGGCTGTTACTCGGTGCCGCGTACGCTGCGTCAGCGGCCGAGACTCCCGCGTCTCCCACTCCCTCCACGAATGCCGCAGCGCCTGCCCGACGTTCGCAACCACGCCCGGTACTCTCGCCGGAAATACAGGCGGATCATCGCGTCACGTTCCGCTTGCGCGCGCCCAAGGCGAGCGAAGTGGTTGTCAACGGGCAGTGGGCCGATGGCAGGACGGCTCTGACCAAGGACACCAACGGGGTGTGGAGCGCGACGGTCGGCCCCATCGAACCGGGCGTTTACGAGTACAGCCTGACCGTGGATGGACTGACGATGATTGACCCCGGCAACCCCGCCATCAAGCCGATGCGCGAGCCGCGCACGAGCATCCTCCACCTGCCGGGCCAGCCGCCATTGCTGCATGATTTCCAGGACGTGCCGCACGGCGTGGTGCGCCAGCACACGTATCGCTCGAAGGCGCTGGGCCGCCTGCGCGAGCTCGCGGTTTACACGCCACCGGGCTACGAGCAACAGGCTGAGGCGAGCTTCCCGACCCTCTATTTGCAACATGGCAGCGGGGACAACCAGGCGACGTGGATCGCGCATGGCAAGGCGCACTGGATTCTCGACAACCTCATCGCCCAAGGCCGCGCCAAGCCGATGGTGGTGGTGATGATGGACGGCCACGCGGCGGCGCCCGGCGCGGGCGCGAACGGCTTCGACTCGAATACCCAGGCGTTCGAACGCGACCTGCTGGAGGACGTGATGCCTTTCATCGAAGCAAATTACCGCGTGAAGCCTGACGCCGCCGCTCGCGGCATCGTCGGCCTGAGCATGGGCGGCGGGCAATCGCTCACCATTGGGCTCAATCATCTCGAACGGTTCGCGTGGGTGGGCGGGTTTAGTTCGTCGGTGCCGTCGCGCGAAGCGGTGGCCGGAGCTTTGGACAACCCCGATTCAACGAACGCGAAGCTGAAATTGCTGTGGATCGGCTGCGGCAAAGACGACTTCCTCCTCAAGCGCAACGAGGATTTCATCGCGTTGCTCAAGGGGAAGGGTCTCCGGCATGAGTGGCATCTGACCGACGGCAGCCACAGTTGGCCGGTGTGGCGAACCTATCTCGTCGAGTTCGCTCCCAAGCTGTTTCAGTGAACGCTGGTTTCGCCGGCAGGCAGCGAACCTCCCGCCTCGAGCAGCGGCATGAGTTTTGGTTTGGCGCTGCCTTGTCCAACCAGGCAACTGACGCGCAACACACAGGAACTTCGAAAGTGGCGCCCGTGGGATGAAGAAGATACCGCCAGCTTGGTTCCTCTTTTTCTTTGCGCCGCTGACAGCCGAATACGTCAGCGGCTCCTCGCCGTATCTGAACCCCTTCGTGCTGCTGGCGAACTTGCTTCTCTATGGTCCGGGGGCGCTTTTGATTCGCGAATTGAAAGCCCGGTGGCGCAAAGGCTGGCTGGCTGTTTTCATCCTGGCGGTGGCGTATGTGGTTGCGGAAGAAGGCTTGATGTTGAACACCCTCTTTGATCCGACCAAAAACACGGTGGGGCGACTGCTGGGGGGTCAACTGGGTGTGGTCTTCAGGCATGTTGGTGGTCCATTCGCTGGTCAGCATTTTTGCGCCGATTCTTTTGGCGGAAGCTATCTATGACGAGAAGGCCAATGAGCCATGGGTGAAGCCAGGTACGTTCTACGTCTTACTGGTGTTGTTCTCGGCTAATGTTCTTGGCTTCGGCCGACTTCTCGCGCCGTCGCACCGTCCGGGCGCGAGCTACTGCCTGGTCGAGGCATCAATCATCGGAGCGTGTTTGTGGCTGGCCAATCGCGTGCCGGGCCCCCGGCCTGCGACTGCGGAGACCAAGCCCGGTCGCTCACACCTGTGGTTATACGTTGCCTCTCTGAGCGGTATGCTGGCAACCATGGTGGTAAGTTTCACCGTCCCGGCGCTGCCCGTGCCGGCCTTGGCAAAAGTGGTGGTGATGCTGACGTTTTACCTGGCCTTCCTGGGATTCCTACATCACAACCGGGCATTTGATCCCGGGCTGGACCCGCTGTCGAAATGCGCCCTCGCCAGCGGGATTATCTCCTTTTGGATACTGGCATCTCCGCTAATGGCGTTGGCCAAGGGCAATGTCGGGCCGTTTGTCTTGGCTGGGCTAATGGCAGGGCTCCTGGCGAGCGTGCCGAAGCGGCTTAGGAAAGGGCTGGCCAGCTAAAGTAGAAAGCCGTTGGGAGCCAGAATTTGGCTCGTTGGGCCAAGAAACCTGAATGAAGTTCGTTCTGGAAGTTTGGGTCCGGGGTGCCTTCTATGGGTGCAGGCCAGAGCAGCGCGTGAATCACTAGCGTTACTATGGCGTATGTATGGTGTGCATATGGTGTACATCAGGCCATACTCCGGCAATGCACTACCGGAACAAATGCACGAATCGGGCGAGTCTTTCCAAGCGGGCCTGAGATGCGGAGCCTTGCGTCGTCCCGGCACAAGCCTGCCGGATGGACCGGAAGAGCTTCGGGCAACTACAAGCCTGCTTACGGCAGCTCGACGCGATGCCCTGACCTGGAGCAGTTGGAGGGCTCCAACGGTGGGCATTCCCGATCGAAGACGCTTCGTGGACGGATGGCTGATGGTGGAGGTGTTACAAACGGGCTGTCGACAGTTGTTTATCACCGATTTGTTTGCTATGGTTGCCTGGAAAATGTCGCAGGATAACTTTACGGACCGGTAACATTCTGCGGCTGAAGAAGCTGTGATAATGCGCGCGCAAGAAATGCTGGAACTCCGGGCACCGAGACGGAACAGTTCCGGTTTTACGCTCATCGAACTGTTGGTCGTCATCGCGATCATCGCGATTCTGGCCGCGCTGTTACTACCGGCGCTGTCCAAAGCGAAGCAGAAGGCGCTGGCCACGCGGTGTCTTTCTCAGTTGCGGCAATCGCACGTGGCGATGCAGCTCTATCTGCCGGATTTCAATGACGTCATGTTTTGGGGCGACCCGCGCTCCGCCACGATTTCCACGGAGGGGATGGATTGGTTTGTGTGGGCGGGGCGGACTAATAATAACATTTACACGGGACAGGCGAATTTGTTTAACCGCATTGACCGCCCCCTGAATCATTACGGGCTCAATTACCAGGTCGTGACCTGCCCGCTGGATCAGGGTCGAACCGAAAGCCAGCCCAACAAGAACTTCGAATGGGTGGGCAATTCGTATCTCTTCAATTGTTTCGGATTGCCGCCCGGCACGACGGGGGGACTGGACGGGCAGCGGGCAACCGGGGTGGCCCAACCGTCGCGGACCGTGCTGTTTGCCGACTGCATCCTGGCGTTACCGGCTGAACCGTATGGCTGGCACGGGCCGAAGCCGGCCGGGAACGTAGTCGCCATGGACGGGCACATCGAAGCTCGCACGGCCCTCAGCGTGACAAACATGATCTGGTGAACGCGTTGCTGCGGCCTGCCAGCGAGATGGGTTTGGTTTCACTGCCTGCCCAGTTTCAAAGCGAAGCTGGTCAACGCGTGGCCAAGGGTTCCGGCCGGGGGCAATCGTTGATGAACTTGAGAGCTTCGGTGACGAGGATGTCACCGGTGCGTTCGCCGAGGCTGGTCCGCGAGACATAGGCGTACCGCTTGAAACTGTCGAAATCCTCCTTGGTAAGGATGTAGCCAAACGCATCGTTGGTAAGCCCGAAGAGCAGATTGTGTTCACCGTGCATCTTGCGCTTCAGGTAATAGCCGATGTTGGGCAGCGCTTCGCCCGGGATGGTGAGGATTTGGGCGTTGCCCAGGTTGATGACATTCAGTTGTGTGGTCAGGCTCGTCACTTCCGCGCCGGGGCTGCCAGGAAGGGTCTTAAGCAGCGCGCGCATCAACGGGGCATCCACTGGCAGCGACAATGGACGCGCAGCGCAAAAGAGCTTGGGCGACGCCTGCTCTGGCGCGTCGCTGACGATCCGCAGGGCTTCGTCGGCTAGCAGGCGGCCGATGCGCTGGCACTCTTCCCAGGTCCTGGCCTCCTTGCCGGCCGGCTGCCGGTTGTCGGCGGTGACCATTCCGCCCTGGGCGCTATTCATGAAAATTCCTATCCCGCCGCCCTTTTCCGCCAGGCGTTCATACAGCGGCCCGACGAGGTCCGGGCTGCAAATGCCTGCATCGCTGCCCAGCACCTCGGGGTGGATGGCATAATTGACCAGCGTGGCGATCGGTGTGCCGGAAGCGTCCAGGGCCTGGATGATATTACAGCGCGGATCATATAACTGCTCCGCGTAGTAATTGTAGGCAATCTTGCCTTTCGCCTCGCCGGTGGCGATCTTGAGCCGCACCGACTGGAGGTTGGTAACGGCTTCGTGGATCGCATCGGCCATCCTGACGCACACTTGCTCCACATATTTGGCGTCCCGCGCCGTTCCGCCAGCACCAGCAGGGAAGCCATAACAATCCGGCGCGCTGTGGGTGTGGGTCGCGCCAATCAGGATGTTTTGCGCCGGGATGTCCTTCACCGCGGCGCGGACCCGGTCGCCCAGCACGGCCGGAAACCCGAGAAAGTCCGCGCTCACAATCGCCACCAACCTGCCTTCCTGCTCCAGCACCAACGCCCTGACCGTCAAGTCGCCTTCTCTTCGATTAACAGGGTGCGAGGGTCCGACTCCGCCGCTAACCGGCAGGAGCGGGTCAGGGTTCACCGTGCGCACAGCGATCCCGGCACGGAGGCCCGCCAGGGCATTGAGGTGAGAGACAATAAGTAACAGCAGCAACGTGAGCAGTTTTGAATTCATGGTATGAAGCCCATAAGATACACCTGCCGCAACTCCCGGCAAGCGGCGCCTGAAGCTGGACCTGAGGCTCCGCTCCCGGACGAAGGCCGGCGCGGGAACTCAGCCGGAACGCGGATCGATCATTGATTGTCCCGACAGGAAGCACTCAAATATGCTTTCTTCGCCAGCGCATACCTGAAAGAGAAGCTCAAGACTCCCATACCAACTGATCCGGACATCAAGCGCCCGGTGGCGGTGAAGGAGGGCGATCACGGGGCGATGGTTTTACCGGAGGCTAAACTCAGCGCTGACACATTTGCGAAGGCTGGCAAAGAGGCAACGTCAGTGGGGCAGCTCTGGCTGGTTAAATTGGCGCCGATGAATGAAGGGGCGGTTGTGTCCCAGTCCAAGCTGCGCACAGTGCATGCGCGTGCCGGGGACGAGGAGGCGGATGCGGCGTGCTGCGCATTGGGTGTGTGCAAGGACGCTAATCGCGGACTGGAGTTGCTCATTTACGGCAAGGACAAGGAACCGCTGCCACGAATGCCGATCAAGTCTATCTCCGGCCAGCAGGACAACCCGATTGAGATGTCGGCCGAGCGGGAAGGTGACAACGGCCCGGTGACCTTGAAGTTCCTGGGCAAGTATGCGGCGACTTTCGCAGTCTCCGAGCCTAACTAATAAGAAATCGGGAAGAGTCCACCCCGGGCGTGGAGCCGAACTTGATCAAGACCCAGCCCGTCCAGATCCAAACGGGCTGGGCAGGATTGCCCGCCTTGTGGTCTACGTCTCCAGCGCGGTGAAGGAGAGTTTCGCCCTGTATTTCCCAAAGAAGGTGACCGTCAACTGGCCGCCGTTGTCACCATGCTCAGCCTCCAAAACAATTCCCGGCTCAGCCTTTCCTCCTGCAGCGCTCACTGGCACGGCCAGGAGGGGTTCGGTGCTTTTTCCGTAAAGGAGCAGTTCGAGAAAGCCAGTGGGTAAGGCGTTTCGACCAGCGCGGCAGCCGCTACCTGATCGTGCTGCCGCACCCGTTCGAGGCGCCGCTCTGAGTCGAACTCGCGGGTCGTCATGAATCATGCATTCACTGCCTGTTTAACTCTATTAACGCCCGGCCGGCTCGCTGGTTACACCTTTCCGGCTGTTCTGGAAAGCGCTCCTTTCTCGCCGCCTAGTTCCCATCTTTTGTCCCTCCTCAAGTCGTCCTTTCGACCACCGGCGGAAGTCTGGCCCATTTCACCTTCTGCGCGTCAGGGAACTGGCACCTGTTCCGGAACGGCTCGGAAGAAACGGCCCAGGTCGCGGTCGGTGTTGGCCACGCCTGGTTGGACCACAATCCAGTCGTTCCGTTGGGCAATCTGCGCGGTGTTACCCTCACGCCAGCGCCAGGTTGCAACGTGCCCGTCGGCGAAGCTGAGTGTGCCCGCGTTATTGTGCCGGGTCGCTGGAAAGCTGATCCACGTCCAGAGCGAGGAATTGAAAAGAGTCAGGCTGTTCGGCGCGTTGATGCCAAAGGCGCTCTGCTGGATGCTCTTTTCGTGCTCCTCAATGAACACCGCCGCCTGGCTCGGTCCCGGCCGTTGAATCTGTCCCAGCCGATGCCAGCAAAGCTCGTAGCCCGGGTTGTCCCGTTCCGTCCGGAAGTTCATATACATGCTCATCGATACGCTGCGATTGCGCGGGATGATCCCCTGGTCCTGCACCGTGGACCGGTCCGCCGGACAATGGTAGATGCCGAGCGATTGGTTGTAGTGATACAACACGCCTCGTTGCAGGTTGGTCGGCGTAGTGTCCGTCCAGGCATTGCCCTGCAACCACGACACTGGGTCCGCCGTCCAGGCCCCCCGATTGCTGAGGTCCCCTGGATTCAACGCCGTATTCCCCGGCAGGCTATCGGCGTTGTCATCGGTGTACAATTGCCAGCAGAGCTGCAGTTGCTTGAGGTTCGCGGTGCAGGCCACCCCCTGCCCCTTGGTCTTCGCCTTGCTCAACGACGGCAGCAGCAGCGCCGCCAGGATCGCAATGATGGCGATGACGACCAGCAACTCCAGCAGCGTGAAAGCCGGGGCTTCGTTAGTTCCGCGCCTTTGGGCGGAAACGCGGAAGCCAGAATAAGCTTGCATGCGAAGCACAACACCATTAGATACGCTGCATGGCAAGCTAAAGTTACAGTCAGGATGTTTGCTCCCGCACGAGCAGCGCCCCGAGCTTCAGGTCCTTGGAGTAGTCCGGAGAAGCTGAGCCCCAGCCGGGCGCGCATAGAACCCGCGGGGAAGGTCGATTTCACGGTCAATCGGTCTAATGTCGCACGCCTTGCGTTGGCTTTGGGGTAGCTTTGAGTGGCTTTGCTCCGCCTTTCTGCATTCTGCATTCTGCCTTCTGCCTTCTCTCCGTGCCGGCTTTGAGCTGCTTTGGCCCGGCCTTCATCCTTCGTCCTTCATCCTTCACTTCGGGGTCGCATTGAGGTCGCATTGAGGTCGCATTGAGGTCGCATTGAGGTCGCATTGGGGTCGCAATGGGGTGCCTATCAGTTGGCTATCAACACGCTTTGGTGTGGCTTTGATGTCGCATTGATGTGGCTTTAGGGTGGCTTTGGAAGCGCCATTTCATCATTCATCATTCTACATTCTTCATTCTTCCTTCTGCCTTCCCCCCATGTGCCCCAATTCCAAGCATTTACGGTTTGTCGGATAGATGTCGGATAGATGTTGGATAGGTGTTGGATAGGTACTGGATAGGGGGTGGCTAGGTGTACGCCAGATATACGCTAGGGAACCGCCGATGAACCACCCCCACTATTCGGGCCATCCCGCCGCAAAATCGCCTTCTCCCTGACCGATTATGCCCTTGTAACCGCATTGGATGTTCGATGTCGGTTGTTGGATGTTGGTTGTTGGTTGTTCCGCAATCCGCAATCCGCATTCAGTAGGCTTTGGACTTTAGACTCCAGACCTCATGCTTCCGGCGCGTCCAGCGGGCTCTTCAGCCCCAGCCCGGGCCGGTTCATCACGTGCGTATAAATCTGCGTCGTCGCCACGTCCACGTGCCCGAGCAAATCCTGGACGCTGCGGATATCGGCCCCGCCCTCCAGCAGATGCGTGGCGAAACTGTGCCGCAGCGTATGCGGCGTCACCCGCTTGTTCAGACCCGCCCGGCGCGCCGCCGCACGCACCGCCAACTGAAACGCGCCGTCCAGCAGATGGTGACGCCGGTTCACCCCGGCGTGCGGATCCAGCGACACCTGGCGCGAGGGAAAGAACCAAAACCACTCCCAGGAAGTCGCCGCACCCGGGTATTTCCGTTCCAGCGCTTCGGGCAGCCACACCCCGGCCAGCCCGCCGGCGCGGTCCTGTTCATAGAGGCCCCGCAGCCGGTCGCGGTGGGCGCGCAACCGCTCCGCCAGGCTCTCGGCCAGCATTGTCACGCGGTCCTTGTCGTTATGGAAAGCTTTCCATAAGCGCAATTATGCAAAGGTCGTAGTTATGCAAAGGTGTTCGAGCAAAACCCTGCAACGACAGGGGACCGTAAGGGGTGAACTTTCCATAACTCCCAGTTCGGAGAAGGCGGAATGAACAGCCGA
>Ga0187880_1003926_pt1 | contig 11152 bp, 10 predicted proteins | sample June2016WEW_19_4_FD_132998 | JGI IMG/M metagenome (GOLD analysis project Ga0187880, IMG submission 132998) | Peatland microbial communities from SPRUCE experiment site at the Marcell Experimental Forest, Minnesota, USA - June2016WEW_19_40 | ecosystem: Environmental > Terrestrial > Soil >...
CGTATTTTTTCTTGTACTCTTTTGAACTGATGCCATGGGATGTCAGATGTTTCTGAGTCAATTGCTTCATTTCGGCGCCGCATTCAAGACAGATTACCTTGTCATTCTGAATTGAACTTTCCGGTGTGATTGCTCCAGGAGTTTTTTCCTGTAAAGAGGCCGGTTCCTGTGCCAGGGTCAGTTCAATTTCGCCGGATTCTGCCTTCTGCAGTTCCATGAGAGTGCCAAAGACTTGCCGGAGTGACAACGTGATTTCAGTAGCCGACATTGGAGCTAAAGAAACTTGAGTTTGTACGATCTCTGATGCGATTTCGATAATTTTTCTTGCCATTGAAGCACTCCTCCATTGTTTAGGTAATTCGTCCCAATGAAAAATCGAGTTTAGGGAACGTAGTTCATCTCGAACCAATTGTAGGATACAATTATTATAAATATGTTTCCGGCTAATGCAACAGGAAATCGCATTATGACCTTAGATACTCTAAATTCAGTGCAAGACCATGGTCCCGGGTGCGCACCGGAAGTGAAACCGATCCGTTACCGGTATTATGGGGCGCGCTCAATGAATTTATGGGAGGCGACTTTTACAAAATTTATTGCGCTGCTGAAGATAGCAATAATTATCCCTATTCCTATTTCCACATCGGCCAGGTTGAAAATGTAGGGTCGAAGTCCAACCAAACCGAAGTTGACAAAGTCAACTACCTTTCCGAATGCGATTCGATCGAACAAGTTAGAGAGGCAGCCGGCGCAAAACAGGGATAAACCAAGCAGCTGAAGAAATCGCAGTCCATTGGCAATCATAAGAAAAAGAATACCAACGCCCAGCAATGCAACGACTCCCATAGTGACGATTTTCCCGCGCCACATTTCCGGCAGAAGTCACTCGAGAGCGAAAACTCCGCCCTTATTCTCGACATAGTCAAGACTGAGCATTCCTTTCACCAATGTTAAACGCTTTGTTCTCGGCAGGTCCGATCTAACAATCTGTTTTGTAAGCTGGTCAGCGCCAATACAAAGGATAATAATAAAAAAGACGAGAAAGATTCTTTTCTGACTTTTCATGTTTTAATGCTTTCTGCACTGTATTTTAAAGACCGTCCGCGCATTTTTCGTGGTATGAGCGGCCACTTTTTCGAAGGGTTCTTTGCGGCATTCGGCGATTTTTTCGGCCGTATAAAGGAGGTAAGCAGGTTCGTTTGTTTTGCCCCTGTACGGGACAGGTGCGAGAAAGGGAGCGTCGGTCTCCACAAGGAGCCTGTCCAAAGGTGCGCGCTTTGCCACATCTTGGAGCAATTCGGCTTTGGGAAAAGTGACAACCCCGGGGATAGAGAGATAGAATCCCATGTCCAGGCATCTGCGCGCAATTCTCCAATCTCCCGAAAAGCAGTGCATAACTGAGGGGGGCAGGGAGGAGGCAAATTCGGGCACGATTTGAAAAAAATCCTCCCATGCGTCCCGAATGTGAAAAATGACCGGTTTTGCTATTTTGACAGCCATCTCGATCTGACGCTTCATGCACTCTTTCTGGATCGGTCGTGGTTGTCTGTCGCGGAAATAGTCGAGCCCGATTTCACCGATCGCAACAACTCTGTGGTTGGCAGCAATTATCTCGAGTTCCCTGAGATCGCCGGCATCCATACTAAAGGAAGCGTGCGGATGAATCCCGGCCGAGGCGTAAACGCGGTCATAGCTTCCGGCTATTCGGGCTGCATTGCGGCTCGTATCGATATCGATGCCTATCGTTACGATCGTGCTGACTCCGGCTTGCAGCGCCCGTTCAATGGCGGCCGGGATGGAATCGGCAAATTCGGGGAAATCCAAGTGAGCGTGTGTGTCAATCAATTCAGGAAGTTTTTGCATATTTTTGTGACTTTCGGGTATTGAGAGCCTGTGAAAATGTGGTACATGGGCTTTTTCCTTGCCCGGCGCAGGAGGCGAATCTATAATGCCTCCGGGTTTTTAGCAAACAGTTATTAATGTAATTAGTTTTCGTCCGGAAAGGGTCCTTTTCCCCCCTGGGGCGGTGGGACCGCCAGCCAACTTGGCCACTGCGTTCGGCGGTGGCCGCAGAGGCTTTGGCGGGCTCGAGCGCCGATCTCGACGCTCCGCGAGGCGGTACCCATGTACGCCTCCGCGCAGCCCCTCGATTTCCTTGCCAGGGCTAAAAATGTCTCCTTTCCAAATCGGAAACTGCTCGTGTCTTATAAGGTGAAATTCTCCTACGTTCATGCGGGTTTCCGGATGGACACTAATTATCAGGTTGCGAGGCAAAAGAATATGGATAGATTCCTATCAGCACTGGCGCTGGCGACTGCCCTGGCGATCCTGATCCCGACGGGCGCTGCACTGGCCGTACAAGCGTACACGACCGACACCCAGGAACTCCCGCTACGCGCCACTCCGTCAACCAGCGGCAAAACCCTTCTCAACGTTCCACCCGCATCCGGCGTCGAACTCGTGAATCCGCACTCATATGCCAAAGTGCGTTACAAGAAACCAAACGGCGAGATTCAGGAAGGATGGATTGCCTCGAGGTTTCTGAGCCCACGGCTGCCCGATCCGTCGATGACAAAGGAACTCGAAGCAGAAAATGAGGCCATGAAGGCGAAACTGGAAGAAGTTGACACGGAGAAAACGGGGCTGGAGGAAAAAGAAAAAGAACTAACAGATAAACTCACCAAGCTCAATGCAGCCTACGAGGAACTCAAAGGCGGCTCGGCAAATTACGTTAAGCTCAAGTCGGAGTATGATTCCGCAAAGGCCGGCCTGACGAGCGCTCAGGAGAATATACAGACGCTCATCCGGGAAAACGACAACCTCAAACTCTCCCATGACATCCAGTGGTTTGTTTCCGGAGCGGGAGTCATTCTTTCCGGCTGGTTTTTGGGATGGGCTACGAGCAGGTGGCGGAAGAAAAGGAAGGGAACTTACTATTACTAATTTAGGGGTTTAGGGGCTTAGGGGTTTAGGAATTGAGGAATTGAGGAATTCAGGGATTAAATTCCTCAATTCGTTTTAGAATTCATCATTCATCTCTCAGGGTGATTTAACGCCCTGTCGAATTCCTTTTCCAGCGACTCCATCAGTTCGCTGACCGAGATGATCTGGTCTACCCTGTAAGCGTTTTTTCCGGCAAAAGCGAACCCGCCTTTGAGTTTTCCTTTTCTGGCGTTGGCCAAGGCCATGGCTATGCAATAAGGGCTGTCCGTGCAGTTGCACGAAGTGATGCAGTGATAAGGGCATTTGAATGGTTTTTTGTGCCCATTCCGGATGCTCTCTATAAAATTGTTTCTTATCGCCCTGCCGGGAAGGCCCACGGGACTTTCTATGATTATCAGGTCTTCTTTTTTGGCGTCTACATAGGCTTTTTTGAATTCGATATCTGCGTCGCACTCGTGGGTCGCGACGAATCGGGTACCCATCTGGACCCCAGCCGCGCCGAGCCTGATGAACTCAAGGATGTCCGCGCCGGTATATATCCCTCCGGCGGCTATCACCGGGATTTTGACCTGGTTTTCCCGTTCAAAAAAGCTGACAGCCTCGATAACTTCAGGAACGATTTTCTCAAGGGCAAACTCCGGGTTGTCCAGTTGCTCCGAACTGAACCCGAGGTGGCCTCCGGCCAGCGGACCTTCCACGACAAAGGCGTCGGGGAGCATGTTAAATCGCGCGAGCCACCTTTTGCAGATGATGCGCGCAGCTTTGGCGGAAGATACTATAGGGATCAGCTTGGTCTTGACCCCTTCCCTGAGATACTTGGGAAGGTCGAGCGGAAGTCCCGCGCCGGACAGGATGATGTCAACTCCCTCCGCTATCGAGGTTTCGACCATATCGGCAAAGTTAGTAATGGCAACCATTATGTTTACGCCGAGGATGCCTTTAGTGGCATCTTTGGCTTTCCTGATCTCTTCGCGCAGGATCTTGATGCTGGCTTCGACGTAACCTGTTTCTCTGTCGGGACTCAGAACACCTATTCCCGCAGTCGCTATTACACCGACCCCTCCCTGGTTGGCTACAGCCGAAGCGAGACCCGAAAGGGAAACCCCAATACCCATACCGCCCTGTATAATGGGGACCCTGGCGACCAGATCTCCAATTGTTAATTTAGGAAAGTTCAAAAACAACTCCAGTTTTTATTGTTTGCTTGCGTAATTCTAATAAATCGCAGAAATGTTCTTTTTAATCAAGCGAAATAACCTGTTATAAGACGGCAGGTTCATTTTTGCAGACAAATCGTAGAGTAGTGTCCACCTGGAGACCTATTTACCAGGCGGCCACCTGACCGTCAGAACGCGGGTCACTGCCGCCAGCCAGCACTCCATCCTTTTTTCGCCAAATGATCTGCCCCCGGCCGAACCCCAGATCTCCGACCGCTCCGTACCTCACGTCATGTCCCATACGCACCAGGGCCTCTGCGAGATGCTGAGGAAATTGCCTCTCAACATCAACCGTCCTGCCTTCTGTCCACCGAAATCGTGGAGCATCGAGAGCGGCCTGCGGGTTCATCTGAAAATCAATGGTGTTCGACACCAGCATCACGTGCCCTTGCGGCTGAATGAAACCGCCCATGACTCCAAAAGGCCCGATGGCCTCTCCATCCTTTGTCAGAAATCCCGGAATGATGGTATGATAAGGCTTCTTGCCGGGTTCCAGACAGTTATCATGATCCGGGTCGAAAGAGAAACAAAAGCCCCGGTTATGCAACGCTATGCCCGTACCCGGAACGACCATTCCTGAGCCAAAGCCTTCATAATTGCTTTGGACAAAAGAGACCATGTTGCCTTGGCTGTCAGCGGCAGCGAGGTAAACGGTGCCGCCGCGATGAGGCTTTGCGGGCAAGGGTTTGATCGCCTCTTCGCCAATGAGGTTGCGCCTTTCAGCGGCATAATGGCCGGAAAGCAAATCCGAGACATTTATCTTCATTCGCCGGATGTCGGCAATATATTTGAGGCCATCGGCAAAGGCAAGTTTGACTGCCTCGATTTGCCGGTGACAGGTCTGGACCGTATCCTTTCTCCCGAACTCGAAGCCTTGCAGTATATTGAGCGCCATGAGCGCAACGATGCCCTGGCCGTTTGGCGGGATTTCCCAGACGTCGTATCCCCGGTAGTTGATTTTCACAGGCTCAACCCATTCGGGTTTGAAGGCGGCAAGATCGTCTGCGGTGAGGAAGCCGGAATAGCGGGCAAAGAACGCACTGATCTTTTCTGAGAGGTTTCCGCGATAAAAAGCCTCGGCTTTCGTCTCGGCAATGGCTGCCAAGGTTGCTGCATGATCGGGCAAGCGGATGATTTCTCCGGCAAGCGGAGCACGACCGAGCGGCGCAAAGGTTTCGAACCAGTATCGAAATTCTTCACTGCGCTGCGTCCGGTAAGTTTTAAAGGCTTTCTTCCACAACTCTGAAACCACCGGGGAAACCGGGAAGCCGGCTTCGGCGTATTCAATAGCGGGATGGATGCATTCTGTCAGGGGCAGTTTGCCGAATCGCCGGCAAAGTTCGGCCCAACACGCAGGCGCTCCCGGCACTGTGACAGGGCTTAATCCATACCGGGGCATTTTCTTGTGGCCTGCCCCGGTCAGGGTCCGGATCGATATTCTTTGAGGTGCAGGGCCACTGGAATTCAGTGCCCGGAGTTTGCCGCCGCTCCAGACCAGGGCGAAGGCGTCGCCTCCGATACCGTTTGAAGTCGGCTCTACGACCGTCAGACAGGATGCAGCCGCAACTGCGGCATCGATGGCATTACCGCCCCTTTTCATCATTTCGAGGCCGGCTTGCGCCGCCAATGGCTGGGACGTTGCGACCATACCCCGTCTGGAAAAAACCATACTGCGGCGAGATGGATACGGATAAAACAACGGATCAAAATTCATCTGGTCTTCTCAAAATAGATATTCTTTTCCGATTAAACCAGTCCAAGAAACTTCCAGTACGTAGCAGACAGAAGGGCAATAACCAGATAGGCAATTATGGTCAGCGGGATGCCCGTTCGGATAAATTGTGAAACCGAGAATGTGTTCGTGCCGAATGCTATCATATTCTGCGGCGCATTTACCGGCAAAATGAATCCGAAACTCACGACATACTGAAGAATCATTGTCATGCCAATCACGTTTAGACCGGGAGTGGAAACGTTTTTAAGAACTTCTATAATTATCGGAATCATTGCAGCAGCGAGAGCAGTCGCGCTGGCGAATCCAAGATGCATTATTATCAGAAAAGCCGCCAAGGTGAGCACGATCAGAAGCGCAGGGGCAGCACTCAGACCGAAGAAAGGCACTATGGCCTTGGCGAGCCACGCTCCCGCATTGGTTGAGACAATTGCGGAACCGAGGCTGATGCCGATTCCAAAGAGAAACAGAGTTCCCCAGGGGATTCTTTGCTGAGCTTCTTCCCAAGTCATTATTCCGATCCCCGGCGCCATCATTAGAGCGATGGCCACCAGAGTGGAAGAAGACGTGTCGATATTATGGAGTATTCTTTCCGTCGTCCAGAAAAAGAGCAGGGCGATAGAGATGCAGAAGAGTTTCTTTTCAGGGGCGCTCATCGGACCAAGCGCCGCAAGCTGTTTTCTTACTATTTCCCTCCCGCCGGGGATTTCTTTGAGTTCAGGGGGAATAAGCCTGGTGAGTACGAAGAACAGAGCAACGGACATGATCACCGCGAAGGGAGCGGCGGCGATCAGCCATTCAAGCCAGGTTATGTCGTAACCGAGTTGCTGCTTTATAAAATTAACGGCGATCATGTTCTGTGCGGCTGCGGTTTTTATTCCCACGTTCCAGATACTGTCAGCCTGGGCGGTTGTGATCATGAGCATTGCTGCAAAACGGGAAGATCTGTCCACTCCGAACGCCGTAATAATACCCATCACTATCGGCACCAGGCACGCCACGCGGGCCGTGGTGGAGGGAATGAAAAAGCTCAAAACAAATCCCACTGCAATCACGCCCATTACAATACGATTGGTGCCGGCGCCGATCAGGGACAGTACCTTGAGTGCTATCCGGCGGTCCAGGCCCGTCCTGGTCATCGCCGCCGCGAGGAACAGGGCGGCTCCGACAAGCGCCCAGGCGGTGTTTGAGAATCCGCCCAGCGCCATGGTCAGACCCTGTGAAGTCCCGTAAAGTGCCCCGGCTTTTCCAGGGTTGGGCGACATGCCTATCAGAAATGTCATTAGCGCCGCAATGATGACACCGCTCACCGGATAGGAAACTCCTTCGGTCATCCACAGAACGACCGAAAACACCAGCAGAGCCAAGACGCGGTGTCCGGCGACTGAAAGTCCAGCGGGAACGGGAACCAGAAGAAGACCGGTCAGGGCGGCCAGAGCGATAAGAATGCCGTATCGTTTGAGGATTGATTGTTCGGATCTTTCAAGAAATGCGAACATTCTTCGCTCCTTTAATGCGAGTCCCTATTGCGGGGCAGTCACCGCCCGTCGTGGGCTATCCGATATCTCCAGATAATCCTGAAGTTTTTGAGCGGTTTTTGGGCCGACTCCACGGATTTCAATCAAATCATCGACTTGTTCCCAGGGCTTTTCGCGTCGTCGTTCTATGATAGAGGCCGCAATTTGGGGACGTATGTGAGGAATGAGAAGAAGCTCGTCAAGGGAGGCTGAATTCAAGTCGAGCTTGAGCCCCCCGGCGAGCAGGGCCGCTCCGGACATGCGTCCGAAATGTATTGAGATTTCCGTTTTGTGACGAAGAATTTCCAGGGATTGTCCGGCGATAAGCTTTTGAGGCGCGAGAGCCGCCGGGATTTGGCATGTGCAGCCGGCCATGGCCGCTGCGCCGGCGACGGTGGCTGTCGCACTGTCAAGTGTGTAGATTCCGGGTTTGGGGATATCCCCTTTGACCTCAACCATAACGGCAGGGAGGACCTCGCGCTCCGGGGGCGGCGCGCTCGATTTCGTGCGAGTCAAAGAAAACACGAACAGCACAATGGACATTATCAAAATGGCGGCGCGGATTTTCGAATCATCTTTTTCCATTGTGAGGTTCGCTATTTGGTTCTCATTTCGTTAAAAAGGGGTTAAGTTTCCGCCCAAATTCCGCCGGAACAAATCTAATTGAACCGTAAGGGATTCTATAGTGAGCAGATTCAATTTCAAAGTGCTTTTGTTGCTTTCGACCGGCCATATGGTAGTGGATACATTCCAGGGAGCGTTGCCTGCGGTTCTTCCCTTTCTCAAAGACAATATGAATCTTTCGTACACCTTGACGGGCGTAATCCTAATCATGGCAAACATTACCTCTTCGATAATTCAGCCCGCCTTCGGCCTGCTTTCGGATAAAAAGGAAAAGGCCTTCCTTCTGCCTCTGGGAGCTTTTCTGGCCGGGGCAGGTTTCTGCCTGCTTCCCCTGGCTGGAAACTTCAGCCTGGTTATGCTTCTGGTGGCGATCAGCGGCATAGGCATAGCGTGCTATCATCCGGAGGGATTCAAAACCGCGCGTTTTTTTACCGGGCAGAGAATGGCGACCGGAATGTCAGTCTTCTCGGTTGGAGGGAATGCGGGAGTAGCGCTCGGCCCGATCGTTGCTCTGTCCATCATTCACTACAGGGGCTTTTCATCTCTGAGTTGGATGGCAGTTCTCCCCCTGTTTTTCGTGACCGCGATCATCCTGCTTCGCCGGACCGTTGCCGTGCCGAGCTCCGAGACACACTCAGCCCTGAAGGCAAAAACCGGAAGCTCGAAAGCGGCGTACCAGGCGCTCTTCATTATCATATGCGCGATCGTAATCAGGACTTGGATTACGTACGGCCTGATGACCTACATCCCGTTCTATTACATAAATTACCTGAAAGGGGACCCGGTATTTGCCGGAGAACTTGTCAGCCTTTTTCTGATCGGCGGCACAGTGGGAACCCTTGCCGGATCTCCCCTGGCCGACAGGTGGGGCCACCGTTTCTGGCTGAGGTTTTCCATGTTGAGTTGCACCCTGCTGTTTCCATTCATATTATGGCTGCAAGGGTTGGCTCTTTTTGCGGTTGTTATTCTTTTTGGACTAATCCTTATTTCCACTTTTTCCGTTACTGTTGTCATGGGACAGAACCTGTTTCCGCACAACCTGGGAGTCGCATCGGGCGTGGTGGCCGGGTTCGCGATCGGAGCAGGGGGAATCGGCGTAACCCTTCTGGGTGTCGTAGCAGATCATTTCGGAGTCCCTGTGGCTATGAAGTGCATAGGTGTGCTTCCTGTTGCGGGATTCCTGGTGACCATGATTCTGCGTTACCCTGTCGCCGAACAGGTCAAAGATATACGTTCAGCGGTTGGCGATTAGCGCGTGACCGTCTCCGGATCATGACAGGGCAGGATCTGGCGGGCGGCTGGGCTGCAACCGGGATTTCGACGCTCCGCGCGGCGCACCCTGGAGTTGGAGAATGGTGCTCTTTATTAGATTGCTGATTTTGCTTTGGCTCATTAACTTCGCTCCGCCTTTTCTTGCGCAGATATTTGAGTCCAAATGGAGCTTCCCGATCGACGGCGGTTATCTGTTCCCTGATGGCCGGCCTCTGTTCGGAAGGCATAAAACCGTCCGGGGCGTTCTGGCCGGCATAATCACGGGCGGCTTAATCGGCGCGGCTTTGGGTTTCCCTCTCTGGCTCGGCCTGGGCACAGGGCTTTTGAGTATGCTCGGAGACCTGCTTTCAAGTTTTCTCAAAAGACGCATCTCTTTTACGAGCGGCGACGCTGTCCCCGGCCTCGATCAAGTTCCCGAGGGCCTCCTGCCCTTTATTTTGATCGCTAATTATTATTCACTCTCCGTCGGCTACGTACTCGTATTTGGAGTAGTATTCGGGCTTGGCGCCTATTTTGGATCTATTTTCCTGAGCAGGGTGCTTCTTCGGAAGCCTTTTGAGTCGTACCCACGACGAATCCGAGCCCTGACCCGGCTTCGAGAACTCGTTTCGTGCAAGATAACCGCCAGCCCTTTTAGTCACATCCTGAATTTTGAAGACGCGGTATACTATCACCTGTTCATGAAATCCGCATTCAAGGCGCTCGGTATCTACGAACGAGGCAAAAGGAACGCTCTGGATATCGAAAAGCAAGAGGTCTCATTCCACTTCCCCGACCTGCCGCCTGCGTTTGACGGCTATAAGCTCCTGTTTATCTCCGACCTGCATATAGACGGACTCGACGGCCTGACTGAAAAAGTCATCGAGATAATTCGTCAAACTCCCTCCGATATGTGCATTCTTGGCGGCGACTACAGGATGGAGACTTACGGGCCGTTTGCAACCGCGCTTAGCCACTTGCGCCACCTGCTCCCCGAAATTCGCACGAACGACGGCATAGTAGCGGTGCTTGGAAATCACGACTGCCCTGAAATCGTAGACTCTCTGAAGGACCTGGGCGTTAGCTTTCTTGTAAACGACTCCCGTGCGGTCGAGCGGAGAGGGCAGTGCATATGGATCGTCGGCGCCGACGACTGCCACTATTTTAAGTCCCACGACCTGGAAAGCGCTTTCGGCGGGTTGCCTCTCCAAAACTTCTCCATCCTGGTTTCTCACTCAAATGAGGTTTACGAAGAGGCGCTCAAATACAGGCCGAATCTTTTTTTGTGCGGTCATACTCATGGTGGGCAGATACTGATCCCTCCATTCGGTCCCATATTCACCCACAGTAAGGCCCCCAGGCGATTTTGCCAGGGGAAATGGGATCATGAAGGCATGCCGGGTTACACGAGCGCCGGGGCGGGGGTTTCAGGCGTTCCTGTGAGGTTTAACTCCAAGGGCGAGGTGACCGTCGTTACGCTCAGGAGAAGCCGGGCTTAGCACAGTGTAGTGAAAGTAATCCCATTAAATATTAAACCGGAAATGAATCACGTCTCCGTCCCGGACGGGGTAATTTTTCCCCTCGAGCCTGACCGTCCCGTGCTTTCGCGCTGCGGCGTAATCGCCCGCTTTTTTCAAGTCCTCATAGGCGACCACCTCGGCCCTTATGAACCCCCTCTGTATATCCGAGTGAATGGCCCCCGCAGCCTCGATGGCAGGGGTACTCTTCGCGATTGTCCAGGCTTTCACCTCGTCCTCGCCGACCGTTAGAAACGTGATCTGGTCAAGAAGGGCGAAGGAGCTTTTTATTACCCTGTCCAGGGCCGATTCGACTATTCCGAAATCCTGCATGAAAGATTCGGCTTCCTC
>Ga0187880_1003927_pt1 | contig 11151 bp, 12 predicted proteins | sample June2016WEW_19_4_FD_132998 | JGI IMG/M metagenome (GOLD analysis project Ga0187880, IMG submission 132998) | Peatland microbial communities from SPRUCE experiment site at the Marcell Experimental Forest, Minnesota, USA - June2016WEW_19_40 | ecosystem: Environmental > Terrestrial > Soil >...
CCTGGTTGCCCCCCAGCCATTGACGCGGCTTCGGGATCTTGGCGGAAGTCTCCCCGACCCCTCCCAGCTTCTCTTGTACCCATCAACCTGTTACTTCAGCCCGGACCCCGTAGCGGAATAGGAGAGTGCAGAATGATGTCCCTGCGGCTGCCACAGCCTCGGCGGAGATTGCTCTGACGTGGCAAACCGCCCCGCCTCGGTGACCTGGACACGGCAGTCAAGGGCTCTCAGCCTCAAGTGTGCCTTGGCAGGCCGCAATTCCGCTTAATTCAGTTGCTGCTCCAACAGTACTGCTCCACGATAGTGGCACTGCGGTGAATCCTTATTACAATCTGCGGCCCGAGCAGCGAGCCACTCAACGGATGGTGGACCAATTCAACGCCGATGAGCGGCTTTGGAGGAAGCTGGAGCCCAGGCGGCGGGCGCGCCGCAAGCTCCTGCGGCAGCGGCTGTCGGGCAAGCGCTTGAAGCAACTCGATCTCCTGGAGTACACCCAAGCCCGGCCACCTCAGGACTGCATCGGCCAATGGGCTACGCCGTGAAACACCTTGCCCCACCAGACATTGATTCGCTGATCACGACCGTTCGCGGGCAGAAAGTGATTCTGGACGCCGAGTTGGCCAGAATCTACCAGGTTCCAACCAAGGCCCTGAACTAAGCCGTCAAACGGAATCGGCACAAGTTCCCGGAAGACTCCCTGTTTCGGTTAACGTTGGCTGAGGCAGAGGACATCCAGCGTTCAAGGTCACAAATTGTGATCTTGAAGCGCGGGCAAAATATCAAGTACCTCCCTGCCGCCTTTACTGAGCATGGAGCCATCATGGCTGCCAACGTGCTTAATAGCCCGCGCGCAACACAAATGAGCGTCTTCGTTGTGCGAGCCTTCGTCAAGATGCGCGCGGCCTTCAAGGATAGCCGGCAACTGGCCGAGAAACTCGCCCTGCTGGAGCAGGAGCTCAAGCTCCGCCTCAATACACACGAGGCTGCCATCGTGGATGTCCTCCAGCGCATTATGAAGATTCTCGACCCTCCTCCTCCGCCGTCAGAACCGCCCCCGCCGGAAATCGGCTTCCACGTCAGGGAGGACGCTGTTCCTTACCGCATCCGAAGAAGGGCCGCCCGGTGACTGGCTGCGATTGGAATCCGCGGCGAAGTAAGAATGCAGAAGGCAAAGGCGTTGCGCGACGTATACTCCACCTTGACTGCCTATGCCGGGGAGTTAATTTGGGCCGGTCTTGGAAAGGAGCATTGCCGGGCTGGCCGGACATGAGTATGTTGGCGCGGTGAGCACGAGCAGCAGCCAGTTCTGGCAAACCCGGCGCGGGTTGATCTGGTCCAATCCGAAGGCGGGCGACTCGGCGCATATCCGGGCGGCATTACTGCGGCCCAGGTTTGGGCAGTTGCTGGACATCGCGCTGGAATTCGGCCTGGAGCGCCTGCGCGCCGAATGGGCGGTTTTGGACCGCGAAGACACGGCGGCGGCCCAGCGCGCGCGCCGGCCGGTGGAACGGATTCTGTGCCACATCGAGGAGGGATTCGTCCGTGCTGCCACTTGACACCGAGCAGGTCTGGAACTTCCTCGAATCCCCCAACACTGGCCGAGATGAAAGCGTTCTTTGTCTCCCAACGCGACCAATGGGAAGTGGAACTCGCCGCGGAGGCAAAAAGGCGGCAGCAGCCCGGCGGCAAAGGCGCTCCCGGTAGCGGTTGAATCGGCGCTCGGGCCTGTAACTGCTGAGCAACGTCACCCCTTTTCCGCGCCGCCTCTGCGGCTCTGTTCCACCAGCAATTTCTGCAAGTCGGCTAGAGTCTTGGACTGCGAGGAGCCTTCGACAGTCTTCTCGGCGATGTCCTGGACTTTCTGGTAGGCGGCTTCGAGTTGCTGGGCCAGTTTGGCATTGGCGGAGAACACGTCTTTGTTGACCTTCTCCAGCGTATCGTTGCGCGCGGTCAGCACATTGCGCTCGCCCTCGAATTCTTTGCGCAGCAGATCCTCGCGGTTCTTGGCTTCGATCTTCAGGCGGTCGCTGGCTTCTTTGACCGCCTGGGCGACGGTCGCCTCCATTTCTTTCGGGAACGTGGCGGCTCGGGCGCGGAGATCAGCCAGCTCCTTTTCCTGTTCGGCGACGTTCTTTTCCCGCTCGGCAAATTCCTGTTGAAAGGCCTCCCGTTTGACGGCGATGTCTTTCTCGAGCGCGGCCTTTTCGTCGGCTAGCTTGTCCTTCATCGTCTGTTGGTCGCGCTTGAAGTTGTAGATGAAATCCTCGCGCTCTCGGTCGCGGGCCTTTTTCTCGCTGGCGTCACGCTCTTTGAGTTCGGCGTCGTGGGCTTTCTTTTCCTTGTCCCACTCGGCGCGGAGGGCGTCAATTTCGGTCTGGAGCCGTTCGCGTTCGGTGGACATCGCCTGTTCGAATTCCGTCCGCTTTTGGTTTTGCGCCTCAATCAACGCGGCCAGACTCACGGCGGCCTTCTCAATGCCGTACAATTCCTTCAGTTCGCCCTCCTTGCTTTCGACGGCTTTTTGGATGCTGCGGAACCGGGACGCTTCGGAAGCTAGCCGGTCGGAGACGTCGGCCAGCATTTTGCCTATCTCCGCCTTCAGGTGACCGATCTCACGGTCAATGCCTTCGGGGGCAACGGCGGAGGCGGCCTTGACAGCCTCCTCGGTCCGCCTCTCCTCGAGACGCCGCTCGGGAGCAAGCTCCGCGGCGCGCCTTTCCTCAACTTGTTTCGCCAAGGTCTGGTAGGCCTCCAGCATCTCTTGTTTGGTGCTCTTTTCGGAAACTTTCTTGGGAGGTTTATCGGGCATATCAATAATACTGTGTGTTGTGGTTTTCTCAGATTCCAACCTTCAGCCTGCCACCTGGGGAGCCTGGCGGAAAGCAGAAATTACCACTTTCTGGCCGCGCCATAGCCGCGCACGAAACCGATGCACTGGGCCACCTCGGGTGCCGAGCTGTCCCAATGATACTCGTATTCGATGGAGAGATTGCCTTCAAAGCCCTGGGCTTTGAGTTCCTCCAGAATACCGGGCATGTCCGCGACGCCGGTTCCGTAAGGCACGTCATGGGCGCGCAGGCCCATTTCATTTAGGTCCTTCAAGTGGCTGGTGACAATGTGGCCTTTCAGGATGCGCAAGCACTCGACCGGTTTGAGGCCGGAGCGGATCCAATGGCCGGTGTCCGCGCAAACGCCGATGCGCGGGTCGCGATCCTTGATCAAGGAGAGGACGTAATTGGGGTCCCACATGCGGTAGCTGGGGTCATTCGGCCGCCGCGGATGGTCGTGGAAGGCGATCATAATGTCGTATTCCTTCACGAACTTCTCCAGCCGGTCAATCAACTCAGGCGATTCAGTCGTGATGGCCCTCAGGCCCATGGTCTTGGCAAACTCAAACAACTTGCGCCCCTCCGCTTCTTCGGCAGGGAAAGGAATCACCGCATAGCTGGCCGCCTTGAGTTTGCATTGGGCCAGCTTGGCCTTGACCTTCTGTATCGTCTCCGCGGAGGCGTGATAGTCGAAAGGCACGTTGGGTTCGTCCTTGCTGAGGCTCGTCTTGGCGGAAAGCTCGACGACTGTGCCACCGCACTCGGTGGTCTTCTCGAGGGCTTCAAACAAAGTGAACCGATCAAAGGTGTAAACGATGCAGCCGATCGCAAAGCCGCCGACCTTGCAGTCGTCGGGGATTTTGGTTTCCGCCGAAAGGGGAAGACTCGTCGCGAAGGTGAGCGCAACCGCGCCGCAGAAGCAGGTGAGAATTCTATTGAAGGTACTCATAATCGTATGGCCGTTGTTTCATTGGATGCCATTGGCGCACATCCCAGGCAAGCTCAACTATAGACCTTGAGCTTCCAGGGTTTGCGGTATTCCCGCTGGTAAGAGAGGCAATGGCGGACGTCGTGGGGACTCGCCACATCCTGTTTCTCTGCGTCCCAGGTGAGCATCCGGCCGCTCTGGCAGGCAATATTGCCCAAATGACAGACGATTGTGGTTTTGGCCATGGACTCGATGTCGGAGGCTGGCTTACTGCGGCTGCGGACAGAGTCGAGGAAGATGCGGGGACTCAAGGCCAAGCCCAGGCCAGCCCCGCCGGCGATGGTGCTTGTGTCTTTGATGAATCGACGGCGTGTCTGCATGTTCTTCAACCTTTCAGTTTACCGGTCGTCGGCGTCATGCCGCACAGGGACTGGGGGGTTTCATACAGGAGTTCGCGCGCGATGCGGAGCGCGTCCTCGGCGGAGTATTGGCCCTGGGCCACTTTGCCGGCGAGCACGTGCGCCATCTGCTTGCGCACGATGACCGTCTTCGCGTACGACCATTCGGCTACATAGGCGTCGGAGAAGAATCCGACTTGCTTGTTCACTGGGACCATGTCGAGGCGCTCGGCCATGACGTGGCGGATGGCGGCGGGAAAGAAACTGTGCCACCAGAACCCCGCCAGACTGAAGTTTGGCAGCTCCCGGCACAAGGTGCACAGGGTCTGGTTCGCATGACGGCTGGAGACGAAACACTGGAACCGAAGTTTCGGATGACGCGCGACAATCTGCGCCAGTTGGGCCAGGGTCTTTTGCGAAATCCGGCTCGCCGTCTCGAACGGCAGCGGCTCGGCCCCCAAGCTGAACTGGAAGAGGATCTCGCCTCCGTGTTTCTCCAGAGCGGACAAGAACGCCTCTCCAATATAGGCGGCGTAGATGTCACGCTCGGCTGGGCCCGCCTGACCCCGGCGCTTGAGTGCGCCCGCCATTTCCTCGTCCGTGGGCAGCCGATAGTCGATGTCCGAAGACAGGCCCATCGCGGTGGAAACCAATTGTCCGTAAGGAATAGCCTCCACGTAGTGCTTGATGGCGGCCTGGACGTCATCGACAGTCTTGATCGTGCGGCCCGCCGGTGGCCGGGCCTCATCGCCTAGAATGGCTACCGGTGCTTCCGGCGGCCGGCCCCACGTGCGCTCAAGATCGTACACCGCAGTGTCGTACTCGCCCCACTGCGTCCGCATGAACATGCCCCATTCCAACGAATATTGGAGGACATCGTCTCCCTCGCCTTTCCCACGACGGCAATACTCGGCGCACGTTCTTTGGATATTGGCCCGCTTCAGGATCGAGCGCGCCCAGGCTCCTTCGTCGGCCCGTTCGCGCACCTGGTCGTCGAGGCGCCGCCAGTTGTAGGACGTAATGGGCTCGCTCCAATTGTAAAGGTCCCGCAGGATGATGCGCACCCCCCACCAACCGCTCGTGTTTTGGATATACCGAAGGAACGGCAATGCCTCCTCGATGCGCTGGTGCGCTTCCTTCTTGCTGGCCCAATTGGGGAATTGCGTGAGCCGCGCTCCGCTCGGACAACCCGCCGAGTAAAGGTCACTCACAACCATATGGTAGAGCAAGATGTCGTGCAGTCCCCGTGCAGCCAGTCTGCCGCCGCAAAGATGGGTGTGGACATCCAGGATGGGCACTGCCCCCAGCGCATTTTCGAGAGAGTCAACAAGACCGAGTGTGTTCATAATGTCGTGCTTGGTTTACGTTTGCTGCCAGAAAGGTCAGGGGGACGGTGTTCCGAAATTCCGCGGCGCTTCTCAGTCCTCCAGGCGCCGACCGAGCCCAGGCGCACCCTAAGGAGCTTCTGCACTTCGGCTAAGCGGGGAATTTCACCTTTCCTCGCCTTTAACGCCGCAGCGGCAGCCGCGAACCGGATTCTCCCTTCCAACGTAACACCCTGCGCCAGGCTGGCGGCATAAGCGCCGTGAAAGACATCCCCGCAGCCGGTCGTGTCCGTGGCTTTGACAGCGAGCGCTGGATGATGGACGGCCGCCCGTCCCCTCTCGGCCGATAAGCTCCAGCAACCGCGGGCCCCGCAGGTCACTATCACCGCCTTACGATCCGCGCGCCACAGTGCTCGGGCCGCTCCCGCCGCATCCCGTTGCCCGGTGATCTCCCGCGCGAACTTCTCTCCGAGAACCAGATGATCCACCACGTCCAGTACTTCCCGGAACAGAGGACTTCCCGCATCTTCAAAATCCGCCACCACCGCCGTGCCCGCCAACCGGGCAACTCGCGCCGCGCGAAGATTCCCCGCCATCCCCCATTGGTCAATAAACAGCACCCGGCAGGCGCGCAGGACCTCATCGCCGGGCTCCGTGTCGTGCGCGCCAATCATCCCGCTGCCTTCGAAGAAGACGTTCCGGCTTCCGGTGTCCATGCCGACTACGACAATTGAGTGCACCACTCTCCCCTGCGGCACGCGCGGCGCACGGGAAATGTCAACCCCCTCCTGGCCCAAATATCCAGCCACGTAGCTGGAAAGCTCATCGGTACCCAGGCAACCCGCGTAAGCGCATCGCGCTCCCAGCCGGCTAGCCGCCACCAGCGCCGCGCCGGTCAGCCCGCCGAATCGGCGCGTAGTCCCCTCCACGCGCATCTTTTCATCCGCGGCCGGAAAGCACGGCACGTACAGGAGATCATCCACGGCGGTGCAACCCAATCCCAGCACGTCGAACTGCTTCGTCCATCGGGCACTCATAAGCCCCTCGACACCCCGTGTTGTGGCCTATTCATATCGGATTCGCACTTCGGACCGCGGTTATCGTCATGGCCAAGGCCACGCGGTATTTCCGGCGACCGCGATTCAGGCCCAGGTGACCTTGCCTTTGGGCTCATGCATCAGGATCTCCTGGAGAAAACGCAACGCCTTGCCCAGACCTTCGCGCGGGCTCATCAGGCTATCTTCGTGCTCGATCGAAAGCGTCCCGTCGTAGCCGACCAGCCGCAAGGTCGAGATGAAATCGCACCAGAACCGGCGCGGGTTGCCGCAGCCGACCGTGCGGAAGATCCAGGCACGGTTTAACTCGTCGCCGTAGTGCTTGGTATCGAGAACGCCGTTGACGGTCGAGTTCCACACCTGCACCTGGGTGTCCTTGGCATGAACGTGCCAGATGGCTCCCTTGAGCGCGCGCACCGCGGCGCACGGATCAATCCCCTGCCAGAAAAGATGCGACGGATCGAAGTTGGCGCCGATTTCCGGCCCAGCGGCGGCGCGCAGCTTCAGCAGTGTTTCCGGGTTGTAAACCACGAAGCCGGGGTGCATCTCCAGCGCGATTTTGCGCGCCCCGTTCTTTCGCACGAAGTCCACTGTCCTCTGCCAGTAAGGAATCACCACCTTGCTCCATTGGTAATCGAGGATTTCGGGGTAATCCGGCGGCCAGGGACAAGTCACCCAATTGGGCTGCGTGTCACCAGGCGCCCCCCCGGGGCAGCCGCTGAACGTGGTGACGATCTCGACCCCGAGCTTGCGCGCCAGGCGGACTCCCCGGCGAAAATCGGCGTCGTAAGCGCGGGCGATCTTCCGATTGGGATGAATCGGGTTGCCGGCCACATTGAGCGAGGAAATCTGCAGTCCGCGCGAGGTGATCGCATTCAGAAACTCCTTCGCTTTGCGGTCACTGGCCAGGAGCGCATCCGGGTCGCAATGGGCCGTGCCGGCCCACCCGCCGACGCCGAGTTCGACGGCTTGAAAGCCGAGGGACGCCGCGTAATCGAGCGCTTGTTCGAAGGGCATGGAACCGAGAATGACAGTAAAAACGCCTGCTTTCATAATGACTCAAAGGTACTGATTCGCCGAAGAATTCAAGCAGTTTCTTCCACCCGGTTCGCCTTCCATGTATTCGGCGTATGCCGCGGTGTATTTCTATCCTCTCCGATAATTGCTTTCATTGTCACGGCCCCGACCAGAAAACGCGCAAAGGAAAGTTCCGCCTGGATGTCCGGGAAGATGCGGTCACCAAAGGCGCCATCGTTCCGGGCAAACCGCAGGAAAGCGAGCTAATCACCCGCATCTTCGGTCTTCACCAGGCAGAACCGATGCCGCCGCCAGAGGCGCACAAGATCCTCACGTCCGCTCAGAAAATACTGCTGCGACGTTGGATTGGGAACGGAGCCAAGTATGAAAAACACTGGGCTTACGTGCCGCCGGTCAAGCCGGCGACGCCACCTGGCAAGAATCCGATTGATCGGCTGGTCGGCCAGCGTTTGCGCGAACTGGTTCTCAAACCATCACCGCGAGCCGATCGCCAGACGCTCGCGCGCAGGCCTTACTTTGACCTGGTTGGCTTGCCGCCCAAGCCAGGGGACGTGCAGGCGTTCGAGCGGGACACATCGCCGGGAGCGGTTTCCCGGCTCGTAGAAGAGCTCCTTGCATCGCCGGAGTTTGGCGAATGAATGGCAATTGGTTGGCTCGACGTCGTGCGCTTCGCCGATACGATCGGCCACCATTCCGACAATCCGCGGAACATTTGGCCGTATCGCGACTACGTCATCAAAGCATTCAACGGAAACAAGCCCTTCGACCAGTTCACGCGAGAGCAACTGGCCGGCGACCTGTTGCCCAGTAGCACGACCGAACAGAAAGTCGCCTTTGCTTTCAATCGTCTCGTCCTCTCGACGGAAGAAGGCGGCGCGCAACCGAAAGACTACGAAGCCCGCACGTTGATGGACCGTGTGCGCGCCGTGAGCAGTGTTTGGCTCGGCCAGACCATCGGTTGCGCTCAGTGTCACGACCATAAATTTGATCCCATCAAGCAGCGCGATTTTTATGCCCTCGGCGCATTCTTTGCCGACATCGAAGAAGCGAGCATCGGTTGCCGTGAGCCGGGAATGCTATTGCCGGACGAGAAGCAGGCGCTCAAATTGAAGCGTTTGGGTGAAGCACTGGCGCAGGCGCAGAAAGAGTACGATGACCCTCGATCCGAATGGCTGGCGGCCTACACCGAATGGCAGAAAGTTCAGACCGACGCCGTATTGCAAGAACGCCGCTGGACGGCGTTGACGCCCGCCTTGGCTGAGTCCGCGGTCGGCAGCGAACTCAAGATTGAGAAAGATAATTCCGTGCTTGCTAGTGGAAAGAAGGCGGCCACGGACACCTATACCTTGTCGTTCACCAACAGACTGACCGATCTCGTCGGTTTGCGCCTTGAGGCCCTGCCGCACGATGCGCTGCCGGGAAGAGGTCCGGGCCGCGCAGAGGACGGCTATTTCGTTCTTACGGAGGTTGTCGCGACAATCCGGCGGTTCGACCAGACAACCGACGTGCTTTCCTTCAACCTGGCGCGTGCCGATTTTGAGCAAAGCCAAAACACCGGCACCAACTCCCATTCGACATGGGGCGCGGCCTCTGTCATCGGTGGGCATTCAAAGGGCGACGCGCTCGGCTGGGCGATCTTCCCCCAGACTAACCAAGTCCACCAACTCGTCCTGGGACTGTCCAAGCCGCTCACGTTGCGAACCGGCGAAACCCTGGCCCTCGAACTCAAGCAGAGCCACCCTGACCGCGCACTCGGGCATTTTCGCATTGGAGTCACAACCAACACCGATGCCTTGCAGGGGCCGTTACGTTTTCCTCCTCCAGTAGAAATCGCCGATCTTCTGCTGGTTACTGCCGATCAACGCGATGAGAAGAAGAAGGAACAACTTTTCGCGCATTTCAAGAGTGTCGCACCGGAAACTGCGGCGGCGAGGAAGCAGCTTGCCGGCGCGAGCAAAGCCAAGGACGACTTTGAAGAAACGATTCCGTGCTGTCTCGTTTCCGTCACCAACGGTCAGCCACGAACGGTACGCGTGCTGCCGCGTGGAGTTTTTCTGCTCGAGACCGGCGAAATCGTCCAGCCGGCCTTGCCCACATACCTGGGGAGTTTCGACAAGGATGCAGACCGGCGACGGTTGAATCGCCTCGATTTGGCGAACTGGCTGGTGTCGCGTGAAAACCCTCTAACCGCTCGGGTCGTCATGAACCGTCTCTGGAAGCAATTCTTCGGCCTTGGTCTTTCCCGGGTCGTTGACGATCTCGGCGCGCAGGGAGAATTCCCGCCGAACCAACCGCTGCTCGACTGGCTCGCCTGCGAATTCATGGATAGCGGCTGGGACCTGAAACACATGATTCGCCTCATTGTCAACAGCGACTCCTACCAGCAGACTTCCGTCTGCTCGAAGAGACTCCGCGCGCGCGACCCGCTTAATCGCGAGATCGCCGGGCAGAGTCGCTGGCGGCTGGATGCGGAATTGGTGCGCGACAATGCGCTGGCGGTCTCGGGGTTGCTAGTGGAGAAAGTTGGCGGCCCGAGCGTAAAGCCCTATCAGCCTGACGGCTATTGGGAGAACTTGAATTTCCCTGTGCGCGGATACGACACCAGCACGGGAGCGGATCAGTATCGGCGCGGACTCTACGTGGGGTGGCAGCGCTCTTATCTGCACCCGAGTCTGCTGGCGTTCGATGCACCGACGCGTGAGGAGTGTGCCGCTGAACGCAACCGCTCGAATATTCCGCAACAGGCGCTCGTGCTCTTGAATGACCCAACCTATGTCGAAGCCTCGCGCGCTCTGGCCGTTCGGGTGTTGGAAGAAGGGGGCGGAGACACGGAATCGCGCCTCAACTGGGCTTGGAGTCAAGTTCTCTCCCGTGCGCCGCACCCCGAGGAAATCAAGGCCATCCAACCGTTGCTCGACAAGCAACTCGCCGAATACCGCTGCAATCCCGCTACGGCGCAAGCGCTGCTCAAGATCGGCCAGTCACCACCCCCGCCCATGGCCGACCCAGCGGAGCTGGCAGCGTGGACGAACATCGCACGCGTCATTTTGAATTTGCATGAAACCATCACGCGCTCGTGAAGACGCTGGCGCAGGAAATCTGACACCTACTCGACCAAGTATGAGTCCACATGCTGAACTCCGACAGTTTCTGGCCCAGCGGCAGACGCGTCGCGCATTTCTGAGCCGTGCTTTGCAGGGCCTCGGCACGTTGGCGCTGGCATCGCTGCTCAACCCGACACTCCTTTCCGGTGCCGCCAGCGCCACGCGCACAAGCAAATGGACTGGCGTCGTCAATCCGCTCGATTATCCGCAGAAGGCAAAACGCGTCATTTGGTTAAGCATGGCGGGTGGGCCGTCGCATCTGGAGACGTTCGATTACAAACCCAAGCTGGCCAAGATGCACGGTGAGCCGATGCCGCAGTCTTTCACGGAGGGGAAACAAATCGCCCAGTTGCAGGGACAGAAGCTGGTTTGCTTTGGTCCGCAGCACGGTTTCAAGAAGTTCGGGCGCAACGGCACGGAAATCTGCGAACTCTTCCCGCACATCGGCTCGGTGATCGATGACATTTGCCTCATC
>Ga0187880_1003930_pt1 | contig 11143 bp, 8 predicted proteins | sample June2016WEW_19_4_FD_132998 | JGI IMG/M metagenome (GOLD analysis project Ga0187880, IMG submission 132998) | Peatland microbial communities from SPRUCE experiment site at the Marcell Experimental Forest, Minnesota, USA - June2016WEW_19_40 | ecosystem: Environmental > Terrestrial > Soil > Wetlands...
AGCGGCGCCAATGCTTACATACCCTTGAGCGAACTGGCGACGATCACCCTGCATACCGGGGCGGCTTGGATTTATCACGAAAGCACCCAACGCTTCATCCCGATCAAGTTCAGCGTGCGCGGGCGCGACCTCGGGAGCACCGTGGCCGAGGCGCAGGCGCGCATCGCGAAAAATGTCAAACTTCCCAGCGGCTATCGCATGGTGTGGGCCGGCGAGTTCGGAGACCTGCAGGAAGCCAAGGAGCGCCTGGAACTCGTTGTGCCGGTCAGCCTCGCGCTTATCATCGGGTTGCTCTACTGCCTGTTCAATTCGCTGCTGGAGTGTCTCCTGACGCTTTCCGGAATTCCCTTCGCCATCGCCGGCGGCGTCCTGGCGCTTTATGTCTCCGGTCTCAACTTCAGCATCTCCGCCGCCATCGGTTTCGTTTCACTGTTTGGCGTTTCGGTGATGAATGGCATTCTGTTAATCACCTACTACAACCAGGCCAGGCTTCGCGGAGGGACGCCCCTGGACGCCATGTTTTATGCCGCCTCGACCCGTATGCGTCCACTGCTGATGACGAGCCTCTCCGCGTGCATCGGCCTGCTGCCGGCGGCGATTTCCACCGGTATTGGAAGCCAGGTGCAGCGTCCGCTGGCCACCGTGATCGTGGGCGGCATGTTGGTCGGACCCTTCATGCTGCTCGTCGTGGTGCCGGCGCTGAAAATGGTATTCCTGGGCCGTGGCGGTGATAAACCTCAACCGAAATCTCAACCCGCCTAAAATGAACATGAGGACGCCGCGTTTCCTTTTCACAATAATTGGCTTTGGCTCATTAACGCTTGGGCTGAGCCTTGCCGGTGAACCGTCGAGGCAACCTTCTGGACAAGAGCCCTCTGAGAATCATACGACCAGTGGTCGTCCTGCCGACCAGGCGCAGGGCAATGGGGCGCGTGACAACAGGGATCAGCCGGACGGGAAGCCTTCTAACTCTAACGCCGAAAGCCACGCCTCAGAACAGAGCAGGCAACCTGGTTCAGCCAGCATGGCGATACCCAGGAATCGTCTTGGTCAGGATCACGCCAAACAAGTTGCGATTCGTCACGAGGACGCGCGCAATCAACGAGTCGATCGTAGTCACACCCAGCGAACCCCGGCAAATGATCTTCAACGACCCGGGGCGAACAAAGCTGCCACCGTCGCGAAGGCTGGATCAATGCTAAATCCCCTGGGCAACCATCGGGACCAACCGGCCAGGCTGCCGATGGGCAGCGGAACCATCGCGCCATTGCCCGGGGTCGTTCGTAGCCGCGGTGCTGGCACGGCGAGCGTCGGCGGCTTGGCGCCCTCAAGCGCCAAAAGCTCGGCGGCGGTCATCAATGGCACCGGGATGGGGCGTAGGCCTTAGCTCCATTGAGAAGATGTCACTCTCTCATAAATCGCGCGTATTAGGGTTACTGCCGCTCGCAGCGGTAACGCTGCTTGCCAGTTGCGCGGTGGGACCTGACTTCAAGAAGCCTGCGGCGCCGCAGGTCAACGGCTACACGCCAACTGCGATTTCTGCTACAAGCAGCTCGACGAACGTTGCTGGTGGAGAAGCCCAACGGTTTATCGCGGGTCAGGATATTCCGGCAGAGTGGTGGACCCTGTTTCACTCGAAGCCGCTCAACGCGTTGATTGAGCGCTCGCTCAAGGCCAATCCAGACCTCAAAGCGGCGCAAGCGGCCTTAACGGTCGCGCGGGAAAACGTGCTGGTTCAGAGAGGCACCTTCTATCCAAGCATCGCGGGGAGTTTCTCCGCGGCCCGCCAGAAGACATCGGATGAAATCTCCCCCACGCCCAACTCCGGGGCGTTGAATTTCAATCTTTATACTCCTCAGGTCAGCGTGTCGTATGTGCCGGACGTGTTTGGCCTCAACCGGCGAACCGTGGAGTCCCTGAAAGCACAAGCGGAACAAGCGCGGTTTGCCTTGGCGGCGACGCATATCACGTTGAGCGCCAATGTGGCTGCCGCGGCGATCCAGGAGGCGTCCTTGCGGGGGCAGATTGCCGCGGCCCATCAACTCCTGGCCATCAACACCAACATGCTGCGCATCTTGCGTAACCAGTTTGCGAAGGGTTATGTCGGCCGGCTCGAGGTCGCGGCGCAGGAATCACAACTCGCGCAAGTCGCCGCCACCCTGCCGCCGCTGCGCAAACAACTGGCACAACAGCGCGACCTGCTGGCGGCGCTCTCGGGTGGCTTCCCCAGCCAGGATGTGCCCGAGGAGTTCGAGCTTTCGAGTCTGCAACTGCCACAGGAGTTGCCGTTAAGTCTTCCTTCACAGCTTGTGGCCCAGCGTCCGGATGTGCGCCAGGCCGAGGAGAACCTGCACGCCGCCAGCGCACAGATCGGCATCGCCGTCGCCAACCGCCTGCCGAGTTTCATGCTTACTGCCGATGTCGGGACCATGGCATTGGAGGCCGGCAACATGTTCGCCAACGGCGCGGGCTTCTGGACTTTGGCCGGAACTGTGACGCAACCCATTTTCCAGGGCGGCGCCTTGCTGCACAAGCAGCGCGCCGCCAAGGCGGCCTATGCTCAGGCCGCGGAACAATATCGCAGCGCCGTCCTGTCCGCCTTTCAGAATGTGGCCGACACGTTGAATGCCCTGGAACAGGATGCCAATGCTTTGAAAGCCGCCGCTGCGGCCAAAGATGCCGCTAGCGTCACCCTTGATCTAGCCAGGCAACAGTGGCAGTCCGGCTACGCCAATTACCTGGCCCTCTTAAATGCGGAGCAAACCTATCAGCAAGCAGTGATTAACCTCGTGCAAGCCGAGGCCAATCGCTATGCCGATACCGCCGCTCTCTTTCAGGCGCTCGGCGGCGGATGGTGGAACCGCGCGGACCTCACCAAGAACTAGCCGGGAATTAAGATCCTGTGGGCACGAGCATGACACCAGAGCAGGACGGCCAGAAGAGAAGGGTGTTCATCGTGGATGATCATCCACTGGTCCGCGAGTGGTTGACTACCCTGATCAACCAGCAGACAGACCTGGCCGTGTGCGGGGAAGCCGCAACGGCTGCGGAGGCGATGCAGGCGGTCGGGGCCTCGAAACCCGAGGCAGCAATCGTGGATATTTCGCTGACAGATTCCTCCGGCATTGAATTGATCAAGGACCTGAAGAAGGCCTGCCCCGGTCTCGTGGTGCTGGTTCTCTCGATGCACGAAGAATCCCATTACGCGGAACGCGCGCTGCGGGCGGGCGCCCGGGGTTACCTCATGAAGCGCGAGACGACCAGAAAGGTGATCCCTGCCATTCGCCAGATCCTGGAAGGCAAACTGTGCGTCAGCGAAGCCATCGCTGCGGCTATGACCGCCCAGTTTGTCGAGGGCAAAACGCTCGCGACCAGTTCACCGGTCGGGCAGCTCAGCGACCGCGAACTGGAGGTCTTCGAGGGGCTGGGCCAGGGACGCACGACCCGTCAGATAGCCGAAACGCTGCGGGTCAGCGTTAAAACGGTCCAGGCTCACTGCGCGAGGATCAAAGAGAAGCTCAATCTCTCCAGCGCAACCGAGCTCCTGCGGGAGGCGGTCCGCTGGGACGAAAGCACACACAAAGGCTGATCGCCGAGTGTAGTACTTCACCCTACAGATGATTTAGGCTTTATCCTATGGACAAGTAAGAGCGTATAGCTATGCTCCTCTATACGTAACGACAGAAGTCCAGCCGCGTGAGGGCACGCGGCCTGCAAGAACTTGCGGCACAGGGACTTACGACGCTCGGCATAGAGAGATTCCAAGCTTGATAAAGCGCGTTCTCGGGTTAATACGAAAACGGGGCAGCGTTTGGGTAGCGGTGTATTTTGCGGGTCTGGCTGCGGCGCACGCTCAGCAACCGGCGAACACCTTTGCTATGCCAACCAATGTTTCGCTCCAGCGGCTCTCGCTCGCTGACGCCCAGCGTCTGGCCTTTGAGAAGAACTGGGATTTGCTGGCCGCCGCCGCCGGCGTAGATGCCGCCACCGCCCAGAAGATCGTCGCCCACCAGTTCCCAAATCCCACGCTGTCCCAATACACCTCCCTGATCAACGTCGATAACCACCCCAGTTCGACGTCCGAGGGCAACGGCTTGTGGGAGCGGAGTTACGACACAATCTTCGCCATCAACCAGCTCTTCGAGATTGGGGGCAAGCGCCGCAGCCGAAAGGCCTCCGCCCAGGCGGGGTTCGAAGGCGCCAAGGCCCAGCTCTTTGACGCCCGGCGCACGCTGGACGTCGCGGTCGCCAAAGCGTACGTCGCCGCGGCGCAGGCGGAAGAGAATGTCCGCGTGCTCCTGCAATCAGCCGGGACGTTGCGGGAGGAAGCCAAGATTGCGGAAGTGCGGCTCCGGGCGGGAGAGATTTCCAGTGCCGACAAGAATCAGATCGAGATTACCGCCGAGCAGTTCGAGCTGAATGCGCAATCCGCGAAAGCGACTGCCGCCCAGGTGCGCGTCGCCCTCGAGGTCCTGCTGGGCGTGCCGCATCCGAATGCCGACTGCGAACTCAGCGACCGGTTGGAAACCCTCTTCGCGGCCACCACGCCGCTCAACACCAATTCTGTCGGCACCTGGCGGCCGGATATCGTCGCCGCCGAAGCGGCCCTGCGCAAGGCCGAAGCCGATTTGCGCCTGCAGAAAGCCATGCGGGTCCCGGACCCCACGGTCCTGGCGCAATACGAGCATGAACCGCCCGATGCGGCCAACACCGTCGGCTTCGGCGTCAGCTTCCCAGTGCCGCTCTGGAATCGGAACCGGGGCAACATCCTCGCCGCCGAAGCGGCGCGGGAGCAGACCCGGCTGGCATTCGAGAAGGCAAAGGCCGAGGCGGTTGCGGATATCGCGGTGGCCCGCCTGGCTTACGACGATGCCCTGAAGCGGTGGCACAGCTACCGCGACAGCATCCGGCCGAAGTCAGAGCAAATCCGCCAGACGATGGCCTACGCCTATCAGAAAGGCGGCGCGTCGCTACTGGATTTGTTAGTGGCCGAACGTAACGACAACGACATCCGGCTGGCGGCCGCCCAGGCCGCCAGTGATATGGCCTCCGCCGGCGCCGCTTTCAAGGCCGCCACTCAGGAGATTCAACCATCGCAGGTGAAACAATGAGCTGCCGAGTTCCGATTACCTTCTTTGCCCTGTTCGTCCTGCTGACCGGCTGCAATCCGGCTAAGGAGGCCGCAGAGGTCCCCGAAGCCAAAGTCAGCGGGGATACCGTGATAATGGCCACCAACTCACCGCAGTTGGCCGCGTTGACCATCGAGCCGGTCGGGGCCGAGCAGCCGGCGTTCGTTCCCCTGACCGGGCGGCTGGTGTGGGATGAGGACGCAACCGTGCGAGTGTTCACGCCCTTTGCCGGCATCGTCCGGAAGCTCTTCGTGGACGTAAACCAGCCGGTCGCCAAAGGCATGGCGCTGGCCGAGATTCAGTCCCCGGACTTTGGCCAGGCCCAGTCCGACGCGCGCAAAGCTGCCAGCGATCTTCGGCGCGCCGACCAAAACCTTACGCGCCTGCGCGATCTATTCGAGCACGGCGCCGCGCCCCGGAAAGACCTGGAATCCGCAGAGGCGGACTACGCCAGCGCCCAGGCCGAGAAGGACCGTGCTGAGAGACGGCTGGCGATCTATGGCGCGACGACGACCTCGACCAACCAGGATTTCCTGCTGCCCAGCCCGTTAACGGGCATCCTGGTGGAACGAAACGTCACGCCCGGCCAGGAAATCCGGCCTGACCAGATGCTGGCCAACGTGCCGCAGTTCACCGCGCCGCTGTTCGTGGTGACAGAGCCCACCAGGCTTTGGGTGTGGCTGGACGTGACGGAGATGCACCTGCCGCTGGTGCACAAAGGGACGGAGCTCACGATCCGCTCCAAGGCTTTTCCCGGGCGGACGTTCCGTGGGCGGTTGGATTTGATTGGGGATTCGCTTGACGCCACGACGCGCACGGTGCGGGCCCGCGGCTCTGTGGAGAACGCGTCGAAGCTTCTGAAGTCCGAGCTTTACGTGACGGTGGAGGTCCCCGATGCCGTCCCCATGAGCTTGCAGGTGCCCTCGAAGGCGGTCTTTCTCCGCGAGAATCAGTATTACCTCTTCCTCGAAACCGGCGCCGGCCAATTCCAGCGTCACGCAGTCAAGGTCGGCTCGGAGCGCGACGGCAAGGTCGCGATTCTCGAAGGCCTTAACACTGGCCAGCGGGTGGTCACCGAGGGTTGCCTGCTACTGCAGTCCCTGATGGACAACGCGCCCAAGACATGATCGGCCGGATCACCTCCTACACCCTGCGGCATCGGGCGATCGTCCTCGCGGTGCTGGTGCTATTCGTCCTTGCGGGGATTAATGCCTTCCAGCGTTTGCCGGTCGAGGCTTTCCCGGACGTGTCGAACATGTCAGTCCAGGTCATCACTTTGTTCTCCGGGCATGCCGCCGAGGAGGTGGAGCGGCTGGTCACGATCCCCATCGAGAACCAGATGAACAGCGTTCCCAAGCTGGTTTCGCTCCGTTCCATTAGCCTGTTCGGCCTGTCGCAGGTTACGCTGGTCTTCGAGGACGGCGCTGACCCGGACTATGTGCGCAACCAGGTGAACCAATACCTCTCCGTGGTGACTTTGCCGACGGGCGCTCAAGCCAGCCTTTCCCCCAACGCGACGCCTATTGGCGAAATCTATCGCTACACGCTCAAATCTCCCAAGGGCTATTCCGCCGAAGAGTTGAAGGCGCTGGAAGACTGGGTGGTCGAACGCAAGCTGCGCACGGTCCCGGGAGTGGTGGACGTGGTGGGCTTTGGCGGGCCGACCAAGCAATACCAGGTGCAGGTCGATCCGCTGAAGCTCAAGTCCTATAACCTCTCGCTTCAGCAGGTCTTTACCGCGCTCGCCAACGGCAACCGCAACGCCGGCGGCTCCTATGTCGAGCACGGGTCGGAAATGTACGTTGTGCGCGGGCTGGGCTTCGTGCGGGACACTGCGGACATCGGCGCCATCTCGGTGGACAGCCGCGGCGGCACCCCCATCCGAATCAGCGACATCGGCACGGTCGCCATCGGGCACGCTGTCCGCCTGGGTCAGGTGGGCATGCTCTTCAAAACCCCCAACGGCGTCAGCGATGATGACGATGCCGTGCAGGGCATCGTCATCATGCGGCGCGGCGAAAACCCCCGCACCGTCCTCGATGGCATCCACGCCAAGGTCCAGGAAATCAATGCCCAGTATCTGCCCCCTGGCGTCCGGATGGTGTCCCACTACGACCGCACCGAGCTGATTCACCGCACCCTGCACACGGTGCGCCAGAACATGATCGAAGGCATCGCCCTGGTCGTGCTGGTGCTGGTGTTATTTCTCGGGCTGGGCAACTACCGCACCGCCCTGGTCGTGGCGCTGGCCGTGCCGGTCTCGCTGCTGGGCGCCTACCTGCTGCTGGACCTGCGCGGCATTCCCGCCAACCTCATCTCCATGGGCGCGATTGACTTCGGCATCATTGTGGATTCCGCCGTCGTCGTTGCCGAGAACCTCATTCGCATCCTGCACGAGCGGAATCACAAGCCGCAATCCCTCCCAGGCGCGATTGTCGAGGCCATCCGCGAGATGGGCCGGCCCATCCTCTTTTCCAAAGCCATCCTGCTGACCGCCTTCATTCCCGTCTTCACGCTGCAGCGCGTCGAGGGGCGCATCTTCCGTCCCATGGCCCTGACGCTGACCTATGCCGTGGTGACCGGCACGATCTTCGCCGTGTTCGTCGTGCCCCCGCTGCTCAGCTTCGCGGTGAGGCGCGGGATGCAGGAGGGCGACTCGTGGATCGTGCGCAAACTCATCCAGCTTTACCGCCCGCTGTTGAACTTCGCGATGAGACGCCGCAAGCTTGTCTTCGCCGGCACCGGCCTTCTGCTCGCCGGCGGCGCGCTGGCCTACTGCTTCCTCGGCTCCGAGTTTTTGCCCAAGCTGGACGAGGGCGCTCTCTGGGTCCGCATCTTCATGCCCAAGTCTATTTCGCCCTCCGAGGCTGCCAACATCGTCCACAATGTCCGCAATCGCCTTGCCTCGTTTCCGGAGACCGAGAACGTGCTCAGCCAGCTTGGCCGCCCGGATGACGGCACGGACATTAACGGCTTCGATGTCTGCGAGTTCAACGTGAATCTCAAACCGCGCTCCGAATGGAAGACCGCCTCCAACCGCGAAGCCCTGGCCGACGCCATGGGCCGGAACCTGGCGGCCATCCCGGGAATCAATTCCCAGTTCAGCCAATACATCGAGGACAACGTCAACGAAGCGGTGTCCGGCATCAAAAGCGAACTGGCCATCAAGCTGTACGGCGAGGACCCCGAAAAGCTCCAGGAATATGCCGATAAGATCGCCGACGTGATCGCCACGGTCCCTGGCGCAAAGGACGTTGGCACCGACCAGTTCACCGGCCAGCCGCAAATCCAGATCACGGTGGACCGCGCGGCCATCGCCCGCTTCGGCGTCAGCGTGTCCGACATCCAATCGGTGATTGAAACCGCGCTGGGCGGTTCGGCCGCCACCCAGGTGCTCGAAGGCGAGCGCAGCTTTGACCTGGTCGTCAAGGTTGCTCCCAAGGCCGTTTCCGACTTGGACTCCATCCGCAACATCCCGGTCTTTGGCGCCAATGGCGAGCGGCTGACCCTCGGCGCGCTCACCAAAGTCGAGGTGCGCGCCGGGCTGGCCAGGATCATGCGCGAGGGCAATGAGCGGCGCATCGCCATCAAGCTCTCGGTCCGCGGCCGGGACCTCGGCTCGCTTGTCCGCGAGGCTGAAGCCAAGGCCAGCGCCGCCGTCCGGCTCCCGCCCGGCTACCGGATGGTCTGGACCGGCGCGTTCGAGAACGAGCAGCGCGCCGTGCATCGCCTGGCGCTCGTCGTGCCCGTCACCATCATCGCCATCTTCTTCCTCCTCTTCACCGCCTTCGACTCGGGGAAACTCGCCACTTTGATCCTCCTGAATGTGCCTTTCGCGGCCGTCGGCGGCTTGCTGGCCCTGCTCATCGCGCGGCTGGACTTGTCCGTCTCGGCGATGGTCGGGCTGATTGCGCTGTTCGGCGTTTCCATCCAGAGCGGTGTGCTGCTGGTTGAGCGCGTGCGCGAATTGCGCCGCCTTGGCAATCCCCTCCGGGAGGCCATTACCGAAGGGGCGGTGTCGCGCGTGCGCCCCGTGATGATGACTTCCCTCATGGCGGCGCTGGGCTTGCTGCCCGCGGCCCTATCCACCGGCGTCGGGGCCGAAACCACCCGGCCCTTTGCCGTCGTGATCATCGGCGGCCTGGTGACTGCCACCTTGCTGACCCTGTTGCTCTTGCCGATATTGTATCCGAGCTTTGAGTCTGAGAAACCTGAGTATTGAGTATGAAATACTTGCTTGCGTTCATCCCCACCGACCTGGTGCACCGTGTCAAGGATGCCCTGATCGGCAAACATATCCATGGCATGAGCGTCTCGGACGCCCGCGGCTTCGGCCAGGAACACGATGCCGCCCACCCCGAACACCGCGAGTTCATGGGTCTGGAGATGACCAAGCGCGTCCGCCTGGAAATCATCTGTCATGACGAGGAAGTGGACTGCGTGCTGGAGGGGATATACTCTGCCGGGCACACCGGCCACGCCGGCGATGGCAAAGTATTCGTCCTGCCCGTCCTCGATGCCCTGCGCCTCAAGACCGGCGAGCGCGGCCCCTCGGCGCTCGGACCCCCGTTCAAGAACGGGTGAATATACCAAAGGACGGCCCTGCCATAGTTGCAAGGCCGTGAAGTCCAAGAAGCTGGTCTGGCACCATTTCTTATTTGACTGGGTTTGACTCATTGCGGGATGTCTCCAAACTTGGGTTCATTTGGCAAAAATGCCATTTTGCGTTCAATGCCTTTCGGACACCTCCATCGTCGGGGGCGGGGGAACCACCTCGCCCCGCCGCATCCGCTGCAACCGTTCCAGCTGATTCATGGCGCGGTATAGCTGCCGTTCCAGCTTCGTCTCGTAGCGCTGGATTTTGTCCAGCACCTCCGGCGACGGCAGCACCGCGGCGGCCTGGCGCGATTCCTCCTCCTTTTCTTCCCGTTTACGGGTAAATCATCCGGAAAAAGACCGCGCCATTGGTTTTGCCAATCGGCATGATAAACTGGTTGGTCAGGGAAGAACCCGCGAGGGTTGCCCAATTTTTGGAGAGACCCACTGTCACCGGATTCGTCTGGGCTTGAATGCGCCAGCCGGTGTGATCGCCAGGCCATTGCAAACTGAGGTTGGTGTTGTTGAGCGTCGTCATCGTGAGATTGGCAGGCGCGGTATTGGTCTGGCGCGCGACGACCGCGAGGGTGAACACGGAAGGGTTGTAATTGGTCTGCCAGGTGATGAACGCCGGGAGAGTCGTGTTGGTGAACAACAGGCCGGATTCGGAAGTGTAGTTGAGCAGATTGAAGGAATTGCCCACCACCGGCCAGAAGAAGTTGTTGAGATTGACGCTGAGGCTGCCGGCGAATGACGCCGCGCCAGAAAGCGAGATGGAACCATTGCCAGCCGGACTGCCCAGCCCGAAGCTCATCTTCGTGCCGTTGGCCAGAGTATAAGCGCCTTGCAAAGCGATATTGCCGGATTGCGCGTCCAGGATGCCGGTATTGTTGAACGTTCCGCCATTAAGCGCGGTGACGCCTGTGTTGCCCGACTTGCGGAACGTCCCGAAGTTATCAAAGAGTGCCGAACCGCCATTGTAGGCCGCGGCAAAGGTGTTGTCACTTTGCGCGTTCCATAAGCCGTAGTTGTAAATTTGTTCGTTGTAGCCGTCCACGCCATGGATGTCGGTATCGGCCCAGTTGACCGTCCCGTAGTTGGTCAACACGCAGCCTCGGAACATGGCAAGGCCGCCGCCAAACACAATGTTCAAGACGCTGTTGCTGGCGACAGTCAGGTTGCCGATCAAATGCCCGTTGTTCCCCTCCCAATTCAGCGTCCCTGCAAGCGTTCCGCCAAAGGTCGTGTCGCCCGTCAAAAAGCTGCCGGGGCCGGTGAAGGTCGTGGTGTTGGTGAAGAGGCAGCCGGAAAAGTTGATGATCCCGCCGCCGGCGGCGGCAAAGTCGCCGCCGCTGCTCGTGGCTCCACTAATGGCCAGCGTTCCGTTCTCGACTTGGACCAGGCCGGTATTGTTGAAC
>Ga0187880_1003931_pt1 | contig 11140 bp, 6 predicted proteins | sample June2016WEW_19_4_FD_132998 | JGI IMG/M metagenome (GOLD analysis project Ga0187880, IMG submission 132998) | Peatland microbial communities from SPRUCE experiment site at the Marcell Experimental Forest, Minnesota, USA - June2016WEW_19_40 | ecosystem: Environmental > Terrestrial > Soil > Wetlands...
GAATCGTCTCGCCATGTCGATTCGCGTGCTGCTGGTTGCCAGTGGCGCACTGGCCCTTGCCGGGCTGAGCGGAGTCATCGTTGGCGATATGCAACTGCGCAACATCGGAATCGTCGGCTACGCCGGAGTCTTTCCGGTCGTGGCGCTGCTGCTGGCCATCCTGTTCCATCGAACGACACCGCGAGAGGAGACCGCTGCGCGGCAGCTTATCGCATGAGTTTTCGGAGGCATGGGGAAATCTATCCAAGCGATAGGGTACGATCTGGTGGACCGTGCCCCGCTCATCGCCGTGGATGAGTCTCCAGCCGGCTATTCCTTGGCGGGTTGCGCTCCCGCAGAGCCCGCCTCCGCTTCACCGACCGCGCTCAGAATGCGTTAAAGTAGTCTTGCCGGTCGAGAAATTTGCAGCGAACGGCGAACGGAGTCTTAACTGTTTGTGTCAGCCAAGGGGACAACCCCAGCGTGGCACTTGTTGAGGTTTGTGTTCTCTCTCTGCGTGTCCCCCTTACCGGCGCATCCTCAACCGGCCTAGCAAACTTCGCCAGGTACCCCGAAAGAGCGGTTGAACTGATCCTTACCCCCTTCTCTTCCAGCACATGAGCCAGCATGTTCAATGAATAGCCTTTTCTCCGCAATTCCACGAGAAGAGGCAACAGCGCCTGGATCACTGCTCCGATCATGAACGAATCGGGTTGTGGCACGGGTTCTGTCGTTTTTTGAGTCAGCAACGTACGAAGCTCCTCCACGACATCCGAAGAAAAGACCTGCACTTTATGGCGTCCCGCTGTTCCCATTGCTCTTTTCCTTCAATGCGCTCCATAGAGACATGAGTTAAATATTATCACAGTCTAATACATACATGACAGAAAATATGTAATAAGATAATTGTGGAGTACGAGCCTTGGATGATGCAAACTGGACGCCATAACAGTGAGAACTGGATGTCTGATCGGTGAATGGCAAGAAATGCGCTGTGCGCACGAAACCCCTTCGTGGTTCCGCGCGCCCACCACCATTTCTCCAATCCGCCTGCGGCTACTTGGAGAAACGGTTGCGCATCTTGCTCAGGGCTACGCCCCGAGACCCCACAGAACAGGAGAGAACAATGGCAAGACCGAAACGAACAGAAGGCGCCACACTACGGCTTTTCATCAGAACAACGGATCGAGAGAAAGCCATCATCAAAGCCCAGGCCAAGAAAGCCGGCCTGACCATGAGCGAGTACATGCGAAGGACCGCACTCAACAAGCGAATCGTTTCGAAGGTGGACCAGAAAGCTTTAGGAGAACTTGCAAGACTCGGTGGGCTTCAGAAGTACCTGCTCATGCAGATCAAGGGTCTTCCGGATGAGGAAGGCCTTCGCAGGGAACTGAATTCGACATTGTCCGCTGTTCTTAGCGCTGTGAGAACGCTCAGCACCGCCGCAGTAAAGTAAACATGATCGTCAAGGTACAACCATCTCGAAAGCACTCCAGCAGCTTCAAGCGGCTTCGTGAATACCTTACACAAGAGCGTGACGCCGAGACTGGAGAACTTGTCTTGCGAGGCGATGTGGTCCTGTCGTGGAATCTCTTAAGCTTCGACACAGCAGCAGGAGAGATGCAAGGAGTCGCCTCTCTCAATGATCGCTGCAAGGATGCAGTCTGCTATTACGAACTGGCATGGCCTCCAGGAGAACGTCCGACTCGACCACAGTGGACCGACTCAGCCGTTCAAACATTGAAGGCACTCGGCTATGAACATCATCAATATATGATCGTCGCTCACAACGACAAAAAGCACTTTTATATTCACATCATGGTGAACAAAGTCCATCCTCAATCGCTCAGAGCCCCTACACGATATAACAATTGGCTTGCTCTCGATGCCGCAGCACGTCTCCTCGAAGCGAAATATAGCTGGGCACACACGCCGGGAATGACTCGATGGGACGAGGAATCGAAACAGGCTGTACCTCTGTCGCGATCCGAACGCAATGCGCTTCGCTGCGCCCGGCAACAACCATCCGGTGCCGCTGCACAATTTGAGCATTATCAGGATCAGGAATCGTTCCAATCCTACGTGCGGCGGGAAGTGGCTCCGAGCGTACGTTCTCTCCTCACAAGGCGGAACATCACATGGGATGACCTTCATCGTCTTCTCTCGAAGGTTCATCTCAGGCTTGAGAAAGGTGAGTTGGGCGGATATACAATCCGTGCCATTGACCACAACATCCGGGTAAAGGCATCCGATGTATTCCGGAACAACTTTGCGGGAAAGATCAACCGGCAGAACACCGAATCCGCTCTTGGCGGCTGGACTCCCGTTTCAACGTCCGGTTATGAGGCCGATCAACATGGTGCACAACATGCGGCACAGCATAACGCTCGTAATACCGCACTGAGAGAGGAACGCAAGGCGCAACGACAGGCTGACCGATCCGCTTTGATGGATGAATATAACCGGTATCGCAATCGGCGACGGGAAGTGTGCAAAGCCCTCACAACAGACGGCAGGGAAGGCCGACAATATATTCTTGACGTCTTGCGCGAACAAAAGCGGGAGATTCGCGCATCCGCTCTGCCGTGGACGGACAAGAAGGTCCTGCTCTCTCAGGCTGTGGCTCAGTCCGTCCTCGAAGTACGATCGCTGAAGCTGTCCATTCGACAGAGGCGGCAGGAAGCATTTCCGAAGGATCTCCGCTCATGGGTCGCGGACAGGGCCGACGAAGGAGACGTGCGAGCGGCCGCACAACTTCGCGGATGGCGTTATGCCGACCAACGCAATCAGCGGCGGCTCAGCGCGACTCTGGAGCCAAATGCACTGCATATCGGGCCACCGCCGGAGGACAATCAGAAATCCGACTGGGCAGACTTCGTGCAACAAAGGCTTTCGGCTCACCAGAGGGAACAGAATATTGCCAAGCAGATCGGGACGACCAGAATCTGGACGATCAACCGCAAGACGGGTGACGTGTCATACATGCTGAACGGCAGGGTCTCCGTCATCGACCGCGGACGCCTTGTGACCGTACTCCACCAGGACGAGGCGGCCATTGTCTTTGGATTGGAGATGGCCGTTCAGAAATACGGATCGCGAATCGCCTGTACTGGAAGCGACGAGTGGAAGCGGATGGTTACCATGTGTGCGATCAAGCACGGGATCTTCGCCCAATTCACGGACCCGGAGATGCAGGGCGCCTTCCACCAGGAACAACTCCTGGCGAATCCTCTCCAACTCCGAGCTGCGCGACTGCATTCCATCGAAACCAGGCTCAGAACTGAGGAATCCGAGGATTTGATGTTCACCGACGAAACGGACGCACGCCTGCTCCTCTCAAGTCTCCAGCCTGCTGCCCAGTCCCGACAACTTCTCGACAGCCTGAAAGCATCGCAACAACCAGAGCCGAAAGCGAATGTAGGCGGCAACCTGATAATCACCCTTATCAGGTCAGCCACGGGCCAACAGGCTTTCAAAGTATCGATCCACGAGGGGAAGCGGCAAGAGATTATCGATCTGGTTGTGCAAGCTCGCCAGATTGCACATCGGCTGATGCGCGGTAATCTCAGAACGCACAGCAATGAAAGGGAGGGCAGGTAGGCGATGATCCAACAACACCGTTATCATTTACCACGGAAAAGCAAACCACACGCTGCTGTATGTCTGCAGCAGACTTTTCACAATTATCCCGTGTGCGCTCGCTTGCTGCTTGGCACTGACCTGAAAGGCTATGCCACTGCGGCCTGTGTAGAATGCTTCAGTTTATGGACGAAGGCAAAATAGGCCACCATTACGCGAAAGGTCCTGGACCGATTCACTCCGCAGAGAACCTCTCCTCCGACCCTCTCCAGTTCATCGGCTATATCGTGCGTCAAAGGAAACACGAATGCGGTATCAATAGTCTGAAATGGAATGTTCAGCCACTGGTTGTCATAGAACGCAAGTAGTTGCGCCTGCGCCACCTTAGTTTTGAAACTCATGATGATGTGCTCGGCGAGGGCGTTCTTTCTCCGGATTTTCAGCACAGCAAAGAGTTGATTGAAATGGCTCTTGGTGAATCTGGAATCGACGGTAAGCCGAAGTTGAGTGCGCTTCTCTGCGGGAGAAACGACTCTGCGCTTCGGTCGGGTTGTCGCCTTCTTCGTGGCAGGCATCTGGCCTCCTTCCCGTGATGTATCTTACAGCATTTGTATTCTATGATCAAAGGCCATGAACTAAGTGATTATGACCAAAGGGGTTCCCGTGGAAGGAGCGCATGGGCAGTAGTGGGTCCATTGCATGAGGAGGCGATGGATTCAAGCCGAATGGACCGCAGTAGGTCGAACCGTGAGGGGATGGAGAAAAGAGAATCGCCGGAGATGGCGTGGCGCGTCAGGGCCAAACTTTCAACATGAACACTTCCCATGGGCCGAGGTCCGTCTTTCGCAGATGTCGACTATCCAATACCTTCTGCTCCCATGCGCAGTCGGAGCGCTCTCAATGTCTGTGGTGTATACGGCGGCTCCGGTACTGGTTCCATCAAACCTTCAAGCAGAAGGCGCAATAAAATGGTCTCCGATACATTGTCAGTCCGGTTGCATTGCTCCCAATCCACCCACACATACTCGACTGCAAGGAACCCGCTGTTTCTCAGCTTTTGCAGGTGGCGCACCATACCGGCAAAGTCGATCTTGTTCTCGCTTACAGAAGTTTGCAGCCGTTTGGGAGCTCCGCCACGCACGTGGACGTGCGAAGCGAGCGGCAGAAGAGAATGGACATCAAGTGAATTGAGATTCGACGCAACAAAATGTCCATAGTCGAGTGTGAGGGACAGACCTTGCACGGATTCAAGGAAGAAGCGCGTGCTTGCGATGTCTGAGCAGATCGATCCCACGTGGGCTTCGACGGCATAGCTTATTCCCGCCCCGGAAGCCACATGTTGACGGCATCCCGCTTCGTTCACAGCGAGTGCCAAATCGGTAGCGTTGTCTACTCCTTCGTGCCAAACGCCGGGGAGCCCGGTCATGTGGGTGCAACCGAGCGCCGAACAGAGATCGAGGGCTGCCAGAAAGATCTTGCGATTCCGCGCTCGAATCAGTGGGCTCGGATCGTTGGCAGCGAGTTCAGATTGATCTAAGCCGATCTGCAAAAAGACATCGGCAACCTGCAACCCCGCGGATTTTAGATCACCTTTTAGCTGCTTGATGAACGCCCTTGGCTCAGCCATGAGTTGGCCGGGTCTGAGATCCAGGCCGCGCTCGAACCGGTCGCTGCCTCGATTCTTTGGGCTTCGCCATCAGTGAACAGCAGAGTCCGGCAGGATGTGACAGGCCGCCACATTGACGGTGGTTGCCGAATTCGCAATGGTATTCAAGCTCAAAAGTAACTCGAAATGCTTGAGGGGGCCAGACGATGAAACACCGCACTTCTCGAGCGACGTTGTGAGGCGGGGCAGATCGGTGACAAATTTCCCGGCGGCTGCGGTACCTTCGCCGTCTGCTCCTGCCAAGAGGAGAACCTGTCCATTTTGATTGGGATTTTGAATAAGAGCGATGATTGCGAATGTTTGGCCGGTGGCCCCACCTTTTGCCGTTGGTACATAGAATGGTTGCTCACCTTGTCCTGGACGGACGTTGTGGATGATCATCTGTCCCTTGTCGACTAAAAATTGGAAGTCCAACTGGTCGGCGAAGAGCATCGACCACGGATTCGAACGGGGGCTGCCGAGAAGGATGAAGTTGTCATCGTTTCTCAGGTCGGAAATTTGAAGCTTACGCGCAACGCGCACATCGATCTTTCTTGAATTGCTCGAAGCGAGCTCCGCAACATCCGCAATGATCTGCGTGTCTACCGCGGCCGCCTTATTCCCTATTAGAATGGCAACACAGATTTGTCTGATTTCTGGCGTCAGCGTATTGGGTTCGGGAATATAGTTGTGATTCGCATAGTCCGAAACGGAGATTGGGAGTGAATTGCCGGCGAGTGACTGGATCTCAGCAATGTTGGGATCGCTTGTGATCAGATGCGTGGCATGCGGAGAACTGAAGAGCGCAGACCAGGGAAGCACAGTTACCGTCGCTGCCTTTGCGCGCGAAAACCGCATCCACGATACGCCGAAAAGTGCGAGATTGAACGCGGTAATCAGGACGGCGAAGGCTATCCACCACAGCTTGGAGCGCCCGCTGACGTGCGCTTCGCGGCTGGACGCAACCGGTGAATCGGCAATTGGCTCTTCAACGGCTAAAGATGTTGGTGCAAGGTTCCGGTGTCCCGCACCGGAATCTGGGGGCGCAGCCGTCGACTCTGGGTGCGTCTTGATCGCATGGAGCGGGTCCGCAACCTCTGCATGCTCGTAGATGATCTCGGGGATATATGACCCTAAAGGGAGGTTGATGCGAAACTCTGAAGCTGTCCCGTTTCGATCGTAATGTTGAAGCAGGCGCTTGCGCACATCGCTGGCCGTGACTCGAACGATTGCGTCTTCGCCAGTATCGTAGGAAGGGGATCTTCCGAAGATCTGGGACCCGATGATTCGTTCTTTCAACATCTCAAAATTGCCGGCAATCGTCTGGTCGACGATGTACTTCAGAAACTGTCCGCTACGATGGCTCCCCTTGAATGATTTTCCTTCAATGATTTCGTTGAGGTGGTTGCAGAGTGCGGTCACCCGATCTTCCGATTCGGTGATCTTTGCGATTTCCGCTTCTCGATAGTCAATAATGTCCATCGCGCCTGTCCGAACCTAGCGGTGCCCTGCCAGCATTCGACCTCAGACTAAAATAGCCGCTCCTAACGAGGGTTGCAACTGTTAGGAAAATCAACCTCCATAAAGCCTCTATTTTCAGCAACGTAGGTTTTTCGCATCCTGAATCCTAACGTTGACACAACAGTTCGGTCAGGGCCTAGAATTATCTCGCTTTTTAATCTGCCATCTTGTTCGCACGGAAAAGCTGCGAGCCCATCGAAGTTCCCCAGCAATTGGTAGCGGACGGACACAATGAACTCAGAGACTCGAAGCACAGCCCGAGAGACCGGTCCCAAGGATTTGCATTTTCGACCCGGCAGAGCATGTGAAACTTGCCGGTAAACCGCGAAGGAAGTTGCAGTACGCAATGGATGAGACCGTTTCGCTGAAAGGCAGTTCCGGACAACGGGTGCAATAGCTTGGATGATCACTTTTGGTCAGTTTTGTTAGGGGCAGAGGCGCACACTCAACCACGGGATAGCAGCGCAACACAACGACCCACTTGAGGAGGCAGTATGGACTTGACATCGGCAATTGGGACAATCAGGCGTTCTACACGGCGCAGAGCGCCAGGAAGAGCTTCAATGCTGGGCTGGATTGGAGCTGTGATTCTCGCAGCACTGACACTCGTTTCAATGGCAAACGCACAAGCTGTCATTACTGGCACCATCACCGGTACGGTGGTTGACTCGAGCGGCGCGGTCATCGTAGGCGCTCAGGTGCAAGTCATAAGCGAGGCTACAGGCTTCGTCACTCCAGCGACGAGCAACGACGCCGGATTCTATACAGGCCGGTTTCTGAACCCGGGTAATTACGATATAGAAGTCACGGCTAAGGGCTTCGCGCCGATGAAAGAGACCGGAGTTGAGTTGCTCCCTACCGCTATCAAAGAAGTCGACTTCAAGCTTTCACCGGGCTCGGTCAACACCACGGTGCAGGTAACAGCCAACCAGGAAATGTTGCAGTCCGGCACTGCGAACGTCGAAACGAATCTCATGTCGGAGATCATCGAAAACACCCCAAATATCGGCGACAACCCATACCTTTTGGCAACACGCGTACCCGGCGACTATAGCAACCAAACCCAGGGGTCTGAAATGGCAACCTGGATTCCCATCGCGAACACGTTCGCGGGATCGTTCAATGGATTTGGACGTTCGGAGGTCAGCATAGACGGTACCACCAATCTCGGCGGCGCGGGCGCCGGATTCAATCCGCCGGTAGGTTCCTTGCAGGATCTGACCGTGACTTCCAGCTCTTACGATGCGCAGCAGGGGCGCGGTAACGGCGGCGATATCGCTGCTGTCATCAAGAGCGGCACGCAGCAACTCCACGCCCAAGGGTACATGGTTAATGGCAATACCGATTTCAATGCCAATAGCTGGCAAAGAAATCACGGTTCAGCGACGGGCGGGCCATTGCCGCGATCTCCTGTCAATTTCACCCAGCAAGGTTTTTCAGTTACGGGTCCGGTCCAAATTCCCTTCTTGATGCACAGTAACCATAGGACGTTCTTCATGTTTGCTTACGAACACTCCTACGATTACCGGGTAGGTGGTAACTTCGGAGCCAACTATTTCAGCGTGCCGACGGTGAAAGAAAGAAACGGCGATTTCTCAGAGTTGGGCGCCGTGAGCGGCACAGCGAACGGCGGCAATGCCATCTTCGATCCCACCACGACAGTTCCGGCGGGCGCGCCGGTAAATTACGCGCCTTGGTGCGCCAGCAATCCCGCTGCAAACGGCCAGCCTGCCGGATGTTTCCCCGGAGAGCGCGAATCGTTCACGCAAGAGTATACCGAAGGTCCCGGGAATCCTTCGCTCTGTAACGGCGATACCAACTGCATTCCACAGTCCAGGTGGAACCCCGCGGGCGCAATTTTTATCGGCGCAGCTTCGCCTACCGGCTATAAACAGAGCATTTGGCCCCTGCCGAATGCGACAAGTTCAACGCCCACAACGCCATACAACAGCAATTATTTACCCTTGGATTATGGGACCGCCATTCACTACCATGCGCTGACTGCGCGCGTCGACCACGAGTTTAACGACAACAACAAGATGCACGTCAGTTTTAACAGGAGCGCTGTCAATAACGTTGCCAATGCCGATGCGGGCTATCCGGACGATGAGATCGGCAGCGCATGGGTTCCCCAACTCCAGGCCTGGAGCGTGGGCATCATCGACTTTACCCGGATCATATCTCCCACCCAAGTGCTGAACCTCCACGTCGGCGGCTCGTACCACCCCTTTCACCTGATTCGCGGCGGAGAGTTCCTCGACACCACAGCCTTCGGCATTACCGGCGCACTGCCTGTGACGCTGCAAAACTTCCCCGGCATGTCGTTTTCCGGCAATGGCCCCGGTTACACGTCTCTGCAAGTCGGCCAAGGCCAAAACAACTACACCACCTATATTGAAGGGACCGCGCTCTTCAGCAAGGCCCTCGCCAGGCACAATCTCAAGGCCGGCTTCCAATTGCTGCATAACGTGAGCGACGGAACAGGCAACACCTCGATTTTGGGTACCTTCAGCTCAAGCGTTGCATTTACGCAGGAAAATGCCGGCGCGACAGCCAATAAGACTACCGGCTATGGCGATGGCCTCGCTTCCATGTTGCTGGGATATCCGACCGGTGGGGGCGCCACCATCGTGCCCGATCCTTCCTACGTGTATAACTACTGGGCCGCTTTTGTGCAGGACGATTGGCGCGCCACAAGCCGTCTGACAATGAACCTCGGTTTACGCTGGGACTATGAGAGCCCGGACACCGAACGGAATAAGAAGGAGGCTCTGGGCTTTGATTTCACCGATCCCAACCCATTCTGCATTCCCAATGCTGCCGGAACCGCCATTGCTTCCTGCACCCCGCCCCCGTCCAGCCCGGCAGTTCCGCAAGGGTATTTGGGCGGCCTGGTCTATCAGAGCAATATCTATAGCCTGCCTTTCACCAGAGATCTTTGGGATCGCTGGCAGCCGCGCATTGGCGCCGCATACCGCCTCACCAGCAAAGATGTGATCAGGGGTGGATTTGGCATTGAAATGGACAGCAATCCTGCGACCCAGCCCGCTACCGGCTACTCCGCGAGCACCAATTTTAATGCGTCGACCAACGGCAACTACACCCCGCCCTCCTGCACTACGGCGCAGGGCGGCGACGCCTACGGGTTCTGCACCCTCACCAATCCCTTCCCGAATGGAGTTGTCGTGCCCACGGGAAACATCCTCGGGCTGAGCACGGGTCTCGGGGCTGCCCTCAGCTTCACAGATCGTCACCGCTTACTTCCCAGGACAATGATGTATTCCGTGGACATTCAGCATCAATTCCGGGGCCAGATATTGGTCGACGTCACTTATCACGGCGCAAATACGGCCGGAATTGGGATATCGAGGAATATCAATGGCCTGCCAGCATGCTTTTACCTCGGGGGCTCATGCCCGAACGCTGGCCTCAATGTTCAACTCAACCAAACACCGGTCCCTAACCCGATGGCTGGCTACATGCCCACCTCTTCGAGCTTGAATAGCGCCATGACCACGCAAGCGAATCTGTACCTGCCGTATCCAGAGTTTGGGTCCGTCACCATCAATCAGTCCCAGATAGGCGGGCGCCGTATTGGCAATTTCAACTATCAAGCGCTCTATGGCGAAGTAACCAAGCACATAACCCATGGGCTTACATTCCATGTGGCCGCGACCTTCGCCAAGCCCATGGACACGCAGGCCTGGAACAACCAGACGGATACCGTACCTGCGCATTACCTGGATACGCAGCCCAATCGTTTCCTCGAGCTCGACGCGGTTTATGTTACTCCCGCCTTCTCCTCCATGCCTCGGCTTGTAAGAGAGGCGATTGGCACCTGGAACTGGAACAACTCCCTTAACTGGCAAAATGGCACCGGAATCAGCTGGATCGGCAGCGAATGGCCAACCGGCGCGAGTCCGAAAGCGGCGCATCAGACGCTGAGTGCCCCTAACCACCATGGATCCTCTTCTACAGTAAGCGAGGCAAACAGCCACTGGTGGAACACTTGCTACATTCCTCTGTCTCCTGGCGTTTCGGGAGCGACCGTTAGTGGCGGAACCTACATCCCGCCGACCTGGGGTCCGGCGCAGGGGCCGGGTCCTGTGGGAACGCCATGCAACCCCGGCGAGCAGCCCGCTTACAAGCAAATGCCTCTATTGTCCCTGAATACCATCAATGGCTCAGAAGAAATGAGCAACGGCATCCGGTACCCGATCGGTCCGTACTGGAACACGGGGATCGGCAAGACCTTTCCGATTCACGAGAAGTTAGCGTTTGAGTTCCGCGCCGATATCTTCAACCCGCTCAATTACAACATCCTTCTGGGCAGTATTCAGGGTAGTTTGACTAATGCCGGCTTTGGCCAGCAGACCGGAGACTCTCAATACAACGATCCACGCTTTATGCGTCTGA
>Ga0187880_1003948_pt1 | contig 11109 bp, 9 predicted proteins | sample June2016WEW_19_4_FD_132998 | JGI IMG/M metagenome (GOLD analysis project Ga0187880, IMG submission 132998) | Peatland microbial communities from SPRUCE experiment site at the Marcell Experimental Forest, Minnesota, USA - June2016WEW_19_40 | ecosystem: Environmental > Terrestrial > Soil > Wetlands...
ATTTGCTTTTGGCGCGCCCGCTTGTACTTGGCGCTGCGCGGGTGAATCGCTCACTGGAGCGAACAGCATCCGGTGAAAACATGACATTCTCATGGACCGACCCCTTCAGGAAACACTCGGGTTTGGGCGGTTGGTTAGACCTTTCCATCTAGGTCTTTCGTTCTAAACTCCGGCGGCTCTCCGCCAGACCAGAGGGACTTTCACCCTCGGAGCAGCAAGACTTCACCTTGGCGCTCAAGAATTTGCTTTTGGCGCGCCCGCTTGTACTTGGCGCTGCGCGGGTAGCCATCTATCGCGCCGATGATGCGCAGGTCGGCCGCTGGAGCCAGCCCGTCACCGTGACGGTGGGCGGCTGAGCCGCGCCACCTAAACAACGCACAGCTTCCGGGCCGGGGTGGAACCTTTCGCCCCGGTCCGGCGGGTGCGGTGAAAGGGCTGGGGCCACGCTCTTCGGCCAAACAACAAGGCTCGACAATTGAAGATGGATTTCAAAAGATTGGTTCCGCCATGCCAACCGTGTTGAGAATTAACGGCTACCAGTTCTATTTCTATGCCGAAGAAGGCAACGAGCCGCCGCATATTCACGTTGCAAAAGGCGGTTTTGATGCCTAATTCTGGTTGTCACCTGCGCAGTTGGCGGTCGATCACGGATTCAGGCCGCACGATTTGCGGGAGATAGCCGACATCATCGAGCAACACGAACAATTGATTTTGGAGAAGTGGAATGAGTTTTTCAGACCTTAAAGTGAAACGCATCGAGACGTCCGCCGACACGTTGACGGTTGAAATCATGGATGGTCGCGTATTGTCGGTGCTGCTGGCGTATTATCCCACACTCCTGCAGGCGACCGAGGCTGACCGGAAAAACTGCCAACCCATCGGCGCGGGCTACGGCATCGAATGGCCGGCGCTGGACTACCATTTGAGCGTCGAAGGTCTAATGCAAGGCCAGCCCGAAGCGCCGGGTTTGCGCCGCATGAAAGCGGGCGCATTGACTCCAGCGTGAAAGCCGCTGCACCACCGCCGCCGACGGCCCCTACACCCAATGCTACATCGGCAAAGCCTCAAGCTGCACCGACACCGGCCTGGTCAGCGGCACCGAATACTGGTATCGCGTCCGCGCCCTCGGCGCCGCCGGCCCCAGCGCCTGGAGCGAACAGCATCCGGTGAAAACATCACATTCTCATGGACCGACCCCTTCATATGTTTTTATTGTTTCAGACGGAAAAACACATTTCCCTTGGACGGTGAATTGGTGACGCTATTGTTGACGACGTTGCCGAGAAAGTTGCCCCAGGTCGGCGTGGTGAGATTGGCGTTGGTTTGCAGCGTCCAACCGGTGATGGATGAATCCCACGACACGACGGCTTGATTGCCAACAAAGGTGATGGTCAGCAACGGTGCCCCCGGCGTTTGCACGGCGTAGAGCGACCAGAAGCCGCCGGTGACGGAATAATTCCCGCCGTGCATTGCGCTGCTGGCATCCGGCTGGCCGATGGTGCCGCTCAAGGAATATCGCCCGTTGGTGCTGGTGCCGCCGCCGCCGGAGATTTTATACCAGTCCACCGAGTATTGCTGGGCATGGACTGCTGCTGCGGCCAGCAGCAGCGGGATGATTAAAAACTTTTTCATTGGATTTTCATGATGATGCCGTTGGTGATGTAAAACGTCACGCTGCCAATCAGGATGTTGGTGTTGACCCCGCCGGAAATGGCGTTGGCGGAAAGATTGGTCAAGCCCGCACCGCTGCCGCTGAAGGTTCCGCTGACCAATCCGGTGAAGGCATTGGTGCCATTCAGCAACGCCACGTTGGCCGACAACTGCGCGTCGGCGATGTTGCCGGTGACGCTGGCGGCGGTGGTGGCGGTGGCGGCGTTGCCGGAAATGTTGATGGCCGCCGTGCCGGAACTCAATTTCGCCGGGTTCAAATTCGTCAAGCCCGCGCCGTTGCCGGTGATGACGCCGGTAATGCTCATATTCCCGCTCCCGTCATCCAGTATATTCCGGTAGCTGGGACTGGCAAAATTGTTCGCCAGCGAACCGACTTTTCCGCTCTGGTCAAAACCAAAGAAGCTCCGTTTGGCACCGGCTGCAATAATTCCCACCGACGAGGCCGACGGATTATACAAACCGAATTGAAGCGAATGCCAGCCATCGCCAATAAAACCACCTATCGGGTCCAAGGTATTGCGAATGCGGATCGAACATCCCGGGGAAAATGCCGTGTCGGATCCATCCACTTCAAATCGTTCTACGGCATTTGTTGTGCCTCCAATGAGGACGCTGCCGGCAATGAACGCCTGCGTCTGGCCAGAGCCGATGCGGATGATGTTGGTGTCCGTGACCAAGCCCATGTTGCCGATGTCAATGTTGGAACTGCCCGTGGTGATGTTGAAGCCAGCCAGACTACCCAAGGCGATGTTATTGCTTCCGGTCGTGTTGCTCCAAAGCGACTGAAAACCGCTGGCCGTGTTCCAGTTGCCGGACGTATTATCATTAAGTGCTGAATTGCCGTCGGCTGTGTTAAAACTGCCGTTCGTGTTGGACAAAAGTGCATTTACGCCGTTGGCTGTGTTCCAAGTGCCGGTGGTGTTGTGGAAAAGCGATTGAAAGCCATTGGCTGTATTGTTGCTGCCGCTCCTGTTGTAGTGCAAGGCATCTTCACCATTGGCCGTGTTATAGCTACCGTTTGTATTAGAATAAAGCGCCCAGCCGCCGTTGGCCGCGTTTTCAATCCCAGTTGTATTGGAAAAAAGCGTGTCCTCTCCGTTGGCAGTGTTGAAATTGCCGGTCGTATTTGAATAAAGAGCCGCACCTCCGTTAGCCGAGTTATAGCTGCCGGTTGTGTTGTAAAACAGCGCATTATCGCCGTTGGCGGTGTTCCAGTTACCGGTCGTGTTGGCTTGTAGAGCGCCGGAGCCGTTGGCCGTGTTGTTGTGGCCGGTCGTGTTGTTCTGCAATGCGATGTTGCCGTTGGCTGTGTTGCCAAAACCGGTTGTGTTGCTATAAAGCGCCTTGGCCCCAGTGGCCTCGTTGCCATAGCCGCTCGTATTGTGCGCAAGCGCATTGGCCCCATTGGCCGTGTCGCTGCTTCCGGTCGTATTGGCCACCAGCGCCAGATAGCCATTCGCCTCATTGCCCAAGGTGGAAATTGCCGAAGGGCCGGTCATGGTCAAGCCCGATCCATCGCCCGTGAATAAACCCGCAAATGTATTGCTCGGATTATTGAATGTGCTCACGCCGTTGAAAACATTGCCACTATTGAAAATCTGATATGCGCTGCTCGGCGGCGGCGCAATCGTCAGCGTGGCCCCGACAGAATAATTGATGCCCGCACTTTGCACCGCTAGACTCGTCACCACGCCGTTGGCAACCGTGGCGGTGATGACAGCGTTGGAACCGGTGGCGTCCGTAACCGTCACCAACGGGTTGTTCGTGTAACCCGAACCGCCATTGAGATTGGCGGTGCCGGTAATAAATCCAGCGGTGACAACCACGCTCGCCGTGGCCCGGACGGTGGTGTTGGGAATGTTCAGCCGCGCGATGTTGCTGCTCAAAAGGCTGTCCGCCACCGTGCCGGTCAGGCTGGCCGCCGGCAGATTCGTCAGGCCGCCGCCATTGCCGGTGAAGGTGCCGGTCAGGCTCGCGCCGGTTTCATTGTTCGTCACCACGGCGGTAGGCAGTTGCGCCAGCGGCACGGTGCCCACGATATTCGCCGCCGCCACGGAACCCGCGTTCCCAGCAGTGGCGGCATAAATGGCGTAAGGCGTGGGCAGAACCGGCTGGCGCGGATTCAAGGCGGTGAACGCGCCGCCGCCATTCGTGCGCGCGGCCAGTTCCAGCCAGTAATTCGAGCCGTTGAACACGCCGCCAAAATCCAGCGGCACGGTGAACAGGCCGTTGGTGATGCCGGTGGCGGCGTTGGTCAGCGCGCCCGCTGCCGTGCCGCCAGTGGCGGCATCGTAAATCGCAAATCGCAGATCGTAAATCCCGGTGGCGGGATTGGTGCCGTCATTGAACCGGCCCTGGTAGGTGAAGGCCGTGCCTTGGGCAAAGACGGTTGAGAGTTGAGAGTTGATGGTTGATAGCAAGCCCAGCAGCAACACGCTGCGGGCGATGGGGTGTTTTGTTTTCATAGTTTTTGTTGTGTGCGTGACTATTCAATTGATGCGTTGAGTGTAAAAATGGAAGGTTTGCTCAAAGTGAATCCATGATCTCTTTCACCTTTTTGTCGTAATCATCCTTGTTGATCAAGCCTTGCTCGAAAAGAGATTTGACCTGCTTCAAGCGTTCGGTGGCGGCAGGCTTGCCACTGTTGTCGGGGGACGGCGCGGGAACAACATCCACTTTAGCTTCGGCGGCGGTGGCCAGCAGCTTGATTTCCTCGGCGGATAAGGCGCGGTTGTAAATCCGCACTTCATCAATCAAGCCGTCAAAAGCGACTAACTCGCCGAAGCCGTAGTCCACCACGCTGTTGCCAATGCACAAATCCCAACGGTCTTTTTTCAGCGGGCCGGGATTTTTTAGCGGATGAGTTTTCTCCGCACCATCAATGTAACAACGCATCGTCTTGCCATCGTAGGTTCCCGCCACATGATGCCATTGGCCGTCATCCAAAACGCGATCCGATTCCATATAACCGATGCCGAGTTCCAACTGGAGTTTACCGCGGTGGGTCTTGCCTTTGTAATCACCACCAAGATCAAGGCAATAGGCAGTGTTACAACCCTTGTCAATAATCCGGTTAAAAAAGCCATCCCGATCCGCTGCTTTGATCCAAGCTGACAGAGTGATGTAATTTGGATTCAAAGTGTCGCTGTTGGGGATCACGATCCGGTCGGTGATATTAGTAATGGAAAACTGATACGCGCCGCCAAACTTGCCTTCAGCCACCCACTTGGCGCCAAAAACATTGCCATCGTTGCCCGCGCCACTTTCGTCGTGAATGACGCCATCCTCGCCCGGTTTGTCAAACGGGAGATAGAGCACAAGGCCGCCTGGGCCAGCTTTGCCACCGGTCTTGAGATGAGGATGGAGCGGACCGCTGGCAGGATTAGGTTGATTGAGCACAAGCCATTGCGCCCAATTCAGGCTCGCTGCGCTTTCCAATACGCCATTGCGCACCAGTTCGCGCACCTGTTTTTTCATGCGCTCGCCATAGCTGGCCAATAATGCTGGAGCCATGCCGCCCGGCTGTTCCAGTGCGGCTTGAATGCTTCCCACAAATTCCGCCGACTCGCGGTCGTTGCTGTTCTGGAAATCCCGGCGGGCATCTTCCAGCGCTTTCGTCCATTTGGCCTTTAACTTGGCCGCCGCCTGTTCGGCGGGCGTGGTGGCGGGCGCGGCGTCCTGACCCCTAGCCGGGATTGCGAACAATGCCAGCAGGATAAGCAGGCTTGGAATGAGGATAGATTTGGATTCCATGCGATTTCAATGCAGGTTGCTTTTGGTTTTGCGAGAGATTTTCAGGGAACGGCAATCAGGCGGTAGAATTGATTGGTCAAAGTCATTTGGTTGGTCATAACAAATTGGTTGTTCGTTATTACAAGCGAATTGGTCATCGTTAGCCAGGCCAGATTGTTCAGGGCAGCCGTGGTTTGCAACACATAATTAGTGGGGGTGGCCGGCCAGGAGCAGATAGATTGATTGCCGATCCGCTTGACCGTGACCACCGGCCCACCAGTCCGAACCGTAATGGCCGCCACGACGGCGACGCCATTCGGACTGTTGCCAAAACTTCTGACCTGAATGTTCGTCAAGGTTTGCGCATAAAAGTTGGCGGGCAGCATCCAGCCCTGGCAATCCAGCCGCACGCTCTTGCTCACGCCCCAGTAAAGGCTCATGATGTTGCTTGAAATAATGTTGACGTAGTTGCCGTTGTAATGATCCCGAAGGTTAAAACCTTGCACCAAATTAAAACTGGCGTGCGCGCCTTGGGAGCCGTAAAAATCCACGGTGCCGTTGGTATAACCTAATTTCCCCTGATCTGAATTCATGAGCGTGTAAACTGTTACCGCGTTTGTCACATTGACAGGGAAATTATTTGTTGTCGGCGTTGCCACCGAGCCGAGGCCGGTGTAAACGACCCCCAAACCGTTGGTCTTTCCGGGATACCCGGCCAGATAGAAAGAGATGCCGGCATAATTGGTGTAAAACCCGCCAATGGAATAGTTGGTGCCTTGAGTCCAAGTTCTGATGTCGTCTGTTATGTAGGGGCTGATGATGACATTGATGTCATTCGGGATGGGGTTGGTGGGCGGCGGGGCAATCACCAGCGTAGCTCCGGCAGTATAATGGCTGCCAGCATTTTTGATGGCCAGGTTGGTCACCACGCCGTTGGCGGAAATGGCCGCCGCGATGACCACGTTGGAACCGTTGGGGTCCACCACGGAAACCATCGGCGGGGCGGGGTAGCCAGCGCCGCGACTCACCAGGTTAGCCCCGATGATGAAGCCGCTAACTACCGTCACGGTGCCGGTGGCTTGCAGGGTGGTGGTAAAGGGTGCGCTTTGGGCTTGCGCCGGGGCGGGGTTGATGATGGTTGAGAGCAACACCAGAGTGATGAACAAAGAAACGAGTTTGGTTTTCATATTAGATAGATTCCTAGATTCAGGTTGCCTTGTGAGAACGGCGTTTGGTTCTTGCTGCTGCCGTTTCTACACCTCGCCCGATTAAATTGCAATTCAGATAGTCTTGTTTGTGGTAGGGCGGTGCTGCTGCACCGCCCTGATATTTGGGCTGTGCAGCAACGCAGCCCTACCAGTTTTATTTCACGCTGGCACGGTGATGCTCATGGCACGACGATTGTCACCGTGTCGCTGGGCGCGGCCTGGCCGGCGTCGTTGGCGGCGATGACATAGACTTTCAACGTCTTGCCGCTGGGCTGCGCCGTCAGCGTGGCGTCGCTATCGGTGACGGTGTTGACGTTGACGGGGATGGCGTCCACATCGTCAATTTGTTTGAACACGCGGTAGCGCGTCGCGCGGGAAGAATTGCTCCAATGCGCCAGCACAACGCCCGCCGGGCCGGCGGTGAGCACCAGGCCGTCCGCTGAATCCGGCAGGTTGGTCGCGCCGGGTTCGTTCAGGCCAAAGGCCAGCCAGAGCGGGTCGGTGTCGTCGAGCTTCTGGCCGAGTTCGCCGATGAGGCCGCTCAAACGGGCGCGCAGTTTCTGCCCGGCGGTGTCGCGGAGATTCTTTTTGTTGCCGGCATCCGTATTGCCGTCGGAGGCGGCGACGCGGGCGGTGGAAAGAGCGGTGAACAACCCGCCGGACTGCGCGGAGGTGACGATGAGCTTGGGCGTGTTGACTTCGTAGGCGGGGTTGGCGGTGAAATAATTTTTGAGCGCGAGCAGCAACGCCTGGCGTTTGGCCTGCGTGGCGGGGACGGCGGTGGAGAGGTCGGGAAAGCCGGTGGCGGTCCAGGACTGGTTCCATTAAAGGGTGAGTCCCGGAATTCGGAATACATTCATACCTCCGCCCCTCCACTATTGCTTTCATAGACCTGCTCCACTCGACTTCTCAGCCGCTCCAGTTCCCGACTGTTAGGAACTTGGTTTCTGGCGCGCCCGCTTGTACTTGACGCTGCGCGGGTGAGGAAGAATTGGTTTTCGCTGCCATTCATTGCAGCCCGATCCTGTCAGACCTGGCCGAGGGTGTCAATAGACAATTTTTGCCGGCTTTCTGTCAGTTTTGGCGTAACGCCGAGGGGCGGTTGGCTGACATCTGGCGACCGGCCAGGCAATGCGCTAGAAGTAGCGCGGTTCTGCGGTGGGCCGGGCACGAAGAGGCCGGTGCCAAGCAAAAGCCCGACTGCAAAGCGCCCTAGAAAAGAGCAGTTCTCAGTCGGTTGCGGCACGCGAGGCAGGCACTGCGGCAGCGCCGGGACGGGGCGCTGGAGTTCCGACTGCAAACCTCCAGTCGCAAGGAACTGACGCGCTGGATTCTCTCCTGGATGCCGCACATCAAGGTGCTCGCTCCGCGCCAACTCCGGGACCGGGTGCGGCAGCGGATGCGTCAGGGATTGGCTCGTTGCTTCAGCGTCTCCGGCCACGCGTCCCAGAAGCGGATGAGGGCCTTGCGCTGCGGTTCGTTGAGGGCGTTCATCCAAATCAATGACCGACCGGACTTCGGCGTTCTCGTCCGCGTCGGCCACTTCGCGCGCGGGCCGGCAATCGTAATCGCCGAGGTCCTTGAAATGGGCGCAGACCTCGTCCGGCACCTGGAGGGCGTCCAGCGCCGGATCGGCGGCGAAGAGGCCGCCGTTGTAGGCGGGGATGTTCAGGGCGGCATTGGCCCCATCACCGATTGCTCCTTGTCCTTCTGGAAGCGACCCAGGACGGCATCGGCGACCTTGCCGTGCATCTCGAGGTGGCGTTCGCGGGAAAAGGTGAAGGTGTCCGGCGATTCGGCGGGGCCGGTGCCGGAGAGATGGGAGTTATGGGAATTATGGGAGTTATGAGGGTCGGCGGGGCCAACCGGGGCGGTGTAGTCGAGCAGGCCGCAGAAGATGCTGGCGAGGAAGTCCGGGAGGGTCCAACATCCAACATCCAACTTCCACAATCGAACGGCCGGGCGAAGCTACCCCGGGACGAAGGCAGAATGCAGAAGGAAGAATGCAGAATGATGAAGGGTCGGGCAGAGAGTCCCAAAGCCACCCTCAGGCTACCCCGGAGCCACCCACAGGCCATCTGGTAGCCAACCGGTAGGCACCCTGAAGCCACCCTGAGGCTACCCTGAAGCCACCCTGAGGCTACCCTGAGGCTACCCTGTTCAGCGACAATTAGAAATGGCCTTTGGTGACAATTATCAACTTTTGTAAGTGTTTTCCCCCAATGAGCATTTTCCTTTTCTAACCCAGCCGCTAAGAGAGCTTTAGCTGCGGTTGGGTTAGAAAAGGAAAATGCGACTTACGTATATTGATAATTGTCACCAGACCCGGAAAGTAATTGTCACTGTACACTACCCCAAAGCTCCCTTAAAGCCACACTGGGGCGAAGGCAGAAGGAAGAATTATGAATGATGAAGGGTCGGGCAAAGACACCCAAAGCCACAGCAATGCGACTTCAATGCGACATCAAAGCCACCCCAAAGCCTGTTGATAGCCAACCGATAGGCACCCCATAGCCACCCCCATGCGACCCCAATGCGACCCTAAAGCCACCCCAATGCGACCCTAAAGCCACCCCAAAGCGCCATCAATGCGACAACAAAGCCACCTCGAGGGGAAGGATGAAGGAAGAATGATGAATGCAGAAACTCGGCTAAGTGGCGGTGTTTAGGGCGCGAAGGACGATGGACTGGGCCTCCGCCACGATTGTCTCCAGATGCTTCTCGTCGCGGAAGCTTTCGGCATAGACCTTGTAGAGGTTCTCGGTGCCGGAAGGCCGGGCGGCGAACCAGCCATTGGCGGTGACGACCTTCAAGCCGCCAATGGGTTCGTTGTTGCCCGGAGCGCGGGTCAGCTTGGCGATGATCGGTTCACCCGCCAGGTCTGAGACCGTGACCGCTTCCGGGGACAGCTTCTCCAGGCGCGCCTTCTGCTCGGGGGTGGCGGGAGCGTCAATGCGCGTGTAATACGGCAGGCCGAATTCCGCCACGAGCGCTTGAAAGTGCTCGCCGGGGTCCTTGCCGGTGCGCGCGGTGATCTCCGCCGCCAGCAGGTCCATCAGAATGCCATCCTTGTCGGTCGTCCAAACCGTGCCGTCCTGCCGCAAGAAGCTCGCCCCGGCGCTTTCCTCCCCCCCGAAGCAGTAGGAGCCGTCGAGCAAGCCTGGCGCGAAATACTTGAATCCCACCGGCACCTCGGCCAGGCGCCGGCCCAGCTTGCTTACCACGCGGTCAATCAAGCTGCTGCTGACCAGCGTCTTGCCCACAGCCGATTTGGCGCTCCAGCCAGGCCGGTGGGTGAGCAGGTAGCCGATCGCCACCGCCAGATAGTGATTCGGGTTCATTAAGCCCGCCGACGGCGTCACAATTCCGTGCCGGTCGGAATCGGGGTCATTGGCGAAGGCCACGCGGTACTGGTCCTTCAGCCGGACCAGCCCGGCCATCGCGTAAGGGCTGGAGCAGTCCATGCGGACCTTGCCATCGTGGTCAACGGTCATGAAGGAGAAGGTCGGGTCGAGCTTTGGGTTGACCACGGTGATGTTCAGCCCGTAGATGGAGTTGATGGGTTCCCAATAAGGCAAGGCGGCGCCACCCAGCGGGTCCACACCCAGTTTGAGCCCGGCGCTTCGGATTGCTTCGACGTCAATGACGTTCCTCAGGTCGTTTACGTAGGGCAGGACGAAGTCTTCCTCCTGCGTGGTGGCCGCTTTGATGGCCGTGGCGAACGGCACGCGCTTCACGTCCGCGTTGCCTTCGCGCAGCAGGTCGTTGGCCCGATCTTGCACCCACTTCGTCACGCTCGTTTCCGCCGGGCCGCCGTGAGGCGGGTTGTACTTCAAGCCGCCGTCCTCCGGCGGGTTGTGCGATGGCGTGATAACGATGCCGTCGGCAGGATGCTCCTTGCGGCCCCGGTTATAGACGAGGATGGCCCGCGAGATGACCGGTGTCGGCGTCACCCCGTCGTCCGGCTGTATGATGGTCTGGACGTTGTTGGCTGCCAGGACTTCGAGGGCGGTGCGCTGGGCCGGTCCGGACAGGGCGTGGGTGTCCTTGCCCATGTAAAGCGGGCCGTCAATGCCCTGGCTGCGCCGGTAATTGCAGATCGCCTGTGTGATCCCCAGGACATGCGCCTCGGTGAAGGTGCCGCGCAGGGAGGTTCCCCGGTGCCCGGCCGTACCGAAGCTGACCATCTGGTCGCGGTTGCCCAGATCGGGCCGGCGCGCATAGTACTCCCGCTCAAGCCGGGCCACATCCACCAGCATTTCCTTCGGCACCGGCTTGCCTGCCAGGGGAGAAATCGTCACGGGTTGTTTCATCTTCGTAAGCATTGGTGGTTTATTCTAATCGGTGTCCAGCGCGAATTCAACCCTGCTCGAACTGGCACAGGATTCGAACTGAGCATCGTGGCGAGAATCTCTGTAACCTTGGCAACCTTGGCCCTGAACGCGTCTTCGAGGATGGTAAGGACGCGTTCCACCGCGTCCCATTCATTCCGGGCAAA
>Ga0187880_1003950_pt1 | contig 11107 bp, 10 predicted proteins | sample June2016WEW_19_4_FD_132998 | JGI IMG/M metagenome (GOLD analysis project Ga0187880, IMG submission 132998) | Peatland microbial communities from SPRUCE experiment site at the Marcell Experimental Forest, Minnesota, USA - June2016WEW_19_40 | ecosystem: Environmental > Terrestrial > Soil >...
GCTTGCTGGAAGGCCCGACGCTGCTCATAGGTGGCCTTCAGGCGCATTGGAGGCGGAGTGGGAGTCATTCGGAAAGGAAGAGGCAAATTTCAGTGGGAAAGTGGGGGTTTTTCAGCAGAATCTCCCATACAGGGAGACCCTCATAAACAAAACCGATATTCTTCATCTTCACGGTTATCATCTTCACGGTTGTTGCAGCTCTGGTTTTGTCTATGTAGTCGGCATAGGCCGCTTGGAGTTTGGCCAAGTTGACCTTTGCATCAGTCACATCTAAGCTAGCTAAATTGACCTGCTTCCGCTGCGCCATAACAGCGTCCACGTAAGCGGGGTCGCCTCCAGCGCCGATTGGTGTAACAAGATCTGCACGCTGTACTGCGTGGTCTTGGTTTTCGATTCGCTCAGCCAAGTCGGCGATTTGGGCGGCCTGCTGGTTCCGACTGTTCAGAATGGCCTCCACTGATGCCGGGAGAAGTTGAATCAAGATTTCACCGTTCACCTCTTTTCCTTGCACGATGCATCTTCTATAGCGCCCTGCTGACGTTACGCCTTCGAGTTTAACCACCTCGACCTCTTTCCATTGTTTGACGCGTTCAGCAGCTAAATCAACCCGGTTGCTTTCGGTCAAATAAGCAATGGGGACAGAAAAGGCTTGGCCGTCAGGGCGCTTAATAGTAACGGTGTCGCCCGCAAAGCCAACGACCTCTCCCTGCATGGTCTTGCCGGATTTTTCAAACGTCCAAGTTCGCATTTGTGCCATCGCAACCGCTGTTGCCGCGAGCAGCAACCCAACCACACGTAGTGCAGTCTTCATATATGCGAGGGTGTCCGAAAAAGCAGGTGTCTGTCCAGAACAAAAGCAGGCGTATTCTTTAGCAGCCTGTGAAAAGGTCGGTCCAGGAGCTCTGAATCATCGCACTGCCGCCCCTCCCTCTGTGCCTTTGCGCTGCGAGATCCTCGCAGCCGGCGGGTGGTTGATGGTGACGGCGGGGCCTGTTCAAGTTCGAGATGAAGTGCCGACGGAAGTTGATTTGGCGGCCCCCTCCTTCAAAGCCGCAGTCGCCCTGACTCCCGGCGATGCCCTCTCAATTACAGTTCTGACAAACTCCGGTCGTCTCCGATGAGGAACAGCCGTGGCCCGGCCAACAGCGTTGAAAGGAATTGGTCGTGCTCCCTTTTTTGCCACTTGAACTGCTCCACAGTCCGCAAATAGAAGTTGATTCTCCAGGCTTCCGCCTTCACCCTCGAGGAGAGCAAGTCCGCCAGCGCGTTCACAACGTGCGCTTTTACCATACGATTGTGCGGCTATACCAGACAAATCATCGGGCCAGTTAAGCTCACGTCAGGACGGCAGCGGAGCGCAGAGCTGGAACTCAGCTCTCCCCACCGGCGGTCTATCGCCACACAAATTCCGCGGCCACTTCCCGCTGAAACCGTTGATTATCTTCCATGATGCGGTGCGCCATCGTGCCGGCGATCCCGAAGAGCATCGGCGCTGCCGCCGCCGGATTCTGCCCGATCAGCAAGCGGAAAGACTCGGCGCCAAAACGCAGCAGCCGCGTATCGCCCTCGGCCACCACGTCCGCCGACCTCGGGCTCTGGGTGAACATGGCCATGTCGCCAAAGAACTCGCCGGCCGAAACGAGGGCCAGGGTTTTCTCTTCCCCGCCCACGAAAATGCGGGCCCGCACCGAGCCGGCCAGGACGAAAAACAGCGCATCACCGGGATCGCCGCGTTTGATGACAGTCTCGCCCGCCTGCGCATTCACCAGTTCGCCCAAACGAATCAGTTGCGCCAGTTCGTGATTGGACAGGCTGGAGAGAACGGCAAACTGCCGAAGTTCCCCGAGCTGGATGCCGCCCTCCTCGGCCGGCTGCCGCTGGAGAAAGAGGGTGGTTTCACCGGGTGGAAAATTGTCGTGCAGCGGTTGGATCTTACTGGCCGGGCGCCACTCCTGCGTTCCTTCCAGAAAGACCCAGGTGTCCCGTGTCACCCTGCCCTCCTCGGCCCATTGCATCAGGACGGGCCAGGCCACCGGCCCATAGACCTGGTTGTCGCAAGCCCACACCCGGTAAGTTTCCTCCGTGTAATTCCTGTTGGCATCCATCACGTTGACTCCCTGACTGCTCCCACTGAATTCACTGAATCGGTCTAGCTTTGACATAATCGGTCCTTTCTTCTCCACGCGTTGCCGTAAACCCGCCGGCAGGAAAACAGCCCCCAACCGGCAGTCCACAGACGTCATGACTAATGTGCAAGATTACGCCGAATTTAAGCCGCTTCGGATCAAAAAGTCAATCGGAATTTCTACTGACGGGTAATGGCAATTGACCCGACTCTGCGGTGTCGTTTTCCCAAATCATTCATCGCCCCCAGCTATAGCCACCCCGAGGGGAAGGCAGAATGCAGAATGCAGAATGGAGAAAGGCGGGGCAACGCCACCTAACGCCAGGTACATGCGAGGTACAAGCCAGGTACGAGCCAGGTACAAGCCATGTGATTGGGAGGGGATTGGGAGGTGCAAGCCAGGTACATGCGAGGTACATGCATGGTACATGCGCGGTACAAGCCTGGGAACATGGCGGTGAGATGGTGGCACAAAGTCCCTGGTCCGGGTCCGTTTCCGAGAATTCGCCCCTCGATCTCCCGGTTCATGCGGACAGTGTTGAGTCTCAATCGGTTCTGCATTCCGCATGCTGGCTGCGGCCTTCTCCCGCGATTCCTTCTTGCAACCGAGTCTCAACTGCCCTAATCTTGGCGCAGTGAAACAGAAAGTGACGCCTGAATTCGAGGTGATCGAGGGCCGTTGTGCCGGACCCGAGGTTTGTCCCTTGAGCAGCGTCAAGGCCGGTGCGGTTGTCTGCATCAGACAGCTTGCCACCGCGCCTGAAGTCACCAGCCGGCTGCGGGAATTGGGGTTCTGCGAGGACCAGAAGATCAGGCTGGTCGCCCGGCAGTCCAACTACATTTGCGAAGTGTGCAATGCGCGTCTGGCCATTTCCGGGAAGCTGGCGGACTCGATCATGGTCGAAGCGGTCCCCGCCCCGGTGCCAAAGGCCTGACCGGCGCTGGTTCGGGAATCCTGCAATCTATGCCGCCCACGCTTCAACCGCTGACCTCGGTCGCCCTGGGCGCCAAGGTGACAGTCGCTGAGATCAAACTTCCCGCCGAAAGCCGCCCACGATTGATGGAGATGGGATTGCTGGTCGGCACAACGGTTGAGCTGGTGCGTTTTGCTCCGCTCGGCGACCCGGTCGAAATCAAGGTGCGCGGCTACCACTTGACTTTGCGCAAGCACGAGGCGGAGCAGATTCTGGTGCATGCCAATGGCTGAGCCGTAACAATTCAATGCGACCACAGATGGACACACATGGACACAGATAAGAATTACTCAGAACCGTGTTTTTCCCTGGCGAGAATCTGTTCGCCGGACAGTGACCCAAAGCGGAGCGTAGCAAGGCCGGAGTCCGGCCCCCAGAATCTGTGTTCATTTGTGTTCATCTGTGGTGTTCTTCTGCATGGATACGGCTAAGCCTGCGCGAGCGGTTTTGCATGGTTTCGAGCGGGAGTCACTTTTCCCCGCACCCCTGCCCTCTCCCCTGAGGAGAGGGGGAATCATCGCCAGTCTCGTGGGAAGCCGGAAATGAATCCGGGATCATCCAGCGCGCAGGAGCAGCCCGACTTGCCCACTGCAGCCGCGATGGCCGGTCCCAGCACGACCGGCTCGGCAACCAAACCGGCGCCCAAATCGGGCCCACCTTCGCCTCGGTACGTTGTTCTGACGGGCAATCCAAACTCCGGCAAGACGACTTTGTTCAACGCCTTGACGGGTCTCCGCGCCAAAGTCGGGAACTACGCCGGCGTGACGGTGGAGCGCAAGGAAGGCCGGCTGCTCGGGGCGCCGGCGAGCTTGAACGCGCGCGTGCTGGATTTGCCCGGCACCTACAGCCTCAGCCCGCAGTCGCTCGACGAGCAGATCTCGCGCGACGTCCTGCTCAACCGGCTGCCCGAATTGCCCGCGCCGTCGGCGATCGTCGTGGTGGTGGACGCCTCGAATTTGCAGCGCAACCTCTATTACGCAAGCCAGGTGATCGAGCTGGGGTATCCGACGGTGATCGCGCTGAACATGATTGATGTGGCGGAGGAGAATGGGCACCAGATTGATACCGGGAAACTGGCTGGCGAACTGGGCGTGCCCGTGCTGCCGCTGGTGGCCAGCACCGGCCGGGGCCTGGCTGAACTCCGCCAGGCAATCCTGTCCTCGCTCCAGGCTCCGCCCCGGGCCAAACCCCGCCAGTTCTCGGAACTGCCTGTGCCGCTGAAAGCGGAGGCCCTGGCCCTTGCCGGATTGCTGGCCAGGAGCTTCCACGAGCGGCGCGCGCAAGCGTCAGCCGAGGCGCTGCTCATTCTCAGCAACGAAAAGGCGCTCGCTTCGAGCCTGAAACATTACCCGGCGCCCATTCAGGAAGCCGTCTCTGCCGCCCGCCTACGCCTCGACGCCGCCGGCATTGACTGGCGCGGCGTGACCATCGAAGGCCGCTACGTGGCCGTGTCGGCCATCCAGCGCGCCGTCACCACGGAACTGGCGGCCCCCGGCGAGACTTTCAGCGACAGGCTGGACCGCGTCCTTACGCATAAGGTCTGGGGCACAATCATCTTCCTGGCGATCATGACGCTGATGTTCCAGAGCATCTTCACCTTCGCGCGCATCCCGATGGACGCGCTGCAAAGCGGCGTTGATTGGCTTGGCCGCGGCGTCGGGGGACTGATTCCACCGGGCGACTTGAACAGCCTGCTGGTGGACGGGGTGATTGCGGGCGTGGGCGCGGTCGTCGTGTTTCTCCCGCAAATCCTGCTGCTCTTCCTGTTTATCGGCTTTCTCGAGGACACCGGTTACATGGCGCGCGCCGCCTTTCTCATGGACCGGCTGATGAGCAAAGTCGGCCTGCACGGCAAGAGTTTCATCCCGATGCTCAGCTCGTTTGCTTGCGCGATCCCGGGCATCATGTCCACGCGCACCATCGAGAGCCCCAAAGACCGTCTGGTGACGATCCTGGTAGCCCCGCTGATGAGCTGCTCCGCGCGCCTGCCAGTCTATACGTTGCTCATCGCCGCGTGCATCCCAAACCTGACCGTGCTCGGCTTCCTGAAGCTGCCCGGGCTGACGATGCTTTCGATGTATTTGCTTGGCATTGTCGTCGCGCTGCTCATGGCCTGGCTGTTCAAGAAGACTTTGCTTAAGGGCGAAACGCCGATGCTGATCATGGAATTGCCGCCCTATAAACGGCCCTTGTTGCGCGTCGTCGTCCGCCACATGTGGGACCGCTCGAAGCTTTTCCTGCGCCGCGCCGGCACGGTCATCCTGGGCATCAACATCCTGCTGTGGTTTCTCGCCACATATCCCCGCAGCACGGTGACCGACGCAGCCCCTGGCGCGCAGCGAGGCCAGCTCCAGGCGCGGCTCGCTCAAGCCGCTTCGCCGGAGCAAGCGGCAGCCGTTCGCACAGAACTCGCCGCGCTCGACCGTCAAACCGCCGGCGCCAAACTGCGCGAGAGCTTTGCCGGCCACTTGGGCCGGATCATCGAACCGGTCATTGCGCCGCTTGGCTTCGATTGGAAAATGGGCATTGGCATCATCACCAGCTTTGCGGCGCGGGAGGTGTTTGTCAGCACGATGTCCACGGTGTATAACGTTGGCAAAAACGACGCGATTCCGTCCAGCACGACCAGCCTGGCGCAGACGCTCCAGGCCCAGAAACGGCCGGACGGCACCCCTGTCTATACGCCGCTCACCGCCGTCACGTTGATGGTCTTTTACGTGTTCGCCTTGCAATGCGTCAGCACTGTCGCCGTGGTCCGGCGCGAGACCAATTCGTGGAAGTGGCCGTTCTTCCAGTGGTTGTACATGGGGCTGCTGGCCTGGGGCGTGGCCTTTATCACTCACTTGGGGGGCCGACTGCTGGGCTGGGTCTGATGCGGGGTGAGACCGCCCGCATCCGCAGGGGACCCGACACCCAAGATTCCCGCAAAAAAGTGAGAAATAAGTCTTGCCCAGATACTCTGTACGGACTATATTCTGGTGCGGATAACGGCAATGACCGCAGCATTCGCGAACATGAATTCGCCGCATACAGTTCGAACGCGAGGGTTCACCCTCATCGAATTGCTTACTGTTATCGCGACGATCGCAATTTTAGCCGCCCTGCTTCTCCCTATCCTGAGCAAAGCCAAGATTAAAGCGCAGCGCACAACCTGCCTCTCCAACCTGCGTCAACTGGGGTTTTCGTGGATCATGTACCGGGATGAAAACAACGATTACTTGGCGGAATCCTACCCTGTTAATAATCCCGACGTGTGGGTGAAGGGTAATATGACCGACCCCAACGATGCCACCAATGCGGATCTGATCCGCCAGGGCAAACTCTATCCCTATGCTCAGAGCGTCCCCATTTACCATTGCCCGGCCGACAACGGCGTCACCATCGCCGGCAAAGTGGTTCCGACCGTGCGCAGTTACTCGATGAATTGTTTCATGGGCGCGCGCGACCCGCAGCTTGGCCCGATTCCCTCCACGGCCGGGGACTATGTTCCCTTCTACTCGAAGTACTCCGACATTCCGCAGCCAGATCAATTGTGGGTGCTCTTGGATCAAGACGAGCGCAGCATTGACGACGGGTTCTTCGTCACCGACCCCACTGGCGGCATTTGGTTTGATTTCCCCGCCATGTCCGATCACCGCCACAGCTACAGCTACGCCCTCAGTTTCGCCGACGGCCATTCCGAAATATGGCGGTATCGGGACTCGCGCTCATATCAGGTCGGCCTGAACCAGACCGAGCAGCCTGGCAACACGGACCTCGAACGCCTGGCCCGCGCGACCGTCACTGCGAAGTGATCCGCCCGCGCAACGCGCGCGGCTCTCGCATTCCCCCGCCTGAACTCCTGAACCTACGGGAACAGGACGACGCGATAGAACTTCTGGGCCTTGGTGCAGGCGTTGTCGGAAACACTGGCGGCGCTGCCAGTTGCAGTGACGGAACCGCCCTGAAACGTCCAGTCCGTCGCCGCCAAAGTGGTTTTATACTACACCCGATACTTTTGACCCGCCGTTGCGCGTAAGCTCCACCCGGTTCGGCGTTCCCCGCCGCCCCACCCCTGCTCCACGGGCCACAAAGGGCTTGAAGGGGAAGCTAGTGCGCCAGGGTGCTGATGATCGTGGGGCCGCTGCTCGGCTGAGGCACCGGGGGCCTCGAGCAGCAAGGCAATTTCTCGGAGTACATCGACGATCTGGTGCTGAACGGGAAGGTCATCGGCATGCACGTCTGGAAGGGCGGGAAGACCTGGGATCACGAGGGCGTCTTCAGCACCGTCCCGGCCATTGCGACGTGCCTGTTTGGAATCATGACCGGGCATCTGATCCGGTCGAAGCAGACGCTGGAAACCAAGACCGTATGGCTATTCGTGGGGGGCAACCTGCTGCTCTTCGCGGGAGTGGTGATGGATGTCTGGCTGCCAATCAACAAGAAGCTGTGGACCAGTTCCTACTCGGTGTTCATGGCCGGCATGGCGATGAATTGCTTCGCGGTCTGCTACAGGCTCGTGGACGTGCAGGGCTGGCGCAAATGGGCCAAGCCGTTCGCCATCTACGGCATGAACGCCATCGCCGTCTTCATGATGGCTGGCTTGTTGGGGCGGGTATTGCCGACAATCAAGGTGGCGACCGCCGCGGGCCAGAAGGTCGGGTTCCAGAGCTACCTCTATGACCACCTCTTGGCTCCCTTTGCCAGCCCTGACACAGGGCCGTTCTTCGGCTTCCTGGCCAGCCCGAAGAATGCCTCGCTGATGTGGGCGCTAATGTACGTGACGGGGCTGTACCTCGTCGCCTACGGCATGTATCGCCGCAAGTGGTTCCTGAAGTTCTGATCAGAACCGCGCCAGGTGCCAGCCTTCGCGGTACTTGCGTTGGAGATAACGATTGGCTTCCGATTGGTTGGTGACTTTGAGGCGGGCGCTGTCCCACTCCAGTTTCTGCCCCGGCACACGAATCGCCATGGTGCCGAGCAGGATGGCCTCCGTCATGGGGCCGGTCTGCGCGAAGTGGGACTCGGTCTTCTCACCGCCCAGGCATGCGTCCACGAAATGATGGTAGTGGTTGCGGGCCGGTAACTTGGGCCGCTGCACCTTGCTGAACTTATCCTCCGGCAGCAACTGCGGCGGAGTCCCATGCGGGATGAGCAACGCGCCTTCCGTCCCAATCAGCATCGAAGACTCTGGCGGATATTCCTTCAGATCTTCTGAATAAAGCTTGCGGGCGCGCTCAGGCGGGTAGTACTCGCCATCAAACCATTCCAGCACCAGCTCTTCGCCGCCGGTCCTATCGTTGCCGGGGAAGGTCCAGATGATGTGGTCGCCCTGTGGCCAGGTGTCGGCGCGGCGCTCGGGGGAGTTCTTCCAGGATTCCTGGACCTCGGCCCAAACCGTCAGCGGGGGCCGCAAACCGAGTCCTTTCCAGACGGGGTCGAAGATGTGGCAGCCAATATCGCCCGACCAGCCCGTTCCGAAGTCCTGCCAGGCCCGCCACTTGGCCTGGTGGTAAATGTTGGGCGCATAGGGCCGGGTGGGGGCAGTGCCAATCCACAGGTTCCAGTTCAAAGCCGAAGGCGGCTCCTGGCGGACCGCCGGACGCGGGCCTTTGAGGCGGTATTCCTCGACCGCCCCAGGCCGATTCGAGCAGAGATAGGCGTGGGTGACCTTGCCAATCCGGCCTTCCTTCAGCCACTGGACGCCCGTGCGGTCGTGGATGGTCGAGGCGACTTGCGTGCCGAGCTGGGTCACAACTCCCTTCTTGACCGCAGCCTGCGTAAGGGCGCGCACTTCGGCGACGTCGTGGCACAGCGGCTTCTGACAATAGACGTGTTTGCCTCTCTGAATCGCGCTGTAGGCGGCGGAGAAGTGCGTATGGTCGGGCACGGCCACGTTGACCGAGTCAATCCGATCCCCTTCTTTCTGGAGCAACTCGCGCCAGTCGGCATACACGCGCGCGCCGGGCACGGCTTTGGCAGCCTTGTCGAGGTTGTTCGCATCCACGTCGCACAGCGCCACGATCTGAACTCGCTGGTGCTCCAGGAAGTTCTGCAAGTCCCCCCAGCCCATGCCCCCAACTCCGATGCACGCGTGATTCAACTTGCTGTTGGCCGGGATGGCTCTCGGCCCAGGCTGCGCGGTGCGACAGGACAACACGAACGGCGCAGCGAGACCAGCCACGGTGGCCGTCCGCAAGAACTGGCGGCGCGACCACGGCGGCGCCGCAGAGTGGGGGGTGAGTGGAGTTGGCGAAGGCAAAGAAGCTGCGCTGTCGTTCATGCCGACAGGTTGACCAAGGCATGGGAGGTTTGCAAGTCTCTCCGCTGATGGTAGTTGAAAAGCCCGCCAGGTTCGCTCAATCTTCTGCGATGATTCGATGGCGCATCCTGTCCCTCCTGCTGGCGGTCGCGGTTTGCGGTGGCTGCGCTGGCGGCTGCAAGAATGCGGCGACGCCGGCGCCGGGGCTTGAGGTCGATCCGAACCTGCCTACCGCGGCCCAACCGAAATTGCAAACTATGAAACTGTGGCTTGGCGCTGAGGAGATGGTGGCGGAACTGGCGTTAACGGGGGCACAAATGCAGATCGGCATGATGTTCCGTACGAACCTGGCGGAGAACGCGGGCATGCTGTTTGCTTTTCCCGCGCCGCATCGCGCGTCCTTTTGGATGAAGAACTGTCCGCTGCCGCTATCGGCAGCCTACATCGACCCGGAGGGCGTGATCCTGGAAATACACGACCTGCAACCACATAATACGAATAGCGTGACAGCCTCGTCGGAGCAGGTGCAGTTTGTGCTCGAGACGAACCAAGGCTGGTTCGAGCGCCACCATGTCATCACTGGCATGGTGGTCCGCACCGAGCGCGGTCCGCTCAGGGAGACATTCTTCGGCAAACGCTGATCCGATCCCCCGCCGGGAGACATCTCCGACGGGCTATTTTGCCTTGCGCAGGGAGTCGAGCTTCGCCTTTGCCTGCTCGACCAGGCTTCGCAACTGCCCCAACTGGTCCCGTGAAAGCGGGAGCCGCGGGTCGTTTGCCCGGGTGTTTCGCACGTCGAACTCGATGTTGCCCGTCCGCCGGCTGCCACGGGCGACAACGCGGAACCCTCCTTTGGTGGTATAAACCGCCAGGAAGTCGGGCAAGGTGGTCACGGACCAATCGAGCTTGCCGAGGTATTCCATACCATCCACCAGCGAGTCCAGTTCGTCATAATCAACTAGCAACCCGGACTCCGTTGGTCCGCCCAAGGCGATATCCACAACAATCCCGCTCTCCCGGTGCCCGGTGCCCGCGTCAGTGATCTCCCGGCAGCGCACTGACACCTCGCCACCATGTGCCGGCACCGTGCCGATTGGGGCCGTTGCCTTGATGATGACCGTGTCGGTGTTCGTCTCGAACGCCTCCAGCTTCGTAGCCGGCACCAGCAGGCAGCCGTTGGTTTCCTGGGCACCAGCCGGGCCGGTTAGCGTGGCCACACCAGCGACGGCAATAAGAACAGCCATGCATCTGCGCATCATTTTTCCTTTACCTTTGGACGTCGCAACCTGGCAACTACTTCAATGATTCAGGCGCCGGCGCCAACCTGAGGCTGCTCGGCACCGGCCTCATGTCTGTCGATCGAATTCCACCTCCGACTCCCCGGTGCGGACCCGCGACAGGGCATCTTGACCCAGTTCGAGGATTCCGGTCAGTGAATTGACGTCCCCGCTCTGGACCAGGGTCTCCAGCCAATCGGTGAAGATGGCCTCCGGGGGGGCGTCGAGGTCAGCCAGAACGCGCCAACGGCGCGTGAACCAATCGTAATGCAAGCGGGTGGCGTCGTAGGCATAGGGCTTGGACAGCGTATCCAGCAATATCGCAAGCATGCCGCGGTCGCAACCGGCGATGACCAGTGAGCCGATGAAACGCAGTTCGGCTTCCTGCGCTTCATCCAAACGCGGAGCGTCAGCGGGGGAGAAGCTCAGCCAGCCATCGTCGTGCAGCTTCAGCGCGGCCCACCAGTTGAGCCCCATCTGCTCGCAGACC
>Ga0187880_1003952_pt1 | contig 11105 bp, 18 predicted proteins | sample June2016WEW_19_4_FD_132998 | JGI IMG/M metagenome (GOLD analysis project Ga0187880, IMG submission 132998) | Peatland microbial communities from SPRUCE experiment site at the Marcell Experimental Forest, Minnesota, USA - June2016WEW_19_40 | ecosystem: Environmental > Terrestrial > Soil >...
ACCTCGTAGGTGCAGAAAAAACCACTCCTGCCCCTGACTCGCTACCCTGCTCAACCGCAACTGGTGCGGCTGTTCGTCAGCCCCTGAGTTTCCACATCGGCCTTATCGACGGATCGGGGTCTCGCAAGGGCAGTTCGCTGGATTAGACATTTCGGCAGGTACTGCAGTTGAGTCGTTGGCTACGGCGAGAGGTTCTGCACGAGCGCGCCGGCGAGAGCGCTCATTACTATGCTAGAACAGCTCAATGTGCAGCGCTGTCTGGTCTTCATCTATGCGGCGGAAAATGTGGTCGTCGTATTTGTCCCTCAACTCTTTGCGGGTGAGGTTGGTCGTGATAATAATGCGACACTTGGCGTCGTAGGCTGCTCTGAGGAATGCATCTAGGGCCTCAATCTTCAGGTCCTGCGAACCGACCTTGTCGAGTTCATCCATGAACAGCACTGGGGGCGGGACGATATTACGCCGCAGTCTTTTGGCTGTTATCTGCGGAGGGTCATCTTTGCCGAAAGCGTGTGACAGATTCTGTTCAGACCACGCGCCCATATCCATCCAGTAAAGCTGGGGGTTACCTGGGCGATGGTAGCGGTGCGCAGCACGGCTGGCACACTGGCGATAGATGCACGCCATCAGCGTTGTCTTGCCGGAGCCAGGAGGGCCATACAGGATCACATTGCGATTGCCGCCCTTTTCTAGCTCGCTGCGCATGTAATCCAGTACTCGCTGTTGCTTATCCAGAGGTATCGACAACTTACCGTATGGCTTAAGGTCAACGAGCCTTGCCCAGCGATACCTCGCCGGAATACTCTCTAACCTACGGTAAAACCAGGCGAGTGCTTCTTCGGGCAATTCAGGGTTTGAAACTTGGGTTATTGCTGCCATAAAAATCCTCCTCGGTGGCGAGCTTCTGATATTGGTATCTGGGTCTGCTCTGCTTAGCTTGCTTGGCGGCAACGGGCTTCTTACGGGAAGCCGCAGCCGCAGCCGCGATTATCTTGTCGGTGCTCTTTGCGGTGAAAGCCATGGGCCAGTCAGCCTCACGAATCTTGTTGGCCCACCAGGAACCGTGTTCAAAGTGGGCCTTCAAGGCTGCTATAAGGGGTTCAAGCTCGGTGTGGGCCAGGGCCTGGCGGGCCTGCTTTTCCCACTGCTGGGCTATGCTGGCCTGTTTAGCCTCCTCTGGCGAGCCTACCAGGGTGAACAGAGTCTGCATCAGGGTAATGGCTTCCTTCTCGGAAGACACCGGTGGCATAGCGGGGGCCGAAGGCCCATCTGTTAAACTCGACGAAGACGGCCCACCACCACCTACCATTCTTTCTGTTTCTGTATTTGTTTTGTTATAGGTTACGTCCTCAGGGGCGTCGTCAGGTACGGTCTCAGTTACGTCCTCAGTACGTTCATCATAATTTAGAGCGTTGTAACTTACGGATAAGGCAACATTTAACCGCTTACCTCTCAGTACGCCGCTGGTAACCTCATACTTATCAACCGCGATAGGGTAGTTTCCCCGCTGGCCATGGGTTCGCCACCGCTTGATGTACCCTTTCGCTTCAAGCTCGTGCAGGGCTTCCCGACAATAACGCAGGGTGACGTCACCGGAGCCGCAGTGTGCCCTAAGAGCTTCCGAACAGCCGTGCCAAATTCCGGAGGAACTGTCCACAAGATAAAGCAGCAGGTGGAAGACACACCACTCACGCCAACTCATCTGGCGTGTTTGTAAGTGCCGGAAGACGCCCCTCCTGGCTTGTACGAATCCTTCGTTGGCCATTAGATTTCGTCCGCGTAATTCCTTGCCGGCGGATTTGCTAACTCCTCATCTGACGGAACCAAACCCACGAGGATATTCCAGGCGAATGATTTGTTGTTGCCGTGCTCATGAGTGGTACGCATAACCATAGCTCTCCTGGTCATCTCATTCAGAGCCCGCACAACGGTAAACTCCGGGATGTTAGCGGTGACAGTAATATCTTCGAGTCTAGGCACCGGGTGGTTGGCTGTAGCATTGTCCAACAGGTGGGCCAGCGCCAATAAGGTCACCTTCTCCGAATTGACCAACTTGTCCCGCTGAATGAGATCCCAAGCCGCTCTTGTGTGTACTGTTTTGGTTGTCATGATTGCTTCTCCCTGCCACTCTAGACTGCTATGGGAGAGGAATATCGTTTTTGCCGAATCATTATTAGAAGACGGGCCATTCGCACCACGGCCCGGTTGTTATGCTGTGCCATTAAACGGGGCCGCCCGCACCAGTGGCCCCGGTTGTTAGCGTCTCCTCAACATGCGTGTGCGGTGGTGTCCGTCGAGGTGACGGCGTTCACCGGCTATCCGGGCCGCCTCCGCGTTGGCCTCTTCCGCCGTGGGGATTAAATCTCCCGCCCCCCGTTCAATCAGTTCAGAGTACAGGACCAGATATTGCTCCGGCACCAGCCCCGGCTGCCGCGCCCACCGCGCTAATGCGTTGTTGTGTGACCTCTTCACAAGCGCGCAGAATGCGTCCACTTCTTCACTCGATAGTCCCACTGTCCCTCCATTGCTCTACGCCGCACCAGCGGCCCCGTGTGGTTATGCCTTGGCATTGATCGTTTTGGCCTTAGCGGTTTCGCCTGCCTGCTTGCACGGGGGTAGCGCCGCGTCAAGTTCCGCCAAGATTGCCTGAGCGTCGTGGATTTGCCCGTAGGAGAGCGCAGTTCCAATTTCCCAGGCTGCTACCGTCATGATGATGTCAAACAATGCGTACTTGGTTTCAGCTGGATTGCTGTGACCGGCTTGCGCTCGGCGTCTTAAGTTGAGCAGTTCTTCCATACCGAGACGCACTGACATGCAAGTGTCCGGCACGTATGGTTGTATTCCCATGGATCTCCTTTTAATCGAGGTTAAAAGGGCGTTGGGGGGGCCGCCCTCATGGTTGATATTTATCCCTGCTTGTCTAGCTCAGCGACGAAAGCCTCGCACCCCGCAGCAGCGGCGCGGCGGTTTATTTCGCCTACAATCTCTGCGTAGCGGCGAGTTTGCTTACCTGTTGCATCGCGCTCTACCGTAGCATTGCGCTCTGCTCGCAATTCGTCATCCGTCAGCAAGACGGGAGCCACGTTCACGGTCTTTTTGAACACTTTCGGGTAAGAGCTCTGCAAGGTTTGCACCAGCAAAACCAGGCGGGCGAGGTATGCTTCAGCTTCGTCGTACTTCATATCCGGCAGCACCTTGGCTGCTATGCCGTGAATCTTACCCAGCGTGTTCAGCGCGAGTGAGCTGAGTGTCTCGGTCGTGTTCATGCCGTCACCGCCCACTTTGCGTGGCAAGCCTCGCGGAGGTCTAACTCGGCCTTGATGCGTTTATAGCGTTTGGAATTGGGGTCTTTGCTGAGGCGTTCCGCCTCGGCCAGCAACTGCACAAGAGTGCGCTTACTCAGCGGCACAATCTTGCGCTTGGCCTTCAGCTTCTTATTAGCCGCTGCGCCAATCTTCTCGGCAACCTTCGCAAGGGCGTTCGTGGATGATATGTGAGCGGCTTGCCCGATGAGTTCTACGCACAGTTTTCTAGCGTAGTCGGGGCGCTGCTCGCAGATAGCAGCGAGCGTCAGCATGGCTACCGCTTGCAGCGCGTGTAAGCCGAGGTCGTTAAGTATGGCTTTAGGTTTCTTCATCATTCAATCCATTTCCGGCTAAGGGCCTATGTTCGTGCGGTTGTAATTTTGCGCAGGGATGTCCTGATGACTCTCACGGGGGCCTCTGCGCCGGTTAGTGTCCTCTTGGATTACAAGGGCTGGGTGCTGCCCGGCCCCAATGTTGGCAGTTAGAATGGCGGCTCCCACATCGGCCCCACCCACTCAATTCCTCGCACTTCAAGCTCGTTTATGATGGCTTCCGAGAGGTATTCATCCGCTTCGCTGTTGGTGTCGCAGAAGGGCACCAAGGAAAGTCGGCGGAGCACAACGTCCGAAACCTCGTCAATTGGCGCGTAATGCGGGTCCCCAACCTCCAGAATGTCACGGAATAACTCGTGCTGAAGATTGAACTCACAGTAGTAGTCGATCAGTTTCTGCTTGGACTCATCGTCTAAGCGGATGTCGTTTGAGATAAACGTCGCATCTCGTAACAGGCCACGACTTACAAGTTCTTCGCTTGCAGCGATGAGCAAGTTACGGTCGCCTTCGTGATCGCGGTACATAAAGTGCGCGACGATCGTGAGCCCCGCGTTGCTAAGAGTAGAGAGATCGTACAGCATTGTTTCTCCTTTCGGTTACAGGGGCGGTCGGGGACCCCCCTGGTGGTGGGTTATACCTTTGCCGTCTTCGCTTTATTGCTGATGCGCTCTACAGCATCGGCCACTTCTGCCGATGCCGAGATGGTTACGCTTGTCTTGCCATGACATACCGCCGAACGCTGCGCGTCCCTTCACCGTCTTTGAGACGGCAATATTTGTCGAACTCGCAAAGGCAGTTCTGTGCGTCCTGCGCGTGAAGAGTCATCCCGGTTGCCTCTTGGACCGGGCACTTGATGGCTTCATACAGATGACGGAACTCCGGGTACCACGCTGACTCAGCCCAGTATTTGCGCGGTTCTCGGCCCATAACCCGGTCCAAGCCACGGCGAGAACCAGGGCCAGACACGGCGAATGTCCACCAATCCGAAGCGCTGCGAAGTTGGACATACTTCAGATCGGCCACCACCTGCCCAGCGTAGAAGCCGCCCATGTATGGGCCTTCGCTCAGACGTGCCGCAAACGAGGCTAGGGTGTCGCCCCTGCGGGGTTGGTAGTAATCCCGCCTTTGCCAGATTGGAGTCAGCACGCGGCTTGTGATGAGGTCAGACTGTTCCCCGGCTTGTCCGGAAACCATCAGTTTGTATGCCTGCGCCTCAAATGCCTTCTGGCCTAACGCCTGCCGAGCGCGAATGACATCCTTGAACAGTTCGGGATTCCACGGAATTGGATAGCCGAGTTCGGCCAGCGTGTCTGGCCAGTTAATCGCGCGGCGAGCCACGAGCAGAGCGAACCATAATTCGGGGTCGTCGCAATGCGGTTCGCGGTATAGGGCGGAGATACCTTTCGTAACGCGATCATGCTCACGCTGAACATTGCAGAATTTGAAGTCGCGCAGAATGGTGTCCGTAGTCCACGGGTAAGACTGACCGGCTTCACGCTTCCGGCGAATTGCTTCACGATCTTCGATGAAACTGATTAATGCTTTCACGTTTGTATCCCTATGGTTAAATGGAGCGACTGACCCACCCCAGGTGGCTACGGTTAAACCTGCTCGGCTGTTTCGTCGGGCGGCTTGGCTGCTTCTAATGCAGCCAACTCTTCGTCCTCGTCCTCGCCCAGGTCAATGCTCCAGGTCGAGTAGATTTCCCGCACCGCATCTTGCAAAATGCCCTCCCACGCGGGGTCACTCTTGTGGGCACGGTGAATTGCGATCAGCTTGGCGTACAGCCAATCGAAGCAATAGCTGGCTTGCTCATGCTGCTGCTGGAGCTTGTACCACCGAGCGAACAGCTCGCTGTCTTTTGGCGTCAGTTTCAGCAATTCCGGGTGCTGCGTGGCCGCCAGATGAACTGCGGTCAAAAGAATCCGGCTGTTACGCCATTGGGTGAGATCGGTCACTACCGCGCCCTTTGGTGCTTTATCCTTGGGATAAGGAACCACGCGAAACTTAAAATCGCGAGGGTGCTTGCCCGTCTGCTGGTGGTACTGGTAGGCTTCCTCGGACTTCATGCCGCTAGGCTCGGCTGGGAGCGGGGTTACTTCGTCATCTATGATAATCATGTGCTTTCCTTCCGAATTAGAGGGGCGGTTGCTAGCCGCCCCGTATTGATGGTTACGCCACAGCCTTCTTTGCTTTATTAGCGGCTTTGGTGGTTTCGGCGACCGGCTTGTCCGGAAGCAGCACCTTGCCAACCTCCTGCAAGATTTCCTGTGCGTCCGGGATTTGCCCGTAGCTGATCGCGGTTCTGATTTCCCATGCCGCTATCGTGGTGATGATGTCGAACAAGGCGAACTCGTTTTCAATTTGATTGGCTTTGGTTTTGTAGCATGCTTGAGCTCGCCGTCTTAATTCGAGCAGATCATTCATGCCGAGATGCGCCGACATGCACGTGTCTGGTGTGTACGTGTAGGGTATTCCCATTTTTGTTTCTCCTAAGATAGGTTAAAGGGCCGCCCGCAGAGACGGCCCCGTGTTGGTGCTATGCGCCGAGCTTTTCGAAGTCCTCGATCAATCCCCCGAGAATGCGAATCATCTCTTCTGTCGTGCAGGGATCTTCGAGTTCCGGGTCAGCAGTGACGGCGTCGAGTGCCTGGTATACCTTCATCTTCATGTGGGTCAACCGGCCTCTTGCGATTGAAATAATCACGCCGCTGCTACCTTCTTGGCAGCTTTCGCCTTCAACTCGCGGTTGGCTTTCTTGCCGATTGCTTCGGCGGCTTCGGCAGCTTCAGTGACTTGCGGCGTTGGAATCTCGTCACCGGAGATGAACTTCATCATGAACTGGTGGTGGTTAGTCATCTCGATTTTTGCAGCGGTGTGCTTTTCGTCAATCACCAGATCGGTAATCTGGGCTGCCACCAATGTGTTCAGCACGGGGATCAGGGCGATGGTGTCAACTTCATCGGTGAGGACTGAGTGGAGTGTCTCTACTACGGCTTTATATGTTGAATCAGTGACGTGCATTGTTAATCCTCTGGCCCCGCGGACCGGGACCGGTTAGTGTTGCGGTTGAATTTTCCGCAGAGGTTCCCTGTGACTCTCACGAAGACCTCTGCGCGTTGATTTGATACGGGTTAAGGACGGGGATGTGCCCGCCCAGGTTACGCTGCAGCCGCTTTCTGCTTCGCGGCAACCGCGACCTTCTTGCTGTAGGACCGCACTGCAGCGGCAACTTTTTTGCCGAGCTGGTGCTTGGGTGCGTTGGGCACCAATGGGGCGAGAGCTTCTGCCTCGTCGGCAATGGCTTTCTTGAGCTCGTTGGCCAGATCGATGAGCTGATGAAGCGCGGCCATCGCATTCGTCAGTTCTCCAACGACCAGGAATTTGCGCACTTGTACGGCTGTTTCCTTGATATGGGTTGCTGCGGCAGGCTTGTTGTTCATAATTACTCTCCTTTATGGGTTAAGGGCGGGACTGCTGATCCGACCGAGTTGATGTTTTGGCGACACCTCGCCTGTCCCCGCAGACGCGATGCCTGCGGGCGAGGTGCCGAGATGTGCGCCACCACGACGTGGCCAGGGCAATGTGCCGAGGTTGGCTCGTTAGCCGGCTCGGGACACCACCGGATCAGTGACAAACCGCAGTTCACGAACGGAAATCGGACCGGCTCCGACTGGGGTGCTATCGCTCAGGCGGATCAGGGAGACCGTGAGATCAGCTCCAGGTATTACCTCCGCTACCTTGCAATCTTGGCCGTTAAATTTACAGGTGAACCCTGGTGCGACAGTTACGCCATCCGCAGTGATCGACTCAACTGGTTTTCGATCACCATCTGTGCCGGAACGCCCGGTTTTTTTGCTTGGAGCGGAACGCGGCGCTCCTGACGCCTTAGGCTTGATCTCGCTAGCCGGTACGGCCTTCAGATGGGCTTCGCTAAAGGCATCGGCGGGGGACCGGCGCGCCTCTTCCGGATGGAGCTGCTGCCAGCACGTCATAATCCTGATGGCATTCTGGATCACCTTCTTTCCAGGATTGCTGCCGTTGATCGTGGGCGCAATAATGTCAACGATCATTTCGCTACTCTCCACCGCCAGCCGGATAATCTCCTCTGCGTCATGTTCGAGCTTCGCGGGGGATACACGCTCAGTAGGTGGTGAAAGGGGCTCCACGTTGGTGGACGGTTGAGGATCAACTTGAGGCGTTGCAGAGAAGAGTTTGCCTTCCTGGATTGCCTGCTGCATGTCCTTCACTAGTTCGACACTGCGCTTGATACGCATTGTGTCGCTCTTGATCGAAGGCCCGGTAAGCACCGACAGCATCATGCTTGCATGCGAGGCAAGTAGCTCAGGTCCGGTCTTTATCTCCTCACGTTCAATCGGTTTGTTAAGACCGCAACCGTCGTGCGACTGCTCCTTGGCAGATTCGTCTGGTTTCGTTTCCCCAGTCTCGGCGACCTCACTAGTCTCGATGGCCGCGTTAGTTTCCAGCAGCGCTGTTTTGTTGATTTTTGCCAAGTTGCGCTGTGCGGTGCGAAGCGAAAATGCATTTTTTACGCGAGTGTGGTAGTTTTCGTACCACATTGTCCAGCCGGGTAGCTCCTCGATCTGGCCAAGAAGCCGTGCGGAGACTTCCGAGGAAAGTTCGTCTCGCTTCAACCGCTGACGCAGTTCTCCGCGCTGGGATAATAAGCTCTGCATTTGGGCAAGGCGAGGGATAAGTTCGTCATTGGACTTACTTTCCAGCCGGGCAGCTTCATCCAGCAGGTCAGTAGTGATATTATTGATTTCACCATTAAGGCTGCGGTACTCGCTGACCATACTCGCGACATCTGTCGCGAGTTTTGCAAGCTCGTCAGGACTAGCGGGCGTGGTTGCACCTGCAACGACGGGGCAAGTGTCTTCCGCGTTGTAATTCATGTTGAGTGATTCCTTTTCGCACTATGAGCGCAAACACAGACTACCGGTGACATGGCGACGAGGAAATACACGGAAGGCACCAGGGTTCCAAAGAAACATCCCCATGCCTCGTTCACTCACATGCACTCACCTGCACGTGGAAAATGTGCTTGTTCACCTTGGTGCATCTTTGTGCAGTTTGGTGCAGGCGACGCAAGTGGCAAGCGCGCTAAGGTAAACATTGGAGCGCTTCGCAGCGAACTGCAGGTCATGGCTCGCAGCAGTCGGCATCATCGACGAAGGCTGCGGGATCAGGGCTGCGCGGAAATAGACCGTTCAACTTGTTGCTTGGTTTTGCGCGGCGGAGAAGCGTGGTTTTGGACTGCATACCTCTGCAACTCCTGATACATGAATAGCGGCTTATCCCCTTCATAAACAGGGTGGATTTCCTCGGCGGCGACTCGATACTGGAGCAGTCTCTCGCTGATGCCCAATAACCATGCGGCCTCCGCCATCGGGTAGCGCATTCTGGGCAGCAACGATAGAGTGCGCGCGTACACGCTGTGGATCGGAGGATCTTCTTTCGATCCTTCCGGCATTTCGAACAATCGGACTGCCTGGTTCTTTTTTTTCATGGCCCCGATACCATTCAGCAATACCGTTAATGCCTTCATCTTTATCAGGATTTCCCAATCGGCAAGAATCCGATGCCGTGAGACACTCCCGCCACATTGCTGCCCGGTGTTGGGCAAGGGAATTCCCATGGCGGCAGTGGCCGCTTGTGGAAACCCAGCCCGGACAGACGCATCCGAGGGTGGTGCTATTCAATTGTGTTTTGTGGTAAGTGCGGGTCTTCCGTCCGCGCTTATGGGAGGGGTTACGCGGCTTGGGTCTGCACTCCTATCCCGCCGACCGTGCTTTGTACTGTTCGCCGCATACGACTGTGCCCCGCTCCCGGAAAGCACTCTCAGCGAACAGCGAAGACGCGCAAGTGTAGGTTAGCACTGTCGCAGAGACGCTAGTCAAGCGAAAATTAAGGGATTCCAGAATTGGTGATGGGCTAGCCCAGGGATTTGGCAGCGGTGCCGGGGAAAGGAGAGAGATAGCTTCGCAGGCCACCTCAGCTAACGTTTCACTTTCCCGTTGTCCACACAGCATTGACCTGACTACGCAGTTGGTCGGAGCGCAACGGCGCAAGGTAGCGCATTGTGCTCTCAAGTGTTGAATGTCCCAACAAGTGCTGAACATCCACGAGGGTTGTGCCCTTGCGTAGGTATGTGGTTGCCATCGTGGCCCTGAATTTGTGTAAAAACCAGTCCTCGGGGTTCATCCCAGCTTTCTTTGCAATTGCCTTGCATTGATCTAGCCATTTCCAGTTGGGCTTGCCCGAGCGGGTAGGGAACACCAACTCGTGCTTGATGCTTTCTTGGGCTTTCTCACCTTCTGGGGCTTTCTTGCTTTCCATGACTTTCTTGAGCCGCGCCGCCAAGTCGGAGGGCAACGGGATTTCCCGCTCTTCGCTGTCCTTCACGGTGAAGCCATGCTCAGGATTGGCGCGTACCTGCAGCACCTCCCGTTCAAAGTCCAAGTTGCCCCACGTAAGAAACATTAGCTCCTGCATCCGGCAGCCAGACTGAAGGAACGTGGTGAACAATAGGTGCTGGGCCTCGGTGCATGCCGCGAAGAACTTGTCGAGTTCCTCTTGCGAATATGCCGAGACCATTTCTTCCGTGAATTTCAAATCCTTCGTGGTAATCAATCCCTTGCCGGGATCGAGTTTGTTGATGTACCGGTGGAATTGGGAAAGGCGTCCGACTTTATTGCAGGCCGTCCTGACAGCGTTGCCCTCCTTCACCAACCACGTCTTGTAGCGCAATAGATCCAACCGGGTGATCTCGTCCATGTAGATGTGCTTGCACCACGCGGTGAATTGCTCCAAGGTTTGCTTCTGGAGGAGATGAGTTTCAGGGCGGCGGCTGTGCTCAATCTCCGCAAGATAGGTGTCCTTGGCGGCGGCTATGGTCAACCGCGCTTCTGATGGATCTTCCACCACGACACCCTTGGCGGCCCCGGCCAATTGCCACGTTTTGAATTCGGCGGCGGATTTGGCTGAGCTGACCGTCTCACCCTTAACACGCTGGTACCGCTTGCGGGTGCCTTCATACCAAGTAATCAGGAACCGGCTGCGGTAGTCCTCTTTGAGCGTCAGCTTGGGCTTGGCGATGAGCTTGGGGTCAATCGGCGTGAGCGTCCATTTGCCATCCTCCCGCTTACGCTGCTCGTAGATGCTGACCTTGAGATTGGCCAAGTCGCCTCCTAGCAGCCAATACCAGTAATTTGGGCTTTTACGCTAATTCAGGAAGGAAGTAAAGTGAAAAATAGTTATATGGTAGTTAAATGCCAGAGAATCGTTGGGAAACTATTAACATCATTGGTGATATAGTTTGCTGGTGCCGGGAGGGGGGGTCGAACCCCCATGACCTTGCGGTCGGCGGATTTTGAGTCCGCTGCGTCTGCCAGTTCCGCCATCCCGGCTTGCATATAGGCGCTTACTACATCAGCAGGTTAATTGA
>Ga0187880_1003953_pt1 | contig 11105 bp, 7 predicted proteins | sample June2016WEW_19_4_FD_132998 | JGI IMG/M metagenome (GOLD analysis project Ga0187880, IMG submission 132998) | Peatland microbial communities from SPRUCE experiment site at the Marcell Experimental Forest, Minnesota, USA - June2016WEW_19_40 | ecosystem: Environmental > Terrestrial > Soil > Wetlands...
AAGGCCCCATACTGGTTGACGCACAGCCAGACCAGTTCGGCATAAAAGACGTCGCCAGCCTCTTTGCTGAAATAGCCGTCCTTGACTCCCCAGTCGGCGATGGTGCGGCAGACCCGGTGGATCAGTTGGCGAACGCTATTCTCACGTTCGCTTGCGCCCTGTTCGCCGTAAAAGTATTTGGAGACGACGACTTTCGTGGCCAGTGCCGACCAGAATTCCGGGACCAGCACTCCGGTTTGCCGGAAGATGACCTCGTTCCTCTCGTCAGTGATTTCCGCCGTGCGTTCCTCCCACTTGATTTCATCAAAGGGGACGATGCCGGCCTTGCTGAAGACGCGAGGCACTATGATGGATTTCATGCGTTGTCGCTTGCGCGCTTTCTGTTTGGCACAGTAGTTCTCAATGCCGCTCTACGCGCCTCACTCCATTATATTGCTTTCCGGGTGGCACACGGTGGAAATCAGTATAATAACTTCTCGTCAGCTCGCGCTGTGCTTCAGCACCTTCCGCAACGTCCGCCAGCGCATCCCCGTTTCGCGGAGGATCTGCCGTTGCAGTCACCAACCCCGCCAAATGAATGACGCCCGCCGCACTACTCGACCGCCGTTTCCACGAGGCGCGATTACATCTCCGCAACGGGTCTGACTCTATCGGGCAACGTACCGCCAGCCCGGAATTGCAACCTGTTTTGCCAAAAATCGCACTTTGGGACTAAAGACCCCGAATGCTGGAATTCGAACCTATAATGGGGTATGGGCGACGAGCGTTTAGACGACAGACTCCTGACGATTGATGAGCTAGCCGATAAGATCCACTATTCGGTTCAATGGGTCCGCGACCAGGTCAACGCCGGTAAGCTGCCCGCCATTAAATTCAATGCGCGCGCCTGGAGGTTCCACTGGCCCAGTGTGCTGGCTGCTCTCCAGAAGCTCTCTTAGCCTTCTCGTAGGCGGCTTTGGCTGCCGTTTCCACAACCCTCTTCCACTCGTCGGTCTTCATGTATTTTCTGACTTTCTCCGGGGTTATGTGCCAGTGCTCCAGCGACACGGATTCCGGCACATGGAGATCGGCGTAATGCTTCAGCAAAATCCTCACGGAGTTGCCCATGTCCTTGATCACGTCGTAGTCGTTTTTGTAAACCACTCGTAAATGCGTTGCGCAGTTCTTCCGCAGGCCATCCCGAATCCACTCCTCTAAGCCTATCAACTCGCAGCATTGGTCCACCAGGCGCGTTTCGTTTTCCGGTGGCAGCGGATTTTTGAGCTCCTTCGCTAGCTTCAGCCACTCGACCGCTGCTGGCTGAAGCCGGATAGTGCGCTGGTCGCCAGTTTTCGCCACGTCGACGCTGACGGTTGCAAGGCCGTTCTGCAGGTCGATACAGTCCCAGCCGAACGGAGGTTTGCCTGCATCAAGGGCCTTAACACTGGAAACTTCCTCCGGCCTCATGCAGCCGAAAAAGCCCAGGGCCAACGGAGCAATCACCTGCTGCGTCACCTCATTGCTCATAGCCGCGGCCATGAGGTTGAGCACAGTGTCGTTGGGGTATATCTTGACGACACGGCCGAGCTTCCCCACAGGCTCGAGCCTGTCCACGATGTTGAGCGAGCACCACCCCTTGGCTATAGCGACCTCCCATAGGCTGCTGAACAGGGACATGTTGGTGCGCCTGGAGCTGAGCCCCCATGTCTCGTGCGAGTCGATCCAGGCTTCCAACTCTGCTGCAGTGATTTTGTGGATATGCTGCTGCTCCCGCCCGGCGCCAAATTTTCTTAAGACGCCGATGGTGTCACGGACGTAGCGCTTAGTTTTACCGGCCGCTAACTTCCTGCGCTCGAACTCGTCCACGCATGCAACGTAGGGCTGAGGTGTGACAGCCACATTTTGGTTCTCCGCCTTCCACTTGTGCCAGTCCTGCCACACGCCGGCGATGTTCTGACCATGCGCCTCCATTTCCTGGAGCGTTGCGACGACCACTTGGCGTTTGACCTGGGGGAGCCTGGCCCAATAATCACCGCACCGTTTTATCTCCTTCCTGCAGTCTGAGATTATCTTGTCAGCCTCGGCCTCAGTTTCCACCACTCGGCGATGCCTTTTCCCGTTGGCATCTGCTCCGAAGTCCAGCTCCCAGCGGTCATTGCCATGCTTGGTTATCCGCCGTTTTGTAGGTTCATTATTCGTCGTCATCCGGCGTCAGTTTCGTCGTCATCCGGCGTCTTGTCAACCCCCCAACAACTACCCACACCTACGGACAACTTTTGTGGATTTCCTAAGAAAATGGTCGGGGCGGTGAGATTTGAACTCACGACCTTCTGAACCCCATTCAGACGCGCTACCAAGCTACGCTACGCCCCGAACCATTCCGCCAGTGGTGTCGCACCAGACCGGCAGGCACAGATATTACTCCGTGAGAGTTTGAATTCAACAACTTTTCTCACAACTTTCCGCAATAACCCGGCAACTTCGGACTTCGGATTTCGGGCTTCTCGATTAGTGTCACTCCGCCTTCTTGCGGACCACGGTATGCGTAGCGTGGCCGTAAAAGGCCTCGGCAGCTTCCATCAGGGTCTCGGACAGGGTGGGGTGCGGATGGACGGTCAGGGCCAAGTCTCTTGCCGTGGCCCCCATTTCAACCGCGAGCACGCCCTCGGCAATCAGTTCGCCGGCCCCCTGCCCTACTATCCCGATGCCCAAGATGCGCTCGGTATCCGGATCGATAATCAGCTTGGTCAGCCCTTCGGGGCGGTCAAAGGTCAAGGCCCGGCCCGAAGCCGCCCAGGGGAACCTGCTCACTTGCACCGCTATGCCCTTGGCCTTCGCTTCCGCCTCCGTCAAACCGCACCAGGCGATTTCCGGATCCGTGAAGACCACCGCCGGGATGGTGACATCAACAAACGCGCTCTCTTCGCCAACGATGACTTCGACCGCAATCCGCCCTTCCTTGGTGGCTTTGTGGGCGAGCAACACGCCGCCGGCGATGTCGCCAATCGCGTAAATCGCCGGGTCGGTCGTCTGCTGCTTCTCATTGACATGGATGAACCCCTTTTCGTCGAAGGAAACCTTGGTGTTTTCCAGGCCGAGGTCCTCGGCGTTCGGCGCGCGGCCAATGGCAACAAGGACGCGGTCGTAAAGCTCCTCCTTCTTCTGTCCGTCCGTCTCCGACTCGACTTTTATCTGCTTGCCGCTGGTGGCCATCTTGCCGACCCGGGTCTTGAGCCGGACCTCCTTAAACGCCTTCTTGGCATACGCCACAATGGGCCGGGCGAGATCGGGGTCGGCGCCCGCGAGAATGCTGTCCAACGCCTCGATCAACACCACTTTGCTGCCGAGCGTGGCATAAACGGTCCCCAGTTCCATGCCGATGTATCCGCCGCCGATCACCAGAAGATTCTCTGGAATGTCCTCCACTTCCAAGGCCTGGGTCGAAGTCATCACGCGCGGATTGCCCAGATCGAAATCCCGCGGCATGGCCGCTTTGGAGCCCACGGCGATGATCGCGTGGTCGTAGTTGATGAATTGCTGGCCCTGCTCGGTCTCCACGCGCAAGGTGCGCGAGTCCTCGAAATACCCGCGCCCCTGCATGACCTGGACGCCGCGCATCTTGGCCAGTTGCGCGATGCCGCCTGCAAGCCGGGTCAAAATGGACTCCTTCCAGGTCCGCAGTTTCGCCACCTCGATGCTCGGTGCGGCAAACACGATGCCGCGGCGTTCGGACTCGCGCGCCGAGGTGATGGTGTGAGCCGCGTGCAACAACGCCTTTGACGGGATGCAGCCCTGGTTCAAACAGACACCGCCCAAGCGTTTGTCGCGCTCCACCAGGATTACCTTCTTGCCGAGGTCTGCCGCATAAAAGGCCGCGGCATAACCGCCTGGGCCAGCGCCCAGAACTACGATTTCAGTCTTGATTGGGTCCATGGGAAAAGCTGGAGTGGTGGAGCGATGGAGTAATGGAGTGATGACGGGTGCCGGCTGCGGCTGTCGCCAGCCGCGCCATCGCTCCACCACTCCAGCACTCCAGCACTCCGCACGCTCATAGTTTCACATCGTATTCTTTGAACTTCTCGAAGCCTTGGACGAGATCCACGGTGAAGCGGGCGGCGGCAGCGCCGTCGATCACGCGATGATCATAGGAAAGCCCGATCGGCAACATCAAGCGCGGTTCGATCCTGGTCTCGCGCACGACGGCCTTCATCGCCCCTCGTCCCAGGCCGAGGATAGCCACCTGAGGCTTGTTCACAATCGGGGTGAACGGCCCGCCACCGATGCCGCCCTGGTTTGAAATGGTGAAGCTTCCGCCCTTCAGTTCCTCAACCGACACTTTGCGCTCGCGCGCCTTCCTGGCCAGGTCCTCCAGTTCCCGGGACAGTTCGAGCACATTCTTCTTATCCGCGTCGCGGATGACCGGCACGATCAGGCCCGCTTCCGTATCAACCGCAATGCCGATGTGGTAATACTGCTTGAACACAATCTCCTGGGCCACCTCGTCGAGGCTCGCATTCAAGACGGGATGTTTCTTGAGCGTAGCGACAACGACCTTCAACGCAAACGAGGTCAAAGTGAGCCGCGCGCCTTGTTGCTCGTAGGCAGCAGCGTATTTCTTCCGCAACACCATCAGGGCCGTAATGTCGGCCTCGTCGAACTGGGTGACGCGCGGCGTGGAGATCCAGCTTTCCGCCATCCGGCGGGCGATGACCTCGCGCAAGGGGGAGAACGGCGATTTTGAAATCGGCCCCCATTTGGAGAAGTCGATGTGCTCCGGTGCGGGCCTTGGGGCAGGCGCCCCGGCCGCCGCAGCGACCCGAGGTGCGGCTGCGAGCCGCTGCAGCTTCTGGATGTAGGCGCGCACATCCTCCAGAATAATCCTACCACCGCGAGCGCTGCCGCGCACCCGCGTGAGGTCGATGCCCAGGTCGCGCGCCACCTTCCGGATCGATGGGGCAGCGGCGGGCACCGCGCCTGGCTTCGCTTCGGAGCCTGGTTCGAGGACCTCCTCTTCCGGAACACCCGGCAACTGCTGCGGCGAGGGCGTCTGGATCAGTCTCTCGCGACTTCTCACCGGGGCCGGCTCAGCTTTGGCAGCCGTCGGGGCGGCGCCACCGCCGCTTTCGCCAAGCGAGAGAATCCGCTGTCCCATTCTGATCTTGTCGCCGACCTTAACGAAGACTTGCGTAACAGTGCCGGCGGCAGTGGCCGGGATGGTGGCGACCGCCTTTTCGTTCTCCAGTTCAAGGATGGGCTGATCTTTGGTTACAGCATCTCCCTCTTTGACGAAGAGGCTCACCACCGTGCCCGAATCAGCGCCTTCGCCCAGATGAGGAAGTTTCAAGTCCATATTTCAACCTGCGCTGCAGTCTGCCCCAAACCCGCCGAAGTTCCAGCACAATCACGATTTGGGCAGACCGCCGCCTTAGACAATCTGCGGCTGGGCCTTTTCCGGGTCCACGTCCAGGTCCTTGATCGCCTGTCCAACGACGCGCTTGTCCAACTGGCCTTTTTCGGCCAGCGCGTGGAGAGTGGCGATGACTGTCGATTCAGCGTCCACCTCAAAGAAGCGGCGCAGCCGCTTGCGCGTGTCGCTGCGGCCAAAACCGTCAGTGCCGAGGGTCGTCAACCCGCCCGGAACCCAGGGCGCGATCTGGTCGGGCACAATCTTCAGGTTGTCGGAGACGGCGACGAAGACCCCCTGCTCTGCCGCCAGCACGGACTCGACGTAAGACTGCTTCGGCGGGTCGAGCGGATGCAGCATGTTCCAGCGTTTGGCCCGCAGCGCGTCGTTGCGCATCAGCTTGTAACTGGTCGCGCTCCAGGCATCGGCCGACACGTCGAACTGCTCGGCCAGGATAGCTTGCGCCCGCAGGGCCTCGCGGATGATCGGCCCGCTGCCGAAGATATGCGCCTTGATCGCTTTCTTCTCCGGGCCGGCCTTAAACCTGTAGAGCCCTTTGAGAATCCCCTCCTCCGCGCCTTCCGGCATCGGGGGCATCTCGTAGTTCTCGTTATAGAGGGTCAAGTAGTAGAAGACGTCCTCGCCTTCGACATACATGCGGCGCAAGCCGTCGGCGACAATCACCGCCAGCTCGTAGGTGAACGCCGGGTCATAGGTCACCAGCGTCGGGATCGTGCTCGATAGTATCAGGCTGTGTCCGTCCTGGTGCTGTAGGCCTTCGCCATTCAATGTGGTACGGCCCGAGGTCGCCCCGAGCAGGAAGCCCTTGGCCCGGATATCGCCCGCCAGCCACATCAAATCCCCGATGCGCTGGAAGCCGAACATCGAGTAATACACGTAAAAGGGAACCATGTAACGGCCATGCGTCGCGTAGGACGTGCCCGCCGCCACAAACGACGCCATCGAACCCGCTTCGGTGATCCCCTCTTCGAGAATCTGCCCGTCCTTCGTTTCGTTATAGTAGAGCAGCGACTTGCTATCCACCGGCTCGTAGAGCTGGCCCTTGGACGAATAAATGCCGATCTCGCGGAACAACGCATCCAATCCGAACGTGCGCGCCTCGTCCGGTATGATCGGCACGATCTGGCGCCCGATCGACTTGTTGCGGATGAGCAATCCGAGCAGTCGCACGAACCCCATCGTCGTGGACAATTCCGAACGCGACACCCCTTTGAGCAGGTCGCCAAATGTCTCCAGTTTGGGCACCTCCAGCGGCTTGGCCTTGACGACGCGTTGCGGCAGGAACCCACCGAGCTCCTTGCGCAAGCCCAGCAGATACTTCGTCTCGCGGCTCTCCGGCGCCGGGCGGAAGAACGGCGTCTCCGCGATCTCCTCATCGCTCACCGGGATGCCGAAGCGCTCCCGGAACTCGCGTAGCTCCTTTTCGTTGAGCTTCTTTTGCTGGTGCGTGATGTTGCGGCCTTCACCCGCTTCGCCCAGCCCGTAGCCCTTGACCGTCTTGGCCAGGATCACCGTCGGCTGGCCTTCATGTTCCATCGCCGCTTTGTAGGCCGCATAGACCTTGCGTGAGTCGTGGCCGCCGCGCAGCAGCTTGTGGATTTGCTCGTCGGTCAGGTGGTTTACCAGCTCCAGCAGCTCGGGATACTTGCCAAAGAAATGGCGCCGCGTGTAGCTGCCCGGCTCGACCGAATACTTCTGGTAATCGCCGTCCACCGCCTCCTCCATCCGCTTGAGCAGAAGGCCGGTTTTGTCGGCGGCCAGAAGCTTGTCCCAATCAGAGCCCCAAATCACTTTGATGACGTTCCAGCCCGCGCCCTGGAAGGCGGCCTCTAGTTCCTGGATGATCTTCCCGTTACCGCGCACCGGGCCGTCCAGCCGCTGCAAGTTGCAGTTCACCACCCAGATCAGGTTGTCGAGGTTCTCGCGCGAAGCCAGCGTCAGCGAACCGAGCGTCTCCGGCTCGTCCGATTCACCGTCGCCGATAAAGGCCCACACTTTCGGCTCCTCGCCATTAATGAAGCCGCGCGCGCTCAGGTAGCGGTTGAACCGAGCCTGGTAAATGGACAGCAACGGTCCCAGCCCCATCGACACGGTGGGGAACTGCCAGAAATCCGGCATCAGGTACGGGTGCGGATAGGAAGACAGTCCGCCGCCTTCGGCCAGCTCCTGGCGGAAGTTTTGCAGGTGCCGCTCGTCCAGCCGCCGCTCGAGGAACGCCCGCGCGTAGATGCCGGGCGTGGCGTGGCCCTGGAAGTACACCATGTCACCGATGAAATCCTCTGTCCGCCCCCGGAAGAAATGGTTGAACCCCACCTCGCACAATGTCGCGGACGATGCGTAGGTGGAAATATGTCCGCCCAGGCCGCTGTGCTCGCGGTTGGCGTTGACCACCATCGCCATCGCGTTCCAGCGGACGTAGCTCTTGATGCGCCGCTCCATCTCCCAATCTCCGGGGAAGGGCGCCTGTTGATCGGCGGGGATGGTATTGATATAGGGCGTGCTGACCAAGCGCGGCACATCGATACCGCGCGCGCGCAGCCGCTCAGTCAAGCCGTCCAGGAAACGGGCCGTCTTTTGCGGTCCCTGGTCCTTCAGCGCGAACTCGAGCACCGTTTCCAGCGACTCCAGCCATTTCTCTTCGTCCGTCTGCTCCGGCTCCGGCAGAACGTGCAGGTCGGGCGGTGAGTATTTCTGTTCTTTTCTCGGCACTTTCACTTTGTATATCGGGAACTTATTACTTAAACTCTGAATGGCCGCGCGTCAAACGCTCCAAGGCGCGCCGCCTCAGGGTCGGCGACAAAATGTAGCGCAGGCGCCGCATTAGACCGAATGGCCGGTTAAATGTCAGCGAAATAGTATAGCACATGAAACTCTGCGACCTCACGCTGCCGACACCCGCGGAGAACCTCGCCTGCGACGAGGCGCTGCTCGATCTCTGCGAAGCCGGCGACAGCGACGAACTCCTGCGCCTCTGGGCGCTGCCGCGATACTTCGTCGTCCTGGGTTACGCCAATAGAACCGCGACCGAGGTTAACCTCTCTTTCTGCCGCGAACTCAACATACCCGTCTTGCGGCGCTGCACCGGGGGCGGGACCGTTCTCCAGGGACCGGGCGTGCTCAATTACTCACTCATTGTGCGCACCGACGACTCCGGCCCATTTCACAGTATCGCCGCTACCAACAAGTTCATCCTCGAGCGCCACCGCGACGCCCTGGCCAGGCTCGTGCTTGCACCTGTGGAATGGCGGGGCCAAACCGACCTAGCCATTGGCGGGCTGAAGTGTGCCGGCAACGCCCAACGGCGCCGGCGGCGTTTCCTTCTCTTCCACGGCTCGTTCCTGCTGCACCTTGACATCGGGCTGCTGGAAAAGATCCTGCCTCAGCCCTCACGCCAGCCCGACTATCGCATCAACCGATCGCATTCAGAATTCCTTGTCAATCTCAACGTCCCCGACCACGCGCTCAAAGCCGCCCTGGGCAAAGCGTGGGACGCCACCGCGCCGCTGGACCCAATCCCTTTCGACCAAATCGCCCTCCTCGCGCGCGAGAAATACGCGCTGGACGAGTGGAACCTCAAGTTTTAAGCAGGTCACAGGCCCGGTGACGAAGTAGCAGGATGTAGTACCGTCTGGCTCTCAGGCTGATCGGGTAACTCTCTGAGATGACGGCACTGGCCGAGACCCTTGGGCTTATCGCGTAACCTATTGCAGTTGCTCCACTTCCGCTACATCCACCCACCTCTGCGTCCGCTACATCCTGCTCGCGCTGACCAACGCCGAAATCGCCAGCATGATCCCCGAGACGGGCGGGCAACACATCTACTTCGTGTCCGGCGATCAAGGGGCGAAGTATGCGCTGGCATTGGGTTTGTCGATGATCGAGGGGTGCGGATGTTGGCATGGCGATTGAATGTTTGCGCAGGTTTCGGTGTCTGAACTTGCAACCTTCAACTCGTTTCTCGATCATGCGCCACGCCTTCCAAACCCAGCCCGATCTCCAGATCACGCCCATCGAGAAGATTCGTTTGCTCCTCAAGAGCCGGGACGAGTTGCCGCCGATCCTAGCCGAGCGTCAGAGAATTTGCACCGGCGATCACGCCGGCGATGAGCAGGTCGGTCGGCGCCGAGCCATCGGCCACATTCAAGAGGGTCGGTGCGGTGAGCTCGAACTGGATCGGCGCATTGCTTGCCGCATTCCGGAACTGCTTGATGAACTCAGGGTCCCATGCGCGCTTAGACTTGCCCGGCTCCCGCAGCGCCCCGGCATACGGATTGACGGCAAGGTCAGACTCGCCCGCCTGCGCCGGCCTGGCGGACGGCGACAGCCCGGGAGCGCCGGTGCTCTTAACGTTCACGGCACCAGTGGCAGCAGCGGCAGCCACACTGGGTCCCGTCGCGGTTTGACGCGAGGGAGCGGGAGAATGAAAGCATGCCAGGAACAATCCAGCGGCAAGAGCCAGGGCTGCGGCGCCAACCCATAAAAGACGTTTGATCATGAAATGCTGCATCCTAGCCTACCGAAAACCGCGTGCAGCTCCATCGAGAAGGCCCCGCAAGTCGTGCCACGAAGAAGATGATGGAGGACACGAATGGACAAACCACGAAATACACGGAAAGCGAGGTTGGATAAGCGCCAACAGCCGCGGCGGGTGCGAGCGGCCACCGAAGCCAAGCAGAAATAGAAATGCGATTCCGTTTGAATAACGGCCAGCCCTTTGCGGTCAAAACAAAGCAGCAGCTCGCTTGAGCCGCTTCGTTGCCGCGGAAGGCACCCCCGGAAAAAGCGAGGTGAACACGAGGAGAATACGAGCTAAACACGAGCTGAATACGAGCTAAACACGAGCACATCCCGCATGCGCCCCGCATGTACCGCGCATGCTTGTCGCATGCATGTGGCTTGTATGTGGCTTCGCGTGGCTTTCCCTGCCCTTTCTGCATTCATCCTTCTTCCTTCTGCCTTCCCCCCGCAGCGGCTTTGGGGTGGCTTTGCCCGGGAGCATAGAGGCTGGAAAGACCCCTCCCAAGCATCAACGAGTTCCAGGCTCTCCGCTGCGACACGGCTGCACCGTAAGCGGCCGAGTGCCACGTCCGGGTTCTCCCGCCGGCTTATGAAACCATATCGTTATGGCAGGCGTCTTCTGTTACGAATGTGCAGTTGACAGCCTTGGCCCGGCATGGCTGAGTTCCCGTTGTCAGACCACCGACGAATCGCAACTATGAAACGGCATATCGGTCTCTTTGCTAAAATTCCCTTGCAGGGGTTGGCTTTTGTCCTGGCATTTGTCTCCGTCGCCTCCGTGCCGGTTCACGCCTGCACCATTTTCGTGCTCACCGATACCAACCGGGCGCTGTTCTGCAACAATGAAGATTGGTCGGAAACAAAGACGAGGATATGGTTCCTGCCTGCTGGCGACGGGTATTACGGTGCGGTGTACGTTGGCTTTGATAATGGTTGGGCGCAAGGCGGGCTGAACACCGAGGGCCTCGCCTTCGACTGGGTGGCGGGATACAAGGAACACTGGGAACCGGATCCGAAGTTGCCGAACGCCCGGGGAAATTCGAGCCAGCGAATGCTCGAGACTTGCGCCACGATCTCCGACGCCATCGCTTTTTATGAAGGCCATCGCGAGCCGGGCTTCTCAAGTGCCAAAATACTCGTGGCGGACAGAACGGGGGCTTCGGTCATAATCGGCGCGAAGGAT
>Ga0187880_1003961_pt1 | contig 11098 bp, 15 predicted proteins | sample June2016WEW_19_4_FD_132998 | JGI IMG/M metagenome (GOLD analysis project Ga0187880, IMG submission 132998) | Peatland microbial communities from SPRUCE experiment site at the Marcell Experimental Forest, Minnesota, USA - June2016WEW_19_40 | ecosystem: Environmental > Terrestrial > Soil >...
AGGAATGTCTGCTCTAGATCTGGAATTACCTTAGGTCCTACACCGTCAAAACTCATCTTTATTCTGCCTCCTCAGGGTCTGTATGTGTTATATCCGCGGTTAAGCTGCCCATGCGTTTCGCAGCAGCAGCTAATTCGAGCCCAGCTTTCTTCAAACTGCCCTTAGATGCAAACATGTTGTTTAAGCGTTGAGCGTCATCGATTCCTGGGAGCCCTGCGCCTGCACCCATGCCGAGTCCTGATTGGCCTTTCCCGTTTGGTCGAGGTTTAGGAACGGCGGCTTCAACGGCTGCTTTTATGGTTGTTTCCAACTTTGCTTCTATGGTTTTTTCAGAAGCGGCTATTGCAGCTTTGCAGGCATCCATGATCTGCGTTGTATTCTTTGTTAATTCGTCTTCTAGCTGTTGGTAGGTCAATTCCGTGCCAGCTTTCGGTTTTTCACCTGGTGCTGTCGGAGCGGTTGGTGGCTGATTTTCACCTGAACTCATTTTATTTTTTTCTCCTATTATGTTGTTAAGCCCGTGTAAGTCAGGCTGTAACTTTGCTTTCAACTCCTTTAGGCCGCAAGGGCAATGCGACTTATCCGTGCACTTACAGATAGAGGCAATAAGCCCTTGGCGCTGCGATTCATCCATAGCAGCTGCGAACCCTTTGAAACGGAAAAGATTGTTTACGTAAGCACCCTCAGCGACGATGCTGAGTTCGACGCAGCGCGGTTGATGCACGATCTCCCAAGCACCGGCACAGAGATGAATCATCACCATATTGGCGTCTCGGGTTTTACCGCTACATAAGCTGCAGACAATGTTATCTGAGACAATCCTGGGGCTAACCATTCGTAAATATTTCTTTTCAATCTGTGTCAGAAGCACCGGATCGCCAGAAACTTCAGCCTCAAAGAAAACCTGATCGCCTACCCGCTTGCTCTTGGTGACTACGCCTTTTACAGTCTCAACACTTTCCCCGTGATTAATTCGCAGCTGAGCTTCCCGAAGAGTGGATGCAAAATAATCCAAGTCTTCATCAGGAACCTGCCAACGATTCTTGTTAACTGAAGAATCTATCGCTTGACCTTCGATGATCCCAGTTTTCCTGATATCATCCAGGCTGGCTTTCACGTCAACGTCATAACTTAATTCCAAGGGCAAGGACATATTCTCCTGTTAATGTTAAGTCTTCATTTGATCTGAGATTTTCACGCAGAAACAACCACAGTTCGGGTGCACATTGCAAGCGAAGGTATCGTCAGCAACGAATTCTCCCCACGGAAAAATACTTAGCAAATCATCAGGGTCTTCAAGCTCGTATTCGTCGCCGTCGTAATCTTCGCATTTAAGGCAGGTGTTAGGGTTCTTAGAATTATGGAAACGCCAGGTAGAGAATTTTATGTTCGGATCCACAATAGCTGCTTGGAAGCTTTTAACTGCCATAACGGCGATAACCGCATCCAGATACATCCGCAGCACAAGCCCCTCCTTTTTCTTCATCCTTGAATGCTTAGTAAAGAAACTTTGACGAGAAGCCTTTTAACGTAAACAGTTTACAAGAGTAAGCATGGTAGATACCGAACGATTTGATGGTCTGTGAAAGAATGAAACGTAGGGCAACAAAGACTTTGAGAGTTGGCTGTATCCTTCTTACCGGTCTTTTATTGTTCTGTGCTTTCGCATTATTGCCTCAGCTAGTTCGAGCCCAGACGGTAACGGCAACGATAACCGTTGGCGGTGGTCCTGTGGTGTGGCTATAACGCCAAATGGCGCATATGCCTATGTTACAAATAATGGCATAGGTAGCGATTCGGTGTCGGTGATTAGCACGGCGACGAATACCGTGACGGCGACGGTAACCTTACCTCTTGGAAGTACTCCTTGGGGTGTGGCTGTGACGCCCAACGGCGAATACGCCTACGTAACAAATGGAGTATACGTCGATACAGTCTCGTTGATTAGCACGGCGTCGAATACGGTGACGGGGACGATACCCGTCGGAAACGAGCCTGAGGGTGTGGCTGTAACACCCAACGGCGAATACGCCTACGTCACAAATCTTATCAACAGTACGGTCTCGGTGATAAGCACGGGTGCTCCGACCTCAAGTCCAACGCCCACTCCCACTCCAGCTCTTACACCAACAGCAACTGCTTCTTCTACGTCCCCTACAGTTCCTGAGTTTCCTTGGATGTTAACAATTCTGACATTATTTTTTGTCTCCACATCTTTTGCAATAATGGTGTTAAGGCGATCAAGACAGAGCTCGCACAAGGTATGACGCCCCGTTTCCGTCTTTGACTAATTTCGTTGGAAACCCGCCAGGCGCTTTCTTGGGAGCTTCAGGTGTCTCAAATTGCCGTCCTTCAGGCATCATTGGCGCCGGAGCGGGCACAGACTTCAAAACTCCATCGATCTTTTCTGGCAGACCCAGTTCGCCACGTGCCTCTTTATCGCCCATCAACATATTATTGTAGAGGTCGATGACGCGGCTCATCTTGACGTCAGTGGGTGGCTCCCAAATTGGCTTCCATTTTATCTTCGGGATCTTATCCGGTATGATCAAAGATTCAGGGAAGTCGCCGCGTAGGATTAATGGGAAAAGCTGCATCTCATAGACGCCGCTGCGATGTTTCTGCCGCATACGCAGCCTAGTTATGAACTCCTGCATTACGACGTCTGCCGTGGCTCTGTTGGCGCCTTCTGGCTCTCCCAGAAAGATCTTAGGAACGCCAAGTTGACTGTCACGTTGCCTCTCCAGGTATTCGATCCACCATTCTGCCTTCAAGTCCTTGGTTAAGGAAGACATTGGCGTGACCTCGACGTCGCCTCTAACAGTCAAATCTGTGCCTTGATCACGTGAAGCCAGGGTGTTAGACATAACATCTAGTTGTGGGTCGCTCCATGGCTCAGGCATCCCAGGTGCACCGTTCCCACCGCACTTAGCGATGAGCATTGGCTTGGTGTAAACCTTCATGATCTTAGCCATGTCAACTTGGAAGTCATCGATCAGCGCTTGAACATGCAATATGCTGCGCAGAGAAGAGGTCCCGTAGGCGTTCTCAAAGAACCAGCTGGAAACGTTATTGAGGGTACGGTAGATTTCTTCAGGGTCAAAAACTACGGGCGGGTATGAATTAAGCTGCGCATAGCCGAAAATGTTTTTGTAGCAATCTTGGCGAATCCGCATATATTCAGGGTCAAGGGTTTTCAGCCACAGGACCTTGGCTCCGTCTTCATCCATCACTGGCTCAGTATAACTGGTGCCGAAAACCTGCGCGTCTTTCTCTTCCGACCGCATCGTATCAAGCATATCATTGGATTCTAGCCATTCTTCTAAGAAATCGCGGAAGGTGTTTGTGCCGCCTTCCAAAGTGAACCCGTTTGAAATCTCCAAATTAACTTTGACGTCGACTGAAGCCTGGATACGCGGGACAAAAGAGTATAAAGCCTTGAACTTGGGCAGGTCTTCAACAGGTGTGACTCCCCAGATGCGATCCCAAAGTGACGTGTAGGGGCTGCTGACAAAGCCGATTCCTGAAGCTGCCAAGTTATAGTTGTTGACGTACTGCATTAAGTTCCAATCGCCACGCCAAGCAACCGGAACCTCTGTATCACGCTGCGAAACTGCTACGGCGTTTGGCACATTGCGTAGCGGGTTAGGCATAGTTAATGAGAGATCTTTGCGGAGAGGCATCTGTGCACCTATTCCTTTTCTTCAACTTTAGGGCGGGTCAACTTCAGCGGATATTTCGATTTCATCAATCACGATATCTCGCATTAAGTCGACGCCGTTAATTTTGAAACGTAATTTACTCATCTTCACGTTCGCGACTTCTAAGCCGAGGACTTTGACGATTTCGTCTTTAGCACAAGCAAGTAGCAGAGTCTTTTCCATTCCTATCATCTTCGATTATTTTTTCGTAAATAAACGGAATCAGTGTTCTAATGTGTAGTCATAAATAGATGTAGACCTAACAATTAACTTTCAAGGAGATGCTGGGTAAATGACTACTCCAAAGAAACAGCATTTTAAAAGAAATATTGGAATCGCCGTTGCAGTGATAGCAATAATGCTAATAAGCGCAGTAGGTTTCACAAATGGTTTTTTTACTTCATGGATAGACGGTTCAACACCTAATCCAACTCCGCTATCTGGTGTACCGCTTCAAACCCCAACGTCAAACCAAACAGTTCAATCAACGTCTACGTCGACTCCAACATCAGCAACAACTCAAAATCCTGAACAGAATCAACCTGTCAGCGCTGGCAGCAACATCACAGCGTTAAGTTCCGTAACCAACGGGCTACAACTATCAATTACTCTTACAGCAAACAAGACCACTTATGTTGTAGGAGAGAACGTGGAGATAACCTTCGCAGTTACTAACGTAAGCAACCAAACCCTAAATTTCATCAACCAAAACGGAGATTCAAATTTCAACTTTCAAGTTTACAACAGCACAAACAATGCAGTCTATTCGTGGGAATTCGGGGCTTATCCGCTTGACAACTGGAATGTAACTTTGGCGCCTAACGAAAGCTATACGCAAAATCTTATCTGGGGTTCAGACAACATTTTCCCAAGTATGGGGGAACAAGTGCCGTCAGGGGCATATTACATTATAGGCGAACTTGGATTCGTCGCTAATTACAACCCAGTTCAGACAACACCACCAAACTTTCAGACAGCGCCGCTAAACCTAACAATTACCAATCCTTAATCAATGGGAACCTTATTTTGGAAAGAGTTTTTCAAAGTTTTTTCCATTAATCATCCTCGATTGGTCGCTTTTTCTTAACTACAGCTACGCCTTTTCCTTGAGGCATCGCGGTGACGCCAAGCAAGTTGCGAGCCATAACTTCCACGCAGTCTAAAGCGTCGTCATGTGCGCTTCTTGGGAATTGGACCCACTCTTGGTAGAATTCGCTTTGCGCATAGGGCCAGGCGGGGTTAAGGGTTGCACGTCTGGATTCGAAATGGCTGCTTAATGGGATCAGTCTTTCTTCTTTGCCTTTGCTGGTTACTGTTGGCACGATCGGGAGGCCTTGCAGCTGGGGCATGTACATGATTACTTTTTGAAAAGCGTTTGACTCCACATAGATCTTAGCATAGTTGTGGATCCCGTGAAGCTGCAGCAGGAGTTGCATTGCAGCGGGATAGGGCAACAGCTTGGCGTAAACGTCATAGAGATACATCCGATTAAGAACGCGGTCATAGCTCGCGGTGCTAACTGCGAATAAGTCGCCTTCGCCGAGAGCTGGGTCCACACCGGCGTATTTTGGCAAGTGAGGCGAGGGCACAAAGTTGTTATCTGTTTCATTCCAGGGGTGCAGCCACTCCGACTTAAGCAGGTCACCCATCATGCCTGTCGGGTCATTTTGATATTGGCTGTTAAAGTAAACCGTGCCGATATCGGTTTTTTTCTGTATCAAGCGCTCATAAGACCATACTTGCGGCCAGAGCACTTGGGGTTCTTCGCCTTTCTCGACGCCCTCATAGTTTTGGATGGCTTTATAGATTTTGAATGGCCAACCTTTGCCGCCTTTCTCCACTGACTGAATCAAGTCATTATAGAGATCTGCGTAATGCCACCGGGTCCCAATTACTAAAGTGGCGCCATGCGAAAACAGAGTTGTCAGCAGGACCTTGAAGAACCATCGGTTGACTTTCTCAAGCTGATTTGGCGTGTTAACGTTTTCTTCATCAATGATGTCGTCGGCAATGATCAGGTCAAAGCCACGCCCAGTTAATGAGCCGCCGAGACCGCAGCCATACAGAGTTGGAAACTTGCTGATGGTTTTGCGATTAACGAAAAATTCGCTATCGGTCCATTTCTGCGGGGTCTTGGGCTTCAGATCGCCAAAAACGCTGATGTAGTGCTGATCGTTCTCAATCCGGTTGCGTATGGCCGCAACAGTTTGCTCGGCTAGAGGAGCGGTTTTGCTGACGATCCCAATTCTAATTTCGGGAAAGTTCCCAATTAACCAGGAAGGATAATTTATGGAGACGCATTCGCTTTTCGCGTGTTTCCGAGGAGCTTCCAAATGGAACTGCTTTAACGCTCGACTATGCCAGGGCAGAGGGCTAAAATGTGCTGGGTCGTTTTGTGGCTGAAGCAGTTCATACCATTCGTCTTGAAACCAAGCAGTATCAATGTACCCGAGATAACGTGCGTAATACTGCAGATTACTGTGGGCCAGTTGCTGTCTCTGCTCTTGTGAGAGCCTCTTCAGCGCGTAGTAGGGCTTTTCTATCATCTTCAGACATCTTGGTCATATCAATCGTTATTTTAGTCTCAGTCTTAGCATTGACCTGCATTACATTATTCTGCTGCACAACAACCGCCGGCGATATTTGCTTAGGCAACAAACCTAAACTTTGCCCAACCTCAATCTCGGCTTTAATAGAGTCAATAAACTTGCCAATCGCGCCAACCCGAGCATTAGGCGACTTACAGGTCTTCATCAAAAAAAGGGCTTCTTCCCGAGCCAACTGCAACTGATGAAACAGCGCCTTGCCATCTTCATGAGCCTCTTGATTCGCCCAGATAAACGGCTCCCAATTCGCACGGTCTTCCAAATCATCAAGCAAAGCAGCCTCAGTGCATTCAAATTCAACAGCCATCTGCCTAAGAGCTAAAGGATTTAGGTGACCGCTATGATAGGCTATGAGCATTGTTTTGCGTCGATGAAAAAGCGGCAAGGTCATTCTCACCATTGGTTCCTTTGGCTGTTTACCCGCTGCGCAGACTTGTTGAGGCGTTTCTGAGGTTATTCCAAGAGCCTCTTCCAACGCTGCTATACGCTGGCCTTCAATATCTTCTTGGGGAGTCGACATAACTTGACACTTCAACCGATTCTGTTAGCTTTCATTTTCTGTGCATCAAAGAGGTAGCGTTGCTTCTCAGAGGCTTCAATTAACTCGTTAACTGCTCTTGTAGATGAGCGAACTTCAAGGTAAAACTTTACGCCTTTCTCAGTTAACCGGTACATTTCACTATACCGGGTATTTGCAGCAGACGTCAAACGTTTACCTTTAGGCGGCTTACTTGTAATCGTAACTTCAACGAAACCAGTCTTCACCAAAATATCCAAGATATTGCGCAAAATCAGGCAGTTAATATTGACCTTGTACATGATATGAGTAATTTTTAAGGGCTGACTATGTAGCACTTCGAAAACCGCATAAATCAACTCTGCTTGAGAACGCCTCAATTTTCATTCACATCCACGATTCGCTTAATAGTGGCAATCCGATTCTTCGCAGACTCGACAATATCCACGAAGACAATCTCCTGCAGACCCGTAGGTAAATCAGCGATCCCGCATAGAATTTCCAGCCACGCTTTTTCCTTTTTAAAATCCATACTTCCACATCACCACGATATTTTGATTAGCAGATTTTGAGAAAATAGTACGTCAAGCATATGCTTAACACAGAACTGATAAGCGAGATCGCCACGGGCTTTGCAAAGCGGATCCAGCTTCCGTCAATAGCTTTGCAGTTTTCCAATTGCTCAAGACGCTTGTAAATGTGAGGCAAATGATTGCTAACGATAGTGTCAAGTTGTTTGATGATGTAGTCCTGCTTAGTCTCAATTGTAGCCAAGCGTTCTTGAATTGTTGGCATTACTGTAGTGCACCTTCCCTCTGAGATTTCATGAAGTCTTCAATTGTTTCTTGCTCAATCTTAATGTGAGGATCTATTGCGCCTTCCCCGCGTGTATCCTCTAAGACTAAGCCAATAATGTCAATGAAGCCTTCAGGAAAAACTGCTGAAGTAGGCGGATCTTCTGGAAAAGCCCGGCTGAGTTCAGCTAAAACTTCGCCATCAGTTACCGTGTTAATTGTTTCTTTCTTTAAACGGTCGAATTTACCAGTGTATCGAATGAAGTTTTTAGCGACTCCGCTGGGAGTTTTTCGATGCGGTATAATGGTACACTCCAAATCTATTTTTAGCCTTGGCTAAAGGCTAGACAGGGCGTTAGTCCGTAGGCCTCTACACTTGCGAGATAATAGCAGTAGCAAGTCAGCAAGCACATGCTTATAAAATCTATGATTGCACTAACATTTCAATTTACGGCAACCATTTTTCGCTTAGTCCAGTGTCTGGACAACTTGCATATGGAACGTTCTATTATGTAGTTTTAAATATCCTAATTGAGTTTCTGAATTGGGGGGCTTAAAGAAATGAAGCGTAGAAACTACATAATTTCGATTGCGCTGATTGTTATAGTTATGGTAGGTTTAGTGGTGTATTTTGGTTACAGTTCGATTGGAACTGAATCGCCAGCAAGCACACCTCCTCTTTTGTATACTCCAAGCGTTTCTCCTCAAATCATTAATGCTTCGCAAGGCTCGACACAACAAGTAAACCTCACTCTTACATCAATTTGTTCTACAAAAATAGAAATCCCGATAGAAGCCCTCACGATTAATGGCTACACAATCGGCATAAGTGACAACGTCAATGCTAGTTCGCCTTGGAGTACATCTGTTCAAGAAGATGTTTTCAACTACTCCTTTAGCCTCAATCAACTAATTCTGCAACCATTTAAGTCAAACTCGACTATAATTACAATCAACTTGACAGATAGCTTCAACGAGCAGCCAACTACGTTAGGAAGCTATTCATTAGACATCAGTTTTGGCAAAATTATTTTCCTTTCTCCACCTTCAAAGTACGATATTTCATATTCAGGGGGTTTTCCCATAGTAATGATACTTGCTCCTTCTGCAAATCTTGTTTCTTCTTTAACTACAGGTGAATATCCAAGCTCTCCGCCACCTAATCTTCTCAACATAAGCGGTAATGTAACTAACACTGGAGAAACCACAGCATATAATGCAGGATTGCATGTCGTTGCGTATACTTCCACTGGGACAGTAGAAATTAACGTGACTGTTCCTTTAGCATATGATGAGACATTCAATCAGGACTTTGGAACCGGAGCTGTTGGCGGTGGATTAATTGGTGGAAGTTACTCTGTAACAGAATTGGATAGTGGGCAGACCGTTGATATATTTTCAGATATTTATCATGAAGGCACCGTTACTAATTGGACTGTAACGCCTGTGTGGACAAATACTCCCTAATCATCATTTCTTTTATTCTGCAAATACAATAAACGGTAAGGGCTGTTAACGAGATACTCAGCAACTCGCGTGCGCTTTTAACACTTATGAGAGCCAGCCTCACAAATCTTAAACTGCATAACGTAGAAATAGACTAATTCGACAACAAGAAAGCAAAACGGGGGCTAACCTATGTTCCTTGAGGATTAACGATTACTTCTATCGAAACAGGAAAACCAGAAGCCCCATTATATTTTGAAGACTCTGAAGGAAACTCAGCTTGTCCCAAATTGACTGATATAATATATCTTCCAGTTGGGGCATTTCCTGCCCATTGAATGGTGAAGATAGTAGAATTAGACGTTTCTGGCTGCAAAGTCAGTTGGCTTTGGCTGATGGTATAGTTAAAAACTGTGTCTTGCGGAATGGATGGATTCCAATCAGTCACATTATTCCAATTGTTATAGAAGCTATCATAGGAAATTAACGTAAGATTTTCAACTGGTACGGTGAATTGTGAAGAGCACATCGATGTAAGAGTGTAGTTTATTTGTTGAGTTGAACCCTGAGTGATATTTAGAGCCCCTGAAGATGAGTTTTGACCAACAGGGTCATAATAAGCGATATATAGAGATTCAGGATTAGCAATAACAGTCCTGTTTGAGAAGTAAACTAATGATATTGAGCTTATAATAACTACGGCAGCTAGAACAGCTAAAACGGGCAAGTATTTGCGGTTCATTTCTTGATTCAACCTTTTACCTATTGATTACCAACTTTAACACAATCATCCGCTGAGCAACATATAATCGTATCTATTAATACACTACAGTCAAATGCTGTTCAACAGTTCGATAATTACCCAATTGCCCGTTATTAACAGGATATATGTTAAAATTCAGCTTATTTCAATCAAATGGAAGGCTAATCTCTATGATCTAATTAATATCCATACTGGCATGTGCTTACTTCACAGTCTCTGATTGCGCAATAAACGTTTCAGAAGGGTCCAACATTGGTTTAACCATAAAAAGTAAATCACGATATTTCTTAATGAAGTCATGACCAGCAAGTGAAGTCTTATAGAATGTAGATTTGCCGATTTCCTGCTTAGTCAATAAACCCGATTTAATCAGTCCCTCAATTATCTCGTAAAAAGGCAAGCTACTGACGTTTGCCTTGAGTGCGATATGAGAGATAATTAAGGGCTTAGCACTGCAGCAGTCAAGAATATCGTAAATTATCCGAAGTTTATGTCGATTGCGGTTTCTTCCCTTAGCCATCTTATGCCTCGCTCGTTTTATGCTTCGAAATGTACTGTAATGATACGCTTAGACGACGCTTGGAATTCGACTTCACGAGCTCCCGATTTATCCTGCTATCATTTCTGCCACTAGAGCCATGACCAACACGCTTAACACGCCAACCATCCAAGTTACTTCGGATCAGCTGAGGATTACTCGTAACCAAATAGAAAGGAATCTCCGGCAGTTGAGACGTATAGCGCTCAGCAACAAAATTCAGTAAACGCTTCCCTACACCGATGCCCTGATAATCAGGCAAAACCACAAGACGACTAACCCTAAAATAATTAACAAGCATATGCACGTGTGCAACAGCAATAAACGCAATGGGCTTATCTCCCATCTTGGCAACGTAGCAGCGAACCCCAGCGCCAAGGCGTTCAGTATTCAAATAATGATGCTCCCTAAAGATCTGCCACATGGATAAATTGCATTTATGAATTGAGAGAATAATTTGGGGGTGATATCGTTTTTTTTTACATTAGTATAATCAAAGAATTCTCCAGTATCAACATTATATGTCCAGTCAGGTTCAAGCCAATCTAAAACATCAAAATGGCATGTAACAGCTATGAACTGCTTACCTGGATGATGACGAATTGCCCTGCTTATCGCATAAGAGCCAATTTGAGCAACATTGCGATCAATCACTGAAGTAAACTCATCAAAAACTACAAGCGGCTGAGGCAAACAAAGCGCATGCGCAATATCGACACGCATCTTTTGCCCC
>Ga0187880_1003970_pt1 | contig 11084 bp, 13 predicted proteins | sample June2016WEW_19_4_FD_132998 | JGI IMG/M metagenome (GOLD analysis project Ga0187880, IMG submission 132998) | Peatland microbial communities from SPRUCE experiment site at the Marcell Experimental Forest, Minnesota, USA - June2016WEW_19_40 | ecosystem: Environmental > Terrestrial > Soil >...
CCCGAAACGCGTGGTGGACGCCTATCGCGACTGGTTCTCGGGATATACCAGCGATCCCGGCGAATACATGCTGCGCACCTTCGAAGAGGTAGAAGGCTACGACGAAATGGTGATCCTGCGCGATATCGCGTTCGAATCGTTCTGCGAACACCATATGGCGCCCATCATCGGCCGCGCTCACGTGGGGTATTTACCGACGGACCGGGTCGTCGGCATCAGCAAGCTGGCGCGGGTGGTGGACGGCTTCGCCCGGCGCTTCCAAGTACAGGAAAAGCTGACCGCGCAGATCGCCGGCTGCATCGACGAGACATTGAAGCCGCGTGGCGTGGGCGTCGTCGTCGACGCCGTGCATCAATGCATGACCACCCGCGGCGTGCACAAACTGGGCGTGTCGATGATTACCAGCAAAATGCTCGGCACATTCCGCAAGGATCCCAGCACCCGGTCGGAATTTCTGCGCCTCATCGACATAGAAGGCATCCAGCGCCGCTGAGGAGCCTGCCTAGGCTCCTAATTCCGCCTGCGCTCCACTGGGAGTGCGCGCACCGGAATCAAATCGACCGAAAAGCTGTACTTATGGCGTTCGCCAGGCTGCAGCGCGCCGACTCCGACGACCTGGCGCGCCACTTTCTCGCCCCGCTCATTGGTGATCGAGACGACCACGCAGTATTCGCATTGCTCGTGGCGCACCGCATGCTGGATCGTACCCTCGATCCGCATGGCCGGAATGCCCTGAGCGTCGGGCTCCGCGCTTCCGGCATTGAACTTCAGATGATGCTGGCAGCCGGGGCAGATACTGGCGCTTTGCAGAACCGTCGCCTTGCAATGCGGACATACTCGCGTAGCGCCCAGCGTGCCCGGACGAACTGCACTCATTGCTAGGAGCCTAGTTCTTGCCGCCCGCCACGTTTGCCGCGGTGGGCACGCCTGTGGCCGTTCCCGTGGCCGCAGTCAGACCGGTGGTGCCTTTCGAGGCCTTCTCCTCGGCCCAGCCGAATTCGACATGTCCGCGCATGCGCGAGCCGGCCGCAACGGTGATCGAACCGGCCTTGACGTCGCCCACGATGATCCCGCCTTCCAGGACATCCACTCGCTTGGCGGCCTCGATGTTGCCCTGCAATTCGCCGCCGACGATCACGATGCCGGCCAATACCTGTCCGGTGAGATGAGCTCCCGGCTCGATGCTGAAATTGCCGTCGATGCGCACGTCGCCTTTGAATCGGCCGGCCATTTTGACGTTGCCGGTTCCCTCGATCTTGCCTTCGATCGAAAGATTTGCGGCGATCACCGATTCGCCGCCCTCGACCCGCGGGGCCGGGGATGGAGCGGGCCGGCGCGCCGCTACGGCCAAAGCCGGATCAATCGTAGTCCGCGGCTCGGCGCGCTCGGTCGCAGTGCGATCCGGCGGCTGGGGGGTAGGCGCAGGGCCCGCCGCGGCGGGCGTGGGGGTTTCTTTCCAAAGTGCCATGGCATGTGTCTCCCGCTGGTAATGTTTTGAAGCCTACACGCTAACGCCTCGAAATGTCATCGTGCGACTGTCTTTTAATGGAGACGGTTCGGCCGTCGCGGGCCTTTTCCAGAGAGGCGCAAACCTCTTGCACCCCTTCCAGAATGCGCGGCGCCATTCTGCCGATTAGCGAAGGATTCACGGTGAAAATATGGCGCTTTTTCACGGCCTGCAAGCTCGGAAATCGATTCCATTCCGCCGCTTGGCGCGCGCCTTCCGCGCCGGACGCGCCGATCAAGATCACATCCGGGTCGCGTGCGAGCACCGCCTCGCGGTCTACGGCGGGAGCGAGGGTGGAGAGTTGCGCAAAAACATTGTCGCCGCCGCACAGGGAGATGACCTCGCTCACGACATGATCAGCGGAAAGCGTGTAAAGGGGCCGGTCCCATACTTGATAGAACACTCTCAGCCGCGGCCGGCCCGCATAGCGGGCGCGCAACCCGGCAAGGTCCGCTCGATACCGGCGCGCTGCCTCGGCGGCGGTCGATTCCGTGCCGGCGAGTCGGCCGAAATCCATTAATACGCTGCCGATATCCTCCAGGTGCCGCTGCTCCGTCACGACCACGTGCAAATTCAGGCGCTCGAGCTCGACCCGACGCCGCGGAGGAGTTCCGGTATCCCAGACGATGACCAGGGTCGGCTTTAAGCTCAGCAGCTTCTCGATATCCAGTGTGGCTGCTTCGCCCAGTTTAGGTATGTGCAGTGCGGCAGCCGGATAGTCGCTGGAGTCATCGACGCCCACGACTCGGGCTCCGGCACCGGCCGCAAACAACAGCTCGGTGATATGCGGGCTCAAACTGACGATCCGCGGCGCCGGTGGTGTTGCCCTGCCGGATGCGGCCAAGGACACGACCAGCGCTATGCAAGTCGCGATGCGAAAAGAGCATACGCGGCCAATCCCCCTCATGCATTGCACTATAATGGCAACTTAAACAAAACGGGGTGTTAACTCGTGTTCCAACACATCAGCCGTCTAGATCCCGACGCCATCCTGGGATTGATGGCAAAGTATCGCGCTGATTCGTCCGCCCAAAAAGTCGATCTTGGCGTCGGCGTATTTCGGGATCTCACCGGCAACACCCCCATTCTCGATTGTGTGCGCCGCGCTGAGCAAACGGTCCTGGCGTCGCAGTCGACGAAATCCTACGTCAGCGCCGCCGGACGGGAGGAGTTCAACACGGCCGTCGAAGAGCTCGTGCTTGGAACCTCGCACACCGCTCGCCGTGAGCGGCGCGCACGAACCGTGCAGGCGCCGGGTGGCTGCGGCGCCTTGCGAGTGGGCGCGGAACTCATTCGCGCGGCCGCGCCGTCGGCGACGGTATATGTCAGCGATCCCACCTGGGGTAATCACATGCCGTTACTCGGGAGTTCGGGTCTGCGGCTGGAGCGGTATCCCTACTACGATGCCGTGGCGCATGAGCTGCGGTTCGAAGCGATGTTGCAATGCTTGGAGCGGGCCGCCGCCGGCGACGTGGTCCTGGTCCATGCCTGCTGTCACAACCCATCGGGCGCTGATCTCGCCCCTGACCAATGGCGAGAACTCATCGAGCTGCTGCAGCGCCGTCGCCTCGTGCCGTTCCTGGACCTCGCCTATCAGGGATTCGGCGACGACTTGACCTCCGATGTGGCCGGTCTGCGACAGGCCGCCGAAGAATTGCCTGAAGTGCTGATCGCGACCTCCTATTCGAAGAACCTAGGACTGTATCGGGAGCGCGTCGGTGCCTTGATCGTCGTCAGCGAAAATGAATCGCGCGCCGAGGCCGTGCAGAGCCACGTGTTACAGATTGCGCGCAGCATTTATTCGATGCCGCCCGATCATGGCGCTGCCATAGCGGCTTGTATTTTCGCCGATTCGAACTTGCGGCAATCCTGGATTACCGAATTGGCGGCCATGCGAAATCGCATCAAAGATATGCGCATGTTATTGGCACAACGGCTGCGTGCGGTCACCGGCGATGAGTCGTTCCACTTCATTGAGGCGCAACGCGGTATGTTTTCGCTCTTGGGAGTCTCCAAGGCCGTCGTCGATCGCTTGCGCGACCATCATCACATTTACATGACCGGCGATAGCCGCATGAATCTCGCCGGAATCATGCCGCACAACGCCGCTTACGTGGCGGAGGCGATCGTCGCAGCGCGAACGGCGGAAATGCAGCCGGCGTAACCGGTTCGGAGCGCCTGGGAAGCTTTGCTTTAATGCTCGCGCAGCGAGCAGTTATAGGACGGCGTCGCGTGCCCGTAGGGCGACGCCGTTAAATCCGCGCGTAGCGCTCAACTAAGTGCCGAGGGCATCGCTCAGCGCGGCTATTTCGGCGGCACATTCTTGCATGACTACACGGGTCCTCTGTTCGTCAAGGCCGAGACGATGCGTCGCCGGCAAGTCGCGCAGGATCTCTTCGAGGGGTTCCGAGTTCGCGGAATGCGGTGCCATGACAATGGCAATCGAGATGACATCGCGCAAATCCGGCTCGGCCCGCTCGTCTCTGCCGTGATCATCCTGGCCGCCGATCGCCTCCGACATTTCCTCGGAAAAATCCCAGTTCTCGAGAATGGCCTTGCCGATGGACGCGTGCCAATCGTCGATGATGCCATCCAACATCTCGCGGTCGGCGAACAGCTCCGGATGCCTCACGGCGCGCGTGAGCACATAGAGTTTGCCGATGCCGTGCATCATGCCGCCCAACATCGCCTCATCGGGATTGACTCGGGTAGCCGTACGCGCCAAGACGTACGCGAACGCCGCCACCGTCATGCTTCGCTGCCATAAATCATTTAGATAGTGTTCGAGTCCCGCCAGTTTGTTGGCGCTGCGGATCTGCGACATGGCGAAGGCGATCGCGGCGCTGCGCACCATGTTGTATCCAATTCGATTGATGGCGGTACGCAGATCGCCGACCTGCCGCCCGCTTCGATTGAGCGAGGCCGAGTTCGAAATGCGCACCAGCCGCGCGGCCAACGCGGGTTCCGAACCCACGACTCTGACGACCTGATCGATGGAGGATTTCGGATCCGACAGGACTCGTCGTACTCGAACTGCGATTTCGGGAAAGGAGGGCAGATCGACTTTTCCGGTCGACAACTCCGCGGCCAGCGATCGGACGAATTCGAATGCGATGTTTGATTCGGATTGTAGCGGCGTATTCGTCACATTCGCGTCCTCACACTCATGAATCGACCGCAGGGCGCCAGACTTGAGTTTCCGCCGCTGAATTCGTCAATAGACGAGCGCGGTGCCGGGCTCGGCGGAAGCGACATAATCCCTGCGATCTCCCGCCAGACCTGTCGGTCGAGCGATCTTGGGTCAGCGGCTGGCCGAAGGTCGGCTGGTAAAGCGCTGATGCACCTCGCCGTTGCGGGCGCGTTCCGTGAATCGCCCGCTGCAGTACGTCGTGAGCACCCGCCGCCAGAACGCGACCGAGCCCGGGTTGCGTTGGTACTCGACGATTTCCCAATCGCCGGCGAAGCGGTCGAAAATCAGTGTCGCCGCGTCGCGGCCGATACCCGCCCGACGGTAAGGTTGGCGGATGAAAAATTCCGACATGTTGTAATCGGCTGCCGTCTCGCCGGCGGCCGGAATCCGAGGGCGGGACACGAGAGCGAACCCTACGGGATCCGATCCCTTGAGAATCACCAGGGGATGAGAGTGGTCGTTTGCGAACCAATTCGCAAAGATTTCATGCTCGCGCGGATTGTCTGCGCCCAACACCGAAAACAAGCCGGTATTGAGGTTCGACAAGGCATCGAGATATTCACCGTAGACATCTTGGATCCACTGGCGATCCTTTTTCGAGTGTCTACAATCTCGAATGCTGGCGAGCAACGACGACACTTCCTTGCGCCCCCCAAAAAAACACAGCCCGACCGGACGAACCTACATGCTCGTCCGGCCGGGCTTGTGGATCAGCGCGAAGCGAATTACGGCTTCGGAGCTGCCGCGGCGGAAGCAGCTGCAGAGGTTGCATCGGCAGCAGCGCTGGCAGCAGTCGCCGAATCAGCAGCGGCGGAAGCAGCAGCATCCGCTGCAGGAGCGGCGGCGGGCGGCGGAGTGGTGTCGGTCGTGGGCGCGGGAGCCTCGGTCTTGCTGCCGCAGGCACTCAGCACCAGTGCAGCGATAAAAGCGCTTAAAGCAAGTTTGGTCTTCATCTATCGATACCCCAGAAATATTTAATGATAAAACTATAAAGGCCGAGCATGTTTCTGGGCTTCCACCCAGACGTCGACCGAGATTTTAGATTGTTTCACCTCAATTTCATATCACTTTCGCCGTTTATGGAGCGCCTGTAACGTCAAGAATGGGCACGGCGATTGCGCGTGGCCCCTATGGCTCCCGCGTTCACTGGTGCATACTTTGCGCGAGATTCAGGGGACATTTGTGGGGTTAGCGTGAGCGAAGCCGGGATAGATGAGCTTTATTTGTATCATTTACAAACCCTGATGGAGCGAACGGATAGGTCGCTCGCGGCGGCTGGGTTCGATGCATTGGTCATACAGGCCGGTACCCCACCCACCCAGTTTCTCGACGACCAAGACTATCCGTACAAGGTAAATCCGCACTTCAAGGCCTGGGTACCCGTCGTCGACAATCCAGGCTGCTACTTGGTTTACAGGCCGGGCTCTCGGCCGCAGTTATTGTTCAACCAACCTAACGACTACTGGCACAAGCCGGCGAGCTTGCCCGAGGAGCATTGGACGAGCGCCGTAGACGTGATCGCCATGCCGGATCCGTCGAAAGCCTCCCCTCATTGGGCCAATGTCGGCCGGGTGGCTTTCATAGGTCCCGGTGACAGCTTCGATGCCGCTGAATCGGGATCCGTCAATAATCCAGAGTTGCTGACGCGGCTGCACTACGACCGAGCCGTGAAGACACCCTACGAGCTCGAGTGCATGCGCCGGGCCAGCTCGCTCGGAGTCCTCGGTCATCGAGCCGCGCTCGCCGCGTTTCGGAGCGGCGCCTCCGAGTATGAAGCGCATATGCGGTATTTGGAGGGATGCGTGCAGCGTGAAGAGGAGATGCCGTACAACAATATCGTGGCTTACAACGAAAATACCGCCGTACTGCACTACCAGCATCTCGCACGCCAGGCGCCGAAGCCGCTGCGCTCGTTCTTGATCGACGCGGGGGCCCAATACCGCGGTTATGCATCCGATATCACGCGCACGTACGCAGCCTCTTCCGGTCGGTTTTCCGACCTCATCGACGCCACCAACCGCGCGCAATTGCGTCTCTGCGACGAAATCGTTGCGGGACGAGACTACCGCGACGTGCACTTATCGGCGCATCGCACCCTCGGCGAGGTGATGCACGAGATCGGGCTCATCAAGGTGAACGGGGACGAGGCGCTCGATGCGGGCCTCACCAGCGTTTTTTTCCCGCATGGGATAGGGCATTTACTCGGATTGCAGGTGCATGACGTCGGCGGCGTGATGGGCGACCTCAAGGGCGGCGTACGCGAGCGGCCCGCGGGTCATCCGTACCTGCGTCTGACGCGGATGCTCGAACCCGGCGTGGTCGTCACGGTCGAGCCGGGAATCTACTTCATCGACTCACTGTTGACCGCGGCACACGACGACGCCAAGCGGGCGCCGTTGATAGATTGGGTCGTGGTCGACGAGTTGCGCCCGTTTGGCGGCATACGAATTGAAGACAACGTCGTCACCACCGCATCGAAGCCGGAAAATATGACCCGCGATGCTTTTCGTGCGCTACGCGCAAACTCTTAACGGGGTCGAAGCGACCCCGTAGATTCGGCGCGTAGCGCCTACGCGGCGGCCTTCTTGCGGCGTTTCGGCGCAGCGGCTCCAGCGCCGGTCGCATCATCCTCGGCGGCGTTCTTTTTGGGAGACTTGGCGCTCTTGCCGGCGTCCTCAGCCTTGTCGGCCGTCACAGCGGCCAGGTCGACCAATTGCATCAATGCCATGTCGGCCGAGTCGCCGGGACGTGGTTCCATCTTCAGAATCCGCGTGTAGCCGCCGGCGCGCGCCTGGAAGCGCGGACCCAAATCGGCGAACAACTTTTCCACGACGGCCACATCGCGCAGCCGCGCTAACGCCAGTCGACGCTTGCCCAGAGAATCGACCTTGGCCAGCGTGATCAAAGGCTCGACCACGCGCCGCAGTTCCTTGGCCTTCGGCACCGTGGTGCGAATGGTCTCGTGACGCAGCAGCGAGGTGGCCATGTTGCGCATCAGCGCATGGCGGTGAGAGGCATTCCGCGATAGCTGTCGACCGCTGTTTCTGTGACGCATTTTTTAGATTCCGTCGCGCTCGTCGTCGCGCTTCAAGCCCGGGGGCGGCCAATTGTCAATACGCATGCCGAGAGTCAAACCGTGGCTCTCCAGCACTTCCTTGATTTCGGTCAGCGATTTCTTGCCGAGGTTGGGAGTGCGGAGCAGTTCCACTTCGGTTCGCTGCACTAGATCGCCGATGTAGTGAATGTTCTCTGCCTTGAGGCAGTTGGCGCTGCGAACCGTGAGTTCCAACTCGTCGACCGGACGCAGTAGAATCGGATCGAATTGCGTTTCCGTAGCCTTCGCAGTCGACTCATCCTGACCTTGCAGGTCAACGAACACCGACAGCTGATCCTTGAGGATCCCGCCGGCGCGGCGAATGGCTTCTTCCGGATCGATGGTGCCATTGGTCTCGATATCCAGAATCAGCTTGTCGAGGTCGGTGCGCTGTTCGACGCGCGCGCTCTCGACGTTGTAGGTCACCTTACGTACCGGGCTGAAGGAAGCGTCGAGTTGCAGGCGACCGATGGCGCGGGTCTGCTCCTCGAATGCCATGCGCTGCGCGGCCGGGCGATATCCGCGGCCCCGCTCGACCTTGAGCGACATCGACAATTCACCGGCTTTCGTCAGGTTAGCGATCACGAGGTCGGGATTCAGGATCTCGATGTCATGGTCGCCGGAAATGTCGCCGGCCGTGACGGGCCCGGGACCCTTCTTGTGCAATCGCACTTCGGTCACGTCGCGCGTGTGCATGCGAATCGCAACCGACTTGAGATTCAAGAGGATGTCGACGACATCCTCTTGGACGCCTTCGATGGCGGTGTACTCGTGCAACACGCCCTCGATCTCGATTTCCGTGATTGCAGCGCCCGGTAGAGAGGACAGCAAGACTCGGCGCAGGGCATTGCCCAGCGTGTGACCAAAGCCGCGTTCGAACGGTTCGATCACGATACGCGCATGGCGCGGCGACACGGGTTGTACCTTGACGACCCGAGGCTTCAAGAATTCACTGATCGATCCCTGCATGGAATACCCTCGTTAACTAACCGCGGACACGTCGCAAGCTAAAAGCTGCGGCGCGCTACTTGGAATACAACTCGACGACCAAGCTCTCGTTGATGTCGGGCAGAATTTCCTGCCGATCGGGGACCGACTTCAGGATTCCCGAGAACTTCTTGTCGTCCACTTCCACCCAATCAGGAAAACCGACTTGTGCGGCAATCGTGAGGGCAGCCTGAATTCGCGTCTGCTTCTTCGCCTTCTCGCGCAGACTCACCACATCGCCGGCCTTGCACTGGTAAGACGCAATATTGACCAGCTTGTCATTGACCGAAACCGCCTTGTGGCTCACCAATTGACGCGCTTCCGCACGGGTGGATGCGAAACCCATTCGGTAGACAACATTATCGAGACGGCATTCCAAAAATTGCAGCAAAGTTTCACCGGTGGCGCCCGGGCGGCCCGCGGCCTTCTGATAGTAGTTGCGGAACTGCCGCTCGAGCACGCCGTACATACGGCGCAGCTTCTGCTTCTCCCGCAGCTGCAAGCCGTATTCCGACAGCCGCTGCTTGCGCTCGCTCTTGACGCCGCCGGGCGGCACTTCGAGCTTGCACTTCGACTCCAGAGGCTTCACACCGCTCTTCAGGAACAGATCCGTTCCCTCGCGACGAGACAGCTTACATTTCGGACCGGTGTACTTTGCCATTACAAACCCTTGAGCTATATCGGAACTACAGGCGCGGAAACTGCAGGCGCAAACCTAGACGCGACGCTTTTTCGGCGGACGACACCCGTTATGGGGAATCGGCGTCACATCTTCAATGTTGGTGATCTTTAGACCACAACCGTTCAGCGCACGGACGGCCGATTCCCGCCCCGGGCCAGGACCCATGACCCGTACCTCGACGTTCTTCACGCCGTGTTCCTGCGCCGCGTTGCCCGCGCGCTCGGCCGCCACCTGGGCCGCGAACGGCGTCGACTTGCGCGATCCGCGAAAGCCGCAGCCGCCCGAAGTCGCCCAGGACAGCGTATTGCCCTGACGGTCGGTGATCGTGATGATGGTGTTGTTGAAAGATGCGTGCACGTGCGCGATCGCGTCGAGCACGTTTTTGCGAACTTTCTTGCGGGCGGGCTTGTTTCCCTGCCCGCCCGCGCCTTGCGCCGCATTCTGTTTTGGATCCGCCATGATTTCCTAGGCGCTTCGCGCCAACTATTAACGGGGCCGAAACGGCCCCGTCCGTTAAATACTCAAACCTTGCCCGGAGGCGCGTTCATCTTGACGGCCTGTTTGCGCGGACCCTTACGAGTGCGAGCATTGGTGCGGGTACGCTGACCCCGCATCGGCAAGCCTTTACGATGACGGATGCCGCGGTAGCAGCCCAAGTCCATCAGACGCTTGATATTCATCGATACTTCGCGCCGCAGGTCGCCCTCGACCGCGAACTTGGCAACCTGAGACCTGAGCGATGCCACTTCGGCGTCGGTCAAATCCTTCACCTTGACGCTGTGCTTCACACCAGCGGCATCGCAAATGCGGGCCGCGCGGCTGTTGCCAATGCCAAAAATGTGGGTCAGTCCGATGATGACATGCTTGTTCATCGGTATGTTGATGCCGGCGATACGCGCCATCTACTTCTCCACCCGCGCCCTCGAAAAAAAGCGCATTAGTATATTAGAAAAACGTCTAGAGATCAATTTACTAGCCCTGGCGCTGCTTATGCCGGGCGTCCGACGAACAGATGATGTAAACGATGCCGCGCCGCCGCACGACTTTGCAGTTTTTACAAATCTTCTTCACCGAAGGACGAACTTTCATTTCTTACTCCCGATGCCCCGCAGGCTGGCCTTTTTCATCAGGCCCTCATATTGGTGCGACATCATGTGCGAAGACGCCTGCGCGACGAAATCCATGACACCGACCACGATAATCAACAACGAAGTGCCCCCGAACTGGAAGGGAATGCTCGGGTTCACCATGCGAATGATTTCCGGCAACAAACACACCGCCATGATGTACAGGCCGCCCCACAACGTCAGGCGGGTGAGGACCTTGTCCAGGTAATCGCCGGTCTGCTGCCCCGGACGAATGCCGGGAATGAAGGCACCGGCCTTCTTGAGGTTCTCGGCGGTGTCGCGCGCATCGTAGACCAGCGCCACATAGAAAAACGCAAAACCAATGATGAGCACGGCGAATAGCACGACGTGCAGCGGTTGGCCGTAATTCAGGATCTGGGCGATCTTCTGCAGAGTCCTTTGAATGGCATTGGGATTCGGGCTGTTGCCGAAGAACTGCGCGATCGTGGCCGGGAACACCAGCAAGCTGGACGCGAAGATCGGCGGAATGACGCCGG
>Ga0187880_1003973_pt1 | contig 11078 bp, 12 predicted proteins | sample June2016WEW_19_4_FD_132998 | JGI IMG/M metagenome (GOLD analysis project Ga0187880, IMG submission 132998) | Peatland microbial communities from SPRUCE experiment site at the Marcell Experimental Forest, Minnesota, USA - June2016WEW_19_40 | ecosystem: Environmental > Terrestrial > Soil >...
TCCACTTCGTCTCCGTGGTCGAAATGCTGGTGCAGGCGCGTCGCCTGATGCCGGTAGGCGTGCGCGAGATCGAGTCGCTCCTCGGCTTTGCCGTGGCGGGGCTGTTCTTCCTGGTTTGGTGGTTATACGACGCCATCTCCCTTGGAATCTTTGCCTTGCCGGCGACGTTTTTCCTCGTATTCATCCCCTCGCTGGGGCCTGATCGCTACCGTTTCCCCTCGCAAACGGTGTGGATGAGCTGGCTGGTGGCGCACATCATCGCCCTGTTGCTAGCCTATGCTGCCCTCTGCTTCAGTTTGCTGGCCTCCGTACTGTACCTGGTGCAGGAGCGGCGCATTAAGGCCAAGCACAAACCGGGAGAAAAGTCCCGGTGGGCTCCGCTGGACTGGCTACCTCCGCTCGACACGCTGGAGCGTCTCGCGCTGGCTACCCTCGAATTCGGATTTCCCTGCATGACCGTGGGCTTGCTGATTGGCTCCGTCCTGGTGCAGGAAACCTCGCTGGGCGCGGCCTATTTTCTCGATCCCAATATCCTTGCTTCGTTCGTCATGTGGTTCGTTTACGCCACGCTCCTTCTGCTCCGTCGCGGCATGGGAATGCGTGGCCGCAGGGCCGCCTATGTCTCCGGCGGGGCGTTGGTGGTGATGATGGCGGTTTGGGCCGTCAACTTCTTCAGCCAGGTGCACAGGTTCGGTTCCCAATGACACTCGCACTCATTGGCGTGAACCACAAAACGGCGCCCATCGCGCTCAGGGAGAAGTTCGCCATCGGCCGCGAAGACCTGGCCGAGACCACGCGCGCGCTGGCTTCGACGCCGGGAGTCGCCGAGTGCATGATCGTCTCCACCTGCAACCGCGTTGAGCTGCTGGCTGCCGTGGAAGGCCCCCACGCGCCGGTCGCCGGCTTCCTTTCGAGTTACTTCGGCATCGACGCCCAAGTGCTTGCGCCGCACCTGTACGAGTACCACGACAAAGAGGCAGTGAGTCACCTGTTCCGCATGGCCGCGAGCCTTGACTCCATGGTGGTGGGCGAGCCGCAGATTTTGGGCCAGGTGAAAGAGGCCTTTGCCGTGGCGCGCGCCGCGGGAACCGTATCGGGCCAATTGGAACATCTGCTGCAAAGCGCGTTTGCGGCGGCGAAAAAGGCGCGCAGCGAGACCGGAATTGGTTCAAATTCTGTATCCATCGCATCGGTGGCCGTCGATCTGGCGCGCAAAATCTTCGGCTCGCTCGAGGGGCGCACGGTTTTTCTGGTGGGCGCGGGAAAAATGAGCGAAATAGCCGCGCGGCACCTCGTGCAGCAGGGCGCAGGTGCCATCCTGGTCAGCAATCGCACCGCCGAGCGCGCGCGCCGCATGGCAGAGGAGTTTTCCGGCGGGGTGGCGCCGCAGGTTATCGAATTCGAGCAACTCTACGAAGCGGCCAGCCGCGCCGACATCGTCATCAGCTCCACAGGCGCGCCGCATCCCATCTTCCGGCGCGAGCACGGGCAGGCCTTCCTGCACAAGCGGCGTAACCGGCCCATGTTCTTCATCGATATCGCCGTGCCGCGCGACGTCGATCCGGAGATGAACGAGCTCGACGGCATCTTCGTCTACGATATCGACGACCTGCAGCAGGTGGCCTCGGCGCATATGGAAGAGCGCAGCCGCCAGGCGGTCGACGCGGAGACTCTGATCGCCGCGGAGGTGGAGCGTTTCCACCTGCGCCAGCGCACGGTGAATGCCGCGCCGGCCATTGTGGCATTGCAAAAGAAAGCCGAAGAAATTCGCGTGGCGGAGATCGAGCGGATTCACAACCGGCTGGGCCCGCTTTCGGTCGAGCAGTTGGCCGCCGTCGAGGCGCTCACGCGCGGACTGGTGAACAAGTTTCTGCATCCGCCTATGCAGGCGCTCAAGCAGGCGGCGCGCGACGGTGACGAGTCGCGCCTCGAGACGCTTTGCGACGAGTGGTCGGTGTCGCCGAAGGCCCCGGTTGAGGCGCAACCCGCGGGTGTGCCGGCGGCAAAGGCCGAACCGGAAACCCCGAATGCCGAGAACCCCGAGAGCAAGCGCGTTATCAACTTGAGAGTTTTTGAGGGCGGCATGAGGACGCGCCGATGAAACTGCGCATCGGGAGCCGTGGATCGCAGCTCGCACTCTGGCAGGCCAATCATATTGCCGGATTGCTGCGTGTCGAGGGCCACGACGTCGAAATCGAAATCATCAAGACCACCGGCGACCGCCTGCAGGAAGTGACTTTCGCGCAAGTGGGCTCCAAGGGCATGTTCACCAAGGAAATTGAGGAAGCGCTGGCCGACGGTCGCGTTGATCTCGCAGTGCATTCGCTCAAGGACCTGCCCACCGAGCTGCCGCAGCCATTTACGCTCGCGGCCACGCCGGTGCGCGTCGATCCGCGCGACGTATTCGTTTCTCTCAAGCACGCCAATCTTGCTGCACTGCCGCAGGGCGCGCGCGTGGGCACCAGCAGCCAGCGACGCCGCGCGCAGTTGAAGGCGTTGCGGCCTGATATCGATTTGGTGGAATTTAGGGGCAATGTGGACACGCGGCTTCGCAAGCTGGCCGAGGGGCGGGTGGAGGCGATTCTGCTGGCCGCTGCCGGACTCGACCGCCTGGGCCGGACCGATTGGGTGCGCGAGCGGCTTGCGCCGGAAGAGTTTTGTCCTGCCGCCGGGCAGGGCGCGCTCGGCATTGAAACGCGCAAGGGCGATGGAGCGACTATCGAGGCGGTGAGCTTTCTCGATCATGCCGACACGCGGTTCGCCGTCGCGGTAGAGCGTGCGGCGTTGGCCGCCCTGGGCGGCGGCTGCCAGGTGCCCATCGGGATCCACTGCCGGCAGGTGCCGTTAGAAAATTGGGAAGCCGAGGGCGGAATCACGCCGCGCGATGAGGTTTTTGCGGTGGTCGCCAGCCCTGACAGCGGCGCAACCGTGCGCGTTTACCATCGAAGTTTGCGCAACAACAACGATCCCGCAGCGCTCGGCCGCGAGATTGCCGCGATGCTGATGGAAGCAGGCGCAGGCCCGCTGCTTGCGGCCGGCGACGATGCGGCAGGGGGAGCCGCCTGATGACGGCGCTGCCGCTTGCTGGCCGCCGTGTGCTGGTCACGCGTGCCGCGCATCAGGCTGGCAAACTCAGCGAGGGGTTGCGCGCGCTGGGCGCCGAGCCGGTGGAAGTTCCGGTGCTGGAGATTCAGCCTCCAGCCGATTTCGCGCCGCTCGACGATGCGTTGCGCGCACTCGATTCCTATGACTGGCTCATTCTCACCAGCGCAAACACGGTGCGTTCGCTTGTGGAGCGCGCCCTTGCATGGAGCAGCCTTTTGGACAGGATTTCGGGACTGAAAGTGGCTGCGGTCGGCGAAGCCACGGCTGCCGCCGCGCGCGATGCAGGCCTACCAGTAACGTTGGTTCCGGAGACTTACGTCGCGGAAGCATTGGTTGAGAGCGTGGCAAGGCGCTCCGCCGGAAAGAAGATATTGCTGGCCCGCGCCGAAATCGCTCGCGACGTGATTCCCGATGCGCTGCGCGCCGCCGGAGCCACGGTCGATGTCGTCGATGCCTACAGAAACGTCATGCCCGCAGCCGCGCCGGAACTGCTGCGCAAGGCGCTTGCTGAAGGAATCGATGCTGCAACCTTCACCAGTTCCTCAAGCGTGACGCATCTTGCCGATGCAGCCCGAGCGGCCGGGATCGCCTTTCCCTTTGCCGGCGTTCGCGCCATCTCCATCGGCCGCATCACTTCTCAAAGCCTGCGCGAACTGGGCTGGCCTCCCGCCGCGGAAGCGCGCCCGTCAGATATTCCCGGGTTGATCGCCGCCACGGCTCGCGTACTTCGCGCGTAAATCACGAAATCCGGCACCGTGCTCCAGCCTCAGGCTGTCAACGGGTTTGCTGCCGGGGATGTGCCGGGAATGGAGGGACCGGCATCCTTTTCAAGCCCGTCGGAGCCGTGCTTGTCCTCGTACATGCGGAGGTCGGCTACACGGCAAAGTGAGTCTGCATCGTGCGCGTCGTAGGGAAATATCGCAATGCCTACACTGGCGCCGATCGAGACCGAACGATCGCCTAACTGGAGGGGCTTTTTGAGCAGGCACCGGAGCGAGTGCCCGACTTTTTCGGCATTGGCGCGGCTGGCTGGATTCTCCAGAATCACGCAGAACTCGTCGCCTCCGGTTCTGGCTACGGTATCGGAACCGCGAACCCTTCCCGCAAACAAAGAGCTCACGTGCTGGAGCACCTTATCTCCCGCCTGATGTCCCAGGGCATCGTTGACCTGCTTGAACCGGTCCAGATCGATGGACAACAACGCCAGCGGCGCTCCAGTGCGGCGGGCGCGGGCCAGGGCGCTGTCCAGCCGGTCCTGAAAGAGCCGGCGATTGGCCAGTCCGGTCAGTTCGTCGTGCAAGGCGAGGTACTTGCTGTGTTGCAGCTCATTTTCCAACAACAGCAGCAACATGCCCATGGCCACCACAAATGCCGGAAGGTGCCAAACCTCACTCTCGATATAGATCTGTGGCCAAAGGAATTTCTGCAGTGGCTCCAGAACAAAGACCAGCGCCATTCCGAGAAATCCGAAAACTGTGACAGATACGCCCGCTGTCGCGCGGCGAAAGTTCCAGAAGGTGAAGAAGCAACTGCTGATATAAACCATGAAGAGAAATCCACTCCATGCAAGTTGCTGGCCGTATGGATGCCGGTTCTGGACAATAAGCAGGAAGATCGAGAGCGACGCGCAAAACGTCACTACAATCCGATGCTGTCGTTCGTTGACAGTTCGAATCGACGCCAGGATAACGGCCAACGGGCAGATGGTCATCAGCACCGCGGCCAGATTCATTGCCCAGTGCCGGCCTGGGCTGAGAATGAGAATCGTCATATAGACCAGGCTGGCTGCCTCAATCGATCTGAGCAATCGGAGGCTGGTACGGTTGTCGCGGTGGGGAATCGAGGCGTGGGAAAACAGAAGGCCAGCCCAGGCCAACGCAACCGAATAGACGATATACGTCAGCCCTCCCCAAATGCCGTGAAGCTGGGTGAACAGAGCGGCGATAGAGTGAACGAGGATCATTGCCCAGCCCACCATCCAAATTCCGGAGACATATTTCTGCTTGTCTCGCGGCACGGAGCCAAACGCCCATATCATCAGCACTGCGCAGGCCAGGTCCGGAATTCGGGTCCAAATCAAAGCGCTTTCCTCTGCTCAGAAAACTGTCAGTAATAGAATCGGCGATTTATTGCCCGCGCGATACCCTTTTGGCTATATTGGATGCACCTCAGGGCAACTTATGTAACTCTCCCAAAAACTGCACTACCGTAACGAGCGGTCTGGAATGTAGCAAAAAGGCGCATTTGTGAACGATTTTGGTTTTATTAACCTCAATTTGCCGCTTTTGCAGGTTTTGGCTACTCTCGCTCGCTCCACCAGCCGGGCAAACTGGCTAACTCGCTGACTTGCTGACTCGCTCGTTCAGCTCTCCCAGGTCTTGTCCTTCGACCGGCAGAGCGGCTCCAGATTGCACGCGTTGCACTTCGGGTTGCGGGCGGTGCACACCTGACGGCCGTGATGGATGATCTGGTGCGAGAAACTGATCCAGCGCTCGCGCGGAATCACCTGCATCAGCTCCTGCTCGACTTTCTCCGGCGTGTCGCTCTTGGCAAGCTCCAGACGCCGTGAGATGCGGAAGACGTGCGTGTCCACGACGACGCCCTCGGCTTTTCCAAAGCAGACGCCGAGCACGACGTTCGCCGTCTTGCGCGCCGCGCCGGGAATGGTGATCAGCTCGGCCAGCGTTTGCGGAACCTGGCCGCCGAATTCGGAAATGATCTTCTTCGCTGCGCCCTGGATCAATTTGGCCTTGTTGCGGAAGAAGCCAGTCGTCTTAATCAACGTCTCAAGCTCGGGCAAGCTCGCTTTGGCCATTGCCGCGGGAGAAGGGAAGCGGCGGAACAGCTCCGGCGTCACTATGTTCACGCGCACATCGGTGCACTGCGCAGAAAGAATCGTCGCGACAAGCAGTTCCCACGGCGAGCGATGATGGAGCGCGCACTTGGCGTCGCGATAGGCCTCGTCGAGGCCTTTCAGGATCGCGGCGACGCGTTCGGGCGCAATGGGACTGCGAGCGGACTTGGATGGGGTGCTGCGGCTAGACGACTTCTTGGGCATAGGTTCAGGATAGAAGCCGGGCACGCCTGCCCTGCGCCTTGAGGAATTTCACGGCCTGCTTGTCGAAGCTGACAAACTCCTCGGCGCCGAGCCATGCGCCATCGTAAGCGATAGCGCCGTCGGCGAAGTCGCCGCCATGGTCGAGAACTTGCAATCCTGCCTCGACGACCGGCTCGTTCATGACGACATTTGGACTGTCCATGAGCACGCGAATCGCATCTGCGACTTCAGAGGCCGGCTTTTTGTATCCTTGGCGCAAAACCCAGACGAATTCGCAAAGGACTGAAACAGGTATGGCGACCAACTCAGCGTATTGCAGAGTCTTCCTCGCCAAATGCGACTGCGTTGGGTTATCTTGCAACACGTCCCGAAGCAAAACGTTTGTGTCTGCGACGATCTTCATCGTTTTCCTGCCCAGGCATCTTCAGTAATCTTCTTGATCTGAGCGATGCTGAGCCTCGGGGTGCCTGGCTTCGCAAGAAAACCGCTGAATTTTGCGATGGAGCCGGTTTTTGGGGCGGATCCAACCACGAGCCGGCCATCCGGCAACTTCTCCACGGCGACCTTCTGGCCGGGCGCGACTTTGAGATGCCGCAGGAGTTCCTGCTTCAGGGTGATTTGTCCTTTAGCGGTGATTGTAAGCGTGGCCATAAACAACTCCTCCAACACCATGGTAAGGGAAAACTGCCTTACCGTCAACCGGGAATGGGAATTCGTAGCCGCCTACAGCTTGCCCTCCAGCCACTCGCCCAGCTTCTCCACCCGCAGCCGCACCCCAAGATAAAACTGCCCGAACAGCGCGAATACCGCGCTCACTTCGTCGAAGCGCATTTCGTAAATTAATTTTTTGAAGACCACGGGATCGTCGGCGAAGAGGTCGACGCCCCATTCCCAATCGTCCATCCCGATCGATCCGGAGATGATCTGCTTCACTTGCTCGGCATATCTGCGGCCGATCATGCCGTGCTCGTGCATCATGCGCTGGCGCTCGGCGAACGGCACGGTGTACCAGTTCACCTGCTCGCCGCGCTTGCGGTCCATGGGATAAAAGCAGAGGTATTTCGAGTCGGGAACGGAAGGAAACAGCCGCGGCTTCATGGCCTCGGCGCCGCGGGCGAGCGAGTTCGCAATCTCCGCATTCCACTCCGCCGAAAACGCCTCAAATCCCTTTGCCGACGCGGCCTCGTAGGTCTTGCGGCTCGACTCGTAAAGGCCCAGCTCAACCACCGACACGTAAGAGTGCATCGGCGTGAGGAAGTCAAAGAGCGCGGTCTGCGCCAGGTCCAGCTCCACCTGGTTCAGCGCTTCGAACGATTCGCGGAAGTGCACGAAGATCAGGTCGGCTTTGTGGCCCAGCTGCGAGTAAAGCGCGGTGCGCACCGGCGCGTCGGGGCCTGAGCGCTCCATCGTGCGCAAGGCGGCGATTGCATCGGCAACAATCTTTTTGCGTTTGCCCAGCGCGCCGGATTTGCGTTCGCCGTCCGCGCAGGACCGCCAGGATTTCCAGTCGAAACGGAAGAACTGATGGAGCACGCTTGAGCCTTCCAAAGTAAGCGGTACGGGCGGGAAATCGGGCAACGAATCCTCCTCAAAACGCAAAGCAAGTACACCTCATCCTAACAAATGGGAAATGCAGACGTGTGCATGATTCTTTTCTCGGCACAGCGCCGCGCGCACACCGCTTGAGCGCGCAAGTGGCTTATATACTGGGTACGCTCATGACCGAAAAGATCGTCGCACTCGTATTTCAATTTGTCATTCATGTCATCAACGCCGGCGGGTACGCAGGCATCGTCGGGCTCATCACGCTGAACTCGTGCGGCATTCCCATTCCCTCTGAAGCCATCATGCCGTTCTCCGGCTACCTCGCTTACCTGGGCCGCTTCAATCTGTTTTTTGTGGCCATTGCCGGAGCGGTGGGTTGCAATATCGGTTCGGCAATCGCGTATTGGATCGGCGCCAAAGGCGGACGGCCGCTGGTGGCGCGTTACGGCAAATGGGTGTTGATGAACGCGCACGATCTCGACCTGATGACAAAGTTTTTTGAGAAGTACGGGTCGATCGCGATTCTAGTGGGACGCATGTTGCCGATGGTGCAAACCTACGTCGCCTTCCCCGCGGGAATCGGCAAAATGCCGCGTCTGCGTTTTCACATCTACACCACGATAGGTTCCTTGATCTGGTATACCTGCCTGGCCTGGGTGGGCATGAAGCTGGGCCAAAGCTGGGATACCGATCCGCGCCTGCAGGAGGCATTTCATCGTTTTCATCTGGCCGTGGAACTGGCGATCTTCGCGTTCGTTGTTTGGTTTCTGTGGGCCCACATCAAACGGTGGAGGAAACAGGGAGCAGGGAGCAGCGCCTAGGGAACAAGCATTTGTGATGTACGAAACATTCGAAATCATTTTCAAAACAGAAGAACAGGAGAAGCAATGGCAACGAAGGGGAAAGGCGGCAAGGCTCAAGTTGGCGCGGGCAAAGCGTCCGCGAGCACGCAGACCGCCGCAACAGGAGTTGAGCCCGCAAAGGGCAAATTGGGTGTGATGGTGGTGGGCCTGGGCGCCGTCGCCACCACCATGATCGCCGGCGTGGAAGCCATTCGCCGCGGATTGGCCAAGCCGATTGGGTCGCTCACGCAGATGGGCACCATCCGGTTGGGCAAGCGCACGGACAACAAATCGCCGCTCATTAAGGATTTTGTTCCGCTCGCCAATCTGAAAGACATCGTCTTTACCGGCTGGGACATTTTTGAAGACAACGTGTACGAGGCGGCCGCGCACGCAGCCGTGCTCAAGCCCGAGATGCTGAAGAAGCTCAAGCCATACCTCGAAAAAATCAAGCCTATGCCCGCCGTCTTCGACAGTTATTACGTGAAGCGTCTTCACGGCACGCATGTCAAGAAGGGCAAAAACAAGCGCGATCTCGCGGAGCAGGTGCGCGCTGACATTCGCGCCTTCAAGAAAACCGTCGATCGCGTGGTCATGATCTGGTGCGGCTCGACCGAGATTTTCCTCGAGCCGAAACCCGTGCATCGTTCCATCGAAGCGTTTGAAGCCGGATTGGTGAACAACGATCGCGCCATCGCGCCCTCTCAGATTTACGCCTACGCCGCGCTCAAGGAAGGCGTGCCCTTCGCCAATGGCGCGCCGAATCTCACCGTCGACCTTCCCGTCATGATCGAGCTGTCGAAGCAGAACGCGGCGCCCATTTGCGGCAAGGACTTCAAGACCGGCCAGACGTTCATGAAGACGGTGCTGGCGCCGGCCTTCAAGGCGCGCATGATCGGTGTCAGCGGATGGTTTTCCACCAACATTCTCGGCAACCGCGACGGCGAAGTGCTCGACGAGCCCCAATCCTTCAAGACCAAGGAAGAGTCGAAGCTCGGCTCGCTCGAGTACATCTTCCAGCCCGACCTCTATCCGGATCTCTACACCGACATCTATCACAAGATTCGCATCAACTACTATCCGCCGCGCGGCGACGAAAAAGAGGCGTGGGACAACATCGACATCTTCGGCTGGCTGGGCTATCCCATGCAGTTGAAGGTGAATTTCCTGTGCCGCGATTCGATCCTGGCCGCGCCCATTGCGCTTGACCTGGTGCTGTTTCTCGATCTCGCCAAGCGCACGCCGGAGCTGCGTTCCATCGGCATTCAGGAGTGGCTCAGTTTCTACCTGAAGTCGCCGCAGACGCCGCCCGGGCTCTACCCCGAGCACGATCTGTTCATTCAGTCGATGAAGCTCAAGAACACGCTGCGTCATATCATGGGCGCGGACCTGGTGACGCACCTTGGACTTGATTACTACGACTGAGGCCGAGCAGGTAGGCCCGCCGTCAACTGAGGCGCCCCGTCCGAGCTTGGCTTGGGCGGGGCGGTATTAGGAGTTGGTCATGAAAATAGTTGCGTCAAGGTCAATCGCTGTTCTGGCACTAGGGCTTCAATTTAGCTGTGTTATTAGCGCTCAGAATTGGAAGTCGAAGGTCGTAAATGACCCGATAAGTCAGACGTCGTCCACCATGTTTTTCATTGATGGGAGCGGCTACAACGAAGACATACCTGCCGTGCAGATGGGGGTTAGCTGTGAGAATGACAAACACGGCAATGCAGGCATTACGATGCAAGGATATGTTTTTGCACGAAACGGCATACTGCCAGCGTTTACCCTTGTCGATTGGAGAATAGGCGGAGTACAGGCCCAAGCCAATCTTCCACTTTCCAGCGATTCGAAGACAGCATTTGTGCTCATTAAAGATTTTGAGAAAATGGTACTTTCTGATTCAGCCTACATCAGGTTCTCAGATGGACTGGGAAGTCCGCATACAATCATGTTTCACGGTTTGTTGCCTGACGAGACTATGGCATCGATGTGTGGCCTACAAAGGCAATAGGCGCTCAAGCGGCCCACCGATCGACCTTGACTTGTCCAAGAAGCTTGCGGCTAGCACGGAATAAAGATTGACAGCCTTGCTCATTGGCTGCAGGCTGAAAATTCCACGCTAGGGAACGACGGGGGCGGTCAGTTTCGATGAAGGTCATCTACTGCAAGGAATGCGGCGACCTCTTCAAGCTCACCAGGGAAGGGCTGAGGACGTGTAAGTGCGGGAACGTTTCAGGACGATACCGCGAGGATGGAAAACACGCCGAGGTTTCCGAAAGCGCCGTGAGTATTAAGATTCCCAACGGCCACATCAAAAGAGCCGTTCACAGAATGGAGCGGCTGAGGCACGAGGAGCCGAAATCCCAAGACAAAGCCTATAAGGCACACTCATCCATACCGGCATGGGTGCGCCCGAACTTTGGCCCCGGCAATCGCCACACACACCGGCTCAAGAAGGATGCCAGTAACCGCAGCAAAACTTGAGTCCTACTTGACCTCAAATGCAGCATAAAACCGTGCGCAGCAATCGGCCACCA
>Ga0187880_1003977_pt1 | contig 11073 bp, 11 predicted proteins | sample June2016WEW_19_4_FD_132998 | JGI IMG/M metagenome (GOLD analysis project Ga0187880, IMG submission 132998) | Peatland microbial communities from SPRUCE experiment site at the Marcell Experimental Forest, Minnesota, USA - June2016WEW_19_40 | ecosystem: Environmental > Terrestrial > Soil >...
ACTACAACGCTAACGATGGTGATCCGCAACCGCGAAGTACTGCTGATCCAAAAAGGCGAGCGGTTCTACCTGCACAGTCTGAAACGGGCCCACGATCGATTCAAGGAGGCGTGCCGAGGCTTAGGATTAGCCGCCAGGGACTATCCGCTGAACCACGACGAGGGCGGCCGGCGAAGCTTCCGGACAGCGCTGGGCCAGCGGATGCTGGACGGTTTCGCGCAGGCGAACCGATCTGCAGGCGGGGAGGGCGTCAAACCGGCCGCGGCATTGGCCTTCACGCCCAGCCGGCCGGTCACCGCCTGAACACGCCGCAAGGCCGTAGGCAAATCATCACGTTGGTTGAGGCGGTTATTACTTCTTTTCTTTCCATGTGCCCCTAATCCTTTCTATCCAGGCTTTATAACCATGGTAGCTATAGAGATCGGTAGTTGTGGCCGAGTGTCGACCACCAGGCTTCGAGTCATTGGGCGCCCCCGGCGAGTGTTTCGGTACTGATCGCATCCCCGTTCGCGAGTTGTGATTCACAGGCGTGTGGGGAATCGGATGTTTACGATCATTCATGTTGCCTTTCTCGATGAAATGCAGACTCGGTGTCGTGCCGTGTGGTCGATGGCGCAGTTTGACAGGCAGGTGGACGCGCGGGCCAAGGGGCGGCGGAGTATTGCCATGCGCATCTCACAGTACACCACGGTAAGTTAAATCGCCCCCCTGAAGAATGGACGATCCGGAGCAATTTCATGCCTGATGGCAACGACTAAGCGTGAGATCAATGTCCGGATCATTGCGTGCGATCGCGGCATCGCACCATCATAGGCGCTTGCAACGCCACTCATTGTCTGCTGACGCTTTTGCTTCGGCGGAGTGACATTTTCTCTTCGCTTCACGGATACACGGTGCCACTCGATTTATACTTCGTCGAATCTCCTCGTGGGAGCGCAACATGGTGCGGATGCATTGGGTGGCGGAGCATTCACCTGGAATCGCATTCAGCAGCTGTACGATGCCGATTCCGGCGTTCATTGGCATCTGCTCGGCGAATGATCCGCCGGCTATTTGATGAAATCCAGTGCTTGCCAAGGCTTGGCGGACGATCACCATGGCGCCCCGCCTTCTCTTGACCGGCAGATCGAAACGCAATTCGTCTCAGGAGCACCACAACCATGACGACAAGCCAACGCACGGCGTTGCCCACCACCACTTCGAATCGATTATCCAAACGCCGCTGACACCACTATGTGTGCCAAAAAGAGACCTAATTGTGCTTGCCAGCTTCCTGAATTACCTATTCAATGTTATTAATAATGAAAACGATATAAACGATGAAGTTATTTACCGGATTAAAAAAAATCAGGGAGTTTGAAAAACGGCAACTACCTTTCCTCAAGTCCGTCTTCGATTTCGATATCGTCATCGAGATCGGATATGCGGAAGAGCAGGGGCAATCACTAACGCTGAAACAGCTCTTTCTGCTGAATATCTGTTCGCGCACGACGGTACGCCGCAAATTAGCCAGGCTTATTGAGCAAGGAATCGTAATCCGGCGCAAACATGCGAACGATCATCGCGCCAGTCTGCTGATGATTTCTCCTTCCAGTGTCAAACTGCTAAGCAAGTATGGCGGAACACTTACATCTATTTCGATGTCGCATTTCAAATAGGCTGCAGAAAATCTGTATGCCGGGACGGGGAGGCAGCACCTCAAAACAAACGCGCATATAAAGCAGACTTTATGCGATCCGTCTTGGTTGTTGCGCCGCGTGTTTGACTTTGATCTTTTCGGTAACACGTCCGCGAGGGACAGAGATGGCCGCCATGCCTTCACCGCATACCCCGAAGCAAAACCATTTTCTTACTGCGCTGCCCGCGGAAGTTTACGCGCGCCTGCTGCCCCATCTCGAACTTATAGTGATGCCGCTAGGATGGGTGCTCTACGAGTCTGGCGCCCATTTGGGCTACTTGTATTTTCCGACCACCAGCATCGTCTCGCTGCTCTACGTCATGGAAAACGGCGCATCGGCGGAAATCGCGATCACTGGCAACGATGGTTTGATCGGCGTTTCGTTGTTCATGGGCGGCGAAAGCACGCCTAGCCGGGCAGTGGTGCAAAGCGCAGGGAACGGCTATCGACTAAAGGCGAGTATTCTAAGAAGGGAATTCGCGCTCTTCGGACAGTTCGCACATTTGGCGTTGCGGTACACGCAGGCGCTGATTACGCAGATGGCGCAGACCGCAGTGTGTAATCGGCACCATGCGGTAGATCAGCAACTATGCCGCTTTCTGTTGTTGGGCCTGGACCGTTTGCCAAACAATGAACTGAATATGACGCAAGAGCTGATCGCGAATATGTTGGGCGTGCGCCGCGAGGGGGTGACCGAGGCGGCCGGGAAGTTGCAGGCCGCCCGACTGATTCACTACCATCGTGGCCGGATCACCGTGCTCGATCGTGCGGGTCTGGAGGCGCGTTCCTGTGAGTGCTACCAGGTGGTCAAGAGGGAGTGTGATCGGCTCCTGCCCTACGTCGCCACGTAGCTCTCCGAACCTTTTTCGCTCGTGCACCACGGATTGGACGCAGACATTCATTGCGGGGTATGTACCCGGCCGTCATCCACTCGTGGGAAATACGGATGCGCCCTTGTCTGCGAGCCGGTAATATAAAAGCAATCTACTTTGAGGAGTGAATAACAATGCTGTGGACTATTGCAGTCATCTTGATTGTGCTCTGGCTCGTCGGACTCGTCTCCTCGTACACTCTGGGCGGCTTCATCCACATCCTGTTGGTCGTCGCCGTTGTGATCATCATCCTCAATCTGATTCAGGGCCGAAGGGGACTATAGCGGGCCAACGATACTATTCCCAAATCGCGTCTTTGCGCGGACCCGTACCGAGACGATGGTCTGACATGCTGATGAGCGAGTCCATTCTGCTCACCGCGCTGCGCGTCATCACCTTCAAACAGCACTGACATGCCGTACCGCGAGTGAGGCAACATTGGCCACGCGCTTTAGTACGTCCGATACTCGATCTAGCGCCTGGCGACTAAAAAGCCGACGAGTAGGCCTGCGGCTGCGGCGATCCCCACGGCTTGCCACGGTTGATCACGAACATAGCCATCCCCCGCGTTCATGACATCCTTCGCGTGGCGCTGGACGCGGTCCGTGCCGTCTGCAAGGTTTTTTTTCGTCGCCGTCAAACCACGTTCGATTTTTGCGCGTAGACGAGCGATTTCGGGATCGGCGACGTGCGCAACCCGGCGTAAAAGATCCTGCATGTCAGCCATCAGGTTACGGGCCTCTTGGCTGCCCGCACTATGAAACTCAAGTGACGCATCGCCGGCATCGGTCATGCGTACCTTGGCATCGGCGCCAATGGCTTGGCCGTTGTCATTGAATGTTGATTCCATTGCTGTCTACTCCACTGAATTGATGAAACTCTGCATTACGCTCCGCGCCGCGACCCGTGAGGTCATCGGACGGTGCAAACGAATAAGGCTCTCACGCATCGTGTGGGCCACAAGCTGCTCGCCGACGGGATGAGGCTCCGACGCGGACGACTACCGGCCACGAGTGACGAACATTGACCCGTCGTCGCGCCGCCGTCGGTACGCTGTCGCACACGGAAGAAAAATAGTCCGCCGAGGCTCCGGCTCCAACACCATCGTTCGGCGGCTTGCGTGTGCTGGCGTACAGACGCCGCAGCGCGCCGCTGCAATTCTGGGTTGGCCAGCGGCGGCTGCAGGTTTGCTGCATGTTGCGTATTCGTGGACTGCGTGGCGCGCATTGCTAGACGCTTGCTGTGCGCTGCGATTCACGCACGACGGCGCAGGCTCGCGCCGATAGTCGACGGCATCGAGTGTTGAGAGAGTAAACGTCACTCCGAGGTATCTACAATGGCGACTAATTCGAAGACCAACCACGGCGAAGGCAATCCGGAGGCCGGGAAACGATTCAACGAGGCAGAGACCCGGTTCGTCGAATCGGCGCGCGGCAAGCAGAAAGTTCGCGACGGCGCAAATATTCGGCCCGATGAAGAGTCCGCACTGGCGGACGCCGAGCGCCTTGGCACAGCGAGGGCGAAGGGCGCCGACGCAGCGGTTCCAGACTCGCGCCCGCGCAAGCGATGAACTGACTTTTACACTGCGGATTCCGGATGGCGCACCAATAGGAGAGATCAATTGTCATTTCCCGCTTGGATCGTACTCGGACTGATAGCCGGCTTTGTCGGTAGCCGGATCATCAACAGAACGGGCGAAGGCAAGTTGCTCGACATACTACTGGGCGTCGTGGGTGCCGTATTGGCGGGATGGCTGTTCAACATCTATGGGATGCCAGGTGTCACCGGGTTCCACGTGAATAGCCTGGTCGTCTCGGTCATCGGTGCCGTCGGCCTTCTTGTCATCTACCATCTATTTTTCCGGCGCGCGTCCTAGCTCGCAGCGGCCGCCCCGCGCGCAACGCTCGCGATATAGAGGCGGGCGGCACTTCGTCCCAAACACCGCGCGCCGTCTGCGGCGCGGCGCGCACTGTTAGCGTCTCCCCTGCCGACGAAGGAGTCCGACAGGCCCAGCACGCCGCCGATTCTTCTCCGGTGTCCACGATGAGTTCCTGGGACGACGGTTTTGCAGTCGTCGTCGCCGGCTTTCATGGTCGGTGTTTGGGATCCGGCAATGGGCCGTTGAGAGGGAGTGACTCGCGCAACGATTCGCCCTTGGTTTTCAACTCGATGCGATGGCTGTGATGCACGATGCGGTCCAAGATTGTGGCAATGCTAAGTGCCCGTCAACAAGACATTGAGACTGCTGAGAACTTTTTAAATGCCACCCCAGTTGATGAGCACTCGGCGGATGATGTCGCTCTGTTTTCCGGTGCGAGCGGAATGATTGCAGCAGACCGTGGCAATCTTATGGACGCGAAGAAAGCATGGGATCAGTTGTTGAAGATTACAGACGCCCGAGTCTGGATTGATAACGGAACATTGGGTCTATATCCCTAATGTGCTTTGCAGCCGTCGATTACGAAAAAGTCGGAATGCCACAGAAGGCTGATGCGGCGCTGGATGCACCGAAGCGGATTCTGGGTGTCGATTCCTACATCGATTGCTACCGTTCCCGTGGCGATGTGCTAGACCTTCGGAACTCATCGCTGCCTTGGCGGCTCACGGTATTGGAACTGCGTACGCAATCGAGAAGCGCTGTTGGGTCTGCATCGAGCGCGCCAGCGATTCGTCGCCGCGCGTACGTCGCAAGCCAACCCGTGCAGTTACCATAATCGTGTCCGGCGACCATGACACTCGAATGTGAACGGTGCACGGCTCGCGCTGCACAATCTTGGACACCATCCGCACCACCGGTGTCTGATTGTGGGCACACTGCTAGCCGCCCTTCCAATGGACGAGCAAAAATGAATGTGTTGCGACGGTGTTGGCGTTTCCTGCACGCGGCCTTAAGGGGGGCGTTTCGCGAGCGTGTTAGCTACAAAACAGCACTGAACGACCGCCTTCGCCTAGGAATCGGGGCCCGCCTTGGAGTTGCATTTGCCGCTGTAGGGGCGCTCGTCCTGGCGGCTAACTCCATTGTTGAAAAAGGCGTGTTAATTGAGCGCACAACGAAGATAACTCGCACTGTCCCGCCGCCCGCTGCTCCACCGACACCCATTGTACTGATGCCGCCGCCAAGCGTCGCGCCGGTTCCGGCGGTCGTTACCCCGGCACGGCGGACAGTCACATCTGACGCTTTGCTGCTGAAGCTCGATCGCTTCGACGAAGCCGTTCTCGAACGCGTTGCGGCCAACACCGATCAGGCCAATGCGAAGTATCAACGGGCCTTAGTGGACATGAACGGCGCTGCCAACGCCTTCATGACGACAGCCGCTTCGATCTCAGGGAAATCGCTCGCGAAAGTCGGTGCCGCCTTTAAAATCCACCAACGCGAGGGCGAAACGCTTATTCTCACAAGCGACGACCGGCGCGATATGATGTTGAAGTACGTGACGCTGTTCGAAGCGTTGAACGCTCGAGACAAAAGCTCGCTGGATGGATCCTGGAAAATATTCGGCCGGGTTGTTGCTCGCCAATCGTTGCTGCAATTGAGCGCTGATCTTGACGCGCTCCGTCGCCATGCTACAGCTTTCAGTTCGGCGGAAAACAGCGATGCTCTCGAAATAGCGGCTTTGCTCAAAGCCGAGCAAGCGGTGCAGAAACATCTTGACGACAATCAAACCAGTCTACGCCGATCGGAAGGCGACGCTTGGTACAAAGCCATGTGTTCTGATTTTACCGCACTCGTGGCTATGCGCGGGTCCATCGTTCAGGCCAACGAGCAGGTGCGCGACCGCTCGCAAGAGTTTTCTCAGCAAGCCGCAAGCCTTACCAAATCCGTGCCAAGCAAGGTTGAATCTCCGCCAGAAGACTTACCGCGAGTTGCCAAGAGCAAAGCCGTACAAAGCGTAAGCGGCGAGGCGTCTCCGCAAGCGGCACCGTTGCCGATCGTATCGACCACCGAAGCGCCCGGTCCGGCCGTCGTAGAGACCCATTCCGTCGTGACAGAAGCCCCGCACGATCGCTCAAAGCGGGTCGAAATAGCTTGGATAAGCGCGGGTTCCTTGATGCTCTTGACATACATTCTAGTAGGAACCGTGCTTAGCATCGTCCGCCCGGTGCGTCGCTTGCTTAACGCGACCGCGCAGCTCGCAAGAGGAGACACGGACGCGCGAGTGCCCCGCGGGGGAATCAAAGAGCTTGACACGGTGGCAGTCGCGTTCAATGCCATGGCCGAGGAACTCTCCTTAGCCAAAGCGACAGCGCGCGACTATCAACAGAGTCTCGAACTGAAAGTAGCAGAGCGCACGCTGCAACTTCAGGAGCTGGCAGAGCACGATCCTTTGACTGGCCTTCCAAACCGCCGAGAATGGTTCGTTCTCCTTCACGCCGCAATTGAGCGCGCGCGTGCGGCAGGAACGCAAGTAGGGGTGTTCTTTCTTGATATTGACAATTTCAAGTACATCAACGATAGCATGGGGCACGCCTTTGGCGATCGTGTCCTAGTGAGTCTTGCGGAACGGTTACAGTCGACAGCCCAGGCGTTCGGTTTTGCTGCGAGGTTGGGTGGCGACGAATTCACCGTCGTTTTCGACGGTGCCCAGAGCAGCGAAAACATCAAGGCGGCGGGGATGAGTATTGTTCAAGCCTTTCAGCAGCCGCTGACGGTCGATAGCCGCGAGCTTATTGTCAGCGTGAGTATCGGGGCGAGCATCTATCCGGAACATGAACAAGATGCAGAAGCGCTCTTGAAGGCGGCAGACGTCGCCCTATTTCGTGCTAAGGAATTGGGACGATGTCAGCTATCGATGTTCACTCCCGATCTGCTTAAGGCAGCGGAAGCTAACTTTTCGACGGAACAGGGGTTGCGTCGGGCTATCGAGCGGGGAGAGTTCGAACTCGTATTTCAACCGGAAATTAGCGTAGAAAATCTCGAGACGGCGTTGGTGGAGGCGTTAATCCGTTGGCGTATGCCGGATGGAAGCCTTGCTTCACCGGGCCAGTTTCTGGGAATTGCGGAAGAATCCGGCTTGATCTTGGAAATCGGCGATTGGGTATTGCGTTCAGCGATCGAGGCCGCTGCGCATTGGCATCATGGCGCTTGGCCGGAGGTGCGCGTTGCCATCAATGTCTCGCCGCGCCAGTTTATAGACGCTGGGTTTATCGATCGGTTGCAATCATTGTTAGGTACATACCGTTTGCCGCCGCAATGCATCGAAATCGAGTTGACCGAGTCCGTGCTTCAAACCGGTCCATCTACCATTGACGCGTTGAAGCGGTTACGTGCCCATGGTGTTGCTATCGCATTGGATGATTTTGGCACGGGCTATTCCTCTCTAGCATCGTTGGTGCAGCTGCCTTTGACCCGGATCAAGCTGGACCGCAGTTTGGTCGCAGAAATCGACAATAGTCCCCGCTCGGCGGCTATAGCGCATGCAATCATCGCCATGTGTCAGGGGCTGGGCCTCGAAATCACTGCTGAGGGTATTGAGCGACCCGAACAATTCGCGATGTTAATGAGACACCGCGGGATGTACCTGCAGGGCTATTTGCTTGCGCATCCTACATCTCGCGATGAGCTTTTGCCCGAAATGGCGAATGTTGCACAACGATCCCGGGAGCTCTTACTTAGATCGCAGGCGCAAATTCCGTCGAATGTCGTGGAGTTATTGCAATCCCCCTTGCGCATACTGTCGGAAGCCGGGTGAATACGAGCCGGCGGCGTTGAGATCAAGCAGTGTTAGCGGCACACCCCGCGGATCGCCGCACCGTTACCCGCTCGGAAATCCGCTAACGTTTTGATGTCTGGAGCCAAGCGACCCGTCAGCCACATCAGCTTCCGAGACGTATTCGTCGATGTGCTCGAGCAGCAAATGCGACCTTCGTGGGCCGGCGGCGCTCGGCAGAACCAGTCGTCCGGGCTTACTCGTTAAAAGCGGACCGGAGATGGGTTACGCGATTTGGCGCGTGACTGGGATTCTTTGCGGGCTCGACGTCAAGGGATTCAGAGGCGCATCGAGGCGCGGGTCGGAACCGAGGTCCCGCGAGGTGGATAGGGTTCAGATGGCGCTCAACCGGTTTGCGGGCGGATGCACGGCCCGTTAATTTTCACGGTGTAGCATTTCTCTCGCAAGCGGCTGAGCAATGCCGCGGTCAGTGCGGGATTGCCGAGAACATCTTTCCACGCGATGTAGGGCAAGTTGGTTGTAATATGAGGGTGGGTCGGCGACGGTGCCACACGGTGCCCAGGCGCGCGAACGCGTCGAGCGCTTTCAGGGCATGTATTGGCGGAATCCGCGATTTCATGGGGTGCGAAATATTCACCTCAAAATTGCAAAATTTTCACATCTCCCCGCGCCTCGTCCGATCATACTCAATTGAGACTGCGCTCGAGGGGTTTTCCGCAATTCAAACAGGGGATGACGGATGAACGATCAGCATCGGGCGGCGCCGCCGTCAACCCGCATGGCGCGCACGCAGCTTGCCGCGGCCATCTCCGCGATTCTCGCCGTCGGGGCGCAGTTCCACGCACTGCCGGCCGCCGCCGACGAAATTGAAGAGATCGTCGTCACCGCGACCCGGCGCGCGCAGTCCTTATCGGACATCCCCTACAATATTTCAGCGGTCGGCGCGGCCGATATCGCCAATTCGGGGGTCACGGACCTGCAAGGCCTGACGCGCATGATTCCGGGTCTAGTGGCTCCGGATCTCGGCCCGCGAGCGAGCAACATCAACGACACGCTGACCATCCGCGGACTCAATGCCAGCAGCGTGAATGCCGAGAGCCAGGAAATTGCGGCACCGCTGGTATCCACCTACGTCGATGAGACGCCGCTGTTCGCCAACCTCAAAATGACCGACATCGCGCGCGTCGAAGTGCTGCGCGGTCCGCAGGGCACGCTCTACGGGTCGGGTTCGGTCGGGGGCACCGTGCGCATGATCCACAACGAACCGGACCCGACATCGACGGAATTCGACGTGTCGACGCGGGCGTCGCACACGGAGAATGCCGCCAACCCATCCGAAGCCATCGACTTCATCGGTAATCTCCCGATCAGCGATACCATGGCGTTTCGCGGCTCGGGCGGCTATGAAAAGCTCGCCGGATTCACCGATGCGTTGTCGGTCGCGGTTCTCGGGCCCAATGCGCAGCCGGTGCTCGCCAATCCGAGCAACCCGTTGACCAGCCCGCCTGAGTTCACCGAGCAACGCGGCGTCGACCGGTCGGAGACCTGGTACGCGCGCGGCGCGCTGCTCTGGAAGCCCACGGATGCCTTGAAATTCACGTTGAGCTACCAGCACCAGACCGACCAATCCGACGGCTATTCGCAGACCCGGCCCGGTTATCAAAACGCCCAGACTCTTTACATGGACCAGCCCGGCTCGTTTCGAACGGACCTCGGCGCGCTCGATTTGTCCTATGACGCGGGTTTCGCGACCGTTTCGTCTTCTTCTTCTTATACGAGCCAGTCGGCATTCAGCCAATACGACTTGACCGGGCTCATCGAATCCCTGGCTGCGTATTATGGAAGTTATCCGCGCACCCTATCGCCGATCATCGATACCTCGACGGACAAGACGTTCACCGAGGAGCTGCGCTTCGTGTCGAAGAGTGCCGGACCCTGGGACTGGGTCACCGGTGCGTATTTCAGCGACCGCAAGCAAACGCTCGCGCAAGTCGAGCCGATTCTCGGTTTTGCGAGCTGGAGCCAACTCCCCGGAACGGGCAATTTCCCCGGAGTCAATCAGCCGGCCGGCTGCACCGTGCAAAGCGCGACATGCCCGTATCCGTCGTTTGGCGATGTCATTCAGTATTACAAGGGAGGCGTCCGCCCCTCGCTCAATCCGTATCCCGACTTGAACTTCACGCTGGATCGCCACGTCACCTTCAGCGACCTCGCGGCCTTCAATGAAACTTCCTACCATTTCACCGACAAATGGCAGGCCACCGCGGGCGCGCGCATTTTCTGGCAACACTACGATCAAAGTCTCGTACAGACCTTACCTATGTGCGGACCGTTCTGTTCAGAGTCAGGCACCGCCGAGAACGGTCTGACCGCCGACTCCAATGCCAAGGGCTTTCGCAACCAAATCTTCAAGTTCAACACCTCCTACGAGATCGCGGCTCACACCCTGATTTACATGACCTGGTCCGAGGGTTTCCGGCGGGGCGGCGTAAATGCCCTGCCGACCGGGCCCTGCTACTACTGCGAGACGAGTGCGCTGCTGACCTACAAGCCCGACGAAGCGCATAATACCGAGATCGGCATCAAAGGCTCCTGGGGCGGCGGATCGAGCTATACATTCACTCTCTATAATATCGACTGGAAAGACCCGCAGATCGAGGCCTACACGCTCGTCGGGGGTTTCGACTTCGTGACCAACGGCAACACCGCGCGGTCCCGCGGCGCCGAGGCGGAGGTGACGCTGCCCGTGTCGGACTCGACCAAATTCGAGTTCGGGTACAGCTATACCGATGCCATCTTAACCTCGAGTTTCGAGCGCGGCATCATCCCCGATCTGAGCGGCGTCTCCGGCGAT
>Ga0187880_1003982_pt1 | contig 11071 bp, 14 predicted proteins | sample June2016WEW_19_4_FD_132998 | JGI IMG/M metagenome (GOLD analysis project Ga0187880, IMG submission 132998) | Peatland microbial communities from SPRUCE experiment site at the Marcell Experimental Forest, Minnesota, USA - June2016WEW_19_40 | ecosystem: Environmental > Terrestrial > Soil >...
CTTCCCTGGCCAGGGTTTCGCTGGCCATCTCCACGATTTGTTCTCGGCGCGGGTCGTCGAGGTGCTTTTCCGCCGCCTCAATCGCCTCGCGCAGGGCAAGCGGCGGGTTTTCCACAGTCCTGGCCGCCGTTAGCAGGTCCTGAAACGATTTGTTCATGTGCTTATTCTTTCTCGCTCGCCGACTCCCCGGGCATTCGTGCGTCAACGAGATTGGCTTTCAAGCGCTCCACCAACCGTTGGCCGATGGGTTCGTTGATGCCGTGCCGCCGGAGCCAATCCAGGACTTGCTCCAAGGAGGCTGCGCCTGGCCCGGTATGTTCAGCCTGCCCGCAGCGCGCCAGGCGGCAACCATGCTGGCCGGTCAAAGCGTGGTATTCCACGTCGCCAAACCTTACGGGCACGCTTTGTTCCGTGACGACACCAGCTTTGACTTCCAGAAACCGCGCCTCGACCGGCCAGCCGTCCTGGGTGCGGCCTCTCATCAGAAAGATGGCGCGCCCATCTTCATGTTCATAAAGGGTGCCGGTGAGGTACAGCAGCTCCTTGTAAACCTGCGGAAAGTCCGTGGGCATTTCTTGCAGCCAATCATTGAGGTAACTGCGTCCGCAAACCGGCAGCCCCAACTGCTCGATGTGGCGACATCTCTCGGCCAGCCGTTGAGTCGTGCATTTCAGGTGGTCCTCCCGCATCGCGGAGAAGGTGAAATGCTCGATGCGGCTGCCTTTCCAGTAAACATAGCCTTGGTGGTCCCGTGTGACGTGCTCCACGCCGGCCAACCATGGCTTGGCGTATTGGCCCAAAGTGACGGTCGCGTAAAGCTGTTGGAACGTTTCGACCCCACGGGCGGTGAGATGGTTGTTGACGGCCGCTTGCACCAGGGACAAATGAAACGGTTCCAGATCGTCCCCATCGCGAGTGCGTTCGAGAATTTCGAGGATTTGCTCCGTCAAGCTGGGAGCGATTTGTGTCGCAGTGCTCATGCTAAGCGGCGAGAGCCAGGATGCGGTCGTAGCTCTCTTGTCCGGAGTCGGTGAGAACGAACAGGTCCTTGATGCGCGCAATGCCTTCCAGTTCCAGGTAGTGCTGAAGCGATGGAACGGCTTTCCCGCGCCCGTCCAGGCAGCCGGCCAAGTCCCCGACGTTAAAGTCCTCACTGCTCCCCGCCCATGCCTTGCGCCCTTCGTCCGTGCTGCGGATCCACTGATCGATGGCCCGGGTGAGCCGTTGCATGGCCTCGTCTTTTGTCCCGGCGACCGTGGTGATCTCGACCACCCGAAGGGCATCGACCAGCGCGCCGTCCATGCGGATGAAACAAACTCGGACTTTCTTCATTTCGTGGATTTGTTTGGCGTTCGTTTGCATCGCGCGAAGTCGTTTCATGGATTTTTTGCACGTGCCCGGGGGAAGAGGCCGGGCATCGCCTGCGCTTGGGACCGTGGTTCTCTAGGTCGAGCCCCGCTGAGCTGCTTTCAATATCCGGCCAACTGATAGCGGCTGGGTCAGTGTCTCGTAAGCGGCCTGTATCCTCAGGAACTCCTCGTAATCCCCGCCAATGGGCCTCGATCAGGTTTTGAATGATGTCGTTGGCGATCACGCGTTCAAAATAGGGCACGAGGTTGCACCAAACGCTGCCGCCGCCGGTGAAGAGATCGACGAGCGTGGGCCGGCTGTAATCAAGCATTGGCATCAACTGAGGCAGGAGCCGGTATTTCGAACCAGTGTAATTGAACGGCGGCTGGACCAGCATGGGCATTCTCGCCGCAGCGGTTTGCTGGGCGAAGCCAATGGCCGCTGAATCGGCATCTGCTGAAATGGACAGGCATGACGGGTGCCGCAAGCAGCTCCAGGCATCTTGGGCCGACCGGCCCCGGACTCTCAAAACTCGTCGATGGGTTTGCGCCGCTTGGGCTTGCCCAGAAAGGCTTCGTAGGTTGGTGCGCGGTGCGTGATGATCGCTTCCATTCGGTGATTTCCGTCCTGTATGGTCCAGTCCCAGGCTTCGTGGTAAAGCAATACAACCGGGGGGAGTTTCTCGCCCCGTTTGAGTTGGTTGAGATATTTGCGCACCCCGCGCCGATAATGCCCTCGGCGGTAATACATCTCCCGCCCTTCTGGAATTTCCAGCTTCAACGTCACCGGCCCTGCCCACAGATAATCGTCTGGATCGAAGGGCAACGCGAAGGCTGTCCCCGGTTTGTGAAACTTGGAGAGCCACACCCCCGCCGCTCTCCATTCTTGCCACTTCCCGCGAACGCTGCGCGCCGCGTCATATGCGGTTAGGAACACGCGAGGTTGTTTCGGTGCGCTCACAACCCTCCCACGGTCCTCCCGTTGAGATCCCAATGCTCCCTGAGAAGCGAAGCAGCTTCCCGACGGGTCAAATCGGCTTCGACCAGCTTGTCCCTGCGGGCGAACGTATCCCATCGACCGCGGGAGTTTTTCTGCCGGCACGGGGGATTTTGGCCTCGTGATCTTGGCGTTCCGGCACTTTTTCATGCAACCTCTTCGAATTCCGGCCGCGTGGCTGTCTCGAATTCCCGCAGCAGGGGTTCGAGCTTGGGTTTTTCACACCGCAGCCAGTGGCTGGCAAATCCACGGCATCCTCGGCAGCGTTTTCCGCCGTTTCCGTGCAGTCGTTCTTCCGCTGGGGGAAAGTGTTCATGCACCGCCTTCAGCAATTCAAAGCGCAGGGCGAACAAGCGCAGCGCCCCATCCCGGATGTGTCCCAGGGGAGCTTTACCGCCATAACAGCAGACATCGCGGATGCTGCCGTCGGGGTTGATGGTAAATTGGGGTCTGGATGCAGGGCAGCAGGTGCCGTCCTGCAGTCCCATGCCGTTTTTCAGGGCACGGCCGACCGGACTGAGACGATTTGGCTCACTCCATTTGGTATCAATGTAAAGATTCCCCGATTTGATTCCTTCGACAAGGAGGGGGATGGCGTGATGGCCTCGTGGCATCATGCACGCGTCCTTGGCCTCGTAGTATTCGTCTTCAGATACACTGTTGCCACAGCGCTCACAGCGACGAGTGTCTTCCTCGTAAGCCAAAGCTCCGCCGCATTGGCACGAAGGCTCGGGCAGGTCGAACCATTCGTATGGGTTTTCCAGGGCCTCTTGGAGGGCGCGCCGGCTGATGATGTGCTCTTCCCCTTTCCGGAACGGATCGTGCCAGATCGAGTTGGAAATGCGGATGCTCAGCCTTTCGCGGGCAACCGCTTCGCCGACGATGCCAGCGAATCGACAGGCAGCCTTCCACGAACGCAACCACCACCCGTTGGTTGTCATCTCCATTTCCAGCTCCTGGCTCAACGCGTGGCAGCAGAGGTGGTCGTAAATAGTGGCAAATTGCTCCAAATCCAGGGTTGGCTCGCCGCCCACAATGTTCACGCGGGGGCGGAAACCCCATTCCCGGAACGTCGTTGCCGTCAGAAGGACTTCGTCGAGGACACTCGAGGGCATCCATTCGGAGGTCAGTCCGGGTCCTGCGGCAAACATGCAATGGGCGCAGGCGAAGCAGCAACGCTTGGTTAAAAGGAGAGTAAAAGTGACTTCTCGTTCTTCACCGCTTGTGAAAGCATCGCGCCATCCTTCAAGCTTTTTGGCTTGGCTCACCTTTTCGAGTTTCGCCAGCTTTCGCGCTGCTCTTTGGGCGCCACTTCAACGCCCACACCAGGTCTTCCTCGGTCGCCGGTTTCCCTCTTTGGATCGCCAGCAGTTTGACGAGCTTGACCAGTTGCCGGATGTCCCGGCCTGACAAATGATGCTGTTCGGCAAATTGGCGGCTGGCTGCGTCAGAAAGGTCGAGCTTCTGGATCTCGCTTTGAATGCGGAAAAGTTCCTTTCGCTCCTTGGGCGCCGGATACTCGTAATCCAGATGAACCAGGGCCCGGGAGCTGACGGCATCGTCGATGGTGGTGCCCCGATTGGTCGTGAGGAAACACAGCCCGTTCAAATTCTCCAGCAACCGCAGGAAAACGCCGACGATCGCGTTCTGAACGATGTCGTCCGCGCGGGCGCGCACGTAGACATCGGCCTCGTTGATCAAGAGCACGGCGTTCCACCGCCGGGCGCGCAGCAGGGCGTGCCGCAGATTCTCCTCCACTTCCGGTGGACTGATTCCGAGTTGCGAGCATTGCAGCTCGTACAACGGCCGGTGGTTTTGTTCGGCAAACACCTGAGCGGTCAGGGTTTTCCCCAGACCGGGATCGCCTTTGAGCAGGATCAGGCATCCGCCGGCTTTTCCCGAGATTACGTCGCGATCTTCGAGTCGCAGGGCCTGCCGCAACACTTCGAGCAGTTTGCGTGTCTCCTCGGGAATGACAAGGTAACGGTCAATGTCATCCTGGTAATGATAAGGTTTGAGATCGGCGATATGGGCGATGATTTCCACGTGCCCGGGCAGGTCGTAGGCGTAAACCAGGGGATGCACTGGCACTTCAACCTCCCCGCCATCCTCATTCCATTGGGACACGTCAGCGACCCTCTCCGCTTCGGTGTCCTTGAGGTTGTGCCGATGGTCCATGACGGCCAGGCCCGGCAGATCGGGATTCTCGGGCAGGCGGTATGCCTCCGGTTTCCAACTGCCTTCCGTGTCGCGGATTTGGACCCAGCCGTGGACGACAAACTGTTCCCCGGTCTGCGCATGGTATTTCTCGTAGGTCTCCTGGCGCCGGCGGTATTCCTTCAGGAGTTCCTCGGATTCCAAACGAACGTGAAATGCCTCGAGGATCTGGGAAAGGTTCCTGCCGCGCAGGTCCCGGTTGTAGAAGTCCAGCGTGACTTCCTTCCGTTGGCCCAGTTGCCACGCGGCCAGTCGGAGCCGGATGTGTGGCGTTGAATATCGTCCACCGCTGTCCTCGCTCACTCCCTCGACCACGTACGGCAACCAGTGGCGCAGCTCGTTGCTTTGGAGAAACACCCAATAATGCGGCAGTTTGCCAAGGCAGAGGATGAGGGCCTCCTTCAGCGCGCCCACGGATTTGACTTTGTTCGACAACGGGTTTGCTTGGACCTCGATCAGGCTCCTCAACTGACGCTTGAGTCGATTGATCTCCTTGGAGGGATTCTGCCGCTTTTGGCAGGCCTCAAACAAGGTGACGCGGTCTGTCTCTGACAGAAACTGGTGTCCGACCTCCACATGAGGTCGTGGAGAGCGCCTGGCGATCTCCACCAAGTCCTTCTTTTCCAACTTGAGGCCACGGAACAGTTCGAGCGGGATTTGCAGTTGCATTGATGTTCGGGTTGCGGGGGGGAACTGCGTTGTCCTTGCGGCCGCAGGCCTCATTTGTTGCCGCGACTGGCTTTGGTCGCCTCCACGACCTGGCTCTCCCGCCACACCTTGTGCCGTGAGCAAACGAACAGGCGTTCCCCTTTTTCAATTTTCGTTTGCTGTGTGTTCCAATCCACGTCGGTCTCCCCGCCATACTCCACTTTCAATCTCCCGTTTCGGGAGAGGCCGACGGCGGCGCGGGCGGTTCCTTCGACAACCTCCAGTGTCCCGACGATCTCGTTGCCTTCTGGCGATAGCGCTTTCATGTCTTTTTGGTTTCCTCCGGTTTTACCTCCGGCCTCCAATCGAGGAATTGCTCGTTCTGGTAGAGTTTGCGAATGGTTTCCGCGCTGGTGGCCCCGGGTTGCAGCAGGCCAAAAGGGTGGGTTGTGGGCGTGAACCCGTAATAGCCTGCATGTTCCTGTCGGGTGTGCCGCAGCACATCGCTCACTCGGTAGGGTGGCCGCCCTGTTTGGGCCAGCGCCATGATTTCGTCACGCTGCGGACTATGTAATGGAGAAAGGCGGCGTTCGAGATAAGCACAGAGATTGGTAAACCAAACCGTGCCAGCCGGCTCTCGTTCTCCGCACGCTTGTGTCCCGTTCCGCAGATAAGCCAGGAAACCGGGAGCCAAGCCAAAGGGGTCCTCTTCCGGATTCATGTCCAAAAGGGCCTGGACCTCTGCATTGGGCAGCAGATGATAACAGGTGCTCCATACCTGGGGTGGGAACTGCATCTGGACTGCAGGAACACAGTATTGGGCTTTGATGATTTCCGCGGGGGTCGGCGTCGCAGCATTCCACAAGGTGCTGAACCCGTTTTCATCCAGGAGAAGGTGTTTGTTGGCTGCAATCTGAATAACCTCCGCGATTTCGCAGAACCCCCGGAACCGCCCTTGGGTCAAACGGCACTGCTGCAAAGTGTCTTTGGCGTCCTGCATTCTTTGCCGCAGTCGGGCCTCCAGGTGCGCCGGCAAATGCAGCTTTTTCAGGAAAACGGGGGTTTTGGACGTTTTGTGGTAGCAGATGATGGCATGTTCAACATCCCGGCATCGGGCGGGTTCCTCGATCGGGCTCGGTTTCCTGACCGGGATGCAGTCAACCAGACATTTGTCGAGGTCCTCCTGGCCTCTGAAAAGATAGGTCTCCTTCTGAGCCTTCATCAAGAAGAGGAAGCGTGACAAGAGTTGGCGGACAGAGGTGTGGTAAAGCTCCAGGCGCCGGTCCATTCTTGTTTCTTGGATTCCTTCTTCCAGGGCCGCCAGGGCTTCGTTCCAGCTTCGAACGGCGCAGTAGCGGATGCCTCGCAAGGCCTCGAAGTGTTCCGTCGCCCACGGCAGCGCCCCCTCGGCAACGACCAAGTGCGGTCCCTCGCACGTTTGGTTGCTGGGCAGCCGGTTCAATAACGTGGTCTCGGGCGTGAGCAGGTAAGACCCCTGCAGTTCCTTGTTAATGTCATGGACGTGGGAGAACAATTCGTCGAGGAAGTAGAACGTCGTGCCGTTCCGCAGGATCAACAGGGTCACCTGTCCCGCATTGGGGAATGCGCTGCGACTGGGCGGCAAGACCTTGGCGTGAACAATCTGAAACGCGAACATCTGGTTGTCCGGGCCGGCGGTGATCCCGGTTGGCGCTCCTCCTTCGGGCACAAGTCGGCCCAACAACTTCTGAAGTTCAGGGAAGCGCTGGAACACCGCTTGAAGGTCTGGGGACAAGGTCTTGCCTTGTGCAGTCAGGCGCCGTTGCAGCAGGTGCGCCTGCGTCTCGAGTGCGTCGCGAAGGCAAAGGTTCATGCATCCGACTCCTCAAACCGCGATCAGCTTTCGATCCGCAACCCCTTTAAGGTCATCCGCCGCCCCCCGGCGCTGAGGAACTCCGTTGCCGACGCCACTTCTTCGTCCTTGGCCCGCCAGGTGCCGTCACTGAACTGGATGTCTTGGGTCTGCCGTTCCACGCGAACCCGGCAAACGGGCTCGAGATTCCTGCGGCTGATGAGCCGGTAGGTGTAGCGATCACAGCCTGGGACGCGCGCCACCATTACGGCGGGGTGCTCTTCGAAACCCGCCAGTTCCGCGGGCAGCTCTTTGGGGAGTATAACGACTCGCAAGTCCGCAGAGTCTTCAAAGGGAGCGAGCTTGACCCGCCGGCTCCCTATGCCGGCGGCTAAGAAACTCAATGGACATCCCTGCTCGTTCTTGATCCCGGTCCTTACAATGGTGAGGGTTCTGCGGACCAGCCGGCCGCGTTGGCGCCGCTCCACAATGACCGTGTCGCCTTTTTGGCAGTTGAATTGCGCTGCCGGTTTCTTCATGCCTTTTGTTTGGCATCAAAGTCGGCCTGCGGCGGCTCTGCGCTCCGCCTATCGTTCAGAGCAGGAGCGGCCGGGCGAAAACGGCTGAGCCTTTCTTGATGAATGTGAGGCGCACGTCAATCCCGTCGGCACTGACCGGGAATTGTCCGGTTTGGATGCCTCGGAACAAGTCGCCCAGCTCTGGCGATGACATTTTGTAGATGTAGGGCTTGCCTGGCTCCGTGTCCTCAAAAAACGCCACCGCGCAGGAGCTGCCCGGGCAAGCGTAGGCATAGCGGATGCGTGCAGAGAATTCGATGTTCTCCTGAAGGGCGGCATTTGTGGGCGGCGGGGCTTTACGGGAGACGCCCGCGACCCGGATGCCGGTCATTTTGGGGTTGGCAGCTCCCGGGTGCCAATAGAGCGGCTGGAAATACAGCCGCCAGCCCTTGGTCGGTCTCTTGACTCAATGGGTAAGCCTCCGGCTCTGCCGGAGGACTCGCAGAGTTTGACGGTTCCGGGAGTGGCTCGGGTGTGAGGATTGGTTTCTTTCATGCGCGGTGAGCATGGAGTCCGACGGAGGAGCGAGAGCAGGGGAGCAGGCTGCCACGACAAGAGGGAATTGGTGTGGTGTGTGGATGCTGAAGCTGGGCACGGGTGAAGCGGGCGAGGATGTTGGAAGGGCGCGCGAAGGGTCGCCCGAAGGGCCATGCGGCTTTGAGCCGCTCCACCTCCGTCAAGCCTCCGGCTTTGCCGGAGGTTGCTGACAACATCGCGCATGGCTCACTGTTCACACGGGTAAGTCTTGCGCGGGTCAAATTCCGCGAGGTTGTTGATGTTGCCTTCCGCCAGACAGTGGGCCGCGCGGCCGGCGGCGTCTTCATCGCGGAAGAAGCGTTCGTCACGGGCGGAATAATCGACTGGGTAGTTGCCGTCAGCGCGGACAACGCGGGCTCCTCCCAGTCCGTCCGCCTCGACCGCAATGCGTTCGTCCACATCGCCGTCGTACAGCGCAATCACTGCGTTGCGGTCGGAAATCTTGAGCCGCTCCCGCAGTCGTGCGATCCGGCGTTCCAGGCGGCGGATCTCCTGTTTGATTGGGCGCTGATCTTTGGGGTTCATCTCGAGCTTCATGGGGGTGCGGCCAGATCCTGCGGCAAAGCCGCTCGGGTCGCGGGGCTGGCATTCAGGATTTCGAGGATCAGCTCAAGTAGTACGCGGCAATCATTTGGCAGCTCGATGGCGCAGCGAGCCATGTCACGGCGGGAATTCTGAGGGGTGAGCGTGATCTTATGGTTGAAACTGTCCACGTAAATCCCGGTCGTGATGAACGTCCCGTTTCGGCCCAGAGACCGCGTGATGGTGCCTGGTGGAAATCGAACCAACCCGCTTTTGAGGGGGCTCATGTGTGGTGGTGGGAGATCGCTTCCAGGGCCGCGGCGATTCCCGCGACATAACGGCGGTCCTCGACGTTAATCCCGGCGCAGGCGTGGGTCAGCACCAGGCTTTCCAAGCCGTCGATGGCTGCGTTGTAGCTGGCCTGGTATTCTGCCCCGAAATCTTTGTCCGCTGGGGTGATGTGGAGCGTGGAACTGCTGGCGCCCCCGCCCCGCCCATCGAGTTGCAGGGTGATGGTGTCGGAGCCGACCCGGACCTCGATTGTCTTCACGCCTTTGTGTTGGCCCAGCGTTCCTATTCGCGCCGCTTCACGATTTCTCGAGCAGCGCAAGGAGCTCCTGTTCCGAGATGACCGGGATGTTCATTTTTCGGGCCTTTTGCAGTTTGCTGGACCCGGAATCAGGGTCGGCGGCCACGAGGTGAGTGATCTCTTTGCTGAAAGTATCCGTGTATTCATGCCCCTTGGCCCGGATCAATTGCTCGAAGTGGCTCTTGGGCCGGGAGAGCGAGCCGGTGATGCAAAACCGATGTCCGCCCGCCTGGCCCGGCGCCGGGGCCTTCGGGGTGATGATCTCCACACCGGCGTCGAGGAATTTCTGGATGAGCGGCTTTTGGGCAAGCAGATCCTCCTGCAAACGCCGTCCGGTGTTGGGCACTCCCGCTTGATCCGCCAGCCGAATCAATTTGTCCGAAAGCCAATCGTCCAGCCTTTCGAATTCGCCGGGGACGGCTTTTTGAATCAAGGCCACGCGGCGCTTGCCAAGTCCGAAGATGCCTAAAGAGCCCAGGAGTTGGCTGAGCGTCAGGCGGCGGCGTTTCTCGACCTCGGCCAGGAACTTGTCGGCGCGCTTCTCGCCCAACCGGACGCTGCCGCCCAGCTTGAGGGCGGCCAGTTGGTCGCGCCGGTGCTTGAGTGTGTACAGGTCCGCTGGATCCTTGACCGCCATGTCCTGGATCAAAGACTGGATGAGGTTTTCGCCGATGCCGATGATGTCCAGCGAGGTAAGGAAGCGGTCGATCTTCCCGGAGAGCTTTGCGGAGCATTCCGGATTGAGGCAATAAAGCGCCGTGCTTTCGTCCCCCGAAACATTGCTGCGGCGGCCGACTTGCCCCTGGCAGGCGGGGCAGCATGTGGGCTCCGGGATGTTTGCGGATTCCGGCGCCTTCTTCACCACCTCCAAAATGCGCGGAATGATGTCGCCGGCCTTAATGACCCGGACTTTGTCCCCGATGCCAACGTTGAGCTGGCGAATGTTATCCCAGTTGCACAGGGTCGCGGAGGTAACGGTTGTGCCGCCGATTTGAACCGGGTCGAAGGAGGCCGTCGGCACCACGCAGCCCGTGTGCCCGACGCTCACGGCGACGGCGCGAATGACGGTTTCTGCCCCTTCGGCTTCAAACTTGAGCGCGACCTGGCCTTTCGGGCGCTGGTCGGTCTCGCCCAGGGAAAGTTGCTCAGCGATGCTGTCCAGCTTGACGACGATGCCGTCAATCCAGTACGGCAACGTGGGCCGGTCGTGCTGCGTTTTCAGGTACCAGTCCCAAACCGCCTCGGCGGTCCCGGTGAAACTCGGGGCGGGTTCAAATCCCATCGCCCGCATGGCTTGAGTCTGTTCGGTCTCCGTGGCGCACAGCGGCCGGCCGCTGCGGTCAAAAGCGCGGAAGGCAAACACCTGAAGGAGCTCGCTTTGGTGGCCGTTTTTCCGGCGCGCAATGCCCACGCAGCAATTGCGCGGGTTGGATTGAGCGTCAGGATCGATCTGGGCTGACCAGTCCTCCGTGGACAGAATGACTTCGCCGCGCATGAATCCGGTGAAGGGACGGCCTCCCAGCCGGCACTGCGCAGGGATGCCGCGGAATTTGAGCGCGTTGGCGGTGATATCCTCCCCCACCAGACCATCCCCGCGCGAAATGGCGGCAGCCAGGCGCCCATCCTGGAACTCGAAAGAAAAGGAACCCCCGTCCATCTTGTAGGAGGCGTGCAGCAATTTGCCCTTGGCGCCAATCCCTTTCACCCATTTCTGGAACTCCCCGATGTTGGTGGCTTTCGAGAGAGACCCCATGGGGACGGTGTGCTGCCGCTTCTGCAAGTGAGTTTGCCGAACGTGGGCGC
>Ga0187880_1003991_pt1 | contig 11052 bp, 7 predicted proteins | sample June2016WEW_19_4_FD_132998 | JGI IMG/M metagenome (GOLD analysis project Ga0187880, IMG submission 132998) | Peatland microbial communities from SPRUCE experiment site at the Marcell Experimental Forest, Minnesota, USA - June2016WEW_19_40 | ecosystem: Environmental > Terrestrial > Soil > Wetlands...
CGCTTTCCGCCCTGGAAGGGCGGGTTGCCGACGACGGCATCGAAGCCTGGCCGATCTCGGTCAACGAGGATCTCCGGGAACTCGAGCGGCCAATGCAGGCACTGGCGGTCAGGAGCCATGGGTGGTCGTCCATCGTCGAGCCAGTACTCGGCTCGGAGACGTAGGTCTTCGAGCCGCACGGCCTTGTCTTCCGCATGCTGATCTGATTCGAGCGCGACACGGACGTCCGGCGCCACGGCGACGAGGCGGCGCGCCAGTGCTTCTTCCGACTGCGTGGCGGTTGAGACAGCGGCGCCAACAACCACGTCCCCAACGACCATCAGGCGCTCGAGGTCCGCACGCGCCTCCTCGAAGAGTTGCCGCTTGGTTTCGGCATTGGTGACGTCCAGAACGAGGAACGATTCGAGCTCACGCCGTTTGCAGACTGCGTCGTGTACGAGTGGAGCCATCACCGTTGTCGGGTCGAAGAGAGTGCCACCGTGCAGTTTTGCGCCCTTCGCGGGGTCGAGTTGGAGGTATTCCAACTGTGGGAGTGAGGTGATGCCAAGGAGCGAGTCCCCGACGCGAAGGGCGTGGTTGACGAAGCTGAAAGGGCGATCCTTGGCGAGCGTGACGAGCCAAAGCGAGAGCTTCGCCATCTCGACTGCCATCGGGTTGCGGTCCACCCCAAAAATGCAGCGGTCGGCGACGAGGCGAAGGGCGAGGATCTCGCGGTCGGTCTCGTCGCCGGGCAGCGGTACCGGTGCACCTCCCCGTGGTCCTACCGGATCTCCTGGCTCGACTCTGTCGAGTGTCCAGGCTTCGAGCAGCCGTGCCGCGAGGTACCGGCACGCGGCAACGAGGAAGGCGCCCGATCCCATGGCGAGGTCGCACACCCGCGTATCGAGTAGCTCGGCAGCGGGCCGGAGCTGCCACTGATCAGGCGGAGTTCCCTCGGCCGGGCCTGGTTGATACACGAGCGGTTCGAGGGCGTAGCGAACCATCTCTTCGGCGAGCGTACGCGGCGTGTAGTAGGTGCCCGACGAACGGCGATCGCCGGACTGGGTCATGACAATGCTGCCGGGCAACCACACCTGGGGAAGGCCGCGCAGGTCTCGGCGAAGGACACCCACATAGGGAGCGATGCGGTCGGCAAGCGCGTGGTCGTTGTCACACGCGCTGGTCAGCCGGCTGATGTCGTCGGCCGAGCCGGTTAGTCCGAGTGCCTTGGACACCGCCTTTGAGCTGAGACCAGTCTGCTCTGACAACCAGGCCTCCAAGTCCTCGTTGCCGCGGCTCGCGTGCGCTTCCACCTCTTCGAGTGCAAGTTCGGGTTGCTTCATTCCCGCCAGACCGAGAACGACGGTGTCTACGGGGACGGCCGCGTGGTCGAGAAGTCCCTCGTATACGTGGCCGATCTGTTCAACGTCGAGTGTCCGGAACGACAGCCGTCGCGCCTCGGTCGTGCCGCCTCGCCCCGAGAAGCGGAGCACTTGAAGGGCGTCGAGGACGTGGAGGACGGTTCGGTCGTCGACCGGCAGGGGCGCGCCGGGCGTGGAGTGCAACGGCCCATCCGGGTGACGGCCTTCGATCCAGGGGAATCGGTTGGGGTCGAAGAGGCTGCCGCCGTAGGCCGGAAGGGAGAGGTCCTCATGGTGCGCTCCGGCGTACACCATGCGAAACGTGGCCAGCAGGCGGTGCCAGGCTCCGGTGCGCCGCTCGAGCACATCTTCGCCGTAGGTGTTGGCCTCCTCCTCGAGTTGTGCTCGAAGCGTCGAGACAGCGTACGAGGCGTCGTAGACGGCGTCCCCGAGCAGAAACAGCCCCCGCTCCTCGGCACAGAGGAGGAAGACAAGCCGCATGAGCACTGTGACCGCGCCCTCGTATACCTCGGCATGTTGCAGGTCCGCGAACGGCCGGCCTCTGCGCTCCCGGTTGATCTTGCTCCAAGCGTCGACGAGTAGCTCAACAGCAGCACGTACTTGTCGGCCGAGTTGGTCGGTGACTTCTGCCTCCGCGTTGGCCGATTCGCCAAGCAGGGCCTCGAGCGTCTCGCTCTCTGCCACGGTGAAGAACCGGCGGGCACCGAGGAGGGTGGTGAAGGCGTCGAGGGTCGAGCGCTCCTCAAGCCATAACTCGGCGTCCCAGGTGGCTGTGCCGCTCGCCTCGCCAACGGGGGCATCGACGAGCGTCCAGGTCTCGCCGTTGGTAAGAAGCCCCAGCCGCACCCCGGTCGCACGGCACAGCTCCTCGAGACGGTCGATCGGGCTGGCCGCCCAGATCGCTCCCTCTGGCCGCTCGTCTAAAGGCGTGGCCCAGGGGCACTGGACGACGAGCAGTCGCGTCCGTGCCGCGCCTTCGCTTCGCTCCGGGTCGACGACCGCATAGTCGGGTCGCAGCTCGACGCCGTACTCAGCGACTCGGTGCGTGAGTCGCGCGCCGATGCCCGCGCCATGACGGAGTACCTCGTCCGGGTGACCCAGTAGCCGCGCGAGCACCCAGCACACCCAGAGAGGAGACAGCGTGGGGTCGTCGCTCACCTCGGCGTAGGCGACCCGTAGTTGCTCGACGAGCTCGAGATCGGTCGGTTCGAGGCCAGCGGGGAACGCCCGGGTGAGCACGGGGAGAGTGAGGAATGGCCCGGAGACCTCGATGAGCGAGAGCCACTCGGCGTTGAAGCTCCTCGTCGTCACCGCCGGGCTCCAAGGTGCTCTGGGACACAGACCTCGATAGCGGCTGGGAACAGCCGAGGCGTCGGATCGCCGTAACGGCGACGAACGAGAGCTGCCTCAGCTTCTGCCTCGGCCGGGATTTCCTCGAGCCGGCGCTGCAGCGCGTCGAGGTCGCGCTCTACTTGGATGCGCTCATCGGCGGCGAATAGCGGCAGGCTGAGCTGGAGATTGGCTGCGGAATGGCCGAGCTCGGTTCTGATCGAGCGCGCCAGCTCCTCCAGCACCTCCACGACCGCTCGAGCGTCTTCGTCGGCTCGCCTTGCCAGCACCGCTGCCAGACTCTCGGCCCGCTCCTGTTGGCGACGAACCAGGGAGGTGAGAAGCGCTTCGGAGAGAGCCGGCCAGTTTTCGGCCAGCTCTTGGCGCAGGGCCAATGGGGGGACGCCGAGCGTTGGCGCATCGAGAATCGCTCCGACTTGACTGACAGTCGGGATGCGGGCAAAGCGCCGGTTGCGGACGAGCCCACCTGCTGCAACGACCTCCTCGTGGAGGCGGTGACCGTCTGCTCCCGTGATTACCAATCGGCCGTGGGCGATGATCGCCACCTCGTCGACGATCCTGTCGGGAATCACCCGTGCCGTTGCGCGAGCGAGATTCGCCTCGGTGCCCGTTGCCCAAACCTCGGCGCGGAGCAGCCAAACGGCCTGGGCGACGAGGCGATGTCCGAGGTGGGCGAGCACGACGTCGTCGTGGCCGGCGGCAACCTCATGGTCGAAGGTGATAGGCCGCAGTTGGCCCGTGACGGGATGGGCGAGACCCTCGGTGGTCCTGGCCCAGCTTCCGGTAAGGCGCGGGAGACGAAACGCGCGCTGCGGACCGCCGTCTTTGCCTGGACGTTCCACAATCGTTTCGATGAGCTCCGGCTGATGAGCAAGTGCCAACGCCGTCCGCACGACCCGCTCGACATTCACCGGTGCGAGGTGAAGCTCGACGACGCTCTCGGCGAGGCGCTCTCGCAGCCGCCCGATCTGCTCGCGCAAGTCTCGGTCGAGCCTTACGAGGCGCCCTTTGGGTGCGACCCGATTGATCTCATCCACGTCGAGGTAACGGCGGCGACCCAGCATCTTCTCTTCGACCTGGATAGCGATGACCGGTCCGGCTGATCCGAGATCCTCACGAATGGCGTTCACCTTCTCTGCGACGAGGTGCAGGAACTCGAGGTCGTCTTCGAGCGACCCGGGCAGGGCGGTGGCGAAGCCTGCTCCGACAAAGTGGCAGACGAGCACCTCCCTGGCACGTTGTCCGTGACGGTCGATCCGGCCGTTTCGCTGCTCGAGGCGGTTCGGGTTCCAGGGGATCTCGTAGTGGACGAGGCAGTGACAGTGATCTTGCAGGTCGATCCCCTCGCTCGCGGCGTCGGTCGCGAGCAGGATCCGCACAGGGTCAAGTGAGGGATCTGCTTGGAACACAGCCTTGTTGTGCTCCCGGGCCACTTCGTCCATGCCACCGTGGAGGAGCGCCAAGCGGTCCCCACCTAGGTCGTGGGCCTCTAGCAGATCGACCAGGTAGCGCTGGGTGTCGCGGTACTCAGTGAAGACGATCACGCGCTCGTCGCCGAAGCGGCGTACGCCGTCGGAGGCCGCCGGGCGAACGACGTCATCGAGCCACGCGAGAAGCGCGGTCGCCTTCGAGTCGGGTCGTCCCTCGGCCTGGGCAGCCCAGACCGCCAATGCGTCGAGCAAACCGATCTCCTCTGGGTCGAGTGAGCCGACGTATTGGGCCGAGGTGGTGAGCGCGGCCCGGACACTCTCGGCGTACTCCTCCTCGTCGGCGACGTCGTCCTCAGTACGGTCGATCGCCGCCGTCAGCACTCGCAATGCTGGGCGACGCTCGGTGAGCCGTCCACGGCCAAGCGCGGTCTCCCGGTGCACCCCAAGCGTCCGGGCGAAGGCCGCTGGGGAGGAGAAGAGCCTCTTCTTGAGCAGCTTGAGGGAGAACTCCACAGCCATGCGACCTGGCTCGTCGCTGACAGAGCGCCGGCGCAAGGCGGCATAGCTCTCCAGCAGGCTATGTGCTTCTCGCTCCTCGGGCCGGTAGGCGACCTCGATGGCCCGGACCACGCGGCGGGGAAAGCGCGGCGTGCCGTCGGGAAGCGGAGGGAGCTCGGACTTGAGTCGTCGCACCATAATCCGCTGTAGCTGGGCGGGATCGGGATCCACACCTCGGGCGAAGCGCTGGGCGTCGAGAAGCTCGAGCAGGGCCGTCCAGGACTCCCGATAGCCATTGTGGGGAGTCGCCGAAAGAAACAGGCGGTGCTCGAAGTGAGGAGCGATCGCGCGGACGGCCCGCGTGCGCTGAGAGTCCGTCGCGTAGCGGCCCCTGCCTGAAGGAGCGACGTTGTGGACCTCGTCCACGATGAGTAGGTCGAAGGTTCTCGGGTAAGTGGGCACGGCCGGCAGGACGTCTCTGAGCAGGCGTATGGGACGGTCCCGTTTCAACCAGTCGATCGAGACGATGAGCCGGGGGAAGTGAGTCCACGGGTTCGCCCGCAGCCCACGGGTGCGGCGCAAGTGGCGGAGGAGCTCGCTGTCAACGATGCGGAACTCGAGGCCGAACTTCTCTGCCATCTCGTCGCGCCACTTGACGCACAAGCTGGCCGGGCAGATCACAAGGACCGTACGGGCGCGATGGCGAAGGAGCAGCTCCTGCACAACGAGTCCTGCCTCGATGGTCTTGCCGAGGCCAACGTCGTCGGCGATAAGCAGGTTCACCCGGGGCATCCGAAGAGCCCGCACGACGGGATCGAGCTGGTAGTCCTCGATGGCGATCCCCGAACGGAAGGGCGCCTGGAGAGCGGACGAGTCTGCCGAGGTGACCGCTCCCCAGCGCACGGCATCCAAGAAGGCCGCGAGCCGGCCGGGCTCGTCGAGGTGCCCGGAATCGAAAGCTGGCATCATGGCCCGCTCAAGCACCTGGGCGCCTGGTTCGAGATTCCAGAGCACTTGGATGGACTCGTCGTAGCGGTCGTCCTCGACCGAGGTCAGCGTGACCAGACGCTCCGGCTCGCTGCCAGCACCGATCCGCACCGGAAGCGCGCTCGACGATACGTCCGCCACTACCCAATGACGTCCCCGTACCCGCACGAGCTGGCCCGGCTCTGGAGTGCCGGAGGAAACCGACGAGATATCCAGGCTCATCGGCGTGGCCTGCTTCTCCGCTTGTCGTAGTCCACGATCGCTCCCGACTAACGACTATTCACGCCTGCAATAGGTGGGTGTCCTTACCGTAGCGAGGAACAGCGAGCTGAACCTAGACCGCACGGCGGTGCGCCTGACGAGCTCCTCGAGCGCCCGGCATGGATGAAACGCGCTGAGTGCTGCGGGACCGATACCAGCGTGTTCTTTCCGGAGGTCCAGGAGTCGCCCAACCCGGAGCGGGCGATTTGCGCCAAGTGCGACGTACGACCGGAGTGTTTGGACTTCGCGCTAAGCCGGGGAGACAGTGCCGGCCTCATCCGCGGAATCTGGGGCGGCACGTCGGACTGGGAGCGGAGCAGCTTGCGAAAGGTGAGCCCGGGAGCCGCGACGGCTGCAAGCGCGTAGCATGCGAGAACGTGCAAGCCGTCGCGTGGGTGCCCGAAGACGACCCTGATCTTGATTGGGACCTCGCTATCGCCATTGCCGTTGAGTGGATCGAGGAGCGTTGCCGAGAGGAGGGTGCTCCCGGCCTTTTGGTGACGCCTTCGCTCTCTCCCATCGGGCCTTCGACGCTGGAAGACTTTGCGCGCCGCCACAGACGCACGAGCCGCCGGTCTCGGCGTCCGCAGGCCGCTGGTCCAGTCTTATGCGTCACGGCTACGGCTGAGGACCTCGAGTTCGCGACACATCTCGCGCGTAGGTCATCGCTCGCAGTTCTGGAGTCATCCTTCTTCCCACTTCGAGGTTGGGCTGCGTGGCTGGGCGCCCGTAACCTCGCGACGGGCGAAGCAACTCCCAAGCTGCCGGCAACGATCCGCGACGCCGTTGAGCGTCTCAAGTACTACGGGAACAACGCCTTCGCCGAGCGCTTCGGGAAGGATCGTGCGCGGTCGATCGTGGGCGAGCTGCGGGGACGAGGAGACTTCGATCGCGATCTCGTGCTGGGTGCGGTGCTCGCAGCCGGCGTGTCGGCACATGGCGTCAACAATCTCGCCGCGCTGATTGACAGAGTGCGCTGAGCGGCGCCGGCTCGGCAGGGCGACGAGCCAGCCGAACGCGTAGGGTGTCCGGTGTGACGGAGCGGACCGACGAGGAGCTGCTCAACTTCGACCGGGAGGGAATCGAAGACTGGGATGAGGCGGGCGCGATGGTGCTCCTCGTCGAGCAGCCGGACCTCTACCGCAATCACCTTGCCGTCGCGCTCTACCTCGACGGATGGGCCGCCAAGGTCGAGGAGCACGAGCGGGCAAGCTCGTCGGCGCAGTTCAGTCGCGGGTATGTCGAGGCGCTTCGCCAGCTCGCCGCCTATCTGCGAAAAGGCGCCCTCCTACCCGGTGGGGAGCAGCTCGACCCGGAGTGAGCGCCGCCGTCTGTCGCTGCCACGTGACACGAACGTGACACAAGAGGTCGGCACCCGACACCGCGTCGATGGCAGCGAACGTCTGCTTCGCGACGCAACAGCCGGAGCAGACCGGAAGCGACGATCGTCTCGCTGAAGGAGCTCGCGACGCGGGCTGCCGAGGCGACTTCGGTCGCGACGCTGCTCGGCATCGAGGGGGCCGCACGGCTCTACTTCGAGTCGTTTGCCACGATGATTCGCTCCGAGCTCGGGTTGCCCGGCACAACTTTCGACTTCAATGGACGTAACCGGCGGCCGCCGAGGAACGTCGTCAACTGCCTGCTGTCCTTCGGCTACGCGCTGCTCACCAAGGACCTCACCGCAATCACCTACGCTGTCGGCTTCAACCCTTACCTCGGCTTTTATCACAGGCCTCGCTTTGGCCAGCCCGCGCTGGCTCTTGACCTGGCCGAGGGCCTCGACCACCAGCCACCTGACTCCCGGGCTCGTGAGGACGATGTCCGCCCGTTTGACCTGCCAGTTCACGTGCTCGGTCGGCCAGTCGAGCATGGAGGTGAGCAGCTCGCGGAGGATCTCCTCAGTGGCGCGTTCGGGAATGCGACCGAAGCGATCGCCCTGGACGAGGTGTCGTCGACGGAGGTCGGCGAAGCCCGGCCAAGCTGCGCGGATGCGGTCACAGCGTCGTTGAGCAGGACCAACACCTCAGGCATGGCGAGAACGTATCGCTGTCGACGCGTACCCGCGGACCTCATGAGAGTGCGCGGACGACTTCCTTGGACAGGCCGTGGGAGTCTCTCTAAAGCAGTTGCAGCCCCTCACACGCACGACCGAATCGCGTGGTCACACGCTGGTCACAGATGCTTGCGGATTCCTCCGGACAGCCCATCATGGAGCGCGGGTTTGCCAACTGGAATAAGCCTCCCACCTGGACTTTGGCGGACTAGCTGGACCGGGCAGGATGAGCCTGGCGGGAGTTCAAGTCCCGCTCCGGGCACTCACCCTCCCTCGCGTCGTTTCTGGCTAGAACCCGAGTGCCGTTCTTTCGATCAGGTCTTCTGATGGCTAAGAGTGCGCTGAGGTCAAGGTCGCCGACCGCTCTGCCTGGGTCTTCGCTTCTGACGGAAAAGTGAACGGTACCGTTCAATCTGTGTTAGCATGGTAAGTGGTGGACGACGAGGAGCGGGCCGAAGAAGAACGGGCCTTCTCGTCCCGCGACGTTCAGGGGACAGCAGGACTCTCTTCCCGACAAATGAACGACTGGGATGCTCGGGGTGCATTGCCGCACGATCGTGCGAGCGGAACCGCTTGGCGGCGCTACTCAGGTCGCGAGGTCTTCGCGATCTTGGTCTGCGCCGAGATCAGGCGAAGGTTCGGCATGCCGGTGGAGAGACTGAAGTGGGTCCAGGACTTCATGCTGCAGGACGGCGCCGATCATCTAAGGGTTGCGATGGAGATGATCGGTGGTCTCGGACTTGGCGTGTGGATCATGACGGACTGCCGCAAGACCTTCCTGATGGACTCGGAACTGGAGTTCTCGGGCATGTGGCGTAGCGGGTACTTCGGCCCTCACGAGCGCGATGGCGCGGGCTTCGTCCTGCTCAACGTTGACCGTCTAGTTCAGTTGATGGTCACCCAACTTGGCCTTCCGCCGCTGAACCGCCCCGAGGTTGGTGCAGGACTGATGAAGGCGCAGAACATGAGACCGGACGAGTTCAACGCGATCCAGATGATCCGCAACGGCGACTACGAAAGCGTCGAGGTCGTCACGCGCGACGGGACGATCGCGCTCACGAGGGCGAAGTCGACGCGGCCGGACTTGGCGGCCGCGATGGAGTCCGTCCTCGACGAGGACGACTTCGAGACCATCACAGTGACCAAGAAGGATGGCAAGGTTGTGCACGTCGCGAAGGAGGTGACCGTCAAGCCCCTGCTGGACAGGCCACTAAGGAAAAAGCTGAAGTGAGTACCGCGCGACTGGCCAGAGAATGACCCTCAGCCTGTCGTGTGTCCGAGGTCCGAACTACTCCAGGCCACAGGAAGCACCTGAGCTGGGACTTGATAGCGCAGCGGAAGACCTGCGCTTGCGAGGTCCTGGTGCTGTCTCTGGAGAAGACACGGAAGCTGCTCGGGCCGGAATGCCCGATGAACGACAAGGAGTTGACGGCGCTGCTTAACCAGCTAAGTCAGATTGCCGCGATCGCGCTAGACGCGATCGCGTGCGAACCCACCTACACCGGCCGAATGCGTGATCCGGGAGGAAGACCGCAATGACGAAGGCGGTTCTCTACATCCGTGTTAGCACACTGGAACAGGTGGACAACTACTCGCTAGATACTCAGGAGCGAGCCTGTCGGGACTATTGCGCACGCGAGGGATTCGAGGTCGATCGCGTGTTCCGCGAAGAGGGAGAATCCGCAAAGACTGCCAACAGGACACAGCTCCAAGCGATGCTCAACTACTGCGCTGTCGAGGCGAAGCGCAGGTCTATCGCCGAGGTTGTGATCTACAGGGTAGATCGCTTAGCGCGCGAGGCACAGGACTACCTGGCCATCAGAGCGTCACTCCTGAAAGTCGGTGTCCAAGTGCGTGCTGTGGCAGAGGTCTTCGACGACTCGCCCGCGGGCAAGCTGATCGAGAGCATTATGGCGGTGGTCGCACAGTTCGACAACGATGTGCGAGCCGCGCGTACCGTCGCCGGAATGCGCGAGGGGCTCGGCCGCGGTCGGTGGATGTGGAGGGCGCCCCTCGGTTACGTCAAGGGAGACCGATCATCACCGAGCCTCGTACAGGACATTATGGCACCGCTGGTTCAGCTCGCCTTCGAACGCGTAGCGTCGGGCGGGGCGACCAGACGCGACGTGCTGGCGGAGGTAACCGGCCTCGGTTTCGCGACCCGTTGTGGAGCGCCGGTGAGCCTTCAGTCCTTCGGGACCCTGCTCTCAAACCCGCTATACATGGGCAGGATCGTAGTGCCCAAGTGGGACATCGACGGTCCGGGTGACTTCGAGCCCATTGTCAGCGCCCATCTGTTCGAGTCGGTGCAGGCGATCCTTAAGGGACGCTCGGCAAGCAAGGAGTCTCGGAACCAAGACCACCCTGACTTCCCGCTCCGAAGGGCCGTGCGCTGCGGTCGCTGCGGCACACCTCTCACGGCAAGCTGGTCAAGAGGTCGAAGCGGGCGCTACCCGTACTATCACTGCCGGAAGAAGGGGTGCCGAGGCACGAACGTCCGAAAGGAACTTCTCGAAGGCCTCTTCGTTCGCCACCTCGAAGCCCTCAGCATTCGGCCCGAGATCTTCTGCCTCCTTGACGCGGTGGTCGAGGAGGCCTGGAAAGACCGCCTCCGTGAGTCGCTGGTCGTAGAGAAGAGGCTTGCAACACGCATGAGTGACCTCGAACTGAAGCGGGATCGTCTCGTCGACGCGTACCTTGATGGACACCTCGACCAATCCACCTACGAGCACCAGGTCATACGCCTAAACCAGGATGAGGCGCAGATGAAGGTCCAGTTCGCTGCTGCGCAACCCCCCGAGATCAATCTGACCAGGACCCTTGCTTTTGCTCGAGTGCTCCTCGAAGATCTGCCCGGTTGTTGGAACCGCCTGGACTGGCAGCAGAAGCCGCCTTTTCTGCGGGCGTTGTACCCAACCGGCCTCACCTACAGGGATGGAAGCATTGGAACCGCCCAAACGCCCTGGTTGTTGGCCCAAATTGGCGCCGATTCAAACGGGGAATACGGTTTGGCAGCCCCAACGGGATTCGAACCCGTGTCTCCACCTTGAGAGGAATGTGCAGGGGTATGTCGTGACCTGGGGTACTGCTCTAAAGCCCAGGTGGATTGCTA
>Ga0187880_1003995_pt1 | contig 11050 bp, 7 predicted proteins | sample June2016WEW_19_4_FD_132998 | JGI IMG/M metagenome (GOLD analysis project Ga0187880, IMG submission 132998) | Peatland microbial communities from SPRUCE experiment site at the Marcell Experimental Forest, Minnesota, USA - June2016WEW_19_40 | ecosystem: Environmental > Terrestrial > Soil > Wetlands...
CGGTGATGTCGCGCGCGATGACGGATATCCCCGTAACCACGCCCCCAGCATCCTTGATGGGAGAAAGCGTCAGCGCCACCGGAAATCTCGACCCGTCCTTCCGCAGGTGCTCGTGCTCGAAGTTGACGTACGCGCCGCCGCGAAACAGCCTTTCTTGCATGACGGCCACAACGTCTCGACGCCCCTCAGGTATAAATATAGAAAACGGTTTTCCCTTGATTTCCTCTGCCGTGAAACCATACATACGCTCCGCGCCGGGATTGCAGGTCACGATGATCGCATCGCGCGTAACACTGATAATGGCATCATCCGTCGAATCCACGATGGCTGCCAGGCGGGAGATGGTTTCGAAAGCCCGCTGGTTCTCGGCGCGGAGGCGTTTCTCTTCCAGCGCCCGCTGGACGGCGGCCGGAAGCCGCGCCGGCCGGTCCTTCAGAACAAAGTCCGCCGCGCCTTGCTTGATGCATTCCGCCGCCCCTTCGTCGCCCAGAGTACCGGTCACGACAATGAGCGGAATGTCTTTTCCCGAGCGCTTCAGGATTTCCAGGGCGTCGAGCGCGGTCCAATTGCGGAGGTTGAAATCGGCGAGAATCACATCGTACTCAGCCTGTTCCAGGCTCTCCCGGAAGAATTCCGCCGAGTCCGTAACCTCCGATTGCATGGTGTATCCACCGTTCTCCAACACGCTCGCCGTCAGCTTCGCGTCGCGCGGGCTATCTTCCAAGATCAGCACCCACAGGGGGGGCCGGGAGGAGTTCACTTCATCACGCTTTGTGGTATCCGGCATGTGGACATCCTTTTGGTGCAGAGAGAAAAACCCCTTAAGGGCGAAAAGAGCTCGGCGGCGGCGGCTCGTTGACCACCAGCCAGAAGAGCCCCAGTTGCTTCACTGCCTGGCGGAAGGCATCAAATTCCACCGGCTTCTGGATGTAAGCATTCACGCCCAGCCGGTAGCTTTCCGCCAAGTCCCTTTCTTCGCGCGAGCTGGTGAGCACCACCACCGGGATCGCTCGGGTGCGCGGGTCGCCCTTCACCGCGCGCAGGACTTCCAGACCATTGACCTTGGGAAGTTTCAAGTCCAGAAGCACCAATTCGGGTGGGCGATCGAAGCTGCGGCCGGCGAATTCGCCCCGGCAGAAAAGAAAGTCGAGCGCTTCTTCCCCATCCCGCGCCACCTGAACGGCATTGGCAAGGTTTTCCTCACGCAAAGCGTGCAGAGTCAGGGTGACATCCTTGGGATTGTCTTCGACGAGGAGAATTTGTAGTTCTTCTTGGATCATGTGTTGCCTCCTGAGCCGGTTCGTTTTTCCGTTGCGGGATCGTCCGACGATCCCAAGGTAAAATAAAAGGTCGCGCCCATATCCAGTTCCGCCTCCGCCCAAACGCGCCCTCCGTGTTTATGAATGATGCGCTGAACCGTGGCCAGGCCCACGCCGGTCCCTTCGAAGTCTTCCGTCCGGTGCAGCCGCTGAAACACCCCGAAGAGTTTGTTCACGTACCTCATGCTGAAACCCACGCCGTTGTCGCGCACTAAGACGGCACGGGCGCCATCTTGATCGGTTGCTCCCACTTCAATGATGGCGGGGTTCCGCGGGCGGGTAAATTTGACGGCGTTCGAGAGCAGGTTGACGAAAACCTGCTTCATCAACGCGTGGTCGCACTCGACGAAGGGCAGCGTCTCAACCTTCCACTCGATCAAGCGATCGGGGTTCGCGCGCTTCAAATCGGCCATCACTTCTTCCACCAGGGAGTTCAGTCCGGTCGCCTGCACGTCCAGTTGCTTTCGCCCCACCCGCGCCAGATGGAGCAAGTCATCGATCAGCGTCCCCATCTGGAGGACCGATTCGCGAATGGTGGCGACGTATTCTTGCGCCTCGGGGGACAGCTCGGCCTGTTGCTTTTCCACGAGCAGTTTCGAAAACCCGTCTACATGGCGCAGCGGCGCCCGCAGGTCGTGCGAAACCGAGTAGGTGAAGGCTTCGAGTTCCTTGTTCGCAGCCTCAAGTTCCGTGGTGCGCTGGGCGACGCGTCGCTCCAGGTTGGCGTTCAATTCCCGAATCTCCTCATCCGCCCGCTTGCGGTCGGTGATGTCGCGGTTGGCCTCGAGTACGTGGTTGCCCTGCGGGTCACGGACAAGCACCATGCGGCTGTCCACAATAATCCGCCGGCCGTCGCGCGTGCTGTGCTCCAATTCACCTTCCCATTTTCCGTCGCGCTCCAGATCCTGGAGAATTGTTTCCATACCGTCCCGAGTTGTCGTTTGCAGCAATTCGCGAGGGACCCGGCCGACCGCTTCCTCACGCGGAATGCCGTAAAGCCGCTCGGCGCCGCGGTTCCAAAACGAGATCGGCCCCGGCAAACCCCAGATTAAGATCGCGTCGTAAGTCTGATCGAACAACGAGGCTTGCCGCCGCAAGGCTGCCTCCGCCCGCCTGTGCTCGGTGATCTCGCGGCTAAGCAGGAAAAAGACGAAGGAGAGAACCCCAACGGCCAGCACGGTTCCCACGACGAACAACCCGATTGCCGTTCGCGTGCCCGCCCTTAAATTCCGCGACCGCTCCTCCAGCAGCCTGGTCTCTTCCGCCGTCATCTCGGCGATGAGGGCCCGGATCGCGTCCATTTCTGCCTTGCCTTGGCCGGAGAGGACGAGCTGCCGGGCCACCTCGAAGCCCTTCTCCCTCCGCAATTGGAGGCCTTCATCGAGAATCGCCAACCGTTTTCGAGCCAACAGGTCGAACGCCGCCACGCGCTTTTGCTGGAGGGGATTGCCCGCAGTCAATTCGCGGACACGCTGCATCGCTTGGAAGGTATCGGTAACGCCCCGGTGATAGGGTTCAAGATATGTCTCCACGCCGGTGACGAGGTACCCCCGCTGGCCGGTTTCAGCATCCGTGATGCCAGCCAAGGTCCGTTCCAGCTCCAGAAGAATTTGGCGGGTGTGCGTGACCGACTGGCTGGCGGCGATGAATTGCGCCGTATTGCGGTAGGAAATGACGCCCACGCCCACCAGCAGGCTGACGGCCACCACAAAGCCTACAACAATTGTCTTCTGCTGAGCCCAAATCATGGCGCGCATCCATTCATAAGCGGCCGGATCCTGCTATGCTACCGTCAGCGTAAAAGCCAGGATATTAGCAAAGGTTTCCCTGCCGCGAATCCTTGGGCGGCTGATCACCCTTTGGGTTAAGGGTCTGGCTGGCTGGAGAAAAGAAGGCAATATCTTGTCAGCCGGGTCGGGCGCGGGCGAGGCCCAGCGCTTGGATAGGACGGGGTCTGGCATGGGTTCGTGTTCCCGGAGCCAAGTGAGACAAAACCCGCCAATTGGCCGGATACCAACGTGAACTTCTATCTATTTGACTGTCAATTGTTAAGTTTTTTCAGGATGTAAAATATTTGTTAAATCCGAATTCATGAATAGGAGATCTGCCGATGTCGAGCAAAATACCCATCAGCGGACTCCATTGTCCATGAGATCGCCCGGGGTTCATTGCCCACCCCAATGTGCCCATTTTCCGGGTGGGATGTTTCACGACTTGGTGTCGGGTGTTCGGCCCACCCTTGACAGGAAAAGAATCCTGACGAGTTGCAAAATTTATTCCGGCTATAAAAACAATTCATTTAACGTGTAAGAGGGGGGTCAGGGATAATTAAAGATGCTTCGTCCGCGGGGAAGCTGTCTTTAGGGGGATGAGACAGGGCTCTAAATCATTGATTTCGTTACATGTTAGCGACAAACGAAGTTCAACCCCATAGGTGAGTTTCCGGGCGGGATTCCTCTTGTCGGCAGCGCATTCGGCGATAGTGATCTTGACCGCGGCCACTAGGAATCCGTCCGAAAGCCATCTGAGTCCCGGCCCGTAAGTCATCAGTCATCAGTTTTCGGTCGTCAGTAAGAACTCTTCCCGAAGGATGGCTCTTACGGACGACTGATAACTGACGACTGTTTGTGCGAATCGATATGAGTCACGAATTCACTCTCAACGGCTTGCCCAAAGCGCAGGGTCTTTACGATCCGCACAACGAACATGACGCTTGCGGGATCGGCTTTGTGGCCAATATCTCCGGCGAGAAATCCCATGACATCGTCGTGAAGGGGATCGAAATCCTGATCAACTTGACGCACCGCGGAGCCTGCGGGTGCGACCCCCAAACGGGCGATGGCGCCGGCGTGTTGATCCAAATTCCCCACGCGTTTTTCGAAGGTGAATGTTCCCGCCTGGGTTTTCCGCTACCCTCGCCCGGTGAATACGGCGTGGGGATGGTTTTCCTTCCCGTCGAACCCCACGAGCGAATGTCGTGCGAGGCCATTCTGGAGGAAATTGCACGCGACGAAGGCCTGACCGTGCTGGGATGGCGCGACACCCCGGTGAATGCCAACACCATTGGGCGCCTGGCCCGCAGCACACAGCCGTACATCGAGCAGTTTTTCGTCAAGCGGGCCTACGGCATGGACCCCGACGCGCTGGAACGCAAACTCTACATCCTCCGCAAGCGCGCGGAAAAGGAAGTGGACCGGACCAATCTGCGGGAGAAGAGCTTCTTCTACATTCCCTCGTTCTCCTGCCGCACCATCGTTTACAAGGGCCTCCTGCTCGCGCCGCAGATTGCCAACTTTTACCTCGAGCTGTCGAATTCCGAAGTGCGGAGTGGCCTTTGTCTGGTCCATCAGCGCTTCTCGACGAACACTTTTCCCACCTGGCATCTCGCCCATCCCTACCGCTACATTTGCCACAACGGCGAAATCAACACCCTGCGCGGCAACGTGAACTGGATGAACGCTCGCACTTCCGTGCTGGCCTCCCCGCTCTTTGGCGACGACATCAAAAAGCTTGAGCCCATCATTGCTCCCGGCGGAAGCGATTCGGCGAACCTGGATAATGCCGTCGAGTTGCTGCTGCTGGCGGGGCGCAGTCTTCCGCACGTGATGGAGATGCTGATTCCCCAGGCCTGGCTGAACGACCCCACCATGCCCGACGACGTCAAGGCGTTTTACGAATATCACGCTTCGTTGATGGAGCCTTGGGACGGTCCAGCCGCCGTGGCCTTTACCGATGGCCGCATGATTGGCGCCAAGCTGGACCGCAATGGATTGCGCCCCGGCCGATTCGTGGTCACCAATCGCGGCCTGGTCATCATGGCTTCCGAGGCCGGGGTGCTGCCGGTGGATCCGGCGGAGGTTCGCTTCAAAGGCCGCCTCGAACCCGGACGCATGTTGCTGGTGGATACGGAAAAGGGGCGCATCATCCCCGACGAGGAAATCAAAAGGCAATTGGCGGCGCGCCAGCCCTATACGAAGTGGCTGAAGGAAAACCAGGTCACGCTGAAGGATCTGCCCGATCCCCAGCGCATGCATCCCAACGACAACTCGACCATCCTCATGCGCCAGCGGGCCTTCGGGTACACCGACGAGGACCTGAAAACCATTATGCTCCCCATGGCCATGAACGGCGAGGAGCCGGTGGGATCGATGGGGACCGACACGCCCCTTGCCTGCCTATCCGACAAGCCGCAACTGCTCTTCAATTACTTCAAGCAGATGTTCGCCCAGGTCACCAATCCGGCCATCGATCCCATTCGCGAAGACCTGGTGATGTCGCTCTACGATTACATCGGGCGGGAAGGGAACATCCTCGACGAGACGCCGCAACTCTGCCACACGCTCAAGAAGCGGCATCCCATTGTGACCAACTGGAATTTGGAGAAACTTCGCCGGGTGAGCTGGGGAGATTTCCTGGCCACCACGCTGCCCATGCTCTTCCGCGTGGAAGGCGGCGAAAAACGCTTGCAGGAGGCCGTGGAGAGCCTTTGCCGCCGCGCCTCGCTGGCGATCAAATCCGGGTATACCCTGCTGATTCTTTCGGACCGCGGCGTGGATGAAGAGTATGCGCCGATTCCCACGCTCCTGGCGCTTTCCGCCGTGCACAATCACCTGGTCCGCGATAAAACCCGGAACCAGGTGGCGCTGATCGTGGAGACGGGCGAGCCCCGCGAGGTGATGCATTTCGCTTTGCTGGTGGGCTATGGAGCCAGCGCCATCAATCCCTACCTTGCCATCGAGACGCTGGAGGATCTCCACGCCAAGGGCTATTTCCCTCAGGAATACACTTTCAAAAAGGTGCTGAAGAATTACATCAAGGCCGTTGACAAGGGGCTGCTGAAAGTCCTTTCGAAGATGGGAATCTCGACTCTCCAGAGTTATTGCGGCGCACAGATTTTTGAGGCTGTCGGGTTGAACAAATCACTGGTGGAGCGCTACTTCACCGGGACGTCGTCGCGGATCGAAGGCGTGGGCCTGGAAATTCTGGCGCGCGAAGCCCTGATGCGGCATAAGTTCGCCATGCAGCCACAGGCGGAGTCCGACACGGAACTGGAAATTGGCGGCAACTATCAGTACCGCGTGCGCGGCGAGAACCACATCCTAAACCCCACCACCATCAGCAAACTTCAGCACGCGGTGAGGACCTCGAGCTTCCCAACTTTCCAGGAATACGCCCGCATTGCCGATGGGCAAAGCCGCAATCTCTATACTTTGCGCGGCCTGCTGGACCTTCATCCCGCAGGGCCGGCAGTCCCCATAGACGATGTGGAACCGGCGGCGGAGATCGTGAAGCGCTTTGCCACAGGCGCCATGTCTTTCGGGTCCATCAGCAAGGAGGCGCACGAAACCCTCGCCATCGCCATGAATCGCATCGGGGGGCGCTCCAACACCGGCGAGGGCGGCGAAGACGAAGCGCGCTTCAAACGCGATGCCAACGGCGATTGGCGGCGCAGCGCCATCAAGCAGGTGGCGTCGGCCCGCTTCGGCGTCACCACCAACTATCTGGTCAACGCCGACGATCTCCAGATCAAGATCGCCCAAGGCGCCAAGCCCGGCGAGGGGGGACAACTTCCCGGCCACAAGGTGGATGAGGTCATAGCCCGGGTGAGGCACTCCATCCCCGGTGTAGGGTTGATCTCGCCGCCGCCGCACCATGATATCTATTCCATCGAGGACTTGGCGCAGCTCATCTACGACCTCAAGAACGTGAATCCGCAGGCCAGGATTTCCGTCAAGCTGGTGGCCGAATCAGGCGTGGGCACCGTGGCGGCGGGCGTGGCCAAGGCTCATGCGGACGTCATCCTCATCAGCGGTTACGACGGCGGCACCGGCGCCTCACCCATCTCCTCGATTCGCCACGCGGGGATTCCCTGGGAACTCGGCCTCTCCGAAACACAGCAAACGCTGGTGATGAACGACCTGCGCAGCCGCGTGCGCCTTCAGGTGGATGGAAAGCTTCAGACCGGGCGCGACGTGGCCATTGCCGCCTTGCTGGGCGCGGAGGAATTCGGCTTCGCCACCCTGCCGCTCATCTCCATGGGCTGCATCATGATGCGCAAGTGCCACCTGAACACGTGTCCGGTGGGCGTGGCCACGCAGGATCCCGTCCTGCGCAAGAAATTCCAGGGCCAACCGGAGCACGTCATCAATTTCCTTTTTTATATCGCCGAAGACCTGCGGCAGATCATGGCGCAGCTCGGCTTCCGCAAGCTGGATGAAATGGTGGGCCGCGTGGATTGCATTACCCAGCGCCACGACGTTGACCACTGGAAAGCCAGCAGCTTGGATCTTTCCGCCGTGCTTTACAACCCTCATGTGCCCACGCGCGTAGGGCGCCACTGCACCATTAAGCAGGAGCATGGCCTGGAGAAATCGCTCGACTACCAGTTGATTGACCACGCGCGCGAGGCCCTGGAGCGCGGCCAGAGGGTTTCCATCAGCCTTCCCATTCGCAATACCCACCGCACCGTTGGCGCAATGTTGAGCGGTGAGATCGCCCGCCGGTTTGGGGAAGCGGGCCTGCCGGATGACACCATCCGGTTCCAGTTTACGGGGTCGGCGGGGCAAAGCTTCGGTGCGTTCCTGGCCAAAGGCGTCACCCTGATTCTCGAGGGCGAGGCGAACGACTACGTGGGCAAAGGACTCTCCGGCGGCAGGCTCATTGTTTACCCCCCGCGGAATTCCTCGTTCCAGCCGGAAGAGAACATCCTGGTGGGCAACGTGGTTCTGTACGGCGCTACGAGCGGCGAGGTTTTCTTCAACGGCATGGCCGGCGAACGTTTTGCCGTGCGAAATTCCGGTGCGACTGCCGTAGTGGAAACAGTCGGCGACCACGGCTGCGAATATATGACCAGGGGAACGGTGGTGGTGCTGGGAAAAACCGGCCGCAATTTTGCCGCGGGCATGACCGGCGGTATCGCCTATGTGCTCGATGAGACGGGTGAATTCGTGCGCGTGCGCTGCAACCGGTCGGGCGTGGATCTGGACCCCGTTGTCGATCAACAGGATATCGACCTCATCCAAACCTTGATCGCGCGTCACGCCGAGCTTACCGAAAGCCCCCGCGCCAAGTGGATTCTCGACAACTGGGAGACCATGCTGCCGAAGTTCATCAAGGTTTTCCCCCACGAATTCAAACGCGTGCAGGGAATTCCGCGCACTATCTTGAATCCGGAGCCTGGAATTCGGAATCCGGCGGGGGCGCTGCATGGGTAAACCTACCGGAGGGTGTAGGGCCGAACAGCGTTCGGCCTTACGAGCGAGCGCCGCTCGCCCCTACGTTCCATCCCCGCGCGAGGTGCTGCATGGGTAAACCTACCGGATTCATGGAAGCCACGCGCGAGGTTCCCACGCGCCGTCCTGCGGACGAGCGCGTAAATGATTACCAGGAAGTCTATCAGACCTTCCCTGAGCAAAAGCTGCGCACCCAGGCGGCGCGCTGCATGGATTGCAGCGTTCCCTTTTGCCACACGGGTTGCCCTCTGAGCAACATCATCCCCGACTGGAACGACCTGGTTTACCGCGACCGCTGGAAAGACGCTATTCGTACGCTGCACGCCACGAACAACTTCCCGGAGTTCACGGGCCGCATCTGCCCCGCGCCCTGTGAGGCTGCGTGCGTGCTGGGCATCAACGAGCCGCCCGTCACCATCAAGAACATCGAAAAGACCATCATCGAGCACGCTTTCAAGGAAGGGTGGATTCGGCCTGAGCCGCCGTCGCGCCGGACCGGCAAACGCGTGGCCATCGTGGGCTCGGGGCCGTCGGGACTCGCTGCCGCGCAACAACTGAACCGCGCGGGACATTCGGTGACGCTGTTTGAAAAGGCCGACCGCATCGGGGGCTTGCTGCGGTACGGCATTCCGGATTTCAAGATGGAGAAGACCGTCCTCGACCGGCGCCTCGACCAAATGCTTCAGGAAGGCGTGGTCTTTCAAACCAGCGCGCACGTCGGCAAGAACGTGCCCGTGGAAGACTTGCGCCGTGAGTACGACGCCCTGCTGCTGACCGGCGGCGCCGAAAGTCCCCGCAACCTCCCCGTGCCGGGGCGGGAATTGAAGGGCATCCACTTCGCCATGGAGTATCTACCCCAACAAAACCGCCGCATCGCGGGCGACGTTGTGGACGGGCAGATTCTTGCCACGGGCAAGCGCGTGGTGATTATCGGCGGCGGCGATACCGGAGCCGATTGCCTGGGCACCGCGCATCGGCAAAAGGCGGCCGCAGTTTATCAATTTGAAATCATGCCCCAGCCACCGCTCGAACGCTCCCCGAATACTCCGTGGCCGCTCTGGCCGCTTCAGTTGCGCACCGAGAGCGCCCACGAGGAAGGCGGCATTCGCGACTGGGCTGTGGCTACCGTGCGCTTCACCGGCGATGAAAACGGCAACGTAAATCAACTGCACGCCATCCGCGTCGGCACCCCACCGAAGTTCGAGGCAATCCCGGGCACCGAATTTACCCTCGATGTTGACCTTGTGTTGATTGCGATGGGGTTCCTCGGCCCCGTCAAGAATGGCATGATCGAGACGCTTGGCGCGAAACTCGATGCACGGAGTAATGTGGAGACTGACGCGAATTACATGTCGTCCATCCTCGGCGTCTTCGCCGCCGGCGATATGCGCCGCGGCCAATCGCTAGTAGTTTGGGCGATTTCCGAAGGCCGCAAAGCCGCCCGCGGCGTCGACAAGTTCCTCATGGGCGAAACCCACCTTCGATAGCTGCACTTGATGATGTGCCACAGGATGTGGCGGGATTGAAGCATGCCAAGCATCGACATTCGGCAACTTCGCGACACCCCACAACTCAAAGCCTGGCTGCGGGCCGGCAAAACCGTAGAACTCCGCGAGCGCAACCGCCTGATCGGCCGAATTGTGCCGGAAGTCTCAGCAAACACAGTGCGTAAGTGGCCGGATTTCGCTGCCCGGCGCCGTGAGATTTTCGGCGACCGCGTCCTGCCCGGAGCCGGCCTCCTCATTGAGGAACGCGAGCGGTCACGCTATTGAGCAGCTACGTTCTGCATGCACATGCATGTCCATGCTACAATACATTCATGCGAACCACCGTCGAACTTAAACCTGAGCACCGGAGCCGCCTGCTGGCGATTGCGGCGAGGCGAGGCCAGAAGGGCTTTTCCACTGTTCTCAGCGATGCTGTCGAGTCGTATCTTGGTGAGGAAGCTGAGCGAGAACGACGGCGACGAACGGCCCTGCAACTTCGAGGGGCACTCAAGCGCGAGGAGGCGGCTAAATTGCGGAAAACTGCTGCTGCCCTGCGCGAGAGTTGGCGATGATCATCGCGGATACGGACGTACTGATTGACTATTTAGAGGGACGCCGCCCCGGAGCGGAGGCGGTTTCGCTGGCCCTCCGCCAGGACCAGTTGCAGACTTCAACTCTTAGCTGTTTTGAATTACTTGTAGGTGTTCGAAGCAATCGGCAACAAGAAAACGTGCTCGCCTTACTCGACAGTATCCCCATCTTAATGCTTGATTTCGATGCCGCACGAAAAGCCGCCGAACTCCATCGGCTGCTCGAACGCTCAGGGATTAGGATCGGGATGGGCGACAGCCTGATCGCCGGAATTGTGTTGGCGCGAGGAGGAACCCTTCTAACCGAACTTCGCCACTCCGCTGAGCGAAATACTTTTTTTATATGGGGTTACAATTTTATTCCGTCACTATAGGGCTGACCTCGTGCCAAGTCTTGACCGGCTTCATGACTTCCGTGGGGA
>Ga0187880_1003996_pt1 | contig 11049 bp, 8 predicted proteins | sample June2016WEW_19_4_FD_132998 | JGI IMG/M metagenome (GOLD analysis project Ga0187880, IMG submission 132998) | Peatland microbial communities from SPRUCE experiment site at the Marcell Experimental Forest, Minnesota, USA - June2016WEW_19_40 | ecosystem: Environmental > Terrestrial > Soil > Wetlands...
ACTGAAATGAGAGACCTGCACATAAGGCCCGAAAGAGCACATGGATTGAAACTGGAGATGAGCTTTTGCATGTAGCCTTCGTAATTTCCCGTCTGAACAAGCCATTGCTTGAATCTGCCCAGGGGAACGTTTCCGAATGCATATAAATTCGTGAAAGTGATGCCGAAGTTTCTTTCCAGTTCCAGCCGGAACTTTTTTTCTACCTGTTCTTGTGACGCAGCCAGAAACGCTCCCGTGGGGTTGCTGACCAGATCGAGCTTGAGTCCGGTATCCGGCAGACCGTATCCTCTGGAATTCAGCTTTCTTAGGGCTGCAACCACCCTAGCGAAAACGTCCTTTCCACGTTGGGATTCAAACTGTCCTTTGTGAAGCGATGGAAAGGAGCAGACAATTGTGACCCTGCGGCCGGTGCAGAGGTCTAATATGTGGTCATTGCCACCATCAGCCATGAGCGTGAGGTTTGACCGGAGAATCAGTTCGGTTGTTAGCGGGGACAAGCTTTGGATAAGGTGAGGCAAAACGGGGTTCATTTCCGGGGCTCCCCCGGTAATGTCGATGACCCTGAAAACATGGCGCCGGGTGAAATCGATTACCGCCTGAGCAACTCCCATATTCATCAATTCGTGCCTGGCCGGCCCGGCTTCCAGGTGACAGTGCCGGCACGTCAGGTTGCAGAGCAGGCCAACGTTGATCTGGAGCACGGTTGTCTCGGCTCGAACCAACTCCAAACCCCGCCGGTTCAGGAATTGGGGAAATGCTTCAACTGCAGCTTTTTCTGATACCATGCCCGCGGTTCCCGATATTTTCCCATCCTCATAGCTTTTCACAAAACAACTTCGTGCAAGATAATACGTCTTTAATTTTATGCCAGGATCGCTGCCGTGGTCCAATCGCTTCAGTCGGAGAAAACAATGTGGAAAATAGGAATCTCCTATTTGACAAAGATGTCGTGGTGATTATTAGGGAGCGAATGAAGCCTTGGATAGAGAAGTTTTGATTCATTTACAGGAGGTACAGATGCTACAGGTAAAAGAGGTGGAAAAGAGATTGGCCGGTATCGTTTGTGACGCAAACGCTAGTTGTCACGCCCCTCCGTGTCATGCCCCCACATGTCATGCTCCTCCATGTCATGCTCCCGCTTGCCACGGGCCCGGTAGCAGCAAGTAACTCAGCGTGCTGAGGGGCGCTCTGGGCCAAAGCCCCTCAGCATCCCCTCTGTTTGCTCCACTGCCTTGAATAGCACATGAACAGGCACGTTTTTGAAACCTGTGGGATAAGAATCAACAGGACATGAGGTAAGGCCGGCGAGTATGCTCGAAATTGAAATTCCAGGGTTTAAACGCCTGTCCCTGTCCAATCTGGTGCTCGATTACAACGGGACTTTAGCCTGTGACGGGAATCTTATAGCCGGAGTCCGGGAGCGGCTTGAGCTGCTTTCCAAACGACTTGGGATCTATGTTCTCACTGCAGATACTTTTGGCGGCGTTGGCAAAGAACTTGCCGCGCTGCCCTGCCGGGTATCGGTCATTCCACCACAAAATCAGGCCCTTGCCAAAGCAGAAACTATTAGAGACCTGGGTCCCGAACGCTGTGTAGCGATCGGAAACGGGCGGAACGACCAGGCCATGCTTAAAGAAGCCGCCCTCGGCATTGCAGTCGTTCAGACAGAGGGCGCTTCCATCGAAGCGGTGCTTTCTGCCGATGTCCTGAGCCGGAATATTATCGAAGCACTCGACCTTCTACTCAATCCACTGCGTCTAACTGCAACCCTGCGGGGCTGATAGTTAGACAACATCTACTTTCTTATCCGCAAACCTCGGGAAGGTTGCTCCTACCCGGACTGCGGCAGCCTCGAAAAGCCCGCCCGCATGGAAGGAGTGCCAGGGAGCAGATCGGATTTATCTATGCCTTCCATAGGAGTAGATCGCATTATTCAATTTGACTTTCTTGCCCGTTCCTCCTATCCTCCGGCCTGTAAGATTCTGGAATTTACAATATTCTGGGGTTCGCGTTGACGTTGCTTTTTCATTCCCCCTGGTTTTGCTCTCTTATGCGCATCCTGCTCGGCGGCATTTTTCTTATGGCCGGAGGCGCCAAAATTGTTGACCCCCGTGCCTTTGCCCGCACTATTTCCGCATACGGCCTGCTTCCCGAGGAACTGCTTGTCCCTACGGCAATAGGCCTTCCAGTCATTGAACTTCTTGCCGGACTCTGCCTTTCGTTTAACGTTCGCGGAAGCCTTACGGCCATTTGCGCGCTTTTGACATGCTTTCTTTTCGTCCTTGGATACGCAATCTCGAAAAACCTCGATGTCGACTGCGGCTGTTTTTCCCAGTTGGAAATCCATGCAAGGAACAGCCTTCTCGTCGCGTTTCTGAGGGACCTGGGTTTAATGGCTGTCGCGTTTTATCTCATGGCGTGTAAATGACTTCAGGTAAGTAGTCACCGCAAAGACTTATCGTAGACAGGCTAGGGAGAGAAAAGCTTTCCAAGACAGGATTAACAGGATTACTCCCCCTAAGTTGGGCGGGGGGATTTTAGCGAGGAGGCGTATCATGAAGTGTGATGTTAGAAGGGGCAAATTTCTTTCACTATTCACCGCTCACTATTCACTATTCACTTTTCTTATTCTTGGCTGGATCATGACCTGCAGCATAAGTGCAACCGCTTATGCACTCGAATGGGGCAGCAAAGAATTGGAGACCGAGAAACTTGCAGTCCAGTTTGCAAATCAGGTCAAGAAGGGCGGTTACGGCTTAGTAACGACCGAGGAATTGAAGGAGTGGTTAGATAAAAAAGAGCCAATGCTCATAGTCGATACTATGCCGCTCGAAGACAGCTATAAGAAAAACCACATTCCCACCGCGCTTCAGATCGAATTTCCTGTAGAAGAAATGTCCCAATTGGATGAGGCAAAAAAAGCGGCCCTCGAAGAACTCCTCGGTCCGGACAAGAGTCGTAAGATCGTCTCCTATTGCGGGTTCACAAAATGCGGCCGCAGCCACAACGCGGCAATGTGGGCGGTAAAGCTGGGCTATACGAACGTCTACCGCCAACCGGGCGGGATAAAGGCCTGGATGGAGGCGGATTATCCGGTCGAAAAAGGACAATAAATAGGGTATCCACCGCTGGTCCACCGGGACTGAAAGACGCGATCCAACGTGGGCCGGGTCGGTGCGGGCAAATTCCCCTGAGCTTCTCGAAGGATGTGCCGGCGAGCGGCTCTTCAGTTCTTTGAGCTTTGTCTGCACCGATCATGTCCGCCTTCCACAAAGCCCGCTAAAGATTTCTCGAAGATCTCTATCGGTCAGATCGCGCAAAAGCTCGGTGCCATAATCATCGGCCTCCACCTCGTCTTCGTTTTCCTGCATCGGGCAAGGGGATTTCCCACTAGCTGTCCTGCTCCTCACCTGCAATACGACGGCTGTTCTATTGTCGGCCAGGGCTTCGAATCCGGCATTATTTCCGACCCAGTGATCGCATTCGTCGTGGCTTCCAGCGAAAAGGAAACAAATCTCCTGTCTCCCCATGACAGCTATTAAGCGGTATCCCCTTACAAGATCGAACTTGATGCAATTTGGTATGCGTGCTTCACCATACCTGGTGAGTCTTCCTATCTGTTTGGGACTGCAAATACCTTCAAGGGCCCGATTGATTATCTTCCGGGCGTGTTCGGCAGCCTGTAAAGCATTTCCCCCTCCTTTCTGCATGGCATTGAGCTGCCTGATTACATTTGGACTTATACGGACATTTAATTCCATCTGCATAAGTTTCTCCTCAAAGCGACCCCGATAAGAAAAAATAAGTCCTGCGAAGGGTTGAAGCCGGCGCAGTTTTCAGAAAGGTGCGTCTCGATGTGCTATCCTTTTGGGTTTTCATTCATTATCCGGCTCTCGGGATTGAGTATGGCCACCCGGCCGGCCGCCTCGGAACAGGGCAAGCCATCTAAACCGATGTTTTAGCTTTATACCGGCGCAGCTTGATTCCGTCAAATCGATCCCATCGAAAAAAACAATATAAGGAATAGGAACACCCTATCCAATCTGAAAGATGGCGAGGCCCGTGCCCAAAAGGCGGAACATTCCCGCCTGCCCGTGCCAGGCGGGCTGAGTGAACGGTGAAATTTGCACCATTCCTCGCGAGGTGATGCGGCCACACAAAGTGCCCTCACAAGGCGCCCTCACAAGGAATCGGGCGCGAACTTGAAGCATCCGGCGTGCTTCCACTGTGTATAGCGCGAACCCGAAGCGCAGTGAGGGTTCCGTGCCTGGACTTGAAGCATCGGGCGTGCTTCCACTGTGTACAGCGCGAACCCGAAGCGCGGTGAGGGTTCCGTGCCCGGACTTGAAGCATTAACCAACGGCTGGAGCATCAAGCCCGGACCTGAACGAAGTGAGGGTGGGCACTCACAAAAGATCGTGCCCGGACTTGAAGCATTAACCAACGGCTGGAGCATCAAGCCCGGACCTGAACGAAGTGAGGGTCCAGCGTTTCACATGCTTACTCAGCGGTAACCGCGAACCCGAAACCTGGTGAGGGTGGGCACTCACAAAAGATCGTGCCCGGACTTGAAGCATCAAACTACCGGCTGCAACGTGAGGCCCGGACCTGAACGAAGTGAGGGTCCACCAAGAGGAGTTATTTTTTCTGTTCACCATTCACTATTCACTATTCACTATGGTTACCGTGGATTCTTTGTCGATTAGTGTTTAAAATGCGGATATATTTCAACTGTCGATCAAATTTTCTTCGGTGGATGCCTCATTCTGGAGGGGGCATGGTATGAACGAGCTGTTAGCGCCCGGAGGCAGTCTCCGGATGGTCGAAGAGGCCTTTGCAGGAGGTGCGGAGGCTGTTTACGTCGGCTCAAAGGGGTTCAGCAGGCGAAAGTGCGCCTGGGAGCTTGAAGATTCCCTTATACGCGAAGCAATCGAGATTGCGAGAGGACTTGGCGGGAAAATCCGGATTGCCCTGAACGCCGAGATTCCGCCTGAGAAATGGACGCTGGTAGTCGAAAAGGTCGGGAAATACGCATCTTGGGGCGCTGAAGGCGTTATAGTCAAAACACCCGAAGTCATGCAGCTTGTAAGGGATAAATTCCCTGAACTGGTCATCCACGCCAGCGTCGGGTGCAATATCCAGACGGCTGCGCAAATGGCCCGGTATAAAGAATATGGCGCCACACAGATCGTCGCCGCCACGGAAATCGATACCCCGGCCAAACTTAAGACTTTCAAGGAATCGGCCGACAGGCTCGGGCTTTCAACCGAAGTGCTGGTACATGGCAACAGATGTGTCGGCGGGGTCGGCAACTGCCTCTTCCACGAATTGATCAGCGACAGCTATATAAAACGCACACACCGCGACGAAGACGGAAATGAAATAGTCGAATATGAAGGCTGGCCGGACAGGAGCGGAAGTTGCTTCAGGTTTTGCCTGCTCACCGATGAGCAGCGGCGCAAAGTGCTCAGGCAGCGCTCCGTTGGAGATGAAAAAATCGAAGAAATCAATTCCCGCATCAGGAGCCATCCGAACGTTGCCTTTGTCATTAATGGAAAAGAGCTCTGGGATTACATGGACCTGGGTCTGCACACCCTTAAGGTGCAGGGTAGAGAATACGCCGCCGAGATGATCGGCCGAATGATCTCCTGTTACCGGACATTGATCGACGCCCACCGGGAGGGCAAATCCTTTGACGATCCGGCTTTGGTCCAGCCTCAAATTGAGCTGGATGAGATCGGCAGGGACCGGGACCACGCCCGGATGCAGAAGACCGCTGAACTGCAGTCGAACATAAAAGGCTTGTTCGCCTGAACCACGAATTGACCTGGACCACGTGGACAGGCATTTTGAGGACAAGACTTCTCAGAGGGTGGCAATCGAGGTCGAGATCTAATATCCCGTATCTGTATCTTTCGGGAAGTTTTTGCGAGCTATTGTTTTCTCCGCGATTCCGGAATTCTCCTTTTCGAAAGAATCATCGCGTACATGGCGTCAATCACGATGCGTGAAAAGGCTTCATCGCTGTTCGGCATGCGCTTGTGGTGTCCTTTTTGCCCTCTTGTATCAGTCTCCGACGACGGCCTTATAGAAACGGTGCCCCTGATAGCTGAAAATTGCCCCATCCGGGGTAATCTCCTCCAGTTTAAGACCTGCGGTAATCTCTTCACCTTCCCGTCTTTTCGATCCGTTTATGTTTATCCATCTGCCCTCGGGTTTCTTTGCGTACACAAGCATTGAAAAGGACAAACTCGGGAGGGCGTCCCGGACTTGCGGGGACAGTTCATGCCACTTCGGTTCCTGCACGGCAGCCGGTTTGCCCGAGGATGCACCCAGCTCGGCAATGGGCTTCATATCAGAAATGATCTCACTGGCTGCCGCCGGCCGCTGAGGCTGCTCGACTCGTGCGGTCTGATTCTTCAGGGCCGCTTCCGGCTTTGCGGTCTTGAGGTTCTTCTTTGCTTCGGCAGCTCTTGGGTTCTGAAGCAGCCTGCGGGCATCGGGCTTTTTGGCGGCAACCTCATCTTTCCGCGATACGTCAGGGGTAGTGGGCGGGGGTTGGGCCGGCGCCTGATCGGCGCGGACCGGCTCGGTTTTCAGACTTTGCATTGCTTCTCGATCTTCGGGCGGTACTACATTTTCAACAGTTCGATCTTGAACGGTTCCATGGGTTTGTGTCCCGCTCACGGGCGGAACGGCGGAGACGGCCGTCACCACGTCGGAAGCCGGAGGATTGGGCGCCGGATTTTGCTTCTCCCCCGGCTGGCTTTCTGTGGCCTCCTGCTTTACTTCCATCTGCGTCATCGGCGCCGGGTTTTGCCCCTCATCCGGCTTCATTTCCGTGGCTTCCTGCTTCACTTCCATCTGCGTCATGGGCGCAGGCGGAATTACCGGGGCTTCCTGCCGGCTGGTTTCCGAAAATTGCCCACCGGAGATGCCACTGCCGGAACCGTGAACTCCGCCCCATTGCCAGGGGCGCAGCCAGAAAGCAAAGATACCGGCATTGAGAAGCAGGATGAGCACAGCAATATATGGCCAGCGTGGTAAGCTTTTTCGAGGTTGCGAAGATGGGATAAGAATTACTTCGACGGGTTCTGCGAGCAGAGCACGGGTCTTCCGGCTTCCTCGAGCCTTTTCGGATTCTTTTAGTGCATCCAGGATATACGACATATCTAAAGCCCGGCTGTAGGATGAGATTTATCGGCCGAATCTACTCAAGAGGTTCCCGTGCCTCGGTCTCCCGCTGTTGCGCAGTGGATTGAACCCCATCCGGATTATTTGGTTCCGTCCCGGATACGTTCGCCTCGGGCGGCGGCGGTATTGCGGGCAAAGGCTTCGAATCGGTCCCGAATTGAGTCACAACCGGATTAGCCGCGCCCGTCCCGGATGCGCTCGCCTCAGGGGCCTGAACTATTGCGGGCAAAGGTTTCGACAGACCGGGCGCATGCGAGGTCCTTTGGGATTCTAAACCGCTGGCGAAGTAGTATAGCAGGCCCAGCCCGGTACAGATCAGGATTGCCGCCGCAACTGCAGCTTTCCATCTCCGGTTAGCTCCGGACAAGGAAGCTCCGAGCACCTCGCCGGCGGCTTTTGCCATCGTGGCCCTGTCTACGATTTCCTTTTGCCGGACAAAAGCGCCCAGGAGCGCGCGGTCGCAAATACTGTTTATTAACCTGGGTATCCCCCCGCTGTAGATATATAAGCTGTCCAAAGCGTCCTGGGTGAAGAGTCCGATTCTCCCCCCTGCAACCCCAAGCCTGTGATTCACGTAAAGGAAGACGTCTTTCTTTGACAGTGCCTCGAGGTGGCAACGGGCCACGATGCGCTGGGCCAGTTGCCTCAGCTCCGGTCTTGCCAGCTTGTCCCTGAGCTCGGGCTGGCCAATAAGAATTATTTGAAGCAGCTTCCGTTCATTTGTTTCGAGATTGGTGAGAAGCCGGATTTCCTCGAGAACGTCACGGCTGAGGTTTTGCGCCTCGTCAATTATGAGAATAGCCTTTTTGCGTTTGGCATTCAAATCCAGCAGAAATACGTTTATTCTGTCAACCAGGTCCTTTATGCTCGTTTTCCTGGGATAGCCGATGCCGAATTCGTCGCAGATGGCTGCAAGCAGTTCGGGAACCGAGAGAGTGGGATGTATGATGAAAGCCACGACGATATTCTTGTGGAGCGCTTGGAGGACGCGCCGGCAGATGGTCGTTTTACCCGTGCCGACCTCGCCCGTGAGCAGCACGAATCCCCCATCACTCCTGATCCCATAAAGCAGATGAGCCAGTGCCTCCCGGTGTTGCTCGCTCATGTAGAGATAGCGCGGATCGGGGGCAATCGAGAAGGGCGATCTTTTGATGTTGAAATATTTTCTGTACATGGCTTTCTACGCTTGTAGGTCGATTTTTCAATCAATTATACCTGAAAGCTGCCAAAAGCTTGCAATTTTTTCCTTGGCTGCAGAGCAGCACGGACGCTTTTTGATCGAGCACGGGAAAAATGTTCAACGCACCGTTGACAAGTTCTGGAATGTATGCGTATTAATCGTGTTAAATCCTCGTTAGTATGAGGCGTTTGCACGAACAGAAGCTGCTGCCCAGAAATGTCGAAAGACGCCAATGGGTAAACCAGGCACTGCCGGAATAAGGCTTTATCTAAAGCAGCTGGCCCCTCGGGGACCTACGTTGTGCACTGCCGAAAATCAACGAGTGGGGAGGTTCGGAATCGTTTTTCAGGCGACCCCGGCTTTCCCCGGGGTTTGTTTTTTTTGGACCTATGCAGGGAGGTTTCCTAATTGGACAGTCACAGTTGCATCTGTTTGACTGATCAAGTTCCAGCGGTTTAGCCCACAAAAGAGCTTTTATCTCTTTTTCTCTGCTTTGTTGCTTACCGCTGGTCCCAAACTGAAGATGGCAGCGAAGCAGGGAATTAATCCATCCCCTGCCTCAATTTTTAATCAAATTGTCTGAATGAGACTTTTTGCTATGTTCAAGGGTTTTTTCGACAAGTCCGCCGGGATTTTCCGCGCCGACTCTGCCAATCCGAGAATGCCGCAGGAAGCTTCCGAACAAGAGCGCCGATTGATCGATCTTTGCGTTCTCCCGGCCCGGGAGGCGATGGCTGCGCTTGATACCGGTTTGCGTGGCCTGAGTTCGGAAGAGGCTGACAAACGCCTGGACGAGTACGGTCCCAACGAACTTTCTCATACCAGGCGCATGGGCTTCTGGGCAGACATCCTCCAGAGGTGCAAGAGTCCTCTGGTCGTTCAGTTATTGATCATTACCCTGATTTCCGGCGCTATCGGAGAGATCAAATCGGCGATTATCGTAAGCGCGATGGTATTCCTGAGCGTCGGGCTCTCCTATATCCTGGACCGCCGTTCAAGCAATACCGTCGAGATGCTTGGAAAGCGTGTGCAGTCACGAACTCTGGTCTTGCGCGACTGCGAGGAAAAGGAAATCAGGATATCCGAGATTGTACCGGGGGATATAGTCCTCCTGCAAGCAGGCTCAATCATTCCGGCTGACTTGAGGCTGTTTGCCGCAAAGGATTTCTTCGTGAGCCAATCGGCGCTCACCGGGGAGTCCATGGCGGTCGAAAAAACGATTTCCGGTATGGGCGCTCACGACCGCACCGCTTTGGAACTGACCAACGCCTGCTTTCTGGGAACCAGCGTCACCAGCGGCACGGCGCGCGGTGTAGTCGTGAACACCGGGACACGGACTATTTTCGGCTCCATCTCGGAGCGACTGCTCGAGCGCCGTGAAGAAACCAGTTTCGATAAAGGAGTGCGGTCTTTCACATGGCTCATGATCCGATTCATGGTGGTCCTGGTTTGCGCGGTGTTTTTTATCGTGGGCATGACCAAGGGCGATTGGGTGGAAGCTCTCCTGTTTGGCCTGGCCGTAGCCGTGGGTCTTACCCCGGAGATGCTGCCGATGATCGTGACGGTGAACCTTGCGAAGGGCGCGCTGACCATGGCCAAGAAGAAGGTCATCGTCAAGCGTCTGCCCTCCATTCAGAACTTAGGCGCCATAGATGTGCTGTGCACGGATAAGACGGGGACCCTTACCCAGGACAAGGTGATTCTCGAGCGGCATGTGGACATCACAGGGCACATAAGCGGTGACGTTTTGAATTATGCCTACCTCAACAGCTATTATCAGACAGGTCTGCGCAATCTGCTCGACCGGGCCGTGGTGGATCATTCCGATCTGGATGCCGAACAGTACTGCACCCTGGTGGACGAACTGCCCTTTGACTTTCAGCGCCGGCGCATGTCGGTCGTCGTCGACTACGAAGGAGATCACGTCCTAATATGCAAAGGAGCGGTCGAAGAGATCTACACCTGTTGCAACCAATATCAGATAGGCGACGAAGTGTATCCCCTGATCGATATGATTCAGGAGGACCTTTTTGAGGAAGTCGAACGACTGAACAAGGACGGCTATCGGGTGCTGGGCATTGCCTATCGTGAATTTCCGCGTACGAGAACCACCTATACCGTGGCGGATGAGAGCGAACTGATCCTTTTGGGGTATATCGCTTTCGTCGACCCGCCCAAGGAATCGGCCGGGCAGGCCATCGAGCTTTTGAGGCAGGCCGGCGTTGAGGTAAAGGTCGTGACCGGCGACAACGGCCTTGTTACCAGCAAGGTCTGCCGGGATGTCGGTCTGGAACCAAAAAGGATCGTTACAGGCGCTCAACTGTCACAACTGTCGCCGGTAGAGTATTCACGGACCGTGTTGGACGTGGATGTGTTCGTAAAAGTTACCCCGGCCCAGAAGGAGCAGATCGTCAGGGAACTGCGCAGCAGTGGGCGCGTGGTGGGATTCATGGGAGACGGGGTTAACGATGCGCCTGCCCTCAAAGCGGCTGATGTAGGGATTTCGGTGGATTCCGGGGTTGATGTTGCCAAGGAGGCCGCTGATATCGTGCTTCTCGAAAAAAACCTCCTCGTGCTTGAAGAGGGGATTATCGAAGGCAGAAAAGTCTTTGCAAATATCGTCAAGTATATCCGGATGGGCGCGAGTTCCAATTTTGGAAACATGTTCAGCGTTG
>Ga0187880_1003998_pt1 | contig 11047 bp, 10 predicted proteins | sample June2016WEW_19_4_FD_132998 | JGI IMG/M metagenome (GOLD analysis project Ga0187880, IMG submission 132998) | Peatland microbial communities from SPRUCE experiment site at the Marcell Experimental Forest, Minnesota, USA - June2016WEW_19_40 | ecosystem: Environmental > Terrestrial > Soil >...
GACCGGTAGAAGGAGATCGGCCTATTGATGGAAAACGTGTTTTGGGCGCTCGTAGTTGGTTTTTCAGTAGTGGCCTTTCTACTTGATGGCACGTTGGATGAGATCGCCATTTGCAACGATGTTCGGGAAGTAAAGGACGAGTTGAAAAAAGAATTAGGCTTTCACGGTACTCTCAACAGCCAACTAATAGATATTGAGAAGGCCATTAACAAAATCCCGCGCTAACGCCGCGTAAAGGCCCGCACACCCGTTTTTTCCGCAATCGCACTCGCCTTTCTAGGAGCCTGTCCGAGTAATGCAAATTCGCGACTTTGAGACATGACTATTGTTGTCTATAACCTCCATTAACATTCGGTGTTGTCGCCAAAATCCTGAAAATCCTATTACTCGGACAGGCTCCTAGGGAGAATCGCGCCGCCGCATAGGAACTGATCATGGCTTTGTACGTTCTGATGGCGATTGTCGTCGGGTTGGTGATCTATCTGTTCTACGCGGTGATCAACCCCGAAAAGTTCTGATTGAAAGTTCTGATTGGTGGGATCACTCATGCCACTCCACGCTTGGCTGCAGATCGGGCTGACATTGCTGATCGCGGGATTGGTGAGCATTCCTGTCGGCAGTTACCTCGCCCGGGTTGTGACCGATCGGAGAACCTTCCTGGATCCGATCTTGGATCCATTCGACAACCTTCTCTATTTACTGATTGGCCGACGCGCCTGCACCCAGCCGATGAACTGGAAAGCGTACACGGCTCACATGCTGATGACGAATGCGATAATGGGCGCGATCATTTACCTGATTCTGGTCTTTCAGGACCATCTACCGCTCAACCCGATGCATTTCGCCGGCATGGAGCCCATCCTGGCGTTCAACACGGCGATCAGTTTTATCACCAACACCGACTGGCAAGGTTACGGGGGCGAAACCACGCTCTCGAACTTTAGCCAGATGGCGGCCATTACCTTTCCAATGTTTACATCCGCCACGACCGGCTTCGTGGTTGCCATGGTCTTCATCCGCGCCTTCATCGTCAAGGACGGAGGCAACAACCTCGGCAATTTTTATCGCGACCTCATTCGCTTCACCACGCGGGTGCTGATGCCAGCGGCCTTCGTACTGGCGCTGGTACTGATCTGGCAAGGCACGCCGCAGACGCTAAACGCGAGGGTGATCGCCCACACCGTGCAAGGAGGCGATCAGACGATCACGATGGGGCCGGTAGCATCACTCGAGACGATCAAGCACCTGGGCACGAATGGAGGCGGGTTCTTCAATGCCAATGCCGCACACCCCTTTGAGAATCCGACGCCTCTCACTTGCGTGTTGTTAACCTTGTTGATGATCGTTTTGCCAAGCTCGATCGTGCTGTGTTTCGGCGAGATGATCGGCAACCCTCGGCAGGGCTGGGTGCTCTATGGCGTCATGGCCGCGATGGTGATCTTGTTTTTGCCGATTGCCGTGATGCCGGAACAAGCGGGAACGCCAATGCTTGCCAACGCCGGCGTGGAACTAACGGCGACGCCAACGCAGCCGGGCGGCAATATGGAGGGCAAGGAGGTTCGGTTCGGGGTGGCCCAGAGTGGGATGTTCGCCAGCGTCACCACGCTGTTCACGACCGGGAGCGTGAACGCCATGCACGACAGCTTCACACCATTGGGAGGTGTGGGAACCTTTGTGGGAATGATGCTGCAGTGCGTCTTCGGGGGAAAAGGGGTGGGATTCCTCGCCGCGCTCGTCTACGGCATTGTCGCGATTTTTGTCGCGGGTCTGATGGTCGGGCGCACGCCTGAGTTCCTTGGGAAAAAGATAGAAAGGCCCGAAATCATCTTGGTGTCACTGGCTTTGCTGATCCATCCTTTGGTCATCCTGGCGCCTACCGGCTGGTCCGTAGTCGCACCCTATGGGCTGGCCTCGATGGGCAACGGGGCAATGCATGGCTACTCAGAGGTGCTCTATGCATTCACCAGCTCCGCAGCCAACAATGGCTCGGCTTTCGCCGGGCTGAATGCCAATACGCCTTGGTACAATTTGGCGACCGCCTTCGTCATCTTAATCGGCCGCTATCCTCCGATCGTCTTTATGATGGCGGTTGCCGGCTCAGTCGCAGCCAAGCCCACGGCGGCGATCACGGCCGGTACGTTGCGCACGGATACCTTGCTTTTTGGTGGGTTCTGGCTGGGCACGATCTTAGTGGTCGGAGCCCTGACATTTTTTCCCGCGCTGGTATTGGGACCGATCGCCGAGCATTTCACCATGAAGCATCTACTGCTGTTCTGACGACGGATGAGGGGTTGGCGCATATGCAGACATGATCGATATGGACGCGAATGCCGACACCCGATCCACGGCCTCGGAGCTCAATTCTCACGAGGTAACGCGCCGCGCAACCTATGGATCTCGACTGATTGGGCGCGCGCTGATCGATTCTTTTAAAAAACTCGGTCCGCGGCAGCAGCTCCGTAATCCCGTAATGTTCGTGGTCTGGCTCGGTATGCTCGTGACCGCGGCTCTAACCGTGGAACCCAAACTCTTTGGTCCGTCGAGCGCCACCTCCACCTACAACGGCGTAGTGACATTCATCTTGCTTCTGACCGTATGGTTCGCAAACCTCGCGGAATCGCTCGCAGAGGGTCGAGGCAAAGCACAGGCCGCGTTTCTGCGTCAGACCAAGATGGAACTAAGGGCCAAACGGTTGGGACCGGAAGGTAAGATTGAAGAGGTTCCTGCAACGGCATTGCGCAAGGGCGATCTTGTTCGGGTAGAGAAGAGCGATGTCATCCCTTCCGACGCCGAAGTGGTGGGCGGCATGGCATACGTCGATGAATCGGCGGTCACCGGCGAAGCGGCTCCTGTCCTGAAGGAGGCGGGCACCGACACGTTTTCGTTTGTCACGGCAGGGACGACCATTGTCTCGGATTGGCTGGTAGTTCGGGTGGAAGCCGAGCCGGGCAAGAGCTTCCTTGACCGCATGATTCACCTGGTGGAAGGCGCGAAGCGGCAAAAGACCCCCAACGAGATCGCCCTAACCGTACTGCTTTCCGTCTTGACCCTGATTTTTGTCATCGTTGTCTCCGCGATGGCGCCCGTCGCGTCTTATTTGAAGGCGCAGCTCAACGTCGCGGACCTGATTGCTCTGACAGTCGCTCTGATTCCCACCACCATCGGAGCATTGCTATCCGCCATCGGCATCGCTGGCATCGATCGCATGGTGCGGTTCAACGTGCTGGCCATGTCCGGAAGAGCAGTCGAAGCTGCTGGCGACGTTCACACATTGATCCTTGATAAGACCGGAACCATCACCATGGGCAACCGTCAGGCAACGAGACTCATTCCACTGTCCGGATGTACCGAGAAAAGATTGGCAAGCGCAGCGTCCGTGGCTTCGCATTTCGATACGACTCCGGAGGGACGGACGGTAATAACCTTTGCGCGGGAGCGGGGAGCGGATGACGAGCCTATGATTGAGACGGCCAGCGGTTTGGATTTTTCCGCAGCAACCTGCATGAGCGGCACAGATTTGCCCGACGGACAGAAAATTCGCAAAGGCGCGGTGGCGGCGATCGTCAGGCACGTTCGCGAGACCTTCGGAACACCGATACCTACCGACCTCGACGATGCCGTCGCTGGCGTGGCAAAAGACGGGGCGACGCCTCTAGCGGTTGCCGTCGATGGCAGCATCCTTGGCGTGATCGAATTGTCCGATGTCTTGAAGCCGCACATTCGCGAGCGCGCTGCCCAATTACGCAAGATGGGCATTCGCACCATCATGGTTACCGGCGATAATCCGATCACCGCCCGAGCGATCGCTGCGCTGGCCGGCCTCGATGATTTTGTCGCTGAGGCCAGGCCGGAGGAAAAGCTTCGGATTATCCGTCTCGAGCAGTCGCTGGGCCGGCTGGTGGCGATGACCGGCGATGGCACCAACGACGCACCGGCGCTGGCTCAAGCGGATGTAGGCCTGGCCATGCATTCCGGAACTGCCGCCGCAAAGGAAGCCGCCAACCTGATCGACTTGGATTCCGACCCGACCAAGCTCCTGGACGTTGTCGACATTGGCAAGAGGATGCTGATTACCCGCGGAGCATTGACGACGTTTTCGATTGCCAACGATGTCGCCAAGTACTTCGCCATTCTCCCGGGCATGCTCATGGGCGCATTACCCGGGCTCGCTGCGTTGAACGTCATGGAACTGGCAACGCCGCAAAGCGCGATTCTCTCCGCCCTGATTTTCAACGCCCTAATCATCCCGGCGCTCATTCCGCTGGCGCTCCGTGGGGTTCTATTCAAACCAAAAAGTGCCGAGGATATGTTTCGCCGTAACTTGCTGGTCTATGGTCTGGGCGGACTGATTGCCCCGTTCATCGGGATCAAGCTGATCGACATGTGCATTTCGGGTCTGCTTTGAAGGATCACCGCAATGTTGAACACTATGATGAGCTCATTGCGCGCCGCTTTAATCACTTGGTTGCTGTGCGGTCTCATCTATCCGTTGGCGCTGACCGGACTGGGCCAGTGGCTCTTTCCGTTTCAGGCAAACGGCAGCCTTGAAAGGGGCCCAGCGGGGGCCATCATTGGTTCGCGACTTATCGGTCAACAATGGAATGGTCCCGAGTGGTTCCACGGGCGTCCATCAGCGACAATGGCCAGTGATCCAAGCGATCCGGCCAAAACCGTGGCCGCTCCCTATAACGCTGCGAGTTCTGCCGGATCCAATCTGGGCCCGACCAGCAAGCTGCTGATGGAGCGAATTACCAAGGACCGGAATGCTCTCGAACGTGCGCAACCTGAGCTGGTGGGCCGTCTCCTGTCCTCCGACATGGTCACAGCTTCGGCCTCCGGCTTGGATCCGGACATTAGCCCAGCCAACGCGGCCCTGCAGATCGAACGCGTGGCACGTGCGCGCGGCGTGCCGGCGACCGATATCAAGATGTTGTTGGACAGATACATAACAAACCGCAGTCTAGGAATTTTTGGCGAGCCACGGGTTAATGTCCTGGCTTTGAACCTGGCCTTACAACGAGCCTATCCCAAACCTTAGAGGCGTCTGACGATCTATTGGCGGGTCGAGCGGAATCGGTTCCAGTGATAGCTCTGCGCGCGAAGGCCAGGAAAATGAAACCAAAAGCGCGGACGCCACCAGCTGCTGAATTGGCCCGTCGTGGTACGGTGGAAAGCGCCTTGGACCCAAACCCAGGCGTGAACTCTGCGTTTGCAGAGGGTCTGGTGTTGGTGCGAGTCTAAACTAGGGGTGAAAATGGAAATTCCGAATCAAGGGCAGTCACCGAGGCGGGTGACGCGTATTGCAATTGATGGCGCACATTCGGAACTTGGAGGAGGAGATCGGGCGACTGAAGCGACATCATGAGCGTGGTCAACCGCAGACAAGGATTGAGCACCAGTGATCAGAACACACTTCGTTCGGAGCTATGATCCTTCCCCACCTAGGAATGCATCCGAGTGGAACACGATTGTGGGCGAGAACGCGCGACAGTCCTGCCGGGGCGCAAGATTACCCTCGCCGTGGAACGATCAAAGCAACAGGCTACTCAAGCGAAAGTGAGCACGACGTATGCCTCCAGCCGACTCATCCACATTGGTTCCGCTCCCCGTTGACGGCCCCATCTGGGATCGCTTCTTCAGCGTCTCCCCGCTGGTGATCATTGGCAGTAAGGAACCTGACGGTCGCTACGACGTCGCCCCTAAGCACATGGCCATGCCGCTCGGCTGGGAAAACCGTTACTGCTTTGTCTGCAGTCCTCGCCACACCACGTACCACAACATCCGCCGCCATGGCGTCTTCACGGTCAGTTATCCTCGCCCGACAGATGTATTGCTCGCCAGCCTCGCCGCCGCGCCTCGCTGCGAAGACCAGTCCAAACCCAGCCTGCTCGTGCTCCCCACCATTCCCGCGCGGGAGGTAGATGGGGTCCTCGTCAAAGGCTCTTACCTTTTCCTGGAATGCACGCTAGACACCGTCTTCGACGGCTTTGGACCAAACAGCTTGATTACCGGCAAGATAATCGCCGCCGCCGCTGAGGAGGATGCGTTGCGCTCGGAAGACCTCGACGATAGCGATCAGATCTTCACCGCCCCGTTGCTCGCCTATCTGAACCCGGGTCGCTTCGCCGAAATTAGGCAGACCCGGGCCTTCCCGTTCCCAAAAGGGTTCTCCCGTTAAGGAACCATCAGAGGCCGAGGTGCAGCATGACAACCGACGAGATCGGATGCTTGATTGACTACCTCCGACGGCAGCGTCAAGGAATGGTCGATCTCCTGACTCGCCTCGCTCTCGCCGAATCACCTTCCGATGACCCCGCCGCCGTGGCGGTCGTACTTACACTTCTCGCATCGGAACTCGAACAGTGCGGCCTCTCGGTTCGCCGCCTCCGCGGCCGCGTCTCTGGGGGCATTCTGTTTGCGCGCACGCCAAATCGGCGAAGACATTTCCCCCGCCAGTTATTAATCGGCCATTGCGATACCGTCTGGCCTCTCGGGATGCTCGGTCGCATGGCCGTGCAGGTAGAAGGCGACGTGCTCAGGGGCCCCGGAGTGTTCGACATGAAAGGCGGCCTTGTTCAGATGATCTACGCGCTGCGGGCCATCAATCATTTTGGCCTGCGGCCTCCTGCCGACATCCTGGTCGTTATTAATTCGGATGAGGAAATCGGAAGCGTCGATTCTTCCCCTCTCATCCGTCGCCTGGCCCGCTGCTCTGCCCGCGCTTTTATTCTTGAGCCCGCCTTCAGCCGCGCCGGTAAACTCAAAACAGCCCGCAAAGCCTCCGGTGGATTCACGATCACCATTAAAGGTCGCGCCGCTCACGCGGGCATGAATCCCGAAGAGGGTGCCAGCGCCATCCTCGAGATGTCCTACCAGATCCAGAAACTCTTTGCGCTCAACGACGCTTCCCGCGGCATCACCGTGAACGTGGGAACCATCGATGGTGGATTGCGCTCTAACGTGATCGCTCCCGAAGTGCGCGCCAGCATCGATGTGCGCGTCCGCACACGCGCCGATGGCGCTGCAGTCGAAACCGCCATCCGGAGTCTCACGCCCGTCAATCCGGCCACTTTGATTCAAGTGGAGGGCGGTATTGATCAGGCGCCCATGGAACCCGGTCCCCGCAATCAAGCCTTATGGCGTCTGGCGCAGAACCTTGGTCGGCAAATTGGCTTGGAACTCGAACAGGCCTCGGTCGGCGGTGCCTCCGACGGCAATACCACCAGTCAATACACGGCCACGCTTGATGGACTCGGCGCAGTCGGCGATGGTGCGCACGCCGAAAATGAACAGACGCAGATCGCTCGCATGACGGAACGCTGCGCTCTGCTGGTTCTTCTATTGCTCGCATCGCCCGAACTCTACGCGTCGCCTGCGGAGGGGAAATCATGATCACCACGCGCCAGGCCGCCGCGAAAGATGTTGTCGCCATTCGCGACATCTTTCTCGCTTGTTACGGCACCGATTACAGTCCCAGATACTACGACGAAGACCAGCTCACCCGGCTCGTCTACTCTGACGACAGCTTGTTGCTTGTGGCCGAAGACACGGAAAGCGGAGAGATCGCCGGCACTGCATCCGTTGAGCTCGAAGTGGGTGCCCGCTCAGACCTCGTGGCCGAGTTCGGTCGCCTCGCCGTTCACCCCGCATTTCGTCACCGCGGCGTCGGAAACCTGCTCATGTCCGAGCGGCTCCTCCGCGTCCAGGACCGCATTCAACTCGGCTTCGTCGAGGCTCGCATGACCCACCCCTACGCCTTGCAGATCGCTGAGCTTCATGGCTTCGCCCTCATCGGATTTCTGCCCTCGCGCTGGGGGCGCTTGAAGCAGCGCGAGAACCTCGTCCTCCTGGCCCGCCACTTCGGGAACGCGCAACAACTGCGCAAGAATCACCCGCGCGTCATTCCGGAGATTTACCCGCTCGCCCACCTCGCTCTCGAGAACTGCGCCATCTCTCCGGACGTAATTGTCGACGAAGACGCACCCGCCTATCCGCCGCAAGGAACTTTTGAAGAGCAGGATCTCACCACGGAGGGCTATGCCTCGCTTCTCCGCATCGAGCGCGGCCGTGTGCGCCATCGCGAAATCTTCGGCCCTATGCGCCTCCACTATGGTGTCTTCATGCTGCAGGTGCGGCGGTCCAGCTATCTCATCGCACGTGAGGATGGCCGCATTGCCGGTGCCGTCGGCTTTACGGTCGACCCGGGCGATAAGGCCGTGCGCATCTTCGAACTCATCTCCTTGCACGACGAAGTGATCCGTTTTCTCCTCACCAATCTCGAGCGCGCCTGGACCGGTAAACTCGGTGGACCGGCCGAGCTCGTTGAAATCGACGTCAGCGCCTATGCTCCCCGCATGCAGCGTACACTGCTCGAACTCGGCTTCCTGCCCGTTGCCTACATCCCGGCCTTCGCCTTCGATGAAGTGGAACGTCTCGACGTCGTCAAAATGTTCCGCCTGCCAGCCCCGCCCGAAGAAGCGAATATCGAAGCCCTCGCCCCGCGCTACCGCACTCTGGCCGACCTCGTCTTGCGCCGCTTCCGCACCCACAGCGTGCTTCCCCGTGTCGCTGCTGCAGTCCACCACTTGCCGCTCTTCGCCGGACTCATCTCCCAACAGGTCACTCGGCTCGCAGGAGTCTGCGGCACGGTCTCCTTCGAACCAGGCAAAACCATCTTTCGTGAAGGTGAAACCGACTACCGCATGCACGTCGTACTGGAAGGTGAAGTGGAAATTACCGTGGCGCGATCGAGCACGCCTATAGGCGTGGTTCGTGATGGCGAATGTCTCGGTGAAATATCGCTTCTCACCGGAGCCCCACATTCCGCCACCGCCACTGCCCGCACGTATGTCGAAACCGCAGTGCTCGAGCATGCCGATCTCGCCGAACTCATCCGTCTTCGGCCCGATATCGGCCTGCACATCTACCGAAACCTCGCCGTCGGCGCCAGCGAGAAGCTGAAGCGTATGGACGTCTCGCTCGCTTCAGATCATTGGCCGAGACCGCTTCCGAAATCGGTCGTCTCCTGATCGTTCGCTCGTCATTATTCAGCGGAGGTCTCAATCCAGGCGGTGTACGTGCCGGCCGACGATTTTACCGACCCGGCGATCGTCGAAACATTTAGCCATCTGGACTCATCGATCATCCTGTCGCGCGACATGGCGGCGGAGGGACTGTATCCCGCGATCGATCCGCTGGCGTCGACCTCGGCCCTGCTCGATCCACGCGTGGTCGGCGAAGAACATTACGCGGCCGCCGAGGAGGTGCGTCGAACGATCGCACGCTACAAAGAACTCCAGGAAATCATCTCGCTGCTCGGCGTAGAGGAGTTGAGCGTGGAAGACCGGCGCATCGTGGCACGTGCCCGCCGACTCGAGCGTTTTCTTACGCAGCCGTTTCTCGTGACTGAACAATTCACTGGAGTTGCGGGGAAATCCATCACGATCGAGGAGACTATCAAGGGTTGCCGCGCAATACTTGCGGGCGAAGGCGACGGATGGGCCGAAAGCTCATTCTACATGGTCGGAACATTCGACGATGCTCGCGAAAAGGAAAGCGCTGCGCGCAAGACGCAGCAATGATGTCGATGAGGCTGATCATCACCACGCCCACAGCGATCGCGCTCGATGCAAGTTCCGTCCGCCATGACCGTGCCGAAGACGCTAGCGGCGCCTTCGGTATCGCACCCGGCCATGCGGATTTTCTCACCACCCTTTCGATCTGCGTCTTGAGGTGGCACAACGGCGGCGGCGAGCACTACGTCGCCGTGCGCGGCGGCGTGCTGCGCGTCCGCGAGGGCAAGCTTGTGGAGATCGCAACGCGTGAAGCCGTCGTGAACGATGACTTTGCTCATTTGCGCAGCGAAGTTCTCGCCGCGATGGCGGCGAACGTCGAGGTCGAACGCTCCGCCCGATCGGGAGCGCTCAGCCTGGAACACGCCGCGATCCGCCAAATCTATCGTTTCCTGCGGCCCACTGATCGACCGCTCAAAGCGAAACCGCCGGAATAGTCGAGGAGCGCTGATCGTGGCAACGTGCCCCGCACGCAGCGCTTTGCGATCGACCGCATGCTCGTAGCGTGCTCCACACAGCGCCACACGCTCTGCTTCCAGGGCTTGATCTGGGCCTTGAGGTCATCGAAACACCCGTGCGGAGCCCAAGGCGAATTCGCTTTGCGAAAGTCTAATCGGGACACTCCGGCGTGAGTGTCTGGATTGGATTATCCCCTTAACCGACGAGCATCTTCGAGAAACTCTGTGGTCTTGGCTACCGCATTACAATCGGGGCCGACCACACTCTTCTTTGGGGCCAGGGCTTACCCGATCCGCCCGTAGATTTCCGTGTGAATCTGGAACGCCAGAGGCATTGTTTCGACCGATCAAGCCAAATTGTGACGCACCCCGTCTTGAACGGACTCCACCACGAGTACAGTCTCTTGGCCCGCGCCGCATGAGTGTCGTAGAGTTTTTGCGTACGACAGTTGTTTCTGGTGCGATACGGCCGACAACAGCTGGGATCCCTTGATCGGATGCCATTTACGCTGCGGCACGACAAGCCCTCGGTACTGCTCCTGGCGGGTCATGCGTGGATAGTCAACCATATAGACTCGCGGACACGGACCGTGTTTGTCGAACCCGGTGCCGACAAGAATGCGTTTTATCGTCTGACACAGCTCGAAGCTGAGCGGTTTGACCTCGACCTAACCAGCGCGATTTACCCTCGTCGCCGCGCTCGCCCAGGCAGAACGGCAACGTCGAGCGGCTCATCGGCTCCATTCGGCGCGAAAGTCTCGATCACCTGATCGTGTTGGACGAAGCGCAGCTGCGGGCGATCGATCCCAACACCGCGCGGCGCGGGGTTTGCGTTTCGCTTCGGTTGACCAGACTGCTCCGCTTGTCGTCCGCCGCGCCAGCGACCCATGCACGATCTCATCATCAAAGGTGGAACCAACGTAGATGGCACCGGCTGCCCGGCATGGACCGGAGATATCGCGGTAGCCAATGGACGAATCTCCGCGCCCGCAGAAGCTCGGCCCCATCGAAAGCATC
>Ga0187880_1003999_pt1 | contig 11045 bp, 14 predicted proteins | sample June2016WEW_19_4_FD_132998 | JGI IMG/M metagenome (GOLD analysis project Ga0187880, IMG submission 132998) | Peatland microbial communities from SPRUCE experiment site at the Marcell Experimental Forest, Minnesota, USA - June2016WEW_19_40 | ecosystem: Environmental > Terrestrial > Soil >...
TCAATGCCGATCGCATGGTGATGGACTACACGACGAAATGCTACATCCCCGCCGCCGGAGGCACATCGAGCGATATGAGATCCGCCTGGTGACGCCGCAGGCCATAGCTTGAGGCGCAACGCAAATGATCTTCTGAAACTCGGCGGCAGCAGCGCTGCCTTGTCCGGATGCGAGGTATGCTTCTCCGCGCACATACACGTGATAGAGACAGGAAATATTGGAAATGAACGCAATTTGTCCCAACTCGATGGGTGAAGCAGCTTGACAGAGCAGTCAGTGCAGCAGCCGGGTTCTTTTTGTCCAGCGCCAATTGCCCCTGAATCGCTGGCAGCCAAAGCGCTTGCATCTGCGTGTCCAGAGGGAAGCGTTTCCCTAAGTCTTGCGCGCCAAGGACTCGGCTCGTGCCGTATCGTCCGCAATGGCAAAGGCAAGCGCGGCTTCAACCTCGACGTCCTGACTCGTGGGAACCAGCTTCAAAGCCTCTGCCGCTGACTGCCGCGCTTCCGTAGGATTACCATAGGCAGCTTGTTCGAGAGCAGCATTCGCCTGCCATATTGCCCCGTTCTCTTTGCTGTCAGCCCGGATGGCGGAGTCCACGGCCCGTTTGGTCAGTTCCCGAGCCTTGCCAAGATGACCGCCATACGCCTCGGTGTCGGAGGCCAGCGCTAGCCCAAAGTTCTCTTCGGGCTTGCCCGCAAACCACTGTTGCTGTTCCGCCATCGCGGCGGAGTCCGCCCCGAGAAAGGCAAGAGCGTAAAGAGCATTGTGGAGTACGAAATCATCCCCTTTTCGTGCCTGCGCTTCGTGAACAGCTTGCCGCGTTTCGTCGAGGCGCTGCAGGGCAAGAGTGGTGTTGGCGAGATTACCGTAATTAAGTAACCGATCGGGTTCAAGGCTCAAGGCTTGCCTTGTGATCCCCGCTGCTTTCTCATACTGCCCCTGTGAGGCGAACACGGTGCCCAAATTGGTGTACGCTCTGGTTTCCCGTGGATAGCTCTGAATCATCTCCTGATACGTCTGGGCGGCTTTATCCAGTTCTCCGGTTACATACGAATAGTAGCTGGCGGCGATCGCCAGCTTTTCCCGTTCGCTGGCACGTTCCCGCAACTGGAATGCCTTGGTGTGATACTCGCTTGCCCGCCCTAACTCGCCGAGATTGGAGTAGTCCAAGCCCACTGCCCTGTAGCCCATGGCAAAAGTCGGATCAAGCTCGATCGCCCGTTGATGGTAAGGCAGGGCGGCGGCGACGCCCTTCTCGTTAGCGGTCTTCAATCCAAGGCTGCACGCTTTCAGAGCTTCGAGTGAAGTCGTGGTGGACTCGGAAAGCGGAACATCGAGCTTCTGCACTGTCGCCAGCGATTCGCCCAACTCACCGCGCAGCTTCGATGCCGCCTCGCCCAGCGCGTCCAGCACCTTTTCCTTGGACGCCGCCGTCACCTGCTTCTCGGAGGGGAGAAGCCGGATGGCGGCGACGGCGGTTGGTTGAACTGAGAGCCGCTTTCCTGTGCGACCGCCACCGTGCCCGAACTCGCTGCTCTCGCTCGTCCAGTCTCGGTGTCTCGCTTCAACCGCTGAAGGTCGGCTCGCATTTCCGCCGCGCCCTGATAGCGGAGATTGCGATCTTTCTCCAGCGCCTTGTTGATGATGCGTTCCAGTTCGGCCGGAATATCGCGATTAAAGCGAATCGCAGGAGGCGGATCGGAATTCAATATGGCATTGAAGATCAGCGCAGTAGTTTCACCATGGAATGGCAACGCTCCCGTTGCCATCTCGTACAGAACTGTACCGAACGAAAACAGATCGGTTCGAGCATCCAGTTCCTTGCCCTTGGCTTGCTCCGGGGACATGTAGGCGACGGTTCCCAGCGTAGAACCGGGACTGGTGAGCTGATCAGCGTCCACCGAACCCGTTTGCGTGTTAAGAACCGCAATCTTGCTCGAAGAACTCCCTGTAACCATGACCTTCGCCAGCCCAAAGTCCAGAATCTTGGCGTGCCCGCGTGCTGATCGTCAATTTCGTAGATGCAGATGTTCGGATGATTCAGTGCAGAAGCCGCCTTGGCTTCGCGCTGAAAGCGGCTGAGTGCCGGTGGGTCTTTGGCTACGTCGTCGGGCAGGAACTTAAGGGCGACGAAGCGACTGAGTTTTACGTCCTCAGCTTTGTAGACCACACCCATCCCCCCGCCGCCCAGCCTCTCGACGATGCGGTAGTGCGAGATGGTCTGGCCGATCATTGGGGGAGCGCAGGACTCAGGGTGCAATACTTAAGGGTGTGAGGAAGCCGAGTCAACGAGGGGCACACCACGGAGATCGGAAAGTCGGAGCGCCGTCGCCCAACGAGTCACCGAACCTTCACCCCGTATTTCTGTGTGAACGGTGGAACGATACCGTTCAAGCGCAGGTACTCGACTAGCTGTCCGTAGTGGTCGGTGATGTGCCAGACCGCAATGACCGAGATACCCAGCTTGGTGTTCGGTCCAGCATAGCGGCCTTCGACACGGTCGAGCGCATTGTTCGCCGTGAGGGTGGCGAGGACACGGTTGGAGTAGTCGAAGGAGTCCCTGAGATATTTGATCAACTCGGATTTTGATTTCGCCGGATCGTGGCCGCCTTTTTCGCAGTCCTCGGGCGGTTTCTTGCCCTCAAATTCGTTGAAGAAGGCGAACTGAGCGCAGGCGACGTGCTTCACTTGTTCCCCGAAGCTGCGGACGCCGTCGAACTTGCCGACTGTGGGGATGTAAGAATACTTGTCTTCAGGCATGGCTTCAGCGAGGCCGATAAAATTCCCTTCTGCGAACTGGAGCGTGCCGCTGACGCTTTCCGCGATGGACTTTGGAATGTCATCTGGCTGGGCGGCTTTCTTGGTTGCTGAGTTCTGTGGCGTTGCAGATTTCCCGACATCAGAGAGAGCGATGCCACACAGGATAAGAAGGGCAGCACCACGAAAAAGGCTCATTCTAGCCTCCGGTATTCGGAAAAAGGATACTTGAGCCACAGAGGGAAGTCGAATGTGCGGGCTCTTGGCTCTGGTGGTTCGGAAGGGGTCGAATTTTGAGCCAATTTTATGTGGCCTTTCGCCACATGTTTCGCCTCGGCGGAAGATGGTCAGCCAGTATACCTTCTGAGATCAATTCTGAACCGAGAAGGGCAATCAGACGGCGACTAGCACCGCCCAGATGAGCCATGGCGTGTCCATCCGACCGGCAGGGTTCCCACGTCTCGTTTCCGAATCACTGACAGCCCATCCTGCCCGCAGAAGACCGAGCTTCAAGTTTGTCTCCTGCAACCCAGACCGTCCGTAAACTGGAACTTTTCCAAGGAATGGACAGTGTTGTTCCTCTCGGATTTCTCCCAAACGCTGGCAAGATACGCCATGTCAACAGCTTAGGTGGAACTTGAGACTGGTCGTCAAGGTGCATCTCTTTGCCGTTGCAGTCGCATGCCCTCCAAGGCATACTTGTGCGAACTGCTGAGTTACCTGATGAAAATCCTGCTTGTTGAAGACAGCAAGTTCTTGAGACTAGCGACGGGACGGGCGTTGACTCGTGCGGGCTATGAGATGAGCTTCGCAGGCGACGGAGATGAGGCCTTGCTCATGGCTGCCGAGAAGCTACCAAACCTCGTTCTCCTCGACATGATGTTGCCGAAAATGAGCGGGCTAGAAGTCCTGAAGGCACTGAAGAAAGAGCCTGCAACTGAAGGCATTCCGGTTGTAGTACTGACTGGACTCTCGCAAACAAATGCCGAGCGATTGCGGGCCGACGGAGCCTTCGCTTTTCTGACGAAAGCCGACCTTGCGCTGGATCAGGGTGCAGAGCCCCTTTTGGCTGCGTTGAGGAAAGTCTTCACGGAGCTTCCCGGCGCATCCAATGCCAAGGCGGTATGCGGTCCGCATAGCTGAGGAACACTGCCCGTCGTAGAGCAGCCACGATGCCCAAGATTCTCATAGCCGATGACTCTCGCCTTTACGTACATCTGATATCCGGATGGATACAGGATCGCGGCTTTGAGGTAGTGGTAGCATCTGATGCTATTCAGGCGTTCGTGATGGCGACCCAACACCGACCCGACGCCGTTATTTTGGATATCAGCATGCCCGGAGGATCAGGCATTGACGTTCTCAAGAAATTGAAACTGTCCACCAATACCAAATACATCCCCGTACTGGTGGTCACCGGAAACGCCGGAAACGAAATGAGAACCCTCGTAAAGCGTCTGGGGGCTGCGGACCTGCTGGAGAAGCCTCTTGATTGCGCTGAGTTCTGCACCATTTTGTCTTGCCTCACCGTGGAAGCTGCCCCTTCTCCCACGGCAATCACGTGACGTTAGCGTGTGGTTGTGATATGGCCCCTACTTCCCAGCCGTTCAAGGTTCTCGCGGTTGATGATTCCGCGATCTATCGCAAACTGGTCGAGCAGTCCCTCTCGGCAGAGCGGTACGCCGTACTGTTTGCCAAGAACGGCCGCGAAGCCCTTGATCTGTTTGCAAAACATCAACCTGCTGTGGTCATAACGGATTGGAACATGCCGGACATGGAAGGTCTGGAATTATGCAAGCGTATACGTCGCGACTTCCCAGACTGCTACTGCCATCTGATCCTGCTTACAAGCAACAGCGAGAAAGAACAAGTAATAGCAGGATTGGCTGCCGGAGCCGACGACTACCTAACGAAGCCCTTTCATTCCGGTGAGCTTGTAGCGCGTGTCGAGGTGGGCCGCAGGATCGTTGAACTTCATCGCCAAATCCAAGCAAAGAATCGCCTGTTGGAAGAGATGGCATTGACGGATGCCCTAACAGGCTTGCCCAACCGCCGTGCGATTGACGTTTGGGCACCCCGCCAACTGAGTGCAGCCGCGAGGCATGACTTTTCTATTTGGGCAGTGATGGCTGACTTGGATTTGTTCAAGAAGGTCAATGATACCTACGGACATGACGCAGGCGACACTGTGCTCAAGAACTTCTCGGAGGTTCTTAAGGCGAATACACGCCATTCGGACATGTGTGCTCGATTGGGAGGAGAGGAATTTCTGGTAATAATCACCCATTCCGACAAGGAAGGCGTGAAAACTGTGGTCGAACGAATACGCAAACAGTTTGAAAACAACAAAGTCATTGTTGGGAACGCCACCATTGCGGCGACCGCCAGTTTCGGAATCGCAGGATTTCGCGGAACCAAGCCTCCTGACTTGGACGCCCTCGTGGCCCGTGCCGATACTGCTATGTACGCAGCGAAGGAGAATGGACGTAACCGAATAGAGTTCGAACTGGACTCTGAATCTGAGGTCTCATGAAAGGATGCTACGCGGACTATTCCCACACAGGCTCTTTAGGATTCTGGCGAATGACCGCTAGGGCTGAGTAGGGCCGACGTGTGTGGGGCTGTCCGATGCGAAGCGCCTCAGCCCGTCTGGGAACTGACCCGGCAACGAGCGACCTGAACACAACTGTGGAACACGCCGTCCTGTTGGCTCGCCAGTAAGTGCCCTCCGTCTCAATCAGGATCGAACTCCAAAAAGACCCGAGATTGTCGAATGTCGAACACGACAGCGATCAGATTCACCAATTGTTATTGAATTTGTTGTTGAATGCGGCTCAAGCAATTGACGGCGAGGGCACAATTCGGGTGGAGATTTCGCTCTTGAAAGGGGATGCTGCGATTACCGTGGTGGATACGGGCCGTGGCATTGCACCCGAGCATTTGCCCAACATCTTTCGGCCGTTCTACACGACCAAGGGAAACGGTACAGGACTGGGGCTCTCAATTGCCCGCCGCACTGTTGAGGATCATCACGGTCGGATTGAAGTAACTAGCGAACTGGGGAGGGGGACAACATTCTCGGTAGTTCTCCCGCTGCAGCAGGTTACCGCACAAGGAGTGGCGTCCTAAGTCTTGACGGGTCCTGACGGTAGCTCGACCATTTATAAGCGGCTAACCTTCCAATCTGTGTTGTTCATCCTTATTTCCTGAGCCGTGCTATATGCATGCAAAACCGTCCACGGGCGCGGATCGTCTTTGCAGACCAGCACCATGCCCGGCTTCGGCTTCAGGGCAGCGTCGATCCACGTCAACGTGTGGGTGGTGTCAGTCCTTAGTTCAACTTGGATGATGTGCTCCATCACGCGCTCTCCTGCCGTGGAAGTCCCTCGCCGCTAAACAAGCTTATATGTCTATGGTTGCAGGTGACCCTTCAAGATACGGTGACAGCAGTCACACAGGGTTGTGATTCGGCAGATAAGGTTCTAGCCAACAGTGCGCTCAGATAGGAGGCAGGGAAAAAACGAAAGCGCCCCAAACTCTTTCGAGTCGCGGGACGCTCAAGTCAAACAGCCCTCCCCCAAGTGCTGCTCGATCACAGGCTACCTCTGCTTTCGGTTATGAGGAATGGCTCCGACGGGCTAAGGTCTTCACTGCTGGCTAGCAAGAGCACACTTCGGTTAGGTATTCATCCAGCGGCCGCCATGCATACAGTAACGACTGTATACGCGCCTGCGGGAAACATCTTTGTTTCCCTCTGGCCCCGCGAGAACCTTCCCCAAGGCACGAAAAAGTTTCTCGCTTATGTTCCCAGAGTGATCCTTCTGGCTCGGTACAACTTGATATAGATCAGCGATTAGGAGATCAGGAGGCCGTTGGCAGAAGGATTGCACTGGTGAGCGCGGAAGGTGCCGTATGCTGGAATGCAACAGGAGTGAATTTGTGTGACTCTCACCGCCCGGAAATCCGTATTGATCGTGGATGACAGTGCGTTTATCCGTCATGCGCTCTGCGAGTTGTTCAGGCAAGAGGCGGACTTTGAAGTATGCGGAGAAGCGGAGAACGGAAAAGAAGGAATTGACAAGGCTCAAGCGTTGCGCCCCGACTTGATCGTGCTAGACCTTTCCATGCCTGTAATGAACGGCTTTGACGCGGCACGTGTTTTAAAACGGCTCATGCCTGCTGTCCCGCTGATTCTGTACAGTGCATTTGGGGACAAACTCGCGGAGTACCAAGCCCGGTTAATTGGAATCTCGGAAATTGTCTCAAAATCTGAGCACCCATCCGCGCTGATTCACAAAGCCCGAGGTCTTCTCTACTCCGCTGCCGCTTGAACTAACGGGCACAGCGGCGCAGTTTCTCTAGCTCAGGCGTGGGTCGTCCCTTGGAGATCACGAGCCCAGCATTGGAGGTAAACTGACGTTATGCGCAAGCGCCTAATCACGGCAACTCCGCACGACGTTCCGCATCCCGACAAAGGCTGGCTGGACCTCGGCCGTATGGTGGCCGTGGTCGAGGTCACATCGGAAGAAAAGGAATATCCGGTGGAGGCTGCGCTAGTCGCAGGAGAAATGCGGGGCTGGCGTGCCGCCGATTCCTACACTCAAACCATCAGGCTAATCTCGGATCAGCCACAAAGACTCACACGCATCGCGCTCGTCTTCGAAGAACCCGAGACATCGCGTACCCAAGAGTTTGTCTTGCGATGGTCTGGGGATGGCGGACGCTCGTTTCGAGAAATTGCGCGCCAGCAGTGGAATTTCAGTTCCCCGAACGCAACACGCGAGGTCGAGGAGTATCAGTTTGACTTCTCCGGGGTCACCGTTCGTGAATTGGTCATTGTGCCCGACATCAGTCGAGGATCGGCTCGTGCCTCGCTCAGGAGTCTGCGCCTGTCTTGACTGCTTGACTCACTGCGAGGTTGGTTTCGGGAGTCCGACTGGGAGTCCCGCCTTTCCTTCAGCCGTGGGTTGTCCCCGTGTCAGATTTGTCGGAGAGTTGTTCGGAGGAAGTGTTCGCAGGATAAGGGTCCTCCTCCTCCTGCTTCCCGTTGATCCGGCCCAGTATCTCGCGAACCTTTCGTGCAAGCTCTTCCGGGAGGAATGGCTTTTCCAAGAAATCCCCACCGTTCAAACTCTGTTGAGGACGGTCCTCCAGTACTCCCTCGGCATACCCGGAGATAAGCAGGAACTTCATACTCGGACGCAACGCCATTACTTTTTCCTTAAGTTGCAAACCCGTCATTCGCGGCATGGCATAGTCTGTTACAACCAAATCAATGTGCGCGAGACTTTCCTGACAAATGGACAAGGCTTCCTTGCCGTCTTTGGCCTCCAGCACCCGGTAGCCTTGCTTCTCCAGTAGCTTGGACATCAGCCTCCGCAACCCGGATTCGTCTTCGACTAATAGTATGGTCGCAATTCCAGTGGGCGATAGTTTTTGATGTGAGGCTGAATGTGAGACTGGATGTGAACCTGTTGTTCCGTAGGCTTCCGCCACCTTCGGAAAATAAATGCGAAATGTCGTGCCTCTGCCTCGCACGCTGGCCACAGTGATGTGCCCGCCACTCTGCTTGACAATACCGTAGGTGGTCGATAGCCCAAGCCCGGTTCCTTTGCCTGCTTTCTTGGTCGTAAAGAAAGGCTCAAAGATGTGAGTCAAAGTTTCCGCATCGATCCCCTCCCCATTGTCACCGACCGAAATCATTATGTACTCACCCGGTACCACATCGAAGTAACGGCTGGCGAATTCCTCGTCAAGTACCACTCCAGCAGTTTCGATGCTTATTTTTCCGCCCTGTGGCATGGCATCGCGAGCGTTCACCACAAGATTGATCAGGATTTGTTGAATCTGCGCCGGATCGACTTTCACTTTTCCCAAGTCAGGGTGCAATACGGGAATGACATCAATGTTGGCGGGGATGAGGCGTCGGAGAAGCTTGTGCGCTTCCCAAACCGAGGCGTTCAAATCCAGCACTGTTGGTTCAATCACCTGCTTGCGGCTGAACGCCAGTAGTTGGCGGGTCAGTGATGCCGCCTTCTGTGTTGCGCCCTTGATTTCTGTCAAGCCGAGCCGCAGCGATTCATTTTCGACCTGCTCTTCTTCCATCAGGTCGCTGTAGCCCATGATGATTCCCAAATAATTGTTGAACTCGTGGGCAATTCCACCTGCGAGATGCCCTACGGCTTCCATCTTTTGGGCGTGACGCAATTCACCCTCGGTGCGCTTGCGCACGCTAATGTCCCGCAGAATCACCGAATAGAGCGTTTCCGAAGCCGTCTTCACCTGCGAGATCGTGGCTTCGACTGGAAATTCTTCTCCATCGGCTCTCACCCCTATCAATGTTCCCGGCGAATACATCGAACGACTGGAGACACCTGTTTGCCCGAAGCTCCGAATGTGTTCCCGATGAGCCTCACGGAACCTTTGTGGGATGAACCTGTCGATAGTCCGCCCAAGGGCATCCTTTGCCGGGCAGCGGAAGATTTGCTCAGCGGCACGGTTAAACACGATGATCTTCTGATCGCCATCCACCGTGATGATGGCATCCATCGCGGAACTGATGATGCCGAGCAATCGCTCTTGGCTATCCCGAAGAGCTTCGTCGGTCCTCTTGTGCTCCGAAATATCCACGACCGTACCTTCAATTCGGCTCGACTTATCATCGGGCGCTGAAGGTCTCGTGCCGCGACGTACTTCTAGTTGAGCCGAGACGAGGCGAGCAAGTGTGAGCAGAGCATCTTTATGAGGGGCGAGTAATTCCCGAGGCAAGCGATCCATCACACAGAGCGTGCCCACTGCGTATCCCTCTTTGGTCAACAAGGGAGCACCTGCATAGAACCGAATTCCTGCATGTGTGACCACTGGGCCATTGAAGAACCGCTCGTCCATCGCAGCATCCGATATCACCACCAAGTCGGACTGGAGAATGGTCTGGCCGCAGATTGAATCTTCGCGAGGGATTTCTGAATACTCCCAACCGACCCTTGCCTTGAACCATAGCCGGGTGGCATCAATGAATCCAATCAGTCCAATAGAGGTACCGCAGAGGTAGGCTGCAAGTCTTGCGGTCTGGTCAAACAGGTTTTCGGGCGGCGTGTCGAGCACGTGGCAGTCCCGTAGTGCGTCCAAACGCGCTGCTTCTTCCTCCGAGAACTGAGGCAACATCTTCTAACTCCACCCATCTTTGCAAGGAGGGACTTGTTGAACAGGGTTACGTGAAAAATGGCTGTTGTCTAGTGCTCACCTAAACCCTAACCTTCCCTACCGATACCCTGTTCGGGTTTCGTAACAGAATCATCGTTGGGGAGAGCCGAGAGACGCTCTCGCAAGCAGGGCATGCAGGTGCCGCTCCGTTTGACGATTGCCACACTCATGTTGGATATTGAGACGGAATGGACGCCGATCAAACCATTGGTGAAATCGAGTGGCTAGAGCGCATCTTCGCGGAACCGGACACCAGACCGCTAAGCGCGAACGACCTGTCGGCTGCGAATCGAAGGCACGACGATAAGCTCGCCAACAGCCCGTGGTTTCGGCTGTGGCAGCGGTATGGCGTCTGTTGCCGCCCTGAGTCTCCCGCGCTCCGACTAGACGGAATTGAAGGCTAAGCCTCCGCACGAATTCGAGTATTGCGATCTTCTAGCTTCGACACCGCCCGCCTCCAGCAGCTAGGCGGCTTGCTGCCGTGCGTGGTCTAGCGCCTTACGCTCGATGCTTGCCGCGAAGAGAGGCGTTTCGCGGCGGTTGTGATCCCCGCCATCTCTCTGTCTGGCGGCTGCTGCGTCCTCAAAACTTATATTGTGCTTGGCGATGAACTCCATGAACTCCACAGTCTGATGGGCGACGACACTGTTTGTGTATTCGCACGTCTGGTCGTCTATTGGCTTCACGCTGAGAGTCCAGATCACCTGCACACGTGTCCGTCCGTTAGGTGTGAAGGCGTCCGAGGTCGAGACCATGCGGCATAGAGTTGGTGTAGCCACTTTTGCCACGTAGTGCTGGATCATCAGCGTGGTACCAATCATTTCCACGTTGATGGACATGGGTTTGCCATCGTCGGTTGAGGTAGTTCCGCAGGAGATGTGGTCGGGCGGACAACAGCGTCGATATTCCGCTTCAGGCAAACTGAAAAGCCATCCCGCAATATCGACTCTCTCAATAGGAGAAAATTCTACACTCGGTTTCTCGCTGGGTTCAGGATTTCGCCTGTGGGCCAGCGGATGCGTGAGCCGGAAGAATCGTGGCTCTTACCTTCCTCAAGCTCGCGATCCAAAACGATGGATTTCGCA
>Ga0187880_1004015_pt1 | contig 11007 bp, 7 predicted proteins | sample June2016WEW_19_4_FD_132998 | JGI IMG/M metagenome (GOLD analysis project Ga0187880, IMG submission 132998) | Peatland microbial communities from SPRUCE experiment site at the Marcell Experimental Forest, Minnesota, USA - June2016WEW_19_40 | ecosystem: Environmental > Terrestrial > Soil > Wetlands...
ACACGCCTTCCAAGCGGCGCTCCACCCTCTGGCTTGTAATTGTGCGCGTCCTATGACAGCGACGGCTCCCTCGACGTCCGGAACAGGTCCTTGATGGCCTGCCACATCACTTGGCCGCCGACGGCGGCGATGGATTTGGTCAACGGCAATTCTTTGGGGCAGATCTCAACGCAGTTCTGCGCATAACCGCATTCCTGGATGCCGCCGTCGCCCATCAGGGCCTTCAGCCGTTCGGTCTTGAGCGCGCTGCCGGTGGGATGCGAGTTGAACAGCCGCACCTGCGCGATGGTGGCGGCGCCCACGAAACCCGTCTTGTCGTTGAACTGTGGGCAGGCTTCCATGCAGCAACAGCACGAGATGCAGTTGGACAGCGGATACGCTTCCTCTTGCATTTCCGACGACTGGCGCGGGCCGGAACCAAGATCGTAGGTGCCGTCAACCGGAATCCACGCCTTCACCCTCTTCAGATTTTCGAAGAGCACGCTGCGGTCAACCGCGAGGTCGCGAATGATGGGGAACTTGGTGAGCGGTTCCAGCGTGATGGGCTGTTTCAAGTTGGCGATCAGCGCCGAGCACGCCATCTTCGCCCGGCCATTGATGATCATGGCGCACGAGCCGCAGATCTCCTCCAGGCAGTTGGAATCGTAGGTGACCGGGGTGGTCGGCTTGCCCTGCCGCGTGACCGGATTGGCTGCAATGTCCATCAGCGCTGAAGTCACGTTCATGCCTGGGCGGTACGACAGCTCGAACTCTTCCCAGTACGGTTTGGACTCGGGAGTTTGTTGGCGTTTTATTTTTAAGATTACGGTTTTAGAATTCGCCATTTTCGCTTATACGCTCTTCGCTTGTTCGCTGTCCTAGTTGTCAGCCGTCAGCTATCAGCCTTCAGCCAAACCTTCTGTGCTCCGCCAAGGCGGGGGCAAAACCCGTGTCGTCCCAACGTTGCGATTGACCACTGATTACTGACTACTGACTACGTCGCCACGTCGTAGCGCCGCGGACGGGGCTTGATGAGCGACGTATCTACCTGCTCGAACTCGAAGCGTGGCTCATCGGCATCGGCCGCGAAATATGCCTTGGTGGTCTTCAACCAGTTCGCGTCATCGCGCTCTGGGAAGTCCGGCTTGTAATGTGCGCCGCGCGATTCGTCACGCATGGCCGCGCCTTGGGCGATCACACGCGCCAGTTGCAGCATGTTGTAAAGCTGCCGCGCGAAGACGAACGAGGTATTGGCCCACATCGAACGGTCGCTCAGGTTCACATGACGATAGCGCTCCAGCAGCTCCACCAGCTTGGCATCGGTTTCGCGTATGTTCTTGTTGTAGCGGATGACCGTGACATTCTTAGTCATGGTGTCGCCCAGTTCGCGCCACAGCAGGAACGGATTCTCGGCGCCGTCGTTCTTTATCAGACGCGCGTTGATCTCTTCCTGCCGCTTTCGCTCGGAGTCGAAAACCTGCTGGGCTGGTGCGCTCTTCATGCCGTTACGCGAATAGTTGACCGCATTCGGTCCCGAGATGAATCCCGCATAGATGCATGACAGTAGCGAATTCGCGCCCAGACGGTTGGCGCCGTGATACTGATACTCGCATTCGCCGGCGGCGTACAGGCCCTCGATATTGGTGCGCTGCTCAAAGTCCACCCACAGCCCGCCCATGGTGTAATGCACCCCAGGGAAGATCTTCATGGGCGTGTCGCGCGGATCGTCGCCGACAAACTTCTCGTAGATCTCGAGGATGCCCTCCAGTTTGCGATCGAGGGTGGCGCGGTCGATGTGCGTCAGATCGAGATAGACCATGGGCTGCCCATCGATGCCGAGGTGAAGCTCGTAAACCACTTTGTGGATGGCACGGGTGGCGATATCGCGCGGCACCAGGTTGCCATACTTGGGATACCACTCTTCCAGGAAGTACCAGCGCTCGCCTTCTGGAATGCTCTTGGGATCGCGCTTGTCGCCCGGCTGCTTGGGCACCCACACGCGTCCGCCCTCGCCACGCGCCGACTCCGACATGAGCCTCAACTTGTCTTCGCCCGGGATGCACGTGGGATGTACCTGGATGAACTCCCCGTTGGCGTAGTATGCCCCTTGCTGATAAAGCGCTGACTGCGCTGATCCGGTACAGACTACGGAATTCGTGGACTTGCCGAATATGGCGCCGACGCCGCCGGTGGCAATGATTACCGCCTCCGCCGGGAAGGTCCGCACGGCCATGCTGCGGAGATCGATGGCGCAGATGCCATGGCAGACACGCTGGTCATCGATCACTGCGGAGAGGAATTCCCAGGCTTCGTACTTGGTGACTTTGCCTTCGGCCTCATAGCGGCGCACCTGCTCGTCGAGGGCATACAGCAGTTGCTGACCGGTGGTGGCGCCGGCAAAGGCGGTACGGTTGAACAGCGTGCCTCCGAAGCGGCGGAAGTCGAGCAGGCCTTCGGGAGTGCGATTGAAGGGAACGCCCATGCGATCGAGCAGATCGATGACGCCGGGCGCAGCCTCGCACATGGCCTTTACCGGTGGCTGGTTGGCGAGAAAGTCGCCGCCGTAGATGGTGTCATCGAAGTGCTGCCAGGTGGAGTCGCCTTCACCCTTCAGGTTCTTGGCGGCGTTGATGCCGCCCTGCGCGCAGACCGAGTGAGACCGCTTGACCGGGACGATGGAGAAGAGGTCAACGTGACCTCCCATCTCGGCAATCTTGATGGCGGCTGAGAGACCTGCCAGCCCACCACCCACAACAATGATCTTAGGCTGAGACATGATGATGTTTACGCAAATTTATAAATCCGGCCGAAGCCGCCAATCCTGAAACTTGGAATTTGAAACCTCTAGTCGTGCTCGACATAGGGGACTTGACTGGCCGGCGTTTGCACGAAGCCGGTTATTGTCCAAAGCCCGATGCCGATAAGCAAAATAGCCAAAGCAGCGCAAACGTAGCCGAACCTGCGGCGCGCCTGGTCGCCAATCGTCAAACCCCACTTGGCCGCAAAAAGCCAAACCCCGTAAGCAAAGTGCCACGAGACGGCCACGATTCCGATGACGTAGAAGGCGATCGTCCATGGACTCTGGAAGTCGAACCACACTTTCGAGAAGGCGTTGTTATAGCCGCCGCCCATTAGGTGTACGCCCAGGAACCGCATGTCGATAACGTGGTAGGCGATATAGATGAAGGCGATAATCCCGGTCCAGCGCTGCGAGGTGTAGAGCCAATTGCCGGTCCAAGGGTATTCGCCGACATTGGAATCCCCTTTGTACCAAATGTATAGGCCGTAGATTCCGTGATACAGCAGCGGCAGGAAGATGAACACCCATTCCAGAACGTGTACGAACGGCAGGCTGGTAAGGAACTTTACCTGATCGTTGTAGGCCTGAACGCCCTTGGTGGCTTCCGAGTTGGAGATGAAGTGCTCAATCAGGAAAGCCCCGATGGGAACAATGCCCGACAGCGAATGCAACCTGCGCAACACAAAGGAATAGCCCTGCCCGGCGCGCAGCGGAGCCACGCCTTCCTTAATTCGAGCGGAACTCGTATCGATCGAACTGGCCGAAGAAGCCACGAAGCCAACTCCTTATGACTGCGGAGTGTATAAGCGAACCTTGCATTATCAATTTCGCCAACAGCGCAAGTCAAGAAAGCCACGGCCGCTTGGATTGGCGAAAAACCTGAGACGGGCACAGTCTCCGTCTGACAAACGAGGTTCAGAATAGCTGCTGCGATGGCGAAACACTTGTGATATCCATCACAATGTCTTATGACCGCGTGATCCGGGTCACCGGTCCGTGTGAGGATGCTGCTCGTGGCTCTCGTCCTCCCACGCGAGGAACGCCCGGAAGGCCGCGCCTCGGTGGCTGTAGAGCGCTTTCTCCTCGGCGCTCAGTTCGGCGAAGGTCTTGCCGATCTCGGCAAAGTAGAAAAGCGGGTCATAGCCGAAACCGTTTGAGCCGCGCGGCGAGCGCAGGAGAATGCCTTCGGCTTTGCCTTCAAAGGTCGCCAGCGTGTGGCCGTTACGAGCCACGGCGATAGCGCAGACGAACCGGGCGGTGCGGTATTCGTCCGGAACCTCGTGCAGTTCACGCAGAAGGCGCGCGTTGTTGGCTTCGTCGGCGGAGGTCGGCGCGCGCTCTCGTAGGTTGTGCTCATCGGCGGCATAGCGTGCAGAGCGAATCCCTGGAGCGCCGCCCAGCGCATCAACTTCGAGTCCTGAGTCATCGGCGATGACCAATTCGCCTTCAGCGAATTTGCTGTAGTGCTCGGCCTTCTTGCGCGCGTTGGCTTCGAAAGTCAAACCGTCTTCGACGACATCGGGCAGCGATGAGAAGCTGGGGAGAGTTTCGATTTGCACGCGGTGGGCGGCGGCCGCTCCAGCAAGGTCGCGAATCTTGCCTGGATTGGACGTCGCAACCAGAACCCGTTTCATTGGCCCCCCTATGTTCAACGGACCAGAATCCGCAACATGCAGAGCCATCGCTCCGTTGCTATCGTGTCGCGATTGGCGGTCAAAGTTTCGCACGAATTGAACATCCGCATCCACACTTAACTCTCTTTTAATCCTCCGTTCACAGCCTTTTGATCTCAGCAGGGTATCAACGCACATGAGTCCACTCTGCGGACTAGAAAGGGTGAGGAAGAATATGCGTCGATTTCTCGCAGCTACGTTAACGGCCGCAATGGCTTTTGGGCCGTTGGTAAACGCCTACGCCGCTCCGGCGGTCCATTCGGGCAACGCCCCCACGGCGGGCCAGACGTCCACCCCGATCACACATCTGGTGATTATCTTTCAGGAAAATGTATCGTTTGACCACTATTTTGGGACGTATCCCAACGCTCTAAATCCCCCACCGCCGGGAGGAGGTCCTGCATTCAATCCGTTACCTGGAACACCAACCGTCAACGGGTATACACCCGCTCTCCTGTACAGTAATCCCAACCTCAACCCGGCCAATGGCCCCGGCGCGACAAACCCCTTTCGCCTGGGCCGCGCTCAGGCTTGGACTGCCGATCAGGACCACGACTACGGACCAGAACAAGCGGCATTTGATGGCGGTTTGATGGATCTTTTTCCGCTTAACGTGGGGACCCCAGGACCTCCTCCTTATATCGGTCCGCCGGTGGTTAATACCACGGGTCTAGTGCTCGGCTATTACGATGGAAACACCACAACAGCTTTGTGGAATTACGCCCAGTACTATGCGATGAACGATAACTCGTATGGGACCACGTTCGGTCCGTCAACACCTGGCGCGCTCAATGTTGTCTCAGGCCAAACCGATGGCGTAATCCGGAACATCAACTCCGACTATGCTGTGGTTCCTGATGGCAATGGGGGATACAGCCTGGTTAGCGACACCGATCCATACAACGACGTCTGCTCCGGGAGCTCGCAAGTGCAAATGGGTGGCCAAAACATTGGCGACCTGCTGACTGCGGCGGGTGTCACTTGGGGATTCTTCGAAGGCGGTTTTGACCTGACTATCACCAATCCCAATGGAACCACGGGATGCCATCGGTCCCACACCTCGAGCTTCGTCGGGACACCAAAGGCGGACTATATTCCGCATCATCAGCCGTTCCAGTACTACGTCTCAACCTCCAATTTGCAGCACACGCGTCCGACCTCGGTCGCCATGATCGGGCACAATGGCGACGCCGCCAATCACCAGTACGACATCCACGACTTTTTCGACGCCGTGAATGCCGGAAACTTCCCCGCCGTGAGCTACCTGAAAGCACCGGGATATCAGGATGGACACGCCGGCTACTCGACGCCGATCGACGAACAAAACTTTATCGTCCAGGTGATTAATTTTCTCGAGCAGCAGCCAGATTGGCCGAACACCGCGGTGATCATTAACTGGGACGATTCAGATGGCTGGTACGATCACCAACTGGGACAAATTGTGAACCAATCGCAGACCTCGCAGGATGAGCTCAACGGACCAGGGCTTTGCGGAAGGGCACTGCCGACGCTGGCTGGCGTTACCGGACCCCACGCGCAGGGCCGCTGCGGCTATGGTCCCCGGTTGCCGCTGCTGGTTGTCGCTCCCTATGCCCGGCATAACTTTGTCGATCACACCATGACCGACCAAAGCTCCATCGTGCGTTTCATCGAGGACAATTGGCTGGGTGGCCAGCGCATCCCAGGGTCGTTCGACGCAATCGCCGGGCCGCTCAACAACATGTTCGACTTCAACCAGGGTCAGGACGATCGTGTGATCCTCGACCCGCAGACCGGAGAGGTAAAAGTCGCTGACAACGCGGCAAGTCGCGCGGCGAAACAGGCCGGAAAGTAAAACACATTGCTCAGGGCGCGCGAGTCGACCTGAGGAAACCATTACCGATAAGCAACGGCAGGCCGTGTACGGCAAACTCAGCGTACATGTCCCTGCCGTTTTCGTTTGTACAATGTCCCAATCGCGGTTGGCTCCACTCACTAATCCTGAAAACCGCCATAGCCGACGGGTTTATACTGGCCCGCTCGCACTCTTTCATTCTTCCGAGGCGCTATGAAACACGTTGTGCGCATTTTTTTGTTTCTCTCGCTTATCTCCACATTCAGCGCGGCACAATCCACGAACCGCATGAGCCATCCGAATCAAGCCAATGCGAAATTTGCCCAGATGACGGACCAGTTCGTCAAAGATTCGCTGGCGCTATCTCCGGTGAGCGCGTCGCAGGCTGGTTATCATAAGCATCTCGACCCAAAGACCGGAAAGACCATTGACCTCGACGCGCAGCTCGACGATGTTAGTGCCCAGGCAATTGCCGCCCAGGAGAAGTTCTATCGCGGGTGGCGACATCGCTTCCAGACCGAGACGCCGATCGCGGGTCTGAATCCGCAGGACGCTGCCGACTATCGCCTGGTCGACGACCAGATCGCCCTGAACCTCCTCGAGTTCGAGCATATCCAGAGTTACAAGCACAATCCTACGGGGTACGTGGAGCTAATCGGCAACGGGCTATTTCTGCCTCTGACGCAGGAGTACGCGTCCCAGGAGGTTCGCGTGGGCGACGTGATCTCGCGCATCGGCCAGATCCCGCGGTTCCTCGATCAGACCAAGTCGCAGCTTACAGACGCGGACCCCATCTTCATCTCGACCGCCGTCGGGGAGAACGAAGGTAATCTTGACCTGGTGGACTCCGTGGCCGCCGATATTCCAGCCGGCTCGCCGCTCAAAGCGCAGTACGACAAAGCAGCGCCCGCGGCCAAGAAGGCGCTGACCGACTTCAACGCGTGGATGCAGAACGATCTGGCGAAGCGTCCCACGAATGGCCGCACTTGGCGGCTGGGCAAGGAATGGTACACGCCCAAGTTCCGCTACGTGATGGAGACTTCCATCGAGCCTGCGCAGCTGTTGGCCGACGCCGAGGCCGAGCTGATAAGAGTTCGCGCCGAAATGCTGCAACTGGCATTGCCTCTCTATAAGCAGATGTATCCCGGCCAGGACGACTACAGCAATCTGCCCGCCCAGGAGCGCGAGAACAAGATCATCGCCGCAGTGCTCAACAAGATCAGCGACGAACACCCGCAGCGCGATCAGTTGATCGAAGCGGTGAAGGCTGACGTCGACGGCATCAAGCAATTCATCCGCGAGAAGAAGATTGTCTCGCTCAGCAGCCGAGACAATCTGAAGGTCATCCCCACACCGGAGTTTGAGCGCGGCAGCTACTCGGTTGCGGGATTTCACGGCGCGCCACCGCTGGAGCCCAATGCCGAAGCCCAGTACTGGGTGACGCCAATCGATCCCAAGACGCCGGAGGCGAAGGCGGAGAGCAAACTGCGCGAATACAACAACTACGCGCTGAAGTGGCTCACCATTCACGAGGCGTTGCCGGGACACTACATCCAGTTCGAGCACGCCGACGACGTTCAGCCGCCCACCCGGCGGGTGTTGCGCAACCTCTTCGGCAACGGAGCGTACGTAGAAGGTTGGGCCGAGTACATCGCCGACGTGATGACGCAGGAAGGCTATCTCGATTTCAGTCCGAAGTTCCGCATTGTGCGGCTGAAGATTTGGCTACGCGCGGTTGCCAACACGATTCTCGACATCCGCCTGCAAACCATGAACATGACCGACCAGCAAGCGCTCGATCTGATGATGAAAGACACGTTCCAGACACAGGCCGAAGCCGAAGGCAAAATGATACGCGCCAAGCTCAGCTCGACGCAGCTGCCCACGTACTTCGTGGGCAATCGCCAGTGGTGGTCGTTGCGCAAGAAATATCAGGCAGCAAAAGGCAGCAGCTTCACGCTGGAGGAGTTCCACAATCGGGCTCTCGATCAGGGGCCATTGCCGATCGAGTATCTGGAGAAAATTATTCTGCCGGACGGAAAGGCAGCAACTAGCAATTAGCGTTGGCACTTAGCATTTGGCATTGAGCAACCCGCAAGTGGCTGCAAGAGCTAAACAGGATAGTGGGTCAGCTTGAATCAGCCCAGGCCGTGGCGCTTCTTAAGAATTAGGAATACCACAGCGGAGGGAATAGCTCCAGCTAGAAACCACGTCAGGATGAACAGGCCAGCGAAGGGGTCGTATTCAGATGCATCGTTTCCAAGCCAAACCGGTAACCAATAGAGGGAACAGGCAAGAATGAAGGGGACGACCACGAACGAGATCCCACGTAAAGCCGCTGGGAGCACGAAGCATAGCAACCAAACAAGACCCACCGAAAGGAGCGCTATTAGAACCGCTCCAGAGCCAAGAGACAATGACTCGACAAAGGTTTTCATTCGCGACTGACCATAACACGAAATTTAAACTGACCTACTACCCGAAACAGTCGCGCAAGCGCCATTTGTAAAGAATTGTAAAAACTGGCCCGATCACGCGATGGGCGACGAACTTTTTCCGCCGGGCAACGTCTATATCAGTAACCCAAATCCAAGGCGGGCGCCGCAACCCAAACGAAAGACAACCCGGCGCCCACCGTCCATTTTAGGGATCGATTTTTTCTACTGCACCGCGTACATCCCAATAATCCTCTCGATGGCACGCCGGCAGACCGCGCAAAACTTATCGTAGCGGGTGAACATGATGCAATTCTCCTGCGCACGGTAGTAGCCGCGAGATTCGTAGTTAGCTCCCTCAAAAGCGCCTACGCGGTCAGAATACTGGTCCGTCGCCAGTAGCTCATCTTCGTGCTTCTTCTCTTTTTCAAACAGCGCGTCCATCGCTGATTCCGGCTGGTTCTCGGCGCGAATCTGGTGGCGCTCGGCTTGAATCTCATGCTCGTAGGCCTCGAATTCCGCTTTGTGCCAAGGCGTCGGCAGGGGCACGCCGGGGGCGACCAAGTTTTTCCACTTCAGGATCTCCGGATCCAACAGCGCGGTTACATTCGGCTCCCAGGGCTCGATGCGCTGGGTTGCGGGAACATAGGACACATCGGAGGTGTAGTACTCATCGGCCAGTCCAGCGAAGTGGTGTCCAAACTCGTGCACAAAAACATAGGGCGCCCATTCGCTATCGATTGCCACGGTGGCGTACAGATTGAAAATTCCTCCCCCGCCGTAGGTCTTTGCGTTGGCCAGGATCTCAATGAACTCATAGGGAGCGTACGAGGCAATATCGCGTAACGCGCGATTATTGTTGGTCATCAGGTAACGCTCGCTGTCGAACGTGTCGTACGACGTGCCCAGGGGCGAATGGCGATACACACCTGTCGAAGGCCGCGAAATACCCGATTGCTCGGCTGGCGGACATAGCGCCCAAACGTTGAAATCCTGCCGATGCTCGCGGAATGGCGAACGTGAGAACAGGATTTCGGTGGCCCGCTTGGCATCTTGTTCGAACTTGTTGCGCTCGGCGGCGGTATATCCATCGCCGAGGATCAGCAAATCGACTTTGGTGGCCGGCTCGCCCATCTTTTGAATGGTTATGAGCGGACCCGGAGATGGTGGATTCGCCCGGTCGATGAACTTGTCCTTGGGATCGATGGTCGCGCTCCACACTTCGTGGAAGCTGACCTCCTTGCCCTCTTTGCGTTCCTTGAGGGTGATCTTCACAAGGGCCGTGGGAGCAGGAAAGCGTAGTGATTCGGAGAACGTGCGATTGAGTTTCTTCGCTTCCTCGGTTTGTGACCACTCACTGAACAACGAGCCGAATCCGCGCGAGTACAGCAGACGGCCACTAGCTTGATCGTGCACTTCGAAGAGGTAATTCCCCAGATTGCTGTCGTCGATGGTTTTAGAGAGGTCGCCCGGCCAGGGCAGAGGCTCGATGACGACGCGATCAAGGCCAAACATTTCCGCCGTGGCGTTGCCGGTGTGATAGTAATCCAGACGCATGGTGGCCGGAGCAGCCGAATACGCCACTGAGCTGAGCAACAACACCGAAACAACCAGGAAGACGTACAGTCGCATATTGCGTGGTCTTAAGAACATTCTTGTACCCTCTCGTTCTTAGTACAACTGCCGACGTAGCCTCAGTTCAGCGTCCCGGCAACCTCTTCCGCCGCTTGCAGTATGGTCCCTTCCTTCGCAATGCGCGTCAGGGTATTGATGTCCTCATACAGCGGCCTGTCTTGATCCAGCCTGCTGACATATTGCCGAATCACGTCGTATGCCGCCTGCGATGCTGGTGACGGTTTCACCGGAGCGCGCAGATCGAAGGCTTGCGCCGCCGCCATCAACTCTATCGCCACTACCGTCCACGCGTTCTCGATAATCTGCCGCGTTTTGATGGCTGTGGTCATGCCCATGGAGACGAAGTCCTCCTGGTCGGCGGCGGCCGGTATTGAGCCGGTGGCGGCAGGGTTACTAAGCACGCGGTTCTCGCAAATCAAGGCTCCGGCAGTGTACTGCGAGAGCATCAACCCCGAGAACATTCCGGCGCCCTTGGTTAGAAATGCCGGCAGGCCCATGGACAGGTGCGGGTTCATCAAGCGGTTGAGCCTGCGCTCGGAGAGCGCCGCCACCGTGGTGACCGACATGCCGACCAACTCTAGGGCGAACGCCATCGGCGTGCCTTGGAAATTTGCGCCGGTTAGCACCAACTCCTCATCCGGGAAAAAGGTG
>Ga0187880_1004020_pt1 | contig 11000 bp, 5 predicted proteins | sample June2016WEW_19_4_FD_132998 | JGI IMG/M metagenome (GOLD analysis project Ga0187880, IMG submission 132998) | Peatland microbial communities from SPRUCE experiment site at the Marcell Experimental Forest, Minnesota, USA - June2016WEW_19_40 | ecosystem: Environmental > Terrestrial > Soil > Wetlands...
GAAGTCCTCCGCCTTGGCAAGGAGACGTGGATGCACCTGGTGGAGGCGGGCGAGAATGTTCGTTGCCGAGGGAATCGGCACGGCTGGTGTGGGAGCTCCTGCCGCAGCCAAGAGCAGAATCGAGGCGCCGAACAACAGGAGGCCAACGGTCACGGCCATAAGGACATCACGACACATACTTGGAGAGGACGTGCCCTTCCCCCTCACTCCAACCCTTGGAGAGAGGGAGAATCTTCGCGAGTCGGTCGGTGTATGGGAGACTGCTGGAATTTCCGAGAGCCGCGCTCTGCCGCTGCCTTCCCCAGAACCTGGTAGGGACGCGTTCCACCGCGTCCCAGTCTTCTTCGGCGAAGTCACGGACGCGGTGGAACGCGTCCCTACCAGGTTAAGAGGCGCAAGGCGCTGATTCTTCATGTCGTTAGTTCAAACTGGTTCTTCTGCCCCCGCTCCCAATGAACTTCTTTCGTGATAGCCTGGCTGCTGGGCAACTGGGCCGTGATACGATGGGTTCCGTAAAAGGCGCGCACGTTGACCTCGCCGCGGGCATCGGTGGTCCCTCCCGTCTTTGTCCACCATTCGCCTATGATCAATGACATCAGCCGGTCGTACGCCGGCTTGGGCGACATGTCACGCCGAAGCCATCCAGCCGGCGCGCCTTGCCACGCGCCCAGGTCGGAGAAGTCCCACCAGGTGATTGCATGTGCAGCCGGGTGGGCGAAGAGCGCGGTGTAGAACTTCACCGTCTGTTCCGCCTGCCGGGCTTCGCCCTCGGCGGTCGTTCCTCCCCAATTCTCCCCCGGCCCCTTGCGCGGGCCGCTCACGATAGTGGATTCGGTGAAGTGGAGCGGCAGACCGAGTTTGCTGTAGGTGTCGCACGTGTCCCAAACCTTCTGCAGTGGCCAAACCCCGTCATGCATGTGGCTTTGAATGCCGATGGTGTCAAAGAGGGGCTTTCCGTCGTCCCGCAAGCTGTCCAGGATCTTGTAGTAGGCGGCTTCGATGCGGTAATCGTTCACCACCAGCGTCGCCTGCGGATTTGCGGCGCGCGCGACTTTCAGATGCTCGGCCACGTAAGGGACGGCCCCCAGCGCTGCGGCCCAGTCAGCCATTTTCGTCTGGTTGGGCTTGTCCGCCAGATGCGTCGCCTCGTTGACGACGTCCCAGATGTCGATGCGGCCCTTGTAGCGCGAGATGATCTCCCGCACGCGGGCGAGGGAGAGTTGCTCAATCTCTTTCGGACTATCCGGGAGCCAGCGGGGCGAGCCTGCCGGATGATCCCATACCAGCGGATGGCCCTTGCAGCGGATGCCGTGGTCACGGGTCCAGGCCGCGACCTGGTCCGTATATTCGTACTGCGGTTTGCCTCGTTCTCGCTCATAGCTCGCCCAATAGAAGCCCAAGGTGCAGTAGTTGAGCAGGGAGGTGAACCGTTGGCGGTATTGCTCCTCGAGCTCAGGTTTGCCGCAGTGGCCGAACATGAAGAAGTTGCAGCCGAAGAGAAAGTCGTGGCGGAGCTGCTCCACCTGGACCTTCGCGCCCGGGACCACCTTGCCATTTGCATCCCGCACGGTGATGGCGCCATCGCCCTTGCGGTGTTGTTCAATGCGCGCCTTGGTCTGCGCGAGAATCTCGTCGTCGGTCGGTTTGGCTCTCTCTTTCTGGGCGCACCAGGCGGGGTGGCTGAACAGCAAGGCGGCGGTACTGGCGCCCGCTCGAAGGAATGTTCTTCGATTCACAGCCATAGCAAACACAAACCGGCTGCATTGTTAAAGCCCAAAAACTGGCTGACCCCAGCCCGAACGCCTGCGAGCGCTGGCTTCCTGCCCCGCAGGGCGATTTGTAACTCCAAAAACTCCCAGGAGAGGAAACCACCCTCGGCCCCCAAAAGCGCCTCCTGGGGGCGCCAGGCGCGAACTGAGGGCACTCCAGACCCAATCCTCCGCGCGCGGGACGAAACGCGGACCAGGTAGATACTTTTTTTCGGCGCCATTCGCGTCCCTGGGCCAAACCCCACAGACGAGCCCAACCTGCAATCTGAGGCAGCAAACGCCAAGAAGGTCTCGGAAGCCGCTATACCTGGGGTTCTTTGGATGAGGCTGGCCCCCATAGGAAGTGTGTTTGGCCTGGTCCGGTTTTCGAGTGCCCGGTCCCCCCTTCCCGTCAGCAGAAACCCGGGATCCTCCAACGCCTTCGGCCGAAGTTCGAGGCCAACGATTTCCGCAACTAGGTTCCTCGCTTCCGGGGTTAATGGGCGGCAAACTCGGCATGCGCTTCACTTGTTCCGGGCACAAACAGCCGATTAGACAGATTCGCCGTGGAATTGCTCTGCTTCCACTGATATGCTTGAGCAGCGTCTTTCCGGGACACGGACCGTCCTCCCAAAAAGAAGCCCGGCGAGAAGGCGCATTTGGTTTACGGCCGTTTAAGGCCAACTGAGTATGTCGGAAATCACGCAGATCCTCCGCGAGATCAGTGGCGGCAACCAGCAAGGTGCCGAGCAGTTGCTTTCGCTCGTCTATACCGAGCTCAAGCGGATTGCGGCCCAGAAAATGGCTGGTGAGGCGCCTGGAAACACGCTGCAACCGACGGCCTTGGTCCATGAGGCCTGGCTGAGGATGGTTGGGGATGGCGACGCTCGGTTTGAGAACCGGGCGCACTTTTTTTCGGCGGCAGCAGAAGCAATGCGGCGCATCCTCATGGACTCGGCTCGCCGGAAGCACGCAATAAAGCGCGGCAGCGGTGCAGCCCACGAAGAACTGCAGGAAGATCGCCTGGCACAGGCTTTGCCGGACGAGGAACTGCTCGCCGTGGACGAAGCCCTTGAACTGCTGACGAAAGAGGACCCCGCCGCGGCAAATCTCGTCAAGTTGCGGTATTTCGTCGGGATGACCATGGACGAAGCGGCGACCACCATGGGCATGTCGTTGAGAAACACAGAACGCACATGGACATACGCGCGGGCCTGGCTGAGACGGCAAATTGGGGGGTGGCGTTCGAAGCGCTAACGAACGTGAAAAGTTGGCGGACTCGCCTTTCATTCTGCGCATGTCACGTCAGCTATATGCTTGAGAGCAGTTAAATGAACCGGGAACGTGAGATTTTTCTCGAGGCACTGGAGCAGCCTTCAAAGGAGGCCCGGGCGGCTTTTCTGGAGCGCGCGACCGCTGGCGACTCGGAGCTAAGGGAAGCCGTTGAGGCACTGCTCGAGAGCAATGAGGGGGGCACTCTGTTCGAGAAGGGCACTGTGAGGATTCTCTGGGAATCCCTCGAAGCCGCTGGCAAGCTCACTCTCCACGAGGAGCAGATTGGCGACTCGATCGGCCGATACAGACTCCTGGAGCAAATCGGCGAGGGGGGCTTCGGCGTCGTTTATCGGGCTGAGCAGAGCGAACCCGTCCGGCGCCATGTCGCGCTCAAGGTGATCAAACTGGGCATGGACACCAAGAGCATCGTGGCCCGTTTCGAAGCGGAACGTCAGGCGCTCGCACTGATGGAACATCCCTGCATTGCGCGCGTGCTGGACGGCGGGGCAACCGTAACTGGCCGCCCTTATTTCGTAATGGAGTTGGTTCGCGGAGTTCGGATTACGGAGTATTGCGACGCGAATCAGCTCTCGCTTCAGGATCGCCTGGCTCTTTTCATTCAACTTTGTCACGCCATTCAGCACGCTCACCAAAAAGGCGTGATCCACCGTGACCTGAAGCCATCGAATGTCCTCGTCACGATCCAGGACGGTAAACCGGTGCCGAAGGTCATCGATTTCGGCATCGCAAAAGCAATTGAGGAACCGCTTACGGAGAAGACCGTGCTGACCAACTTCCATGCGTTCATCGGGACACCTGCTTATACCAGCCCCGAGCAAGCAGGGATGACTGGAGCCGACGTGGACACCAGGAGCGACATCTACTCGCTGGGCGTCTTGCTCTATGAATTACTCACCGGGGTGACGCCCTTCGATGCGAAGGAGTTGACGCAATCCGGCCTGGATGCGATGAGGCGAATGATCAAAGAGGTCGAGCCGCCTAAACCCTCAACACGGTTGCGCCGGGTGCTTACCGGCAGCTCGGCCACCACACTGACAATAGCGGTGGATCGAGATCTGGACTGGATCGTCATGAAATGCCTGGAGAAGGACCGCACCCGGCGTTACGACACCGCGCGGGAACTTGCCACCGATCTCCAGCGTTATTTAGACCAGGAACCGGTTTTAGCTCGGCCGCAGAGCACGGCGTATCGGCTCCACAAAGCACTGCGGCGGCATCGCGCCGCTTTTGCTGCTGCTGCCGCCATTCTCATTGCTGTCGTTGCTGGCGCCACGGTCAGTGTTTGGCAGGCATGGCGCGCCACGAGCGCCGAGCGCCTCTCGGAACAGCGCCGAAAGAACGAAGAGGTGCTTCGCCATAATGCGGAGCGGGAGCGTGGGCGCGCTTTGGAAAGCCAGGAGCGGGCCGAACTGAACGAATACGTGGCCGACATCAATCTCGCCCACCAGTCCATTCTCGCCGGAAACCTGGCCCGAGCGACAGAACTTCTGGCCAAACATCGAGACACCGGTTGCCAGCGATTTGAATGGCGATATCTATGGCATGCTGCGCAAGGGGATGACCATAGGCTGTTCGCGCAGGAGGCGTCCAGCGTTCTATCCCTGGCGAACTCCCTGGAATGGCTGGTGGCCGGCCTGCAAGACTCCGTTCGACTTTACGACTCAAAAAGCGGCAGTCTGGTTAAGACACTGGCCAAGTCGGGTTCTTCAGTTGCGCTGTCAACCGCCGGGTTGCTCGCGACGGCTGGAAGGAACTCAGTTCGCATCTGGCGGACTTCGGACTGGGCTGAGGTCTATTCCGTCCCGGAGCATACGGCCCCTATTGCATTCTCGTCCGATGGACGATATCTGGCGGTGACTTCACCTAACGGGGTGCATGTATATACAAGTTCTGACGGGAAGCTCGTGGCTGAAATCCCCAACAGCATGCCGCCCTTTGCCTTCAGTCCGCGCGGCAATGTGATCGCGGTGGACTCCAGCCAGGGCATTATCCTCTGGGACCTGGACGCGGCGAAAGCCTTGCGGGTGCTCGAAAACTCCCAAGGGACGTTCAATGCGCCCCAGGTGCGGGACATGGAGATTTTGGTGTTTTCTCCGGATGGACATTCCATTGTCGCCGCCCGGAATACGCTGCGGGACGGCAGCATCTTCGCCCTCGAGGTGTGGGCCTGCGCGACAGGCGAGAAAGTGGCTACCATGCCCGTTCAGCGCAACCTGACCGAACACTCCGGTATGATCTCCGCCCTTGCGTTTGCTCCCGGTGGACAACTCCTCGCGTCCGGAAGCAGGGACCATTCAGTTCGGCTATGGGACCTCTCGACGCTGCAGTGTGTTGAAAGGCTGCACGGGAATTCTTCGGAGGTCTGGGCATTGGCCTTCGCTGCCGATGGTCAGGGCATTATCAGCGGCGCCAAAGACGGGACGATTCGGTTATGGCCAACGAATGCCGCCACAAGCGAGAAATTTTACGAAGGCAATTGGATGCCGATCAAGTTTTCCCGAGACGGGCGAATGCTGGCCGCAATCGATGACCAGTCCAGGTTCGTGCTGCTGAACCTCAGGACTGCGGAACCCGAGGACAGTCTCGCACTGGGCAAGCTCCCGTTCAGCCTGTGGGCTGGCGCAGTCAGCGATGATTTTCGCGTGTTGGTCCATCCCTTGCCCGAAGGCGGGCTCCGTGTTTGGGACCTGCAATCCAGGAAATCAGTGGACTTGGAAAGCCATGAAATACACAGAACCTGGGCGGCCATCTCTCCTGACGGATCAACACTCTTGGCTGGAGGAAACAGAGATTCCATGCTGTGGTGGAATCTCCAAGCCGCTTCTGAAGCCCCATTACGGCTCGCAGGCAAACGTGCGCTTTTCTCTCAAGACGGCGCTGTCGTCGTTACACTTCACGACGGGTCGATCAAGGTATGGAATCCAACAACGCGGTCGCTTAAAGCGGAATTCCCGGTCGCCGCCGACTTCAGCTTCGGCACGCCACTGGCGCTATCGGACGACGGCGGCATTCTCGCGGCCGGATCCAACCCCATCGCAGAGACTGAAAACGCCATTCGTTTGTGGGACACCCACAACGGAAAACTCCTCGGGGTCTGCAAAGGCCATACCCAGGGCGTCAGGTGGCTTGCTTTTTCTCCCGATGGCGAGACTCTCGCGTCGGTCAGTGACGACAGTACCCTTCGCTTTTGGAATGTTCGCACTCAACAGGAACTCCTCTCGATTCAACGGCTCGCGGATCCTGTCAGGGATATCCTTTTCTCTCCAGACGGTCACTGGCTCGCCACGAAGACGCTGGTGGGCCTCCGGCTCCTGGATGGCTCAGGAGACCGCGATGCAGGGAAGAAGCCCGCTTTGGGAAACAGCCCGGCCGATCGATGAGGAAGAAACGCGCGTTCTGGCCCGCTGCATGCGATAAACAAGAGGTTCTGTCGCTATGCTGGAACACCAGGAACAATCTACTTCCGCGCTTGAAGCGGACGCCTTCCCATACCCTTATAGGCCAAAGCTTTAGAGAGGCGGCAAAGCTGGGGACCAGTTCGAATTCCAAATGGACCAAAAAAGTTGGCGGGCTTTGTTTGGATTCTGCGCATGTCACGTCGCCAAAATGTGGCAACAGGGTCAGGTGACCTGACGATAGTGCGGAAGAACAGAGAACAACATGCAGTTTGAGAGAAAATCTTCGGGTTGGAGCATTCAGGGGCGCTGGCCTCAAACCATGGCCGTCTTGGCCGGAGCTTGCCTTACCTTGGTGCTGTTTTCGGGAGCGGCAGCGCTTCAGCGCATGACGTCAGGCGCGTCCCCGGTCACTGCCTATGACTCGGGCCATCTGTATAACCTGACCAATGTTTGGACGATTCACCTGAAGTTCACGTCGGACCAGTGGGAGGCTATGGAGCCCAAAGGCGGGGGTAATCCGTTCTTTGGAGGCCCGCAAGGCGGTCGGCAGGGAGGCGGTGGTGGTGCCAACGGGGACAGAACCCTGGCTCCGGTTCTTATGAGTCAGGGCGATTTGAACCGGGACGGACGAATTTCACGGGAAGAGTTCGCCAGGCTGGCGCAGAATTGGTTCAAAGCCTGGGATGCCAACGGCACGGGCAAACTCGATGAAGCTCAGCTCCGCGCGGGCCTCGATAAAATCCGCGACCCGGCTGGCGGGGGCATATCGACGATGCTCCTGGCTCCGGAAGGGAAGCGGAACGGCATTTCTTCGGCGTTGGGAATCGAGTTTGAGTATGTGCACGCGGATTTGGAATTCGAGGGGCGTCTGTTGAGGGATGTGGGCGTGCGCTACAAGGGGAACGGGACCTTCATGGAATCACGCGATTCGCTTAAGCGTTCGCTCAAGATTGCGCTGAACAAAAATGTGAACGGGCAGGGTTTGGGAGACGTCACGATGCTCACCCTCCAGAACAACGTCACTGATGCAAGCCTGATGAACGAAGTGCTGGCCTATCGGCTATACCGGGACGCCGGCGTTCCAGCATCGCGGACAGCATATGCCAGGGTTTTTGTGACAGTCTCGGGGAAATATGAGCGGAAGTACATCGGCTTGTATTCGATGACTGAGGCTATAGACAAGCGGTTTGCCGAGCGACACTTCGGGAGCAAACGCGGGGCAATCTTCAAGCCCGTTACCCCCTCTCTGTTTACCGATCTCGGCGCTGACTGGGCGGCCTATAACCAGATCTATGATCCGAAGGTGGCCATGTATGAGGAACAGAAGAAGGCGGTGATGGAGTTGTCCCGCTTCGTGACTCAGGCGGACGATGCGGCATTCGCCGCGCACATCGGCGACTTCATAGACCTGCCCGAGTTCGCGCGGTTCATGGCTGTTATGGTCTACCTCTCCGACCTGGACGGGATTCTGGGTCCTGGCCAGAACCTCTTTCTGCATTTGCATCCCAAGAGCCAGCAGTTCCAATTCATCCCCTGGGACCAGGACCATTCCTGGGGCCAATTCAATCGAGCCAGCCAGGAGCAGCGCGACAAGCTAAGCATCCACCACCCGTGGCAAGGAGACAATTATTTCATGGAGCGCATGTTCAAAGTCGAGACCTTTAAGAAGCTCTACCTGGCCAGGTTGAATGAATTCAGCAAAAGCATCTTCAGGCCCGAACGCATCGCCCAACAGGTGGATCAGATTGCGGCTGTGATTCGCCCGGCAGTGCAGGAGGAGTCAGAAGCCAAACTGGCTCGTTTCGACAAGCTGGTTGCTGGCGAGCTGGTTGCGGCGCCCGGGCCCTTCGGGGGAGGCCAAACCAAGCCCATTAAGCCCTTCGCAAAGGTGCGCACGGAATCAGTCCTTGGTCAACTAGCTGGCACATCGGCAGGGTTGGTAGCCGGAAGCGGATTCCCTGGCGGCTTTGGAGGTGGCGGCGGCCTGGGCATGTTCAGCCGGTCCCTTTTTCAGGCTCTCGATAAAGACAAGCATGCCTCAGTGACCAAAGACGAATTCACTGACGGCTTCGCCAGGCTCTTTCAGAAATGGAATGGTGATAAGAGCGGAAGCCTCACCTTTGTGCAACTGCGTTCGGGTATCGAGAAAGAACTGTCCACGACCAGGCAGGAGTTTGCGCCGTTCGGCGGCGGCCCCGGCGGTTCGGGCGGTGGTCCTCGCGGTCCGGGGGGTGGCCGTGGTGGTCCCGGCCAACGCGGCGGTGGTTCGGCTATGGTGGTCACCGGAACCAAGGATCCGGGCTTGTACGCGAGCGAGCATTGGGGAATGAGCGCTTTCTCCCTCAAGATTTCCAATGGCAAGTATCTCGCGAAGCTCTACTTTGCGGAGACTTACGAAGGCATAACCGGCCCCGGCCAGCGCGTTTTTTCCTACAATGTCCAGGGGCGTGAATTTAAGGACTTTGACATTTGGGCGAAGGCCGGCGGTTCCAACCGCGCCTACATTGAAACGGTGCCTGTGGAAGTGACCAACGGGGAGTTTCGCATTGCTTTCACACCTCAGATCGAAAATCCGGCAATTAAGGCGATTGAAGTCATTCCGCAGTCAGCCGGCGTGACAGGTTCGTCATCTTCCGCCGCGACCATCCGGATCAAGGCCGGCCTGTCCACATCGTTTACGGATTCCAGCGGCCAGGTTTGGCAACCAGAAACCGGATTTGAAGGAGGGATGATGAGCCAGGTTTCCAATGGTCTCGGAGGCGGCCCTGGTGGTCCCGGCGGCGGTCCTCCGATGGATCAAGGACTTCGGCCGAATCAAAGGCCAAACACTCCTAATCGCGAACAACGGCCTTCAGTTAATCAGCAACCCTGAGATTGGTTTCCTCAATCTCAAAAGAACGCATAACCAAATAGCACAAATATGAGAACTAAAGAACCCATGCGCCACCGCAAGGCGCTCATTAGCGCCCTCTGCTGGACTACCCTGCTGGCTTGCGCGCGTGCTGATGATTGGCCGCAATGGCAGGGCTCCGACCGGAACGGCATCTCCAAGGAGGTCGGGCTGCTTAAGGAATGGCCCAAAGACGGCCCGCCGCTCGCCTGGAAGGTCCAGGGAATTGGTGGTGGCGATAGCGCTCCCTCCATTGCTGCCGGGCGGATCTTCGGCATGGCCAATCGCGGCGAGGACGAGGTTGTTTGGGCCTTGTCAGAGAAGGACGGCAAGGACATTTGGGTCACGCGCCTCGGGCCAGCGATCAAACAGCAAACGCAGCAGAGTAAAGAAGGGCCGTCGTGCACCCCAACGGTCGATGGTGAACGGCTTTATGTGGAAGGCATGGGCGGCGATGTGGCTTGCCTGCAAGTCAAGGATGGCAAGGTCGTTTGGCGACGCAGCCTGACGAGCGATTTTGGCGGGCGCGTGCCGATGTGGAGTTACCGTGAATCGCCGCTCGTGGATGGTGATAAGGTCATTGTCACTCCTGGGTCTGAGGACGCGATGCTGGTGGCCCTCGACAAGTTGACCGGGAAGACGATTTGGCAGAGCAAGGTGCCTGCCGCCAGCGGTGGCGGCCCCGCTGGCAATCCCGGTGGTCCTGGCGGCTCTGGGGGCGGTCTTGGCGGTTCCGGCGACGGCCCCGCTGGTCCTGCCGGACGCGGCGGTGGCGCGACTACGACGGTCACGGGAACCAAAGATCCGGGCTTGTTCATGAGCGAGCATTTTGGGATGAGAGCTTTTTCCACTAAGATTCCCAATGGCAAGTATCTTGCGAAGCTCTACTTTGCGGAGACCTACGCAGGCATTACGGGCCCCGGCCAGCGGGTCTTTTCCTTCAATGTCATGGGGCATGAATTCAAAGACTTCGACATTTATGTAAAGGCCGGCGGTCCGAACCGCGCCTATATCGAAACTGTGCCTGTGGAAGTCACCGACGGAGAGCTTCGCCTTGTCTTCACGGCCCAGGTCGAAAACCCGGCAATCAAGGCTATTGAAATATTACCCCAGGTGGAGGCCGCAGCGGGTGCAGCCGCACCGGAGGCGACTGTGCGGATCAATGCCGGCGCGTCCGCGCCATTCACGGATTCGAGCGGCCAGGTATGGCAGGCGGATACCGGTTTTGAAGGAGGCATGACGAACCCGGGAGCCGGCGGTTTCGCGGGCGGTCCAGGTGGTCGTCAGGGGGGACCCGGCGGGCCGGGAGGTTTTGGCGGTGGGCGCGGCGGTCTCGGCGGTTCTGGAGCGGCCTACGCTTCGGCCATCGCCATTGATTTCGACGGGCAGCGCCAGTACGTGCAAATGACTGCGAGGGCACTGATTGGAGTGGCCGCGTCCGACGGTAAGTTCCTCTGGAGGTATGATAAGCCTGCAAACGGAATGGGACTTAACTGTTCCACGCCGCTCTACCACGACGGCATGGTGTTTGCCGCCTCGGCCTACGGTGCGGGCGGTGGGTTGGTGAAGCTAAATAAGGATGCGAACGGCGGCGTCAAGGCCGAGGAGGTTTATGCTACCAGGAAGATGCAGAACCATCACGGCGGTATGATCCTCCTCGATGGCTGC
>Ga0187880_1004026_pt1 | contig 10990 bp, 8 predicted proteins | sample June2016WEW_19_4_FD_132998 | JGI IMG/M metagenome (GOLD analysis project Ga0187880, IMG submission 132998) | Peatland microbial communities from SPRUCE experiment site at the Marcell Experimental Forest, Minnesota, USA - June2016WEW_19_40 | ecosystem: Environmental > Terrestrial > Soil > Wetlands...
AGATCGCCTCCCATGCTGAACACGCTCTCGACGACGATGAACCGCGCGCCGTCCGCGGGAGCCGCTCGCAGCGCGTCCTCGAGAAACGCAAGATCGAGATGCGGAAACACCACGCGCCGCGCTTTCGATAAACGCATTCCATCGATCAAGCTCGCGTGATTCGCGCTATCGGAAAAAACTGTGTCGTCCGGCCCGAGCACGCTGGCGAGCAATCCGACATTCGCAAGGTAACCCGACGTGAAGTAAAGTGCCGCTTCCGCGCCCACAAAGCGCGCGAAATCCGATTCCAGCGCGATCCATCGCTCGGAATTTCCGGAGAGCAGCCGCGAGCCCGTCGACGCGCCAAGTTCCGCGGTAACCAGCGCCGCCGCGACGGCCTGCTTGATGCGCGCATCCGAAGCCAAGCCAAGGTAATCGTTCGAGGAAAAATCCAAACTGTGCGGGGATTCCAGCGAGCGCAGCTGCGATGTGCGCTCGAGTTCAGCCAGTTCGCGCTTCAGGCGTTCGGCGATTCGCACGCCGCGGCCTCAGGCGCGCGCCAGCGGCTCAAGCCCGAGCTGGCGCATCAATTCGTAATCGTCGTTGGGCTCGGGATTGGGCGTGGTCAATAGTTTTTCGCCTATGAACAGCGAATTCGCGCCGGCCACAAAGCACAGCGCCACAGCCTCGCGCGAAAGCGAGCGGCGCCCCGCGCTCAGCCGCACCATCGACGCCGGCATCACAATCCGCGCCGTGGCAATCACGCGCACCAGCGCCAGCGGATCGATCGGCTCGCGCTCGCCCAGCGGCGTTCCCTCGACGGGCACCAGCACGTTGATCGGCACGCTCTCCGGGTGCGGATCGAGCGTCGCCAGTTGCCACAGCAATCCCACGCGATCTTCGTTCGATTCGCCCATATTCAGAATCCCGCCGCAGCACACCGTGATTCCCGCGCGGCGCACGGCGTCCAGCGTGCGCAGCCGCTCGTCGTACAGGCGCGTGGTGATGATGCTGCCGTAAAATTCCGGCGAGCTATCAAGATTGTGGTTGTAAGCCGTCAATCCGGCTGCGGCCAATCGCTCAGCCTGCAAAGGCTCCAACATGCCCAGCGAGCAGCACACCTCCATGCCCAACGCCGCGACGTCGCGCACGATTTCCAGCACGCGATCGAAATCCGGACCGTCCTGCACTTGCCGCCACGCCGCGCCCATGCAGAATCGCGTCGCGCCTTCGTCGCGCGCCTGCGTCGCATACGCCACCACTTCGCCGCGATCCATCAGCGCGCCGCGCTCCACGCCGGTGGAATAATGCGCGCTTTGCGGGCAATACGCGCAATCCTCCGGGCAGCCGCCGGTCTTAATCGAAAGCAGCCGGCACAATTGCACCTTGTTGGCCGGATGAAATCGCCGATGCAACCCCTGCGCCTCGAAAATCAATTGCGGCAGCGGTTGTCCATGGATCGCCCGAATTTCATCGCGCGTCCAATCGTGCCGCACGAACTTGGAATTCGCCGCGATCGCTGCGCCGTGATCCGCCAAGGAGTGCCTCCCGAATGCCGCACGGCATTGTAGCGCAGAACCGCAACGAAGTTGCCACCCGCCAACTGGAGTACAATCGGTCGGCGAGTTATGATCGACAATTCGAACTCGGCGTTGAATCGATTTCGTGTCGCGGCCGAAGCCTTTATCGAAGCGGTCGACTCAGCGCCGACTGTGAAACGCGACGCGTTCCTATCATCCATCAACCATTGCCTGGCCGAGCTCTACAGCAGTGCGCTCCGCCTGCCCGCGGTAGCTCCCGACACCTCACAGGTGGATGAGACACCATCTGTTAAACGCGAATGGGAAGGGTTGTTCCTGTCACTTCGAGAAAAAATTGGCCCGCTCGACGGCTACTGGAACGTCTTCGATTCGACCACAAAATCGACCACGGTCCAGGGAAGTCTATCTATCGATATTTCGGAAATATACTCCGACATTAAGCAGGGCTTCCGCCTCGAAGTGGTAGGCGTTCCCGAGGCGGACTTTCTGTGGGACTTGCGCTTTTCTTTTCGGTCGCACTGGGGCAGACATGCCCTCGGAGCGTTGACCGCGATTCACGATCGTCACGTCGAGTAAATCGGTAACAGGAAGCGAGGTCGAGGCCTCTTTCGTCCACCGAAGGCTGTGGCGGAGTTGGCCGAAGGCGCGCTGACAGGTCCGACATTCTTAGAGATCTCTGATAACTTGAGTAAGTTGGCTTGGGGTCGTCGCACGGTTCTTCCCCAGTTGCTGGCGTGGTTAGCTCCGGTTACCATACCTAGAGGACACGATGCTTACGTTTCAAAATAAAATCTTGCTCGTCGGTTTTGGGGCGGTGGCGCGATGCACGTTGCCCATTTTGGTGAAACACCTCAGCGTTGATCCGAAGCAGATCACCATTCTTGATTTTGAGCCGAACGAAGAAGCTCTAAAGCCCTGGCTCGAACAAGGCGTCACTTTCGTCAAGGATCGTGTGACGCCCGAAAATCTGGGAAGCGTGCTGGGCAGGTATCTCTCGCCCGGCGGGCTGCTCATCGACCTCGCGTGGAATATCGACTGCCTTGAAATTGTGCAGTGGTGCCACGACCACGGCGTTCTTTACATAAACACCTCGGTGGAAGTCTGGGACCCGTACTCCGGCGCTGCGAACAAGCCTCCTACCGAGCGAACGCTTTATTGGCGCCATATGAAACTGCGGCGGATGATCGCAGTTTGGAGCGAGCCAGGGCCGACCGCCGTAGTCGAACACGGAGCGAATCCCGGCCTGATCAGCCATTTCACCAAGCAGGCTCTTCTGGATATCGCGGACCGCGCGCTCGCGGAAAAAAAATTCAGCGGCCCGCAATCCGAGAAAATCGCTCACCACGCGAAGGCCAAGGAATTCAACCATCTGGCTCAACAACTGGGCGTCAAAGTGATTCACTGCAGCGAGCGCGACACGCAGATCACCGATCAACCGAAGGAAGTAAACGAATTCGTGAATACCTGGAGCGTCGAAGGATTCCGCGAAGAAGGCACCACCACGGCCGAACTCGGCTGGGGCACTCATGAAAAGGAGCTACCGGCTTTCGCCTATGAACATTCCGACGGTCCGCGAAGCCAGATCTGCCTGGCGCGCATGGGCATCAACACGTACGTCGTAAGCTGGGTGCCCCCGGATCACCACATCGTCGGAATGATCGTGCGCCACGGCGAGTCATTCACGATCACCGAGAAGCTCACAGTTTGGCAAGACGGCAAGGCGATCTATCGCCCTACGGTCCACTACGCTTACTGTCCGTGCGACTGCGCCATTGATTCGCTCTACGAGTTGCGCGGCGACAACTACGAGTTGCAGCCGCGCATTCGTATCATGACCGACGAAATCACAAGTGGCGCCGATATTCTGGGCGCGCTGGTGATGGGGCATCCTTTTCAATCCTGGTGGTGCGGCAGCGACCTGGATATCGAGGAGTCGCGCCGCTTGGTTCCGCACCAGAACGCCACCACCATGCAAGTCGCCATCTCGGTGGTCGCTGCGTCCCTGTGGATGATCGAAAATCCGCGCCGTGGACTCTGCGTGCCCGACGATCTCCCGCATGATTATGTGCTGGACATCAGCAAGCCCTACTTGGGCAAGTTCGTTTCGGTGGCTTCAGACTGGACTCCGCTGAAAAGCTACGTCAACCACTTCAGCGGATACAACAAGCCGCATCACGATCTCTCCGACCCATGGCAGTTCAAGAATTTTCTGATCGCGGAAGGCAGCGACTGAACCGCAAGGCAGCGCGGTAAATCGATGGACCAAAGAACACTACTGCAACTCGCCAAGACGCACGGCACGCCGCTTTTCGTGGTGGACCACAAGGTGCTCCGGGATAACTACGCCCAATTTCGCAAGTATCTGCCGCGCGTACAGGTCTACTTTGCGGTTAAGGCCAATCCCGATCCCGCGATCGTGCAGACGTTCTACGATGCCGGAGCCAGTTTTGACGTCGCCAGCGTTGCCGAGTTCATGACCGTTCACAAGCTTATCGAGAATCTTCCCGACAAAGAACGCCAGGATTACATTTGGGATCGCATTATTTACGCGAACCCGATTAAAACGGTTGAAACGCTCGAACTTCTGGAACCGTACAAGCCGCTGGTCACCTACGATAACCCCGAGGAAGTTATCAAAATCGCCCGCCATGCGCCGCACTCCGGCCTGGTGATGCGCTTGTGCGTTCCTAACACCGGCTCGATGGTGGAGCTTTCCAGCAAGTTCGGCGCGGCGCCCGGCGAGGCCGTGGATCTGATCGCTTTCGCCCATAACAACAAGCTCGAGGTCGAAGGAGTAAGCTTCCACGTCGGCAGCCAGTGCACGAACCCACAGAATTACAGCCAGGCGCTGAGCATTGCTGCGGGAATTTTCGAGGAAGCCAAATCCCGGGGCTTTAACCTTAAGCTCATTGACATCGGCGGCGGTTTCCCCGCTCACTACGACGCTTCGGTCCCGCACTTCACCCGAGTCGCCTCAATGATCAACACGGAGCTGGATCGTCTTTTCCCCCCACCGATCGAACTGCTGGCGGAGCCGGGCCGTTTCCTGGTGGCCTCCGCCGCTACAGCCGTCGCACAAATCATAGGCAAGGCGATCCGCGGAGGTAAGCTTTGCTATTACATTAATGACGGCGTCTATCAGACCTTTAGCGGCGTGATTTTTGACCACTGTCAGTATCCCCTGAAAAGCTTCAAGAAAGGCCCCACCCAGATTTGCTCCGTTTTCGGCCCCACCTGCGACGCCCTCGATACAATCAGCATCACTGAGGAACTCCCGGACTTGGAGATCGGCGATCTGCTCTACGCGGAAAACATCGGCGCCTATTCCGCTGCCAGCAGCACAAATTTCAACGGCTTCCCGCCGGCCAAAGTCGTACATGTGAACCAAGAGGTTGCCGTCGCAAGCTAAGCGCGCCCCGCTTCGCCACCGCGGCATTCTGCTTCTTGAGCCGATTATCGCGACTTCGCTTTTTCCTTTTCGTTTTCAGCTCGCAGCTTCTTGAGCAGCGGCCGGCGCCAAATCATGCGCAGGGAAAAGACGGTAAGAAAGAACAGCCCGGCGACGAAGGTGTCGTACTTCTCGCAAAGAATCCAAGAGCAAGCGAGGACAATCCCGCCTCCCAAAGAAAGAATTAGTATGTCACGGAGAGCTTTCCGCCCCCAGAAAGGAGTCTGACGAAACCATACGAGGATGCTGGCATTGACCAGAATTACGACACAAGCACACGCCGTGAGAGGCCTCAGGTGAGCCTCTCCCACGAGCCCGAAAACCGCGGCGCCACCCAAAGTCAGGATCGCGACGAACGCCACGAGCCATCGGCGATGCTTCCACGGCAACATTGGGCTGCACTTTAGGCTGGAATCGCGGCGTAGTAAAGACGACCACCGAGGATGCTATCAGAACCACCCCTCTGTTCAATACGTTGCGCCCAGTCGCGATGCCGAGGGTATGATGGCGGAAATGCTGGTCCATTGCCCAACATGCGAAGAGTCGTTCGACCTGGCCGCGAGGGAGCGGCCCGCTGGCGCGGCGGGTGGTTCCTTTTGCCCGCACTGTCACGAGCGGTTCGCCATTCCTGGGCCCAGCAAAACCATCGCGTTGGCGTCGCTGGCAATCGCTGTGGGATTTCTGGCCTTGGTCGGAGTTCGGTCGATTATCGTTCTTGCTGTAGGATCGGCTCTGCTCTGGCTCCCAATTTCCCTCTTTCTAGGCGCAGCGCGGATGCGCAGCAAGGGGGTCGTCCTTCGCAAATGGAAGCCCAGAAGAAGAACCTTCTTCGAGTGGTTGTACGAGCGTGACACCACGCCCGCGTTGTTCGATAAAAAACCACGCTAAATCCTTCGGTGAATGCAGGTAGGTCAGGATATTGGAATCCCATCTGCCACCGCCCCGCAGTTCAATTGGGCCCCAAATCCCTGTATAGTTTTAAGATTGTGCCGGGTAACGTCAAATTGAGGAGGCGTCTGCGCTCGCTGCGCACGCGCGTGCGCGAAATGCGCGGCGTGGTCTGGGGCCTGCTCTCCACGCGCCATCCGCTGCTGGTGCATATCATCCCGATTCGCCGCTGCAATCTGGCCTGCACGTATTGCAATGAGTTCGACGATTTCTCCGAGCCGGTGCCGCTCGACGAAATGAAGCGCCGCCTCGATCTGCTCGCGGAGATGGGCGCGGCGGTTGTCACCATCAGCGGCGGCGAACCGCTGCTGCATCCGCAACTCGACGACGTGATTGCCCACATGCGCCGCCGCGGCATGCTCTCCGGCCTGATCACCAACGGCTATCTGCTCACGGCCGAGCGCATCGAGCGCCTGAATCGCGCCGGCCTCGAGTATTTGCAAATCAGCGTGGACAACGTGCAGCCCGACGAAGTCTCCAAGAAAAGCCTGAAGGTGCTCGATCAAAAATTGAAGCTGCTGGCCGAAAACGCCGTGTTCCAAGTGAATATCAATTCCGTGCTCGGCAGCGGCGTGAAAAATCCCGAAGACGCGCTGACCGTAGCGCGCCGCGCGCAGCAATTCGGCTTCACCAGCACCGTCGGCATCCTCCACGACGGCGCGGGCCAATTGAAGCCGCTCGGCGAGCGCGAGCAGCAAATCTTTGAAGAGATCATGGCCATGGGCAAGCGCTCGTTCTCGCGCCTGAATGGTTTTCAGCACAACATCGCGCGCGGCAAACCGAACGAGTGGCGCTGCCGCTCCGGCTCGCGCTACCTCTACATTTGCGAAGACGGCCTAGTCCACTGGTGCTCGCAGCAGCGCGGCTACCCGGGAATTCCGCTGGCGGAGTACACGCCCGAAATTCGCCGCCGCGAGTATTTCACGGTAAAACCCTGCGCGCCGAAGTGCACCGTTTCCTGCGTCCAGCAAATCGCCGTCGTCGACAACTGGCGCGGCCCGCAAACCCTGAAACCCCAAGCCGCTCCCCCGCCGCAAGCCCCGCCGCTTGTGCATTTGACCGGCGCCGGCTCCCGCCATCCGGACTAGCCAGTTCTACTTCGCCCCACTTTCGCCTTTTGTTGCGCCTGCGGAACACTGTACCTCGCCGTCGTTGACGCTCGCTCCCCCACGCGCTATCAATGAATCAGACGCGGCGACCCAGCTGCCCCACAAGGCCGCAGGAATATTCGCCCCGAGGCCCGCGCGGTTTCTAGCCAGTTTCCGCCGGCGCCGCCCAACGCAGTCTTCACAGGCCGCCGAAGGCATTCTTCGCGTCAATTATTGTGTCCTCTATGACCAAAGCGGGCCGCTACGAGCTCCTCGAGGAGCTTGGCCACGGCGCTATGGGCGTGGTCTATCACGCCAAGGACCCCGTCATCGGCCGCGATGTCGCCGTGAAGACGATCCGACTGGTCCACGCCGGAGGCGGGATGTCGCCCGAGGAATTATCCGAGCGCTTCAAGACTGAAGCGCACGCCGCCGGCCTGCTTTCGCACCCGAACATCGTGGTGATTTACGACGCCGGTGAGGAAGACGGCCAGTTTTACATCATCATGGAGCTGATCGAAGGCGAGAGCATTCAGGCGCTTCTGGATCACGGACAATCGTTCCCCTTGCCGCGCGTTCTGCGCTTGATCGATCAGGCCTGCTCCGCGCTGGAATTCGCGCATCAGCGCTCCGTGGTCCATCGCGATATCAAGCCCGCGAACTTGATGCTCACGCAGGACGATCAACTCAAAATCACCGATTTCGGCACCGCGAAAATTCTGGAAATGGGCGCGTCGCAGACCGCCACCGTGATCGGCACGCCCTCCTACATGTCGCCGGAGCAAATCAAAGGCAGCGCCGTGGATGGGCGCTCGGACATTTTCGCGCTCGGCGTGATTCTCTACGAGTTGGTGACCGGCCAGAAACCGTTCCCCGGCGAAAACGTCACCACCGTGATCTACCGCATCGTGAACGAGGAGCCGATTCCGCCGCGCCAGATCGACGCTTCGATTCATCCCGGCCTCGCGGCGGTGATTGAACGCGCGCTCGCCAAGGACCCCGAGGATCGATTCCAATCTTGCCGCGAGATGAGCCACGCGCTGAAGAATTATTCGCAGCTCCATCAGTCCTCAGCCAGTACTCCTACAGTTCGGCTTCCATCGACCGCGCCTTTCCCCGCTATCTCCACTCCATCCGGCTACGCGCCATCGGGCTACCGTGCCGTTGCGCCGCGTTTCGTCCCTGCGTCTGTTCCTGTTGCGCCGGCTGCCGGTTTACCGGCACGAATGCGAACTGGCTCTATCGCTGTGCCCGCACCGGAGCGCAAACGAAATCGTCACGGCGTGCTGGCGCTGGTTCTGCTCGCTTTGATTGCCGTGACGGGCTATCACATTTGGCCAGTGCTGTCCGATTTTTGGCATACGGGCGTCGAACCGGCGTTTGCTTCCCATCTCGCGCCGATCGAACGGAACCTGCATATCGCGCAGCCAGTGCCGGCGCCGTCACCGGCAATCACGCCACCCGCGCCGCGCGCGCCCACCAGCAAGACCGCATCCACGCGGTCATCCGCTGCGACGAAGCCCAACTCGACGCCGGCGTCCGCCACGTCAGGCGCGCCTGCTGCGATCGATGCGCCGGCCGCCGGTCGCGCCGAATCCGAGCCGACGCCGACGCCGGCTGCGGATGCAGTCGAAAAACGCCTCGGCGCGTTCCTCGCAAGCGCCGGTCTCTCGAGCGCCGTGCAAATTCACGCCGCCGGCGACACTCTGACGCTTTCCGGAACGCTATCACCGGATCAATATCAATCGCTCTTGCGCAACCTGCGCGATCTCCCCGCGGACGTGCGTATCGTGGATCACATCGAATACGGCACCGACTCGCCGGAATCCAGCGTTTCACCCGCGCCCGCCTCGACTCCGGCGCCAGCTTCCGTAGCCGCCGCGCCATCTCTCACAGTGACGAGCCGTCCGGCCGGCGCCAACATTTTCGTCAACGGCCAGCGCCAATTCACACAAACGCCCGCGAAGATCGATCTCCCGCCCGGCGCGTATCGCATTGCAGTCACGAAGCCGGGTTTCGCGCCGTTCGCCGCGCAAGTGGAAATCCAAGGTGGCAAGCCCGCACAGCTGGACGCCCAGTTGCCTCCGCTGGCTCAGGGCCAAGGATGGGTGCTAGCGCGCACAGTCCCGAAAGGCGCATCGATCGCGGTCGACGGCGTGGTCCTACAGCAGCAAACGCCAGCGCGTTTGGACCTCGCCGCAGGCCAGCACCTGATCGTCTTTTCGATTGCTGGCTACACCGCGGAAACCTCCGTCGTCGTTCACGCCGGCAAAGGCTCCCAGATTTTCCAAGTATTGAATCGCCCATAAAATTGCCCTGTTCGACGCCGCTCAGCACCGCTCGCCGCGCGCGAGCTTTCAGGTTTCCGCTCCCAATTTGAGCGAATTCTCTCTGGCACAACCGAGTTTTCGCTTCGGGAATAGCCGTCCACTTATGGTTACATTTCTCCCCATGGCCCTCCACCGGGCGTGACGCATTCGCCGCCATCCACCCATAAATCCTTCGCTTTCTATCAGGTAAAGCCGCACTCTGGCGGAAGCGATCGTGCAACCAGAAGGTCAGGACCCGCCTTTGCGGGCAGGCTGTAGTGTCCGCGCACGGTCCCGCAGCACTGAGGGCACAATGCACCTTGATGGCGTGGATCCAGACGCGCCCGGCGACGATGCCGCAATGAACTCGAAATCGGCATCCAGCACAGCGCACCGATTGTCTCTTGCCGCGCCTCAGGTCGCGGCCACGCCCGTCCTCGTCGGGCCGGAGACCACGCAGCGCCCACTGCGCGATACGCAACGCATCCCGCGCCTATCCAAGCCCGCGCCTGACGCCGCAGTCGGCGATTTTCTGGAAGCCTTCCGCATTCACCTGCGATCGTCGAGCCTCTATCAGCGCAATCATCCGCGATGGATCGAAAGCCTGAACAATTCCGAGCGCCGCCTGCGCGACGCGCTGGCCGTCACGCAGACAGTGCAAGTCCGCATCGAGCGCGAAGTCTTGATGGTGGTTCACGGCGACACGCCACACGGCCTGCCGGCCTCCGATCCGCAAGGCGAATTGAAAACCCTGGCCGAAGATTTGGCGCGCTGCGGCATCACGTCACTTGAATTTTTGCCTTCTGTGCATCTCGGCGAACTCGATTTGCTCTCGCAGCAAATTGTGTGGGCCATGCGCACGCGCCCCGCTTCTCCCGATCGGGGCACGGACGCTTGGAAGCAGTGGCTCCGCGACGCGCATGTCACTGGAATTCGCATCAACATCCCCGCAAGCCGCCGCGACGCAACCGTGCTGGCGACGCTCGTCGCCGCGCTGCTCGGTTACGGCGACTCCGTCGCCGAATCCGCCGAAGCCCGCGCGGCCGCTCCGGCCTCGCGCGAGCAAACCATCGCCGCGCTCGGCCTCGTAGAACGCTTGGCAGCACTCGGCTCGCAGCGCGCCGCATCCACAGAAGAAACCGCGCGTCGCGCGCACGCCGTGCTCGGCGAAGCGGAGCGCGGCCTCGTTTCGCTACTTGCGCGCACAGCTTCCCTGGCCGCAACCGATGCCAATGAATCGCTTCCCTCATTCCTAAATCGCGCAGCCGAACATTTGATTCTCGATTTCGCGAGCCGCGCGCTTTCCGAAGGACGCATCCAGCCCGCCGAAATCGCCACGCAGCTTGCGGACCTGACGCGCATTCGCGCCAATGGCCCCGGCGCGTCGTCCGCGCTCGGCAACGATGAAGCCCGCGTCGCAGCTCTCGTCGAGCGCTTCTGGGACGCTCTTCCCGCGCGGCATAAGCAGCGTATCCTGCGCAGCGCAGACGCCTGGTGCGTCCCGCCCGCCGTTTTCGCGCGGCATCTCGAGCCGCTCACCGCCGCCGCGCGCCGCGGACGCAGCGACGCGCCCGGCCGCGAAGCGCGCAACCTGCTGCTCCGCTACACCGCGTGCCTCGATTCCGAAGAGCCGCGCGCCCGCCGCACCGTCGCCGCCGGCCTCGGCGAACTCGGTCC
>Ga0187880_1004028_pt1 | contig 10988 bp, 5 predicted proteins | sample June2016WEW_19_4_FD_132998 | JGI IMG/M metagenome (GOLD analysis project Ga0187880, IMG submission 132998) | Peatland microbial communities from SPRUCE experiment site at the Marcell Experimental Forest, Minnesota, USA - June2016WEW_19_40 | ecosystem: Environmental > Terrestrial > Soil > Wetlands...
AGCGCACGCTGGTGGTGACCTGCAATGAGCACTTGTTTGACAGCCAGTGGGCGGCCGTGCAGAACGATCTGGCCCAGGCGTTGAGCCAGTTGGCGGCCGTGCGGCAAAACTTGCAAAACCGGGCCGACGGTCTCATTAAGGGAGGCGCCAGGCCGAGCGTGGAATCCGTTAAGCGCAAGTGCGACCAGATTCTTCACCGACAGCATCTGCGCCAACTGGTCCAAACCACGGTGACCCAGAGCTTAACGGGCGTGCCGCAGTTGGCTTACCAAGCCAGCCCGACCGCCCAACAAGAGTTAACCGACACGTATTTGGGCAAAACGCTGCTCATTACCGGTCACAAGGACTGGACCGACGCGCAAGTGATTCGAGCGTATCGGAGCCAATTTGTCATCGAGGAGGTTTCCCATGAAATGAAGGACCGCCGCATTGGAACATGGTGGCCGCTGCGCCACTGGACCGACAGCAAAATCCAGGTCCACGGGCTCTATTGCACGATCGCGGTGCTGCTCCGGGCACGGCTGTGGCGGCGAGCCCAGCAAGCTGGATTGCGCTTGTCCATGGCGGGTTTGTTGGAGAAGCTGGGCCAGATTCAGCAGGTCATCAATGTTTATCCAGCCAGACGTGTCGGCCAATCGGTTACCGAGCAGCCGGTGTTGACTCAACGAGACGAAGTTCAGGAAAAGCTCATCGAGATACTCGGATTGGAAATGCCCAAATCGGTGATTTAGGGGATAGAGGGACCAAGTTGTAACCTGCTGGTTAACAACTAATTCCGAGGCACCCTTGAAATAACTCGTAAACTGGGGCTAGGGCAAGCGCAAACAACACTCGCTTGGCCGCTTACCAGGGCAGCGTGGCCGGGCGCTCGCCGGTGTACCATCGATAGTCCACTCCTTGGGGAGTATAGCGTATCCGGTTGGCATTCCCTAATGTCCCAAGGATTATACAGCCTCGGTTGTGACGCCACCATCCCATCGTCAGGTCGACCCCCGGATAGAAAGCGGCATAAGCCGATCCAGGTTTCCATTTGGTTAGAATCTGGGAGTTTCCCGGAAACAAACCCAGCGAATCATCCGGACCTTCCATCAAGGGTTCGAACGAATCCTGGCAAAAGATCGTGGTGGCGGGGCTCAAATAGGCGCTTCGCTTCAAAGGTCCCCGGGCGTTGGGGCTGTACTGAGTGCCGGTGTCAATGTACGGCGTCGTCAAATATTGGCACATGCCATAGGTCGAGTTGGCCCAAAAAGCGTCAGGGTAATTGTAGCCCAAATCCCGAAATTCATCGACGAGCTTTCCATCCGGGCAACCAAAAACCTTCTTATTACCGCTGAAGTATGGGTAATATCCAAGAGCCCAATACGCATCGAAATCACTTGGCTCGCGCAAGGTGGTTGAGTTCGGCCCCATCGTCCATTGTCCGCCATAGATCACGGAGCCTCCCTGGAGGCAGGAGAACGTATCATTGTTGTCGTCGGCGTACAAATGCGCGGCAATGCCAATTTGACGGAGGTTGTTGCGGCATACGGTAGCCCGACTGGCTTCCTTCGCTCGGACGAGGACAGGGAGAAGCAAGCTCGCGAGGATCGCGATAATCGCGATCACCACTAACAACTCGATAAGTGTGAACCCGGCGTCAGCAGAAAAAGACTGCAAGCAGGGCTGCCCTCCTGTGGCCGCATGTCGGTTATTCTTCATTCTCGTATTTAAAGCAGAATCCTTGGGCAAGTCAGATTTATAAGATCAGTTCACAGCCCAACTCAAATTGTCTTCTGGACAACGGCATCTCAGCATAGATGCTGCCAATGTGAGCTCGCTTAGTCTCTTTCGGAGCAGAAAAAAAGAGTCCTTCAACCAAAACAGGGGCGCTAATCCTTTCGACCTGTTATGCTTTGTGCCTCATCGGTTTACGTTCCCGGAATGCGAGCGGATCAATCCATCAGGGCTTGGCGAGAATGAATAGACTTAAGGCTCAAGAATAGGCTAAAGCGCATTTTGAGACAGCCCTGTCTCTGATCGGGGCAAGGTAAGCATTCCCAAACGGCTCGTCGAGGTTCGTAGGATCGCCAGACGAAAAGCGGCCACCACATCCGGGGAGCTGGATCTCCCGCCTTAGAAGCCATCTCGTGGCGTCGAGGCGGCTACTGAATCAGAATCCGGTAGAAGCTCTGGGGTTTGGTGGCTGGGTCGGAAAGAGTCTTGGTGCCGCCGTCGCCGGCGATTTCTTCCAGGGTCTGCCAGTTCGACGGATTTAAGGAATCGGACTTTTGCACCACATAAGTGAGCCTAGCCGTCGTATTAAAGGAGAGATTGAACATTCCTCCTGACAGGACCGGCTTGGCGATATTCACCGGGTTCGCCAGAACCACAGAGACGTTTGTGCCGTTGGAATGCGCAACCCAAACGGCGCCGCTCACAGCCGGCGGATTGATTTGGGAGAACCGCCCGGTTTGTGAAGCGCAGGTTAGAATCTGAAACTGATCTCCTGCTTGCGGAACGAATCCGTTGATCAAGGGCAATTCCAGCGTTCCCGCGAGGCTGGCGTTGCCTCCCACGACGAGTTGATCGTATTGGGTCCGACCGCCAAGCTCGATCCGCAGCGTGCCACTGGCCGCTTGCTGGTAGTTCTGTCCAGGGCCGAGTGACAATGTGCCGGGTGATCCACCCGGGCTGGTAACCCCGCCATTGACCACCGCGGCCTGGATTGTTCCGGTCCCCGCGAGGGTTCCACCTCCAATACTCAGCAGGGTCCCTCCGAGCACAGTGCCGGCATCCACCGTAGTGCTGCCGGCAGTTTGCGACCAGGAACCCTGGAATTGGAGCGTGCCCGCTTTCACCTCAATCGTGCCGGAGTTGTTCAGGTTGGCGGCGATGAGGCTGGTCTGCGTGCCCGCGGATTTCACGAAGCTCCCGGCGTTATTTATGACCAGCATGGGACTGGCGTTGCTAAACGTCAGCGCCGCATCCGTTTGGATGTCGAGCGTTCCGCCTGCAAGGTTGTTTAGCGTTGCTCCAGCTCCGCAGTTAACAGTGGCCTGGTCGTGCAAAAGGATGTTTCCCTGGTTGTTGATGGTCCGCTGCGAAAGTGTCTTCCCGGCGCTACCCCCGATGTTCAGGGTGGCACCCGTGGAAATACTCAGACTCCCGCTGCCTTGGATGATCCCGTTGGTCCAAAACAGGGCGCTGGCAATCCCAAGTGCACCGATCCCGCCAATCGTTCCATTGGTCCCAAGCTCGAGTTCAGTGGCGGAAACGCTGCCGTTCACGAGCCACTGTGGAACCGAGGCACCCTGATAGAGGCGAACTGAGCCAGGGCCGGTGAAACTGGCGCCCGTGCTGAGGGTATGTGTGCCACCCCAAAACCAGAGCACCGCTCCGGCTTCGGTCTGGAACTGCCCAGAGCTGTTCCCGCCCATTAGATTGAGCTGGCCACTGACAACGTCCACCAAACCCGCATTGTTGAAATCCGGGCCTTGCGACGTACTTACGGTTCCGAACTGCGTGAGGCCAGGGCTGGATTTGCGGAAGATACCCGCGTTGTTGACAGCTCCTCCCAATGGGAGAGGAGATCCGTAGAATGTGCCGTCCGCCATCAGGACGTTCGTGCCTCCAGCCAGGTTGTTGATGGAAGATCCCTGCGCAAGAGTGAGGTCTCCACTTGAGACGGAGCAGAGGCCGGAATTGGTGAGCGCGCAGCCGGAGAGTTGCCGGCTCGTTCCGGCTCCGCCACTGATTAGCATGGTCGCATTAGCGTCCACGTTGATGGCTGCCAGGCTCAGCGTGCCATTGCTCCAGTTCAGCACGGCAGTCTGCGCAGGGTCGCCCAGGACGTGCACGTTTCCCAAGCCGCTATACGACGCAAGGATTTCCAGGTTGCCGGTCGAGAACGCCGAAGTATTTGGGTCTATACCGCCGACCTGGGCCGTGCCCGTGCCGTCAATGGTGCCGCCGCTGAGCCAGCGGTTCGTCCCCAGTCCAGTGAAGAGGCTCGTGGTTCCGCCGTCGGCGTGAAAGCCGCTGGCGAACAGGATCAGCGAGTTCGTGGCAGCGGCTCTGAACTCCCCGGTGCCCGCGCTGCACTGCCAATCGATGCCATTGTCGAACTGCAACGTGCCGCCGTCCACGCGGATCAGTCCGCTGTTATCAACGATCAGGTGGTTCGTAGCGGAACCTTCAATATAGGTCAGGTTGGTGGAACTGAGGACAGCTCCGGGTTTGATGATCACGCTGCTCTGGGGGAGACTGCCGCTGGTGATCTGGGAGCCGTCATTCAGGAACAGACTGCCGGAGTTCTGCAGAACAGAACCCTGGGCAAGCGCGAGGTCTCCGCTTAAGACGGAGCAGATGCCCGAATTGTTGAGCGCGCAGCCGGAGAGTTGCCGGCTCGTTCCGGCTCCGCCACTGATCAGCATGGTCGCATTAGCGTCCACGTTGATGGCTGCTAGGCTCAGCGTGCCGTTGCTCCAGTTCAATACTGCCGTTTGCACAGGGTCGCCCAGGACGTGCACATTTCCCAAGCCGCTGTACGACGCGAGGATTTCCAAGTTGCCGGTCGAGAACGCCGAAGTATTTGGGTCTATACCGCCGACCTGGGCCGTGCCGTCAATGGTGCCGTCGCTGAGCCAGCGGTTCGTCCCCAGTCCAGTGAAGAGGCTCGTGGCTCCGCCGTCGGCGTGAAAGCCGCTGGCGAACAGGATCAGCGAGTTCGTGGCAGCGGCTCTGAATTCGCCGGTGCCCGCACTGCACTGCCAAGCGATGCCATTGTCGAAACGCAACGTGCCTCCGTCCGCGCGGATAAGTCCACTGTTATCGACGGTCAAGGCGCCCGCAGCAGAACCTTCAATATAGGTCAGGTTGGTGGAACTGAGGACAGCTCCGGGTTCGATGATTAGGGTGCTTTGGGGCAGACTGCCGGCGATAATTTGGGAACCGCCGGCCAGCATGACCGTGCCGGAGTCTTGGAGGACGGAACCCTGGGCCAGCGTAAGCGTGGATGCCGTAGCGGGTGCTATCGGCGCAAAAGTGGCAGAGGACAGAACATCCATGAAGGTGCCGCTGAGCGTGCAGTTAGTGCCCCCGACATTCAACGAGGTCAGGATGAAGTTGGTGGCGTTTTGGAAACTGCTCGCGCTGAGCATCTGAAGATTCTGCACCGAGAAAGTGCCGTTGCTCGCCACGGCGTTATTCGTCAACACGAGGTTCTGCACGCGAACGCCAGTTGTTCCCGCGTCCGCCAGAGAGGTGATGATTGCACTATCGCTTGCTTGGGGCACCCTGAAGGCCTGACTTCCATCGGGCATGAACCAGTTGCCGGCACTGAACCAGCTATAGTTCGTCGTGCCGGAGCTGGGGTCCAGTTGCGGCACAAATACCAAGGTGCTGCCGCTTGCGGACGCAGTCAGCGCCATAAGGGCGGCAATCAACCAAATTCTTCTATGTGCGGCCGAATTCATACTGAGACAAAGTTTCCGAGACATTGACATTTACTGGTTTTGGTTCTGGCGAACGGAAATCAGGCGCTGGCGGCGGAGCCAGGATTCGACCCTCAGCCCCACAGGGTGGCCACACGGAGATGATATTCTTTCGCCGTGCTTCCAATCATCTGCTTCATATGCTGGAACAGCAACCGGAAAGTGGTTTGGCCCCAAGGCCGAGTTGACATTCCATCCGCTTCGACACAACATGGGCAAGCAAATCGACGCGGACGGGGGTGCCAAGCGCCGCCGCCTTGGCGGCTGGCCGGCGGGCACCACCACCCGGGCCCCAAACACTCTTCGCCAAAGCCATAGTCATGAAAAACCGATTGAACAGCAGTTTGCGAGCCGCCCTCGGCGCAGGCGTGCTCCTCGCCGCCGCCACCTTGACCGGTGCCGCAGTCACCGATTACGCCAAACCCCTCATCGGCACCGCCGACCACGGCCACGTCTTCCCGGGGGCCACCGTGCCCTTCGGCATGGTTCAACTCTCTCCAGACACCCGCGACGGCAGCACCGACGACGCCTACCAGGACGGCTCCGCCGGCTACCACTACTCCGACACCTCGATCATGGGCTTCTCCCACAATCACCTCACCGGCACCGGCATTGGAGACCTTGGCAATATCCTGCTCATGCCAACAGTTGGCGAGTTGAAGCTCCTCGCCGGCAAACAGCCCGGCCAAGGCTACCGGGCGCGCTTCTCGCACGACCAGGAGGAAGCCCGGCCCGGTTATTACCGGGTGTTCCTCCCCGATTACAGAATCAACGTCGAACTCACGGCCACGGCCCGCGTCGGCCTCCACCGCTACACCTTCCCCGAAGCCACGGACAGCCACATCATTCTGGACCTCTGGCATGGCATCGGCCGGGGCAGCCGTCTCCGCCCGACCGACTCCGCCATCACGCTTGAAAATGACCATACCGTCAGTGGCTTCCGCCGCAGTGCCGGCTGGGGCGGCGACAAGATTTACTACTTTGTCCTCGAGTTCTCCCGCCCCTGCGATGCCGCCGGGCTGAGTTCCGACCACGAGCCCGTCGCGGGCAAGGAAGCCCAGGGCAAGAACCTTCAGGCGCACTTTGATTTCAAGACCAAGGCGGACGAAAAGATCATCGCGCGGGTCGCCCTTTCGACCGTCAGCGTCGAAGGCGCCCGGAAGAACCTGCAAGCGGAAGTTAACACTTGGGATTTCGATGCCGTCGCCGCCGCCGCCCGCGCCCAGTGGAAGCGCGCCCTCGGCAACATCCAGGTCCAATCCACCGACCCGGGCTTCCTGGAGACGTTCTACACCGCCTACTACCACGTGTTTCTGGCCCCGACCCTCCTGAGTGACGTTGATGGCCAGGTCCGCGGCCCCGACACCAAAGTCCACCAGGTCAAAGGGTTCGACTACTATTCTGAATTCTCCCTTTGGGACACCTTCCGGGCGGAGCATCCGCTCCTGACCCTGATCCAACCCGGCCGGGTCAACGACATGGTCGCCACGATGCTCGCGCACTACACCTTCTTTGGCCAGAAGGCCCTCCCGGTGTGGGTGGAGTCGGGCAAGGAGAATTGGTGCATGATCGGCAACCACTCCATCCCGGTCATCGTGGATGCCTATCTCAAAGGCTTCCGCAAGTGGGACGCGGCGGAAGCGCTGGCGGATATGGTCGCCACGACCGAAGGCACCCGCGCCCAGATGCCCGAATATCGCACTAATGGTTACATCGCCAGCCGCCGGGGCGCCGAGGCGGTCTCAAAAACCATCGAGTATGCCTATGACGACGCCTGCATTGCTCGTTTGGCCAAGGCCCTCGGGCAGAACGACCTCGCCGAACGTTACGCCAAACGCGCTGTTAACTGGCAGAACGTGTTCGACCCCTCGACGGGCTTCTTCCGCGGCAAGACGACAGACGGCGCCTGGGTCACGCCCTTCAACCCCAATGCCATCGTCACGGACTCCTACACCGAAGCCAACGCCTGGCAATCCTACTTCGTGCCCCACGACGTACCCGGCCTGATCCAGAAGCTGGGCGGGGACGAGAAGTTCGTCGCCCGGCTGGACGAAGTCTTCGACAGCAAGGAACAGATCGTCAATTTCTCCGAGGATGTCGTCGGCCTCATCGGCATGTATGCCCACGGCAACGAGCCCTGCCACCATTACGCCTACCTCTACAACTATGCCGGGCAGCCCTGGAAGACCCAGGCCCGCATCCGCCAGATTTGCCGCACCCTCTACAACAACACCACCGCCGGCATGTGCGGCAACGATGACTGCGGCCAGATGTCCGCCTGGTATGTCTTCAGCGCGCTGGGCCTCTATCCCGCCGATCCCTGCGGCGGCGTCTATATCATCGGCAGTCCGCTGGGCAACCAGGCCACGGTCACCCTCGACCCGAACTACTACCAAGGCGGCAAATTCACCGTCGTCGCCAGGGACAACTCGCCGCTGAACATGTACATCCAGTCCGCCACGCTGAACGGCAAGCTGTTCACCCGCACCTGGCTCACCCATGACCAGATCGTCGCCGGCGGGACGCTGGAGTTGCAAATGGGACCGGCGCCCAACCGAAGCTGGGGCGCGGCCCCGACGGACCGCCCCGGCAATGCCCTGGCCAACTGAGCGGACGAGGTCGGTTGGGAGACGGGTTTCGTCATTGCCTTCAGCCAAATACTCCTTTGCGCCTCCGGTCCAAGAACAAAGTCCCGGGTCACACTGGTGTAGCCAAGTTTAGGGTCATACAGAACCGTTGCCTGCGATTCGATCCCGTATTGGCTGCAAAGCCGCGAGGATGTGTCCAGGATCATGCTCACATACTCGTTGGTCCTGAGTGCACTCAGGAGGAACGCTTCGTGGGTATGGGCGTCTCGCCCGAGCCGACAGGTGAGCGCCTGAAAACTGGTCGGGGTGAACTTACCGGTCTTTGCATCCGTGGAGCCCCCCGTGATAATGATGGCAGAATGCGGTGACGCAGAACGCTGAAATAGACTTTCCTCTTCTTGGAGCCATAGACGATACGCCTGGTCAAAAGGCAATCGCTCAATTTCCTTGATGGTTGCCGCCAGAGCCGGCGGGCCTGCAGGACACATGAAACAAGCCGCCAGCAATAGGGTCAGATTGATAGTCTTCATGATTGCAACCGCCCGGCCTGAGTGGCGCGGGGCCGCTGGCCTCCAAATGCAAACAGGACTGCCCATCCCGCGTCCACTCCAGGCCGATGGTTCGGCGATTTCATTGCGCTGCGAACTTAGGACCAGAGTAGAACTCAAGGAACCCGCATTGCTGACAGCGGAAGGCTCCAATGGGTATGCCTTCCGTGGACGGCTCTTTCGTACTGGTCCAAAACGATTTCTTCGGTTGGCCTGCATGCCAGCCCTCCACCAAGATGCCTCCGTGGGTGTAATCCGGCACAAAGCCCTGGACCATATCACCCTCGCATTTTGGACACCGCAATTGATCGCTCGTCATAGTCTGGTAGTAGTACGCCTGAAGCCTAATCCAGCGCCACTATAATTGCCCGTCGCATTTGGAACGTCCGGTGCGAGCCGAACGACCAGCATCAGCGGCCGGAGCCAGCCGCCACTGAGCAATGAATTGGCACTGATCTGAACGGCTGGCTCCGGTTCGCTGCCGGGTAGCAGCGCAACGTTCTCGATTTCTCCCGCCAGCTTGGCGATGGGCACGGCGGGCGTGGGTGAGTGTGAACGCTTGCGGCTCAGGCCACGGCGGTTATGCTGCTTCAGGTTAGCATGACATGCCCATATTGTAGTCATTCCTTTGCGTTGACATGGGGCAGGTACTTGGCAGCGCCACTTGGGAAGCATCTGTGCCCTGCGTGTGGTCGTCGCTCCAAATTCAACCTGACCTTCCGCTATTCCATCTTCGTTGTTGCTGCTTGGCTCGTAGTGGCGGCACTCGCCATCCTCTTACGCATGTTCGTGTTCCACATTCCGCAGGGTTCCAGCCGCGAACTCGGATACTGGGTGGGGGTCTTTCTCATTGGCGTGCTCGCCATTGCGCCTGTGGACAAATTCGTGGAGGAACGGTTTCGCAGACTGTGCCGATTGTCAGATGAGAAGGATTCGACCTAAGAAGGCGCTCCCGCCAACAACCGCCACGCTGGGCAGCGTAGCAGCAGCGCCGCATCATCATCCCGGCGCTGGGCCAGCGCCGCCCGGAGCCGGTCGCCGCAAGACGTGCTGGGCTGCCGCGAGCTTTCTCGATTTCCGGTGGTGAACATGCCATACTGCCGCCATGCGAAAGCGGGTCTACATCGCGCTCGCCGTTCTGCTGGTGATTCTGGCGGGCGTGATTGCGTGGCAGGTGCTGCGCAAGCCCGAACCGAAGCGTGAGCCAGTATATCATGGAAAGGGGTTGCGAGCGTGGTTGAATGAATACCTTACCACGGGCGACAATCTTAGGGCCGAGGCCGCTGTCCGGCAAATCGGCACCAACGCCATCCCGACTTTGCTGGACATGCTCCGCACGAAAGACTCACCGTCAATGAGCAACTGGATTGACCTATGGGAACAGAGCATCGTGGGAGTCCCCTACCTCCCCCCATTGGCTTCGGTATCCGGCTTGGTACAAGAATCGGGCGCAGTGGCAGCATGCCGAGGCGGCAGGCGGTTTCTTGATTCTAGGTGCCGATGGCCAGCAGGCCGTGCCAGAGTTGATAAGCATCTACGAGCAGAATGTTCCTCTGCGTGCTGAGGGGGCTGCCAGCCAAGCATTAGCCTATATCGGGCCAGCGGCGCGAACGGCGATTCCCTCCTTTTCACGGGCAGCTACTAACGCTGCCCAACCTGTCCGGTGGTCCGCCTTGTCTGCGCTTGCGAAGTTTCAAACTGAGCCGCAACAGGTCGTTCCCATATTGACGGCGTCCTTGAGCGACCCCGACAGGAATATCCGGGCGCTCGCCGCTCGAAGCCTTGCAGGCTTTGGAACGAACGCGCAGCAAGCGAGCCTGACATTGGTACGATTGCTCAGTGACCCAAGTCAGCCTGTTCGCGCCGCCGCAACCAACGCTCTGAAAGCCATCGACCCCGAAGCCGCCGCCAAGGCGGGCGTCCAATGACCATGCAGAAACGGGTTTACATCGTCCTCGCTGTCGTGGTTGTGGTCTTGGCGGGCGTGGCTGCGTGGCAGGGGCTGCGACAGCAGGAGCCGGTTTACGGCGGCAAGACCTTGACTCTTTGGTTGCGCACCTATGCCCCGTCTTCCTCGTCCAGGCTTCATTCGCCAGAATGGAACGCAGCGGATGACGCGGTGCGACACATGGGAACGAATTGTTTTCCCATTCTGTTGCGCATGATTCGCCAGAAGGACTCGCCATCGAAATTGTGGCTCGTCGCCTTCACACGAAAACACGGGCTGACCAAAAGAATCCATTTCGTGCTCGCCGCTGTAAGAAACGTCGAGGCGTCAAGGGCGTTTATTGCTTTAGGCGACGGGGCTAAAGACGCAGTGCCCGCGCTGGTGAGGATGTACGATGAAAATATCACCGTTGAGTCGCGAAGCACGATTGAGG
>Ga0187880_1004032_pt1 | contig 10978 bp, 10 predicted proteins | sample June2016WEW_19_4_FD_132998 | JGI IMG/M metagenome (GOLD analysis project Ga0187880, IMG submission 132998) | Peatland microbial communities from SPRUCE experiment site at the Marcell Experimental Forest, Minnesota, USA - June2016WEW_19_40 | ecosystem: Environmental > Terrestrial > Soil >...
AATGGTGCGCTCAAAAAAGATGTGCTGAAGATTTGAGTCTTCAAGGGGAATGGGAAGCTGTAAAAGCGTGTTTGCGAAATTTTCATGATCTCAACTTGCAAGGCGGGGTGATCCTGATTAATGGCAATGTTGAAGCCTTCACCTTGGGGGAACTTCTCAATAAAGAAACCGCGGTAATCCATATCGAGAAGGCCAATCCCATGATTTTGGGATTATATGCCGCGATCAATCAGGAGTTTTGCCGGCATTCCTGGTTCCGGGTGCCATTCATTAACCGGGAGCAGGATCTGGGGGTACCGGGGCTCCGAAGGGCAAAAATGTCATATCACCCCCATCATTTGGTGGAGAAGTTTCGAATTCGACTAAGCTGAATCATCCGGTTCATATTTTTTAAAATCTCTCTCCTGATAGTCTTGCAGCATTTAGGGTTGCCATGAACGCAGTCCGTTACTATGTGGCGCTCATCATGGTGGTCATGCTGGCGCCAGCCATCTTCCCTTGGCTGCTCATCCACCCCTTCGTCCGCTTCTGGCGCCGGCTGGGGCCCAGGTGGACCTGCGGCATCGTTTGGTCCTTGTGGGCGTTGGGCATGGCGGGCCTTTTCCGGATGCGCCACGCCCTCTTGGCCGTGGAGTTCGGGACCAGCTACTATCTCACGGCCCTGGGTCTCTTGCTCCTGTCTGTCTCGACCTGGCTGGGCGTGGTCTGGTTTCGGCGCATGAGCCTTCTGACCATCATGGGCCTGCCGGAGCTGGCGCCGGACCGGCACCCGCAGCGGCTCATCACGACCGGAGTCTATGCCATTATCCGCCATCCCCGCTATGTCCAGTTATACCTGGGCCTTTGGGGCAGCGCCCTCATTGCCAACTACCTGGTCCTTTACCTGGTAGTGGCCCTCTGGCTGCCCGGCATCTATGTCATAGTGCGGCTGGAAGAAAAAGAACTGCGGGACCGCTTCGGCCTGGCTTATGACGAATACAGCCGCCGGGTGCCCCGCTTTCTGCCCCGTATCTCCCGCCGATCCGGCCCTTAGGAAGTCCGAGTGGACACGCCGCCCCGGTAAGAGTAAGATGAGACTGTGGTAAAAAGGTTATTCCCCAGGCCATCTTGAAAGGAAGCCATCTTCTTGCCTCCACTTCCCCACTTGGGCGGTCACACCATGATAATACCCGGGGTGAAGTTTGCCAGCCTGCGCCTGATTATCCTGACCGCGGCGGTGCTCGCCCAAATATATCTCTTTCTCCGACTTCGGCAGGCGGTCAGAGGCTCGCGCCGGAGCGAGCCCTGGAAATCCTGGGTCATTGGCGCCGCGGGCGCAGCCATCGTATTTCTCTCTGTCATAAGCGGCTATATCCTGTTCAGGCCCATCCCCTGGGTGGACCCGCCGGCGGCGATAGAGGTTGCCGTCTTCTATCCCGCGGCGGTGTGGGGCCTGGGGTCGATCTTTTCGGCTCTGCTTCTAGTTCTGGTCCAGTTGCTGGTGGGGTTGGGGCGGGTGGCGGTTCGATTAGGTCGCGGCCCGGTCACCCGGGGGTCTGCCATTGCCGTGAACCCCGCGCGCCGTCGCTTTCTGCAAGCCGGAGTGAGCGGGCTGATTGCCGGGCCCCTGGTACTTTCGGGATACGGCGCAGCCTATGCCGCTAAGGACTACGAGGTCTGTGAACTCAGCTTGCCCTTCGGTCGTTCCTTGCGGGTTGTCCAACTCAGCGACATCCATGCCGGCATTTTCATGACCGGGGGAGAGATGCGGCGCATCGTCGATCAGGTCGTCGCGCTGCGGCCCGATTTGTTTCTCCTCACCGGGGACTACATCTCCAACTCCATGAAGTTTCTTCCAGGCTGCGTGGAAGAAATGGCCCGGGTCCAGGCGCGCTACGGCACCTTCGCCATCATGGGGAATCATGAACACTGGTATGGGGAACTGAGTGATATCCTGGCGATCTTCCGGCAGTACCGGATCGCCTTCCTGCTCAACGCGCATCAGGTAATTCAGGGCGACCAGGGCTTTTTTGCAGTGGCCGGCATCGATGACCTCTTCTCCGGGCATCCCTCACTTTCGGCTGCCTTGAATGGGCTGGATGGCGCCATGCCGACGATCCTGCTATCGCATCACCCGGAGATCTTCCCCCAGGCCGCCGGTCAGGGCATCCCGCTAACCCTGGCGGGCCATTATCATGGGGGTCAAATCAAGTTAAGCCTGCCAGGAGTGGACCTCAGCCTGGCCCACTTGATGACCCCCTATCCTGAGGGCCTCTACCGCCTGAAGGGTTGCCATCTCTACGTCAATCGCGGGATCGGGACCACGTTTACCCCGGTGCGGTTGAACGCCCGGCCGGAGGTAAGCGTGTTTCACCTGACCTAAGGCAGTTTTCTGAAATACTGTCATCTGCCGGCACCTGGGGTTGCCGGAGCCGGAGCCGCACAAGAAAGGCGTCTGGGGCCGCATATTCGGCAAGTAGCTAACTTTCCTTGCTCACCTGGCAAGTCCATGGAGGGCGGACCCATGGTCCGCCCGGGAAGCCTGGGCGGCAAGCTGAAGTGGAGGTGCAGACATGCGGACCGGCAAATTTCGCAGGGTAGCCCTAATTAAGGCCGTCCTCCTGTTAATCTTTATCGTGGCCGCGGTGGTAACTGTCCGTTTTACCGGCGTCAGGGAATTTCTCACCGTGGAAAAGTTGGGGACCCTGCTGGCGGCCGCGGGAATATGGGGGCCCCTGGCCTTTATTCTGATCTATGCCGTGGGGGTCTGCCTGTTCATTCCGGGGACCCTGCTTACCGCCCTGGGGGCCGCCATCTTCGGCCCCTATTGGGGGTTCGTCTACGTCTGGGTGGCGGCAATGCTGGGCGCAGCGGGCGCCTTCCTCATCGGGCGCTACCTGGGGCGTGAATTCGCCGCCTCCCTCATCGGCGACCGGCTCAAGAAATACGATGAAGCCGTTGAACGAAACGGCTTTGCCACTGTGCTCTACCTGCGCCTGGTCTATTTCCCCTTCACGCCCATGAACTTCGGGATGGGCCTGACCAGGGTGCGCTATCGGGATTACCTATGGGGCACGGGACTCGGCATTTTGGCGGGAACCTTCATCTTCACCTTCTTCGTGGGCACCGTCAAGGAGGTCTGGGCCACCGGCCAGTGGGCCAACCTCCTCACTTGGAAGGTTTACTTTTCTCTGGGGCTCTTTATTTTCTCCCTGTTCATCCCAAAAATTATCGCAAAATTGAAGGTGTGGCAAACCTTGGGGGGAAATTAAGGGAGGGCGAGGTTCGAGCTGCGACGGCCCGGCAAAGCCCTCACCATAGGCCTGGGCGACGGTTTGCCTGGGAAAATCCGCCAGCCGCCATCAACCGAAACGGCCGGTGATGTAGTCCTCGGTCTGCTTATTGGTGGGGGCGGTGAAGATCCTTTGGGTGGGGCCGAACTCCACGATGTGTCCCTGGTAGAAGAAGGCGGTGTAATCGGAAACCCGGGCGGCCTGCTGCATGTTGTGGGTGACGATGACGATGGTGTAAGTGGCCTTCAGGGTATTGATCAACTCCTCGATCCTGGCGGTGGCAATGGGATCGATGGCGGAGGTGGGTTCATCCATCAGCAGGATCTCCGGCGCCACCGCCAGGGCCCGGGCGATGCAGAGCCGCTGCTGTTGCCCCCCGGAGATGGCGGTGCCCGGCTGGCGCAGGTGATCCTTCACTTCGTCCCAGATGGCCGCCCGGCTCAAGGCCTCTTCTACCCGGTCGGCCAGCTCTCCCCGGCTGAGGCGGTAGTGCATCTTGAGGCCGTAGGCCACGTTGTCGAAGATGCTCATGGGAAAGGGGGTGGGCTTCTGGAAGATCATCCCCACCTTGCGGCGCAGTTCCATGAGATCGTAACCCGGGCTGAGGATATTATTGCCGTCCAGCAGCACCTCGCCGCTGGCCCGCTGGTCCCCATAGAGCTCGTAAATGCGGTTATAGACGCGGATATGGGTGGACTTGCCGCAGCCGGAAGGGCCGATGATGGCAGTCACCCGGTTGCGGGCGATCTCCAGGTTGTTGTCGAACAGGGCCTGTTGTTCCCCATAAAAGAAGTGCAACTGGCGGGTCGTAATTTTCAGGTCACCCTGGCTGGCGGTCAAGGTTTCTACGGCGGCCGCCTGGCCGCGGTCGGCGGCCATGATGGGTATAGTCAAGGTAGCTGACAGGCTCTTCATGTCTTCCGCTCTCTCAGGGTATGGCGGGTGAACAAGGTCAGGGCCAGGACCCCGCCGGTAATCAGCAGCGAGGCCCCCCAGGCCTTTTGTTGCCAGTCGGGATAAGGGGACATGGCATAGTTGAAGATGGTTACGGTGAGATTGGGGGTCGGCTGGCCCAAAGAGGTCATCATATAGGGGCTGTTGAGGGCGGTAAACAACAGGGGGGCGGTTTCGCCGCTCACCCTCGCCACGGCCAGCAAAATTCCAGTGATTAACCCCGCCTTGGCCGCTCTAAAGACGATAGATAAGGTTATCCGCCAGCGGGGCGCCCCCAAGGCCAGGGCCGCCTCCCGCAGGGTATTGGGGACCAGGCGCAGCATGTCCTCGGTAGTGCGGGCCGCAATGGGCAGCATGATGATGGCCAGGGCCACGATGCCGGCGTAGCCGGAGAACCTCCCCAGCGGGACCACCACCAGGGCGTAGGCGAAGATTCCGATAATGATGGAGGGCATCCCTATCAAGACGTTGGCGGAAAACCGCGTGTTGTCGGCCAGTCGCGAGCCCTGAGCGAATTCCGCCAGGTACACTCCCGCCATTAGGCCCAGGGGCACCGCCACCAGGGTGGCCAGCAGGGTCATGACCAGGGTGCCGACGATGGCGTTGGCCAAGCCGCCGCCCTCCATGCCCGGCGGGGTGGGCAATTGCGTGAAGAAGGCCAGATTAAAGGCGCCCAGGCCCCGGCTCACCACCACCCAGACGATCCAGGCCAGGATCAACATCCCCAGCAAGGCGGAACCCGTCGCCAGGCTGCTGACCACGAGGTTGGCAAGCCGGCGGCCGGCGGCGGGCCGGGGTTTCATAAGCCCACGCTCCAGGAGCGGTACATCCGCTTTAGCAGCATCTGGGAGAACATCTGCACCGCGTAGCTGATGATGAACAGGATCAAGCCCAGCTCAATCAGGGAGCTGACATACATGGCCTTGGTGGCCTCGCTGAATTCGTTGGCCAGGGTGGAGGCGATGGTGTTGCCGGCTCCGAACAGCGAGGTGGATATGCGGTGAGAGTTGCCGATCACAAAGGTGACGGCCATGGTCTCCCCCAAAGCCCGGCCCAACCCCAGGAAGACCGCGCCGATGATGCCCACCAGGCCGTAGGGGATGGTCACCTTATAAGTCACTTCCCAGGTGGTGGCCCCCATCCCGAAGGCGGCCTCCTTCACCACGTTGGGCACCAGGGAAAAGATGTCCCGGGTGATGGCGCAGATAAAGGGCAGGATCATGAAGGCCAGGATGATGCCGGCGGTGAGCATGCCGATGCCCATGGGCGGGCCTTGAAACAGGGGCAGCCAGCCCAGGGTCTTTCCCAGGGCCGGCTGGATATAGTTGGCCATGAAGGGGGCAAAGATAAACATGCCCCACATACCGTAAATGATGCTGGGAATGGCGGCCAGCAGCTCGATAATGGTGCCCACTACCCGGCTCAACCGGGGCGGGGCCAACTCCACCAGAAACAGGGCCAGGGCCAGGCTCAAAGGGACCGCCAGCACCATGGCGATGAGGGTGGAAACCAGGGTGCCGTAAATACTGCTGAGGGCCCCGAAATTTTCGGTAACCGGGTTCCACTGCTGGGAAGTCAGGAAGCCGAAGCCGAAGCGCTTGAGGGCTGGCAGGGATTGGTGCAGCAGGGCAAGGAAGATGCCGCCCATCAGCAACGGGATCAGCAGGGCGCTGGCGACCGTCAGCCGGCGGAAGGTCCGGTCGCCCCTGGCGGAGGCTTGCTGCACCGGCCGATCTGAGATGGTTAAGCTATCCGTTGGCATAATGAGATTTGAGGCCGGAGCCCCGATGACCCCAGCCTCTCCATGGAGTTAATCAAGTTGGCCAAGAAGGTCGCGGCTGCGACCTCGCCTGCCTTTATTTAACTGGCCACACCGGTTTGCCGCCGGAGGTGATTTCCGTAGCCCAGGTGGCTTCCACCATGTCCACCACGCTTTTGGGCATGGGTATATAGTCGAGCTTTTCGGCCATCTCGCTGCCGTGCTGGTAGCACCAATCGAAGTACTTCAGCATGGCCTGGGCCTTGGCGAGGTCGGGCTGATCCTTGTGGACCATGATGAAGGTGGCGCCGGCGATGGGCCAGCTCTGGTCACCCGGCTGGTCATCCAACATCAGGTAAAAGCCATAAGGGGCGCTTTTCCAGTCGGCATTGGCCGCGGCCGCCGCAAAGGCCTCGAGGCTGGGCTTCAAGAATTTGCCGGCCTTATTCTGCAGCAGCGTATAAGGCATATTATTTTGTTTGACATAGGCATATTCCACGTAGCCGATGGAGCCGGGCACCACTTTCACCTGGCCGGCCACGCCTTCATTGCCCTTGCCGCCAACGCTGTTTTTGGCCGGCCACTGCACCGAGGTGTCGGCGCCGACCTTCTCCTTCCATTCCGGGGAGATCATGGAGAGGTAAGTGGTAAAGATAAAAGTGGTTCCGGAGCCATCGGTGCGGTGCACCTCGGTGATGGCCTGGGAGGGCAGCTTCAGGCCGGGGTTGAGCCCCTTGATTGCCGGGTCGTCCCATTTGGTGATTTTGCCGAGATAGATGTCGGCCAGCACCGGGCCGGTGAGCTTCATGGCCCCGGGGCCGACGCCCGGAATGTTCACCGCCAACACCACGCCGCCCATGACCATGGGCCACTGCACCAGGCCGTTCTCCTTCAGCATGTCGGCCTTTTGGGGCGCATCCGAGGCCCCGTAATCTACGGTCATCGCCTTAATCTGGGCAATGCCGCCGCCGGAGCCGATGGCCTGGTAATTGATCTTCATACCGGTGATCTGATTATATTTGAAGGCCCACTGAGAATAAATGGGGTAGGGGAAGGTGGCCCCGGCCGCACTGAGGGCCACGGTCTGGGCCTGGGCCAGACTGACCAGGAAGAAGGTGAAGATAAGGGCTGAGAGAAACCACCATGACTTCCGCATGTTTATGCTCCTTCGAGTTGGAGGGATTGTGGGCAAACTGTTTCAAAACCACCTATTTGTCCTGAGGTCAGGAAACCCTTCGGCGCGCAGCCGGGTTTTGAAACACCTGAGCAACAAGATAGCGACTAATTATTAGGAAATGGTTAGGAAAGGGTAAAATTTTGGTGAATTTGGGGTTTTTGTTAAAGGTCCGGGATTACTCCACCAGGATGCTTTCGTTGGGCGCCATGATCTCCCTTTACCAAGAGGTCTTGAGCATTAATGTATCAAAACCCCTTCCGTTTGCAGAAATTCCTGCCACCTCAGTCCGTTGGGTCCATTTTACACCTTGTAAAAATTTCTGACAGGCCCCCTGCCGCTGCCAGAATCGCCCTGATGGCACCCGACCCGATTTTCTTCTATTTTCAGCAAGATAAACCGCTGGCGGCCCGGGCATAATCGTTGCATTTTTGACGGCAGGGGCCCCGGCCCGGTCGGGGTTTATTCTCTAAAGTCCTCCGGTCAGGCCGGAGGCGGGTTGCTCTGATGCCGGCGTACTTTCTGCTCCTGATCGCCATCATTATCCAGCTTATTGCCGCATTCATGGCTTTTCGGCTGGTGCGGATTACCAGGAGGAGCACCGCCTGGCTGTTTATCTCCATAGGCTTCTTGCTGATGGCCATCCGGCGCTGCTTCACGTTATTCGAGTGGTTCGCCCGGGGAATGTCCCTCATGCCCGTGGACATCGGTTCGGAATTGGTGGGGCTGGCCACCGTCATCCTGATGCTCCTGGGGGTGGCCTTCATTGCGCCGCTATTCCGGGACATGATGCGCACCCAGGAAGGGCTCAAGGAACAGGTCGAGCAGAGGACCACAGCATTAACACAATCCTACCAGGCCTTACAACTGGAGTTGCAGGAACGGGAAAAGGTGGAGGAATCCTTGCACCTTTCGGAGGAAAAGTTCCGCACCATTGCGGACTTTACTTACGATTGGGAGAGCTGGCTGTCCCCCGACGGTGGCTATAACTATATTTCGCCCTCGTGTGAACGGATTACCGGGTACGCCGCCCGGGAATTTCTGCAAGATCCCGGACTCCTGGAAAGGATCGCCCATCCCGACGATCACGCCAGGGTGGTCAAGCATTTGCGCGATGATCTCGGCAACTCTAACCCCGATTCCCTGATTTTCCGCATCGTTACCCGGAGCGGCGAAGAGCGTTGGATCGCCCACGTGTGCCAGCCGGTTTCCACCCCCGAGGGGCGTAACCTCGGCCGCCGCTCCAGCAACCGCGACATTACCAGATATCAAAGGGCCCGGGCCGATAAGGTGGAGCTGGAGGCCCAACTTCGCCAGGCGCAAAAGATGGAAGCCATCGGCACCCTGGCCGGGGGCATTGCCCATGATTTTAATAACATCCTGTCACCCATCATCATGTACTCCGAGATCGCCTTGCGGGAGATGGGGAAGGACCATGAACTGCGCCCTTATCTGGAACAGGTGCTCAAGTCTGGCAAACGGGCTGCGGATCTGGTCAAACAGATTCTCACCATCAGCCGCCGCAGCGAACAGCAACGGATAATGCTGCGCCTGAGCCCCCTGGTCAAAGAATCCCTGAAATTGCTGCGGGCCTCCTTGCCGGTGACCATTGACATCCAAACGCAGATCGTCGCCGAGTGGGATTGGGTGCTGGCGGACCCCAGTGAAATCTACCAGGTGGTCATGAATCTTTGCACCAATGCCGCCCAGGCCATGGAAGAAAGGGGAGGCCGCCTTAGCGTGGGCCTGGATAAAGTGGAATTGGCCCGAGAGCAGACGTCCTGCGGCATCAGCGTCCCACCGGGAAATTATCTGAGATTGACCGTCGGGGATACCGGTCAGGGCATGACCCCGGGGGTGCTGGAACGGATCTTCGAGCCTTACTTCACCACCAAGGAGGTGGGCAAGGGGACCGGCCTGGGTTTGGCGATGGTCCATGGAATTGTCAAAAATTATAGCGGGGGCATCCAGGTCTTCAGCGAACCGGGAAAAGGAACCACCTTTGAGATCCTCTTCCCCCTGATGGCCTCTGAAGAAGCGCTGGAACCCGAGCCGGTGGCTGCCATGCCGGAAGGGAAAGAGCGCATCTTGCTGGTGGACGATGAGCCGGATATCGTGGCCGCCGCCCAAATTATCCTAAGGCAGTTGGGATATCAGGTGACCGCCTTGACTGATGGCAATGAGGCTCTGGCCGCCTTCCGGGCCGGGCCGGAGAAATTCGATCTGATCCTCACCGACCTGACCATGCCCCAGTTGACCGGGCTCGACCTGGCCCGGGAAGCCCTGGCTCTCCGGCCGGAGATCCCCATCCTGGGCTTCACCGGCCACGCCGAATTCAGCGGCTTGGACAAGACCAGGGACCTGGGGATCAGGGAAATTATTCTGAAACCCCTCATTCCGGCAGAGTTGGCTAAGGCCATTCGCCGGCTGCTGGATTCTCCAAAGGAGCCGGGCCGGTTCGCCTAAGGACCTCAATTAAATGAACACATTGGAAATCATCAATATTGTTTGGGAAACCTTTGCTGAATTAGCAAGGTCTGACAAGGCATTAGAAAAAAATTTCACTCTTGAAGGATTTGCTGGATTCGAACATATTCCGCCAACCTCCGTTTATGAAATATCCTTTAATAAGTGGAAGCCTAGAGAATCTCAGGTTTATATCCCACGGGAGGATCCGGCATTTAAACATATTGTCCGTAAAGTGTACTTTGCTGCAATCAGTATGGGATTAATTATCCCTGGAACAGTTAGCCAAGATTTAGGTTGGAATCAGCAGCAAGGGGCGTTCCAGTTTACTCTTGAAGGAATAAAATACTTTTCAAACGGATTCATCTCAATAGACGATCCTGGCCATTTAGGAAAAGCTTTAAAAGAATTACAGAATCGGCTCCCATCGATTGATGATGGGAAAATTGAACTTTTATTAGAATCCCAACGGTGTATTAAAGCAGGTTGTTATAGGGCTGGCATGATAGTTATGGGAGTGGCAAATGAAGATATGTGCTTAGAATTATTAGATTCAATTCCACTAAATTGTACCCCACCTCCTTCAAAATCAAAATTACATGCAGATTGGAATAACTGCAATAATTCGACGCATTCATTCTCTAAAAGATGGAAGGCTGGAATCAGGATTCTTGAGGAAATTAAAAATAACCTCCGTAAGGTTTCAAAGGGAGAATCATGGTCACAATGGTGGGAAATGGTTCCTGGTTCCATTTATACATTGGGAGAGGCGGTTAGAATGGCACGCAATACTGCCGCTCATGATTCGAACCGCTTATTTTCAAAAGCCGAAGTTGCATTGTTATTATCAGCTATGCCGACGCAGCTTGAGATGGTATCAAGCATCACTGAATTTCTGAAATCACCACCGCCTCATTTTGTGCCAATTCAACTTTAAATTTACTGACACAAAAATAAAAAAATACTATTTAAATTGTTTTAATGAGGCAGTACCCTTCCTGATCGAACCTCAACTTTGAAAAATCAAAAAATCTTTTTGGGCTAAAAGCCAATCAGCCGGCGGGGGCGCTTATAATTTCTTATAGCCCGGTGGTAGATCAAAGAGGCTCTCGTGCTGGGGCCCTTCTGTGATGCTTCGGTATTCCATGGAAAAATTTTTCTCTCTGGAGACCAGTTTTATCGCGACCCCCAACTTGACGGCCATCCAGATGGTCTGCCTCTCCGGTTCGCGGCCCCCCGGCGCCGTGACTTCATATTTTTCGGCTTCGTAGCCGTTCACCGTCTCTTTGCCCACCAGGCGTTTTGCCAGGGCATCCGGGGGAATCTGGATGAATTGCCCGGGGAGCTTGGTCT